>Ga0114981_10000367_pt1 | contig 29371 bp, 26 predicted proteins | sample S_140806_MF_Meta_FD_87028 | JGI IMG/M metagenome (GOLD analysis project Ga0114981, IMG submission 87028) | Freshwater microbial communities from Lake Simoncouche, Canada to study carbon cycling - S_140806_MF_MetaG | ecosystem: Environmental > Aquatic > Freshwater > Lake | place: Lake...
CCCATGGCCTGGAAATCCAGCATGGCCTGAACATGGTCAACGATTGATTTCGTCGCCGCTGCGGTCACGGCGACGAAATCAATCGTTGACCATGTTCAGGCCATGCTGGATTTCCAGGCCATGGGCATCCCCGTCACCGACTATGGCAACAACATCCGCCAGGTCGCCTTCGATGCCGGTGTGGAGAAGGCTTTCGACTTCCCCGGCTTCGTCCCCGCCTATATCCGCCCCCTGTTCTGCCGCGGCATCGGCCCCTTCCGCTGGGCCGCCCTCACCGGCGATCCGGACGATATCCGCAAGACCGATGCGGCGATGAAGACGCTGTTCCCCGACAACGCCGGCCTGCACCGCTGGCTGGACATGGCGGGCGAGCGCATCGCCTTCCAGGGCCTGCCGGCCCGCATCTGCTGGATCGGCCTCGGCGACCGCCATCGCGCCGGCCTGATGTTCAACGACATGGTCGCCTCGGGCGAACTGAGCGGCCCCATCGTCATCGGCCGCGACCACCTCGACAGCGGCTCTGTCGCCAGCCCCAACCGCGAGACCGAGGCCATGATGGACGGCTCGGACGCCGTCTCCGACTGGCCCCTGCTCAACGCCCTGCTGAACACGGCCTCGGGAGCCAGCTGGGTCTCACTGCACCACGGCGGCGGCGTGGGCATGGGCTACAGCCAGCACTCCGGCGTGGTCATCGTCGCCGACGGCACACCGGAGGCGGCGAAGCGTCTCGAGCGCGTGTTGTGGAACGACCCGGCGACGGGCGTCATGCGCCACGCGGATGCGGGCTATGAGATCGCCAGGGAGGCCGCGCGTGAGAACGGCCTCAACCTCCCGGGCTTGAAGTGATTTCCGCTTTCGTCATCCCGGCGAAGGCCGGGCCCCAGCGGCGCCGCGACAGCGGCGAAACACCGCTGGACGAGAACATTTCCACCCTTTCGCCCTCCGGGCGCCGCTGGGTTCCGGGGTCGCTCTGACGAGCGCCCCGGAATGACGAAAGTTTTGAGCGAACCCTCCATGACCCAGATCACAATCGGCTCCGGCCCCCTGACTCTCAATCATTTGCGCAAGGTCATCGAAGGCCCGACCAGCGTTTCCCTGACAGACGCCGCCTGGACCGCCGTCGAGCGCGGGGCGGCCGTGGTCGCCGCCATCGTGGCCGAGGGGCGCACCGTCTATGGGGTCAACACCGGCTTCGGCCTGCTGGCCAACACCAGCATCGCGACCGAGGACCTCGAGACCCTGCAGAAGAACCTCGTCCTCAGCCACGCCTGCGGCGTCGGTGCCCTGCTGCCCGACAACGTCACCCGCCTGCTGATGGTGCTGAAGATCGCCAGCCTGTCGAAGGGGGCCTCCGGCATCCGCCGGGGGACGCTCGAGGCCCTCATCGCCCTGATCAATGCCGACATCCTGCCCTGTATCCCGTCCAAGGGCTCGGTCGGCGCCTCCGGCGATCTGGCCCCGCTGGCCCATATGTCCTGCGTCCTGATCGGCGTCGGCGAGGCCCGTCATAATGGCGAGACCCTGTCGGCCGAGGCCGCCCTCGCCCGCGTCGGTCTCAAGCCACTGGTGCTGGGCCCCAAGGAGGGCCTCGCCCTCCTCAATGGCACCCAGTGCTCCACCGCCCTTGCGCTGGCCGGCCTGTTCGCGGCCGAGGCCGCCTTCGCCGCCGGCATCGCCGCCGGGGCCCTGTCGGTCGATGCGCTTAAGGGTTCCGACGCCCCGTTCGACGCCCGCATCCACGCCCTGCGCGGCCAGCCGGGCCAGATCGCCGTCGCCGCCCGCCTGCGCGCCCTGATGGCCGGCTCGGCCATCCGCGACAGCCACCGCGAGGGCTGCCACAAGGTGCAGGACCCCTACTCCCTGCGCTGCCAGCCCCAGGTCATGGGCGCGGTGCTGGATGTGCTGCGCAACGCTGCCGCCACGCTCGAGTGCGAGGCCAATGCCGTGACCGACAACCCCCTGGTCTTCATCGAGGACGGCGATGTCATTTCGGGCGGCAATTTCCACGCCGAGCCCGTCGCCTTCGCCGCCGACATGATCGCCATGGCCCTGTGCGAGATCGGCAATATCTCCGAACGCCGGACCTCCATCCTCGTCGATCCGAAGATGAGTGAACTGCCCGCCTTCCTCGTGAAGGAGAGCGGCCTCAACTCCGGCTTCATGATCGCCCAGGTCACCGCCGCGGCGCTGGTCGCCGAGAACCGGATGGTCGCCCACCCGTGCAGCATCGACACCGTCCCGACCTCGGCCAACCAGGAGGACCATGTCTCCATGGCCACCCACGGTGCGCGCCGCCTGCTGGACATGGCCGAGAACACCGCCGCCGTGGTCGGCATCGAACTGCTGGCCGCCGCGCAGGGGATGGAATTCCATCGCCCCCTGACCTCGTCACCCGATCTGGAAAAGGTCTGGGCCATCGTCCGCGAGGCCGCCGCCGCCTACGGCTCCGACCACTATTTCGCGCCGGACATCGCCCGCGCGACGGATGGCGTCCGCGCGGGCCGCTACCGGGTGTTTGCGGGGGATTTGCTGCCGTCGGCGTAGTCCCCGACCCCTACTGCTATCGTCATTCCGGCGAAGGCCGGAAAGACGATAGCGGAACAGTGTATTCCCGCCCCCCATCTTCCCGCCCCTTTGAACCCCGAAACCACCCTTTCGACCCCTCCGGGACGGCCGAATTCGCAGCCCCGCCCCGCCCACGACCGAAATCGACGCAGCCACATGCATCAATGCTCCAACGCCCACGGGCGCGGTCTTTGACACGCTGAATTCCCTCGACAGGACCGCACGCAGGTCTGTCCACCACGGCCGAAGGCGCACCCCCGCCGTCGTCGAAAAAAACGGCGCAATTTTTCGGCTGAAACAGTGTCTTTCCGCCCCTCGCCGGCGGCGCGTCAGTCCTGCAAGGGGGCCCGCCGCAAGGCGGTCAGATTGGCCGAGCCGGTGCAGAAGCAGACGGTCCGCATCTGGCGGATCACGGTCTGGAAATGCGCGACGACCGCTTCGGTCGAGACCATGGCCGCCGTCAGGACCCCCGCCGCCTGACCGACCATGTCGGCGCCCAGCCGGATAGCCTTGGCCGCCTCGACGCCGTCGCGGATTCCGCCGGAGCCGATGATGCCCCCACCCGGACACGCCGCCCGGATTTCGGCGATGGCCCTTGCCGTCGGAATACCCCAGTCGGCGAAGGCCGCGGCATGGGCCTTGTCGCTCTCATCCTCGGCCCGCGCGCCCTCGACCATGGCCCAGTTGGAGCCGCCGGCCCCGGCCACATCCACGGCTGTCACGCCCATGGCGAACAACCGTCTGGCCGTGGCCGCCGAGAGACCGGCCCCGGTCTCTTTGACCACCACCGGGGCGTCCAGCGCCTTGACCAGCGCCTCCAGGGCTGCGCCGACCCCCCACCAGTCGCGGTCGCCCTCGGGCTGGCAGGCCTCCTGCAACGGGTTCAGATGGACGATCAGGGCATCGGCCGCGATCATGTCCAGCACCCGCCGGGCCTCGTCGACGCCGAAGCCGCGGGTCAGCTGGGCCGCGCCGATGTTGGCGAGGATCGGCGTATCGGGTGCCTTGAGCCGCAGCGCCATATCCAGCCCCGGGGTTGCGCCGTCCGCGGCCAGCGCCGTCCGCTGTGACCCGACGGCCAGGGCAATGCCCAGATGCTGCGCCGCCTCGGCCAGCCGGGCATTGATCGCCTCGGCCCGGGCCGGGCCGCCGGTCATCGAACTGATCAACAGCGGGGCCCTCAACCGCCGGCCAAGGAAGTCGACACCGAGGTCGATCTTGCCGTGATCCAGATCAGGCAAGGCCTCATGCACGAAGCGAACCTCCGCAAAGCCATTGCCAAGACCATGCCGCGCCATTCCTGCAAGGATGACGTCGAGGTGCTGATCCTTGCGGTTCACGATATCGGGCACCGGCATACCCTGAGCGTCATCCAGCACCCGGGCGGGCGCTCAGGGCTGCTTCTCGACGTTCAACGCATAGGCCCCGGTCTGCCCCTGCTGGAATGTCCCGGCGCGGACCTCATAGACCCCGTCCGCCGGCACGGTCCATTCCAGCTTGGCATGGGTGTCCGACAGGCTGTCGTCATCCGACTCCAGCGCCTCAAACGACCCGTCCTCCTGCACCTGACCGACAACCAGCAGGCTGTCGACCTCATTGGAGACCATGGTGATCAGCAGCTTCTCATTCGCCTTCAGTGTCACATGGTAGGCGTCGTAAAAGCTGTTGTCGTCAGCCGTGGCATCGGTTTCGGTCAGCAGGCCACGGGCGGTGGCCCCGACCAGCACACTGCCCGGCAGCGGCTGCGGCCCCCGGTCCTTCAGCTCCAGGGCGTAGAGGCCCTCTCCTTCCGACCCCAGCGGCGAGACCCGCAGCACATAGTCACCGTCTTCCGGAAGAGTGTAGCTGAGCCGCGAATCCGTGCCCTCGCCCAGACCGTCATCGTCGGAGGCCAGGGCCTCGAACTCCGTGCCCGCCCGGCCGACCTGAACGAAGGTGTCGAAATCACCGGACCGCATGATCGCCTGCACCCGCTGGCCCGCGACGCCGCTGAAAGCGAAGACGTCAAAACCGCGATCGTCACCGTCCCTGGCGTCGGTTTCGCTGATTTCGCCCTCGATCGGTGAGCCGAAGGCCAGCGTCTCGGGTGCCTTTTCCGGCTCGACCTCGGAGACCGACAGCGAATAGGCCCCCGTCGCCTCGGAGAAGGCCCGCGCCTCGATGAAATAGACGCCGGTCGCCGGCAGGGTGACGGTCAGCCGCGAATTGGTGCCGACGGCCCCGTCATCGTCCTGGGCCAGGCTGACACGATTGGCGTCGAACAGCTCGACATAGGTGTCGAAAGACTCGGAGCTCATGTCGATCCGGATACGCTGGCCCTCCTGGCCGTCGAACCGGTAGGCATCGGCGGTGGCGTCGCCCACGCCCTTGCCGTCGCTCTCCGTCAGCGCGCCTTCGACCGGGGTGCCGAACGCGATCGGCTCGGCGGCCGGCAGTTCCGGCCCCTGCGCCAGCGCCAGTGTATAGGCCCCCTCGGCACCCTGACCCAGCGGTGTGGCCCGGATAACGTAGTCGCCGGCCTCCGCCGCCGTGAAGATCAGCCGCGAGTTCAGGCCCGTCTCCATCGTATCGTCATTCATGGCCAGTTCGATGAACTCGCCGGCCCGCGTCTGGCCGACCCGGACCACGGGATCGAAAGCGTCCGAAATCAGGTCAATGGCAAACCGCTCGCCCGCAAGAGCCCGGAACGTATAGGCGTCGTAAGACCGACCGTCTTCGCTCTCCGGATCGCCCGCGCTCAATGCACCCTGAACGGACTGGCCGACCCGGATGGCCGCCGGACGGCCCGGGCGTGCCGCCCGCGGCCGCTGGTTCAGAGCGAGCGAATAGGCACCGCCCTCGATACCCGCCAGCGTCCGGGCACGAAGCACATAGGTTCCGGCGCGATCTGCTGTGAAACGAAGCCGCGAATTGGTGCCTTCTCCCAGACCGTCGTCATCGCTGGCGATCACCTCGCCGTCGCCTTGAAGAAAGACCTCAAGGTAGGCGTCGAAGTTGTCGGCGCGCATGACCGCCTCGAGCCTTTGTCCGGCGCGGGCCCGGATCAAATAGTCGTCATAACGATAGGCCCCGTCAGCCGCCGTGCCGTCACCGTCCGCGATCTGACCCTGAATGGTGCGACCGGGAGCCAGGGTCTCCGCGCGCTGGGCCAGGGCCGGCGCTGCAATCGACAGGGCCAGCAGGCTGACGGCGGCGAGAATGGTATGACGGCGCATGGATATCCCCTTGAATGCGACTCCGATCATAGACGCCGAACCATGGCGTCTGTAAATCGCGGCGACCACACGATTCCCGATATCCGGAGCCGAAATCCATGACGGTCGACCCCGCCTGCGCGACCCTGATCGACGGAAAGGCCTTCGCAGCCGGACTGGTCGAGCGCGTCGCCGCCGCCTCGGCACGGCTGGAATCGACCCATGACGTCAAGCCCGGCCTGGCCGTCATCATCGTCGGAGACGACCCCGCCAGCCAGGTCTATGTCCGCAACAAGGGTGAAACGACCCAGCGCGCCGGCATGCGGTCCGACACCCACCGCCTTGCGGATACGACCTCGCAGTCGGACCTGCTGGCCCTGATCGCCGCCCTGAACGCTGACGGCGGCATCCACGGAATCCTCGTCCAGCTCCCCCTGCCCGGCCATATCGACGCCGCGACCGTGCTCGACGCCATTGACCCGGACAAGGACGTGGACGGGTTTCACGTCGTGAACGCCGGCCGACTGGCCGTCGGCCTGCCGGGCCTGGTCCCCTGTACCCCGCTGGGCTGCCTGATGCTGCTGAAGGCCGAACTGGGCGACCTGTCCGGGCTGAACGCTGTCATCGTCGGGCGCTCCAACATCGTCGGCAAGCCGATGGCGCAACTGCTGCTGGCCGAGAGCTGCACAGTCACCGTCGCCCACTCCCGGACCCGCGACCTGCCGGCCCTCTGCCGCACGGCCGACATTCTGGTCGCTGCGGTCGGACGGCCTGAAATGGTCCGCGGCGACTGGATCAAGCCCGGCGCGACCGTGATCGACGTCGGCATCAACCGGGTGCCGTCGCGCGACCCGGTCAAGGCCGCCGAGGGCAAGACACGGCTGGTCGGCGACGTCGCCATCACAGAGGCCACCGGGGTCGCCGGGCGGATCACACCGGTGCCCGGAGGGGTCGGGCCGATGACCATCGCCTGCCTTCTGGCCAACACCTACGCCGCCGCCTGTCGCTCGGTCGGTGTCGTGCCCGAACGTCTCGACGCTTGAACCCTCGCCGCTGAACACCGATACTCGGATCCTGGCCAGTCAGGAGACGTCGATGATCCGCTTCTCACCCCGTGTTTCGGCCCTTGCAGCCGTTGTGATCTTGACCCCCGCTGTCGCGGGCTGCGGGATCAATGCCATTCCGACCAAGGAGGAGGCCGCCAAGGCGCGCTGGGCCGATGTCCAGTCGCAGTACCAGCGCCGCGCCGATCTGGTGCCGAACCTCGTGGCCACCGTGCAGGGTGCAGCCATCGCCGAGCGCACCACCCTGACACAGGTCATCGAAGCCCGGGCCCAGGCGACCGGCGCGACGGTCACGCCAGAGACGCTGAACGACCCTGCCGCTTTCCAGCGCTACCAGGCCGCCCAGGGCCAACTTTCACAGGCGCTGTCGCGGTTGCTGCTGGTCGTCGAACGCTACCCGGACCTCAAGTCGAACCAGAATTTCATCGCCCTGCAGTCTCAACTCGAGGGCACGGAAAACCGCATCGCCATCGCCCGGCGCGACTACAATGAGGCCGTGCGGGACTATAACACCTCGCTGCGAACCTTCCCGACGGTGATCTGGGCCAACACCATTCACGGCGGATCAGAGCCGATGCAGCTGTTCTCGGCCACCGAGGCGGCTCAGTCGGCTCCGGGCGTGAATTTCGACGCCCTGAACCCGGCCGCGCCCGGCGGTGCGGCACCCGGCTCGGCTCCGCCCGCGGCACCGGCGGCGCAGTGATCCGCACGCTTCAGCCTTACGGTGTGATCCGGGCCGCAGGGCTGATCGCGGCGCTGCTGGCCGCCGTCTGGCTGGCGGCGGTCGCTCCAGCCCTGGCCGCCGGTCCGAACTTTCCGCCCCTGAACGGGCGCGTCATCGATCACGGCGACCTGATCTCCGACGCCGGGGAACTGGCGCTGGCCACAAGGCTGGAAGCGCTGGAACGGGACACAAGCGATCAGGTCGTCGTTGTCACCGTACCCGACCTCCAAGGTTATGAGATCGAGGACTACGGATATCAGCTGGGCCGGGCCTGGGGCATTGGTCAGGCGGAGAAGAACAACGGCGTCCTGCTTATCGTCGCGCCCCGCGAACGCAAGGTCAGGATCGAGGTCGGCTATGGGCTCGAACCCGTCCTGACTGATGCCCTGTCGGCCCTGATTATCCAGAACGAGATTCTGCCCGCCTTCCGCGAAGGCGATTTCGAGCGCGGCATCGAACAGGGCGTTGACGCCATTGATCGGCAGCTGAGGCTGGACCCCGCCGAGGCGCAAACGCGCGCTGCGGCGGCGGAACGGCCGAGTTCCGGGGTCCCGCTCGGCATCATTTCCCCCATCGGCGTGATCTTCCTGCTGCTGCTCCTGGCCATGATCGGCGGCGCTGGAGGGCGAGGTCGCAGACGCGCCGGCGGCGTTCTGCACACCCTCCTCTGGGCGGCGGCGTTGGCAGCGACCCGAGAGAATAGCGGCGGTGGCGGCGGCGGCAGCAGTGGTGGCGGCTTCGGCGGCGGTGGTGGTTTTGGCGGCGGCGGCGGCAGTTTCGGTGGCGGGGGAGCGTCTGGCGGATGGTGATCAAGCTGACACCCCAGGTTCAGGGCCGTATCGGCGACGCGATCGCAGCGGCCGAGGTCAGAACCTCGGGCGAAATCTTCTGTGTGCTGGCGCGGCAGGTTTCATCCTATCGCGATATCTCACTCGGCTGGGCGGCTGCGGCGGCCCTGCTTCTGCCGCTCGGCCTTATCCCGCTCGGGTTTGATCCGGCCTGGATTCCAGGACTGGGAGACGGCTGGCAGGCCGCGCATCTGTCTTCCACCGATGTCGTGGTGGGGCAGTCCCTGGCCGCCTTCGCCCTGGTCCAGGCCGTCGTGTTCGTGATGGCTCTGCTGCTGACCTCGATCCCCGGCGTTCGTCGCCTTGTGACACCGCGCAGCATTCGCCGGGCCAGGGTGCGCCGCGCCGCCATGGAACAGTTCCTCGCGCACGGCCTGCACACCACCCAGGACCGGACGGGCGTTCTGATTTTCGCGGCCCTGTCCGACCACCAGGTCGAGATCGTCGCCGATGAGGGCATCCACAGCAAGGTCGACCAGGCCGTCTGGGGCGACGCGGTCGAGGCGCTGGCGTTAAGGATGAAGAACGGCGACCCGGCCGGCGGTTTCGAGGCCGCGATCCGCCTTTGCAGCGACGTTCTTGCCGAGCATTTCCCGCCGCGGACTACGAACCCCAACGAGATCGGGGATCGACTGGTCCTGATTTGAACCCGGGAGGTCCGACGACGCTTTGGTGTCGCATTAGCCGTGGTAATGGCCGGACGGTCGCCCGGCCCGTTTTCAGGACACCATGCCCCGTCTTTTGACCTACAATGTGCATCGCTGCGTCGGCGTCGATCGCAAGCTCGACGTGGCCCGGATCGTGGGTGTCATCGCCGAGCATGAGCCGGATATTGTCTGTCTCCAGGAGCTGGATGTCGGCCGCGCCCGCACCGGCCATGTCGATCAGGCCCGGTCAATCGCTGACGGTCTGGCCATGACATTCCATTTCAACGCCGCGATGAAGGTTGAGGCCGAACAGTACGGCGACGCCATCCTGACCCTGAGGCCCGAGCGGTTGGTGAAGTCCGGATCACTCCCCACCATCCGGGGCGTACCGGGGCTGGAGCCCCGCGGTGCCCTCTGGGCGGAGATCGATCTCGATGGCATCCAGGTCAATGTCATCAACACCCACCTCGGCCTCGTTCCCCGGGAGCAACGCCTGCAGGCAGCCGCCCTGATCGGGCCTGACTGGCTGGGCCATCCCGACTGTGTCGGACCCACGCTGTTGACCGGTGACTTCAACGCGACCTCGGTCACGCGGCCTTACCAGACCCTCACCCGACACCTGGCCGACTGCCAGCGCAGTCTGGGACTGAAGCCTACGATCAAGACGTTTCCGTCCAGCTTTCCGGCCATCCGGATCGACCACTGTTTCACCAGCCCGGAGGTGTTGGTCACGGCGGTGAGCGCGCCGTTTTCACCGCTCGCCCGCATGGCGTCGGACCACCTGCCCCTGATCATCGATTTCGAGATAAGGGCTCTTTAGCCAGCCGGAAGGCTGCGATGCGAGCGGCTCCGCCGTTTCCAGGGGCGGAAGGCGTCCCGGGTCGAGGTCGGGTCTCCCAGCTGGAACTCCGCGATGATGCGCTCTGTTCGTGACGGCCGCGTCGCGCCCAGTACCTTCATCCGGCCGTTATCGAAGCGGTGGATCGCCGCTCCCACCGAGCCTGTATCGGCTTCGGTCGCCCCGAAGGTCTCGCCTGAGACGCCGATCCAGTGCCCGATGGTGCGCTGACGAAACCGTTGGATAGCCGCCCGGCCCGCTTCATCCGCGGGTTCCGCGGCGACGTCGCACTCGGTGTCGAAGCCGAACGACCGGTTGTTCAGATTCGTCGAGCCGATGCGCAGTATCGCGTCATCATAGATCGAGACCTTGGCGTGGACAATAATCCGCGTGCCCTCGCGCGTTTGAGGGGTGAAGGCGAAGAATCGATTGTACCGGTCAGCCTGTTCCAGTCGAAACAAAACCTCCGAACGGGCCGTATCCATGGTCATCCGGTCGAACCAGCTCGGACTGGTTCCGGTCGAGACCAGTACGATTTCGGGACCCTCCTGCTCCGCGAGCCTGGCCGCCAGTGCGGCGGCCAGGACGGGCGAGGTGAAATACTGGTTCTCCATATAGATCAGATGTTTCGCCCTACGAATGGCGTCCAGGTGAAGGGCCTCATTCTCTCGGACCGCCGCCCGACCACCGGCCGACGGCTCGGTGCGGACGATGCCGACGGGTACCTCGCGCAGATCGGGCTGCACACCGGCGGGCCAGGGATCGCCGTCCGCTTCATCGGCACGGATCCGCTCACCGGTGGCCCGGAACCAGCGTTCCCGCGCCAGATCGCCCAGCGCCCGCGCCGCGGGACCGTCCAGAACTGCCATAACCTCGTGGCGAGGCGGCGGGATCAGTCCGGACGGTTGGCGGCGACGTGGGTCACTATCCAGATGCTCCTTGGAATCCCACCGGTCGGTGGAGATATCACCGCCACCACAGAAGGCTACGGCGTCATCAATGATGATGACCTTCTGGTGATGGCAGGCACCCAAGGCCGGCGGCGGATCGAGCCGGAACTCCACCATTCGCCTGTTGAACCATGCCCTGGCCCTGTGGGGATAGAAGTCCTGCGATGCGGCGATCAGCAGAGGCGACTTCCAGATCAGCAACCGGACATCCAGCTCCGGATGGGCCTTTACCAGCATAAGCAGCTGGTGCCCGATCTGGGCCAGAGGATCGTCGTCGGCGCTCTGCGGATCCAGCCGCGTGCGGGGATCGAACTGCCAGCCCAGAATGACAATCGAGCGGCGCGCCCTGCCCAGCGCCGATCGCAAGGCGTCAAAAAAGGCCGAGTTTTCCATGAGAACCGCGAAACGGTCCGCGGTCTCGACCCGCCAGCAGTTCCGGCCCGGTATCAGCAGGCTGGCGGTCTGATCTTTGCCCGGTTCATTCATGCCGCAGATCTGGCCGATTCGCGTGACGGCGATATGCGCCCCGGTTTCCAAAACGGCTACGTACACCACTTCCGTTCCATGCCCGGGCACAACCGGTCAATGGTGACGCTTTGTTCATGTGGAGCGGGATTGTTCGAACGCGGTTTTGAGGGCATAGACGAAGAGCCGTTCGAACAGGGGAGATCGGCGATGCAGGCGCTGATCGAGTTTATCGCTGGGTTCGTCGCCATGCTTGCGGCAGCGGCCCTGTCGCAGTTCGGGGTCGATCTCGATCCACGGCCGGCTCCGCAGCGTGAAATACATCGCGTCCGAGACTGCAGTGAAAGCCCTTCCGTCCCGGCGCTGTCGGCTTCAACCGAACGCAAGCAGGACTGCTGACCCCCCTTGAGGGCCTCGGCTGTCCCCGAAATCATCCAACCCTGACTTTGCGCGCCGCGTTTGACCCGTTAGGGTCCCGACGCCTCCTTGCGTGTCAGCTATCGATGCGTCCTGTGACGAGATCGCCTCTTCATGAAACCACCCCGTCAACGGCCAGCCATGAACCTGACCGAACCGGAGCCGGCGGCGCTGGTCTCCGAGCCGCGCGTTGAGCCCGTCGACGATATTTCTATACCGGATCGCTCAACGGCCGGATTCGCAGAACGGTCCATGTCAGAACGCCGACGGAGGCGGCTCGCGGATGAGCAACGTCGCGCCGAGGAATTGGCGCTGGAAGAGGCCGAACGCGCCGCAGCGCAGACAGTTGTGCCCGAGTTCGCTGTGTCGGCGGAAGCGACCCCGGTCACCTACCAGCCCCCGCCAGCCCCGGCCCTGCAATCGGGTCGCGAGGCTCCCTCCCCGTCCGGTCGCAATGCCTATGTGGTCGCTGGCGTGGCCTCGGCCCTCTGGATCGGCGGGATTGCCGCCTGGCTCGCATTCGAGGTGGGTTCGGGTGCCGTCGAGCTGGAGCCGCTTCGCCTCGCCTTGTATGCGCTGATCGCATTGGCACCGGCCGGTATGGCCATAATGCTGGCCCACGCGGTACGCCAAGGTTCCGGCCTCGTCATCGAGACCCGCCGCGCCCGTGAGTTTTCAGAAGCCCTGATCGCCCCGACCGCGCTGGCCGCCCAGCGGACCGGAGACGTATTGCACGCTCTGCGGAACGAGATTGACCAGGCGTCACTGGCGGCCGAGCGGGCTCGCAACGACATGGCCATGCTGCGTGAGGCCTTGTTTCAGGAAACGACCCGGCTGAACGAGGCCGCCGAGACGGCCGGCGGCTCCGCACGTCGCCTCGCCGAACAACTGGGCAATGAGCGTGAGAAAATGCAGGGTCTGGCTACCCGTATGGACAGCCAGGCGTCCGGCGTTATCGAGGCCATCGAGCGGCAGTCCCGGATGGTGGTTGACGCCTCCGACCTCGCGCAAACCCAGCTCCGTGAAGCGGAGGCCGCACTCGCCTCCCGGGCCGCCGACCTCGCCGCTGCCGCGAACGAAGCCCAGGATGCTGCCCGGGTCGCCGCCGACGACCTGGCGCGCCAGACCTTGCGGCTGGAGAATGCGGGGTCGGGGGTCACCGAACAGATCCAGTCGGTCGAGGAAGGCCTGGGCCAGCAGCGTGCCGCCCTTGTTACCGCCGCCTATGCCTTGCGGACCGATCAGGAAGACTTTTCGGCCCAGGTCGAGAGTCAGCGGGCGCAACTGAGCGAACAGCTTTCTGCGGCCCGCTCCGCGGCAGGGGAACTGGGAGCAACCTCGTCCCGGACCACTGAAACCATCAAGGATCTGGTAGAAGCGGCAACCGACCAATTCCGGGCCCTTGTCGAGATGTCCCAACGGGAAGCCGATGGCTTCGACGCAGCGACAAAAATGGCCCTGGATCGGTTTGAGGCCCTCGCTGCTGAGGCCCGGGACGCCCTGGTCGAGGAAACCCGCGCCGCTCTCAACGCGCTGCAGGCGACGGCCGATGAATCCCGCGAGGCCGCGAGACATGCGGCTGAACAGGCCAGGATTCGCGCCGAACGCCTCGGCGAAGCCTTGTTCGACGCGGCACAGAAAGCCGATCAGGCGGCAGACGCCCGTATCGACTCGGCTCGCAAGATTGTCATCGAGACCACGGGGCTGGTCGATGTCGCCGGGGATCGGGCGATGGAACGCCTCGAACTGACGGTCGAACGGATGACCTCTGCCCTCACCCGGATCGATGACACGATCGGCGACCTCGATGAACGCGCAGCCCGCTTGCCCGAGGAAACCCAGAAACGGGTCGAGGCCGTCCGCGCTTTCGTAGAGGAAGGCCTCGACGCCCTGGCCACTGCCTCGAGGAAGGCCGCCGCGGACACCGAGGCGCTCGATGTGGGCTTCCAGGAGCGGGTGCGGCGCAACTATGACATGCTGACCGAGGCGGTCCGACTGATGGGCGTGGTATCGGGCGACGCACCCGTCCTGCGTCGGCGCGAGCCGGTGCCGGCCACGGGGACAGACCCTGCCGGGTCCAATGGCGGGCGCTTGCCCAAGGCCAAGAGCGACGAGCCGCGGTCGTTCGGGCTTCGCGGACGGCTCAAGCTCGAACCCATGACAGGACCGGATGCCCGGGCCGGCGACGGGCTGGACTGGAAAGATCTGGTCAACGACGTTCCCGGTGAAGCCCCGCTGGATCTTGATACGCCCGCCATGCCCGCAGAGGCGTCGGAGGCGCTGGAAGAGCGGATCATGGCTGCGATCCGGCGAATGGGCGTCGATCCGAACGCCCTCCTGCCCCGCTCCCGGGTCGAGGAAGCGGCAGATGCACTGGCCGAGCGCGATCCAGATCGGGCGCGCCAGATTGTGCGGCGGGTCGCACCGGCGGCTGTGCGGAGCGTCTCGCGCAGGGTCCTCACAGATCCGGATCTGCGCGCAGACGCCGAGACCTTTGTTCGTGGCTTCTCACGCGACCTGGCGACCCGGGCGGCCGCAAACGACGGAGCCGGCATTCTGGGCCGCCTGACTTCGGCGGGCGGACGGGCCTTCATGCTGCTGGATGCCGCCGTGGGTGATCTCGCCTGAAGCGTGAATTTCACGGGCATTGATCTCTCCCTCGGTGATTGCGCCTTGACGTCGGAGCGAGGGTAGCGACACCTTAGCGACCAGTGTCACGTTTTCGTCATACACAGGCCGGTTATGCTTGAGCCATCGGATGAGGCCGCCCCGGATTATCGGCCGGCGCTCGTCATCTGCGCGTGGGACCTTGATGAAGCCGGCTGGGATCCGGTCGAGGACCCGTCCGGCGGTCCGTGGAGTCCGGTCGGCGCCCGGACCCTGGCGGTGGCTGCCGGCGAACCCGAGGCCCTCGCAACCACCCTCTCCGCCCATCTCAGAGACCGGAGCTGCCGTGGCCTGCTGCTGGTGGGACGCACGCGGCGCAGTGACACCTTCCGACTCCAGATCCGGGCAGAAAACCGGTCATTGGACGGCGGCCGTCTGGATGGCTTCGGGCCGGGAATGGCGCGGGCCACCGCCCCTGTCGCTGAGATTGTCCGGGCCCTGAACGAAGCCGGATTGGCCGCGGCCGCGAGTTCCGACTCCGAGGAGGATGCCGGCAGTTATCTGCTGTATCGCGTCCTGTCCGGCCTGCCGGACGGGCCGGACACACCGGCGATCGGGCTACTGCGCGCGCCCGAGCATGAGACAGATGTCACCTTGCAGCGGGCGGTCAAGGCCGCAGCCCAGGCCATGGCCCGTCACCTGTCGCCATTGCCCCGATCCCGCGCCAACTGACCCCGCAGCGGGATGGCAGCCAGCAGGCCTGCCCCTGCAAGAGCCGCCATCGCCCAGTAACCGCCGGCACCGAAGCGGTCGTACAGCGGGCCCGAGACGGCGGTCGCGAGGCCGATCAATACACCGGCGGACAGGACTGAACTGAGCATCTGCGCCGCGGTGTGGGTGCCCGGAGGCGAGAGCCGTTCGACCAGCTGAACCCCGGCGAGGAAGGTCGCGGCAAAGGTCAGGGCATGCAGCGCCTGCAGGGGCCAGAGCAGCCAGAGCGGCGGGGCCAGGGCCATGACACTCCAGCGCAGGATGGCCGCGGCCGAGCCGACCATCAGCATGCTCCAGGGCCCGATGCCGATCCGGCGGCGCCAGGGCTCGAACAACCACATCAGCGCGATCTCGACCACGACACCGAAGGCCCAGAGCTGGCCGGTTACGGCCTCGCTGATGCCTTGCGCTTTCCAAAGAAGGGCCGAGAAGCCGTACTGAAAGGCATGGGCGGCCTGGACCGCGCCGACGGCGAATATGGTTATCAGGAAGACCGGATCAACGATCAGTCGGCCCAGTCCCCGGAACCGCTCGCGGCCGAGCAGCGGCGCGCCGTCCGCCACGGGCTCCGGCGGCAGGGCAAGGAGCGCGGTGGCAGCAAAGGCGATGGACGCGGCCACGATCCAGACAATGATGGCGTCGACCGGTGTCGCCAGCAGAAGCACGCCCATGCCGATATTGGCGACGACAAAGGCGGTGGAGCCCAGGCCCCGGGGCAGGGCAAAGGTAAAGCCGAAACGGGAGGCCAGACGCAGGGTCATGACATCCGTCAGGGGCACCAGCGCCCCCATGGCCGTGGCTCCGATGAACCAGCCGGCGGCACGCGCGGCGAAACCGTCAGCGAGCCCCGCGAGGCCATAGCCGAGCGCCATGACCAGACCGAGCAGGGCGATCGGCGTGCGCCTCAGCCGGAAGCCGTCGGCCCAGACCGCCAGCAGCGGTCCGGTGACAAGTCGCGCCAGCATCGGAGCCGCCAGAACGGTTCCGACCTGGGCCCCACTCAGCCCCTGGGCGCTGAGCCACAGGCCCGCAAACGGGAGACTCACGCCTGTGGCACCGAAGAGCAACACATATTGCAGGGCCATGCGCTGGGCGGCAGTCATGGTCGGCGCATAGCAGACGCGCGGGATTCTGTCGGCTACCGTCTGCGGCATGAACGCGACTCGCAGTCTGACGGCCTTTGCGGCGCTGAATGGAGCCCTCGCCGTCCTGATCGGGGCGTTTGCAGCCCATGGGGCGGCGCCCGAGGTCAAGGCCCTGCTGACGACCGGCGGCCACTACCAGATGGTTCATGCCGTCCTCGCGCTGGTCTGTGCGATCTGGCCGGGCCGCAGCCGGCTGGTCGGCCTGGCAGGCTGGCTGGCAGCAGCGGGCGGCATGGTCTTTTGCCTGTCCCTGGCAACGATCGGTCTGCTGGGCCTTCCGATCATGGGCGCCGTCGCACCGGTCGGGGGCGTGCTCATGATCGCGGCTTGGCTTTTGGTGCTGGTTGCCGCATTGCGGTCGGCACCCACAGTCGCCTGACGACGCGAACCGAGTCCGATTACCCCCATGGCCTTCCCCGCGCCCGACGCCCCGCGTCGCGACCTGTTCCGCGAGATCGAGCCCTATGCCTCGGGCTTCATGGCGACCGGCGGCGTTCACGAGATCTACTATGAGGAATCCGGCAATCCGCAGGGCCTGCCGGTGGTCGTGCTGCACGGCGGACCCGGTGGCGCGGTCAATCCCGGCATGCGGCGCTATTTTGATCCGGCCCGCTACCGGATCGTCATGTTCGACCAGCGGGGCTGCGGCCGAAGCCGGCCGAATGCGTCGCTGGAAGACAACACCACCTGGGCGCTGATCGAGGACATCGAACGCCTTCGTGAACTGCTCGGTATCGACAATTGGGTCGTATTCGGCGGCAGCTGGGGTTCAACCCTGGCTATGGCCTATGCCATCACCCATCCCGAACGGGTCGCGGCCCTGCTGCTGCGGGGCATCTTCCTGCTGACCCGGCCAGAGCTGCACTGGTTTTATCAGGACGGGGCCTCGAACATCTTCCCGGACGCCTGGGAGCGGTTCGTCGCGCCCATCCCGGAGGACGAGTGTCATGACCTTATGGGGGCCTACTACAAGCGGCTGATCGGCGACGACAAGGCCGAGCGCGAGCGGTGTGCCGTGGCCTGGTCGAGCTGGGAGGGCGAGACGGTCAGCGTCGAGGGCCCCGACGCCCGACCGGAGAAGTTCGCCGAACCCGAGTTCGCCGTCGCCTTCGCCCGGATCGAGTGCTGGTATTTCGTGAACGGCGGCTTCTTTCCCGAAGAGGGCTGGCTGCTCAAAAACATCAGCCGGATCAAACACATTCCCTGCTGGATCGCCCAGGGCCGGTTCGATGTGGTGACCCCGATCACCAGCGCCTGGGCCCTGCACCGGGCCTGGCCCGAGGCGAAGCTGGATATCATCCGGGACGCCGGCCACGCCTCGAGTGAACCCGGCATCATCGACAGTCTGGTTCGGGCCACGGACTGGGCCGCGGGGCTCCAGGTTTTCAAAGACCGGACGTGAGTCGTCGCCCCCGGCGGAGAGTCGCCGAAGGTTGAGGAGGGTGCGGGGCGGCCGGGCCTCGCCCGGTGCTTTGATTGTTTTACCGTTTCGACGAAGCAGACCTGCCCCGCGCAGCCGTTTTCCACGCGCCCTCCGGGTAGTGGCCCTGAGTTCGGACCTGACCGGATCGCGCCGCAGACATTGCTGCCGACGGCGCGCGGCGGACATGACTTTCGTCGGCGGCCCGCACAGGAAGCGCGCGGCGAGCAGGCGCAGGCCATCCATCGACCTCCGCAAGGACCCCCGAAGTATCCATCCCCCGGGCTTCATCGCTCGACCACAGCCCGCCGACATCGGGGCGCTGGATCCGACGCCCTCCCCACCGACGGGATGAGTGGAGTCTGACACGGGCCCCGGCGCGGATGGCTGGTGACGCTGTAATTTTTGAAAGGCGCGCGAAGTCAGAGGGTTGGCGGCGCGGGATATGCTGACAATCGGCGGATGGGCAGCAGTATCGCGTGATCCTTCTCCCGATGGGAGAAGGTGGCCCGTAGGGCCGGATGAGGGTCGAGTGGGCGAAGCGGCGAAGCCGCCCCCCGGCGGCCGACCCTCACCCTTGAGCGCCAGAACGACGGCTTCGCCGCCGTGCGCTCAATCCCTCTCCCGATGGGAGAGGGCTCTATTCAGCTCATCCGCCAGATTGGCGGTCAGATAGCGTTGGCGAGCCGGCCGTTGGGCATCTGCCAGCGGCGGAGGAGACGGGGGTGCTGCCGCCGCTTGGCTTGTCGCCAGTCGCCGCATAGAAGGCCCGGATGATGAAGATCGAAAAACTGATCGCCGGAAACTGGAAGATGAACGGCCGGGGCGGGAGCCTGGGTGAGGTGAAGGCGCTGCGCGCCGCGCTGGCCGAGGCCGCGCCGGCCTGCCGCGTCGCCCTGTGCCCACCTGCGACCCTGATCGAGCGAATGGCGCGGGCGGCGGGTGAGGGTATCGAGATCGGGGGACAGGACTGTCGGGCCGAGAGCCACGGTGCCTTCACCGGTGACGTCTCAGCCGCCATGCTGAGGGATGCTGGCGCGACGCTTGTGATCCTGGGGCATTCCGAACGTCGCCAGGGGCATGGCGAGACAGACGCGGTCGTCGCCGCCAAGGCCGAGGCGGCCCTGTCCGCAGGGCTGGAGCCGATCATCTGTGTCGGCGAGACATTGGAACAGCGCGAGGCCGGCCGGGCGGTCGAGGTGGTGCGGGGACAGGTCATGGCCTCCCTTCCTGCGATCCTGGCTGAAAAGGGCGCGTTTGCCGTGGCCTATGAGCCAGTCTGGGCGATCGGAACGGGGCTTACGCCCTCGCTCGAACAGATCGAGGCGGTTCACCGGGCCGTTCGCGCGGCGATGATCGAGCGACTGGGTCCGGCCGGTGCCGCCAGGCCGATCCTGTACGGCGGTTCCGTCAAGCCGGACAACGCGCGCGAAATCCTGGCCGTGCCCGAAGTGGGCGGTGCCCTGGTCGGCGGGGCCTCGCTGAAGGCGGCGGATTTTCTGGGGATTGTCCGGGGTTTGTGAGGGGGCAGGGATCAGCAGGGCCGGGCGTCGATGCCCGCCATCCCTAATCCCTATTCCCTAGTTCCTCCCCAAATGTTAGACGCCGCCGCTTGATCGGTGCCGTCCCGCGCCACACATAACGGCTGCCATGCTCCAGACCATTCTCCTCGTCGCCATGATCCTCATCTCGGTCGCGCTTGCCGGCGTGATCCTGATCCAGCGTTCCGAGGGCGGTGCCCTCGGCATGGGGGGAGGCCCCTCGGGCTTCATGACCGCGCGCGGCGCGGGCAATCTGCTGACCAAGACGACCTGGGTGCTGGCCACGCTGTTCTTCCTTTGCGCCATCGGCCTGACCATCCTCGGCAATGTCGAGCGTTCCAATCGTTCGATCGTGGATGCCGACGCGGTGGGCGAGTTGATTGCTCCGACGACCTCTGACGCGGCCCCGGCCGCGGATCCGGCGGTTCCGACGCAACCGGCTGCGCCGTCGCTCCAGAATCTTGAATCCAGCCTGGCGGGCGTGTCGTCTGCTCCGGCGCCTGCCACGGCTCCGGCGCCCGCCCAGCCGGCTCCCGCAAACTAGGGAGGCGGGGACCTTATCCCCGCCTTCCTCGCCCGCCCTCACAGTCTTCGCATCAGCCCGCTCGAATCAGCGGTAGAGTGTCCCCCCATGGCCCGTTACGTGTTCATCACCGGCGGCGTGGTTTCCTCCCTTGGAAAAGGCCTCGCCTCCGCCGCTCTCGGCGCGCTTCTGCAAGCGCGTGGTTACAAGGTCCGGCTGAGGAAGCTGGACCCGTATCTCAACGTCGATCCGGGCACGATGAGTCCCTACCAGCACGGTGAGGTCTTTGTGACGGATGACGGGGCCGAGACTGACCTCGACCTCGGTCACTATGAGCGGTTCACAGGCGTCTCCGCCGCCCGGTCCGACAACATCACGACCGGCCGCATCTATTCGACCATCCTCGAGAAGGAGCGGCGCGGCGACTATCTGGGGGCGACCGTGCAGGTGATCCCGCACGTGACCGACCAGATCAAATCCTTCTGCCTGACGCCCGCCCTGACCGACGAAGGTGAGGATGCGGATTTCGTGCTGGTCGAGATCGGCGGCACGGTCGGCGACATCGAGGGTCTTCCGTTCTTTGAGGCCATCCGCCAGTTGGGCCAGGACCTGCCGCGCGGCCAATCGTGCTTCGTGCACCTGACCCTGCTGCCGTTTATCAAGACGGCCGGTGAGATGAAGACCAAGCCGACCCAGCACTCGGTCAAGGAGCTGCGATCGATCGGCATCCAGCCCGATATCCTGCTGTGCCGGTGCGAACTCCCGATCCCGCCCGAGGAAAAGCGCAAGATCGGCCTCTTCTGCAATGTGCGCGCGACCGGCGTGATCCAGGCGATGGATTCCGCCGACATCTACGCCGTGCCGCTGGACTATCACCGCGAAGGGCTGGACGCCGAGGTGCTGGCCCATTTCGGCATCACCGATGCGCCGGAACCCGACCTGACGATGTGGCAGGAAATCGCCCGGCGCCGGCTGCACCCCGACGGCGAGGTCACGGTGGCGGTGGTCGGCAAATACACGGTCCTGAAGGACGCCTACAAATCCCTGATCGAGGCTTTGCAACACGGCGGGGTCGCCAACAACGTCAAGGTCAATATCGACTGGGTCGAGGCAGAGACCTTCGAGGGCGACCGCGACGCCTGCGACGCGCGCCTGCAGACGGCCCATGCCATCCTGGTGCCCGGCGGCTTCGGCGAACGGGGCTCGGAGGGCAAGATCGAGGCGGCCCGGTTCGCCCGTGAGCGCAAGATTCCCTATTTCGGCATCTGTTTCGGCATGCAGATGGCGGTGATCGAGGCGGCCCGGAACCTGGCCGGCTATCCCAAGGCCTCATCGACGGAGTTCGGACCCACGACCGAGCCTGTGGTCGGCCTGATGACTGAATGGACCCAGGGCAACCAGCGCGTCCTGCGTCAGCAGGGCGGCGATATGGGCGGGACCATGCGTCTGGGGGCCTATGACTCGACGCTGAAGCCGGGGTCGAAGATCGCGGAAATGTACGGTTCGACGACGATCAGCGAGCGGCACAGGCATCGCTACGAGGTCAACATCAACTACCGCGAGGCCATCGAGCAGAAGGCCGGTCTGATCTTCGCCGGCCTGTCGCCGGACGGCGTCCTGCCCGAGACGGTCGAGCGCGAGGATCACCCGTGGTTTGTGGGTGTTCAGTATCACCCCGAGCTGAAGAGCCGACCCTTCGCCCCGCACCCCCTGTTTGCGGGCTTCATCGAGGCGGCCCTGGTGCAGAGCCGTCTGGTCTGAGTGCCGGCACGGCGAGCCGGCACAGCGGCCCAGGCGTCCCTCAGTCCTGCCCGGCCCGGGGATGGGCCGATGGATCACCGTCGCCGGACGACTCGCAAAGGCCTTCGAACGGTCGCCGGTCCTGGCAGCGGACACACACCCGGGTGCCGGGCTGACTGCGGCTGTCGACGTAGACATGCCCTTTCAGGCGGCACTGAACCGACCGGAACAGGGCCTTCGTCTGCTTGAACATGGTCTTTCCGCCCGAGGTAGATAGTTCCAGCGTACACCAAACGCCGTTACATTTTTCATCTTGCAGGAAAATGAGCGGCTCACCTTGCCGGAGCGGTTCATCGCCCTGCAGCTTTACTTCCGGAGTCGCGCCCGCGACGGCCCTGTGGGCTCAATATCCATAACCCAGCCGGAGCGCCGTTCCATGCCGTCCCTGAAAGCCGCCTACCCCCTCTACCTGGCCAACAAGGCGATCACGCCCAACCAGGACCTGGAGGTGACCGACAAATACTCGGGCAGGGTGGCGACGCGGGTGGCCCTGGCTGACCCCGCCCTGATCGATCGCGCCATCGGCGCGGCGGTCGAGGCGACCGGGCCCATGGCGCGGATGGCGGCCTATGAGCGGCAGGCCGTGCTGGCCCATTGTGTGAAACGCTTCCAGGAGCGGGCCGACGAACTGGCCCATGCCCTGTGCATCGAGGCCGGAAAGCCGATCCGGGATTCGCGCGGCGAGGTGACCCGACTGATCGACACCTTCCGCATCGCCGCCGAAGAGTCGGTACGCATGACCGGAGAGGTCCAGCCGCTCGACATTTCGCCCCGCGCCAGGGGCTATCAGGGGATGTGGAAGCGCGTGCCGATCGGGCCGTGCTCCTTCATCTCGCCCTTCAACTTTCCGCTCAACCTGGCCGCCCACAAGATCGCACCGGCCCTGGCGGTCGGCTGTCCATTCGTGATGAAACCCGCATCGCGGACGCCGCTGGGGGCCTTGATCATCGGTGAGGTTCTGGCCGAGACGGACCTGCCGGCGGGGGCCTTCTCCATCCTGCCGGCCACGCGCGACGGGTCTGATCTGTTCACCACCGACGACAGGCTCAGGCTGCTGTCCTTCACCGGCTCCCCGGAGGTCGGCTGGGCGCTCAAGGCCCGGGCCGGAAAGAAGAAGGTGGTGCTGGAACTGGGGGGCAATGCCGCCGTCATCGTCGACCGCGACAGCGATCTGGAAGACGCCGCCGAGCGGATCATCTTCGGGGCCTTCTATCAGTCGGGCCAGTCCTGCATCGGGGTGCAGCGGATCCTGATCCACGACGATGTCTATGACCCCTTGCGGGACCTGTTGGTCGGGAAGGCCCGGGCCCTGATCTGCGGCGATCCGCGCGAGGAGACCACCTTCATCGGTCCGATGATCGACGAGACGGAGGCGGCCCGGCTGGAGGCCTGGATCCATGAAGCCCGCGGCGCTGGCGCGACCGTGCTGTGCGGCGGCAACCGCACCGGGGCCATGCTGGACGCGACCCTGCTGGAGGGCGTCGCGCGGGGTTTGAAAATCCGGGAGGAGGAAGCCTTCGGGCCGGTGGCGATCCTGTCGCGGTTTTCGGATTTCGAGGCGGCCCTGGCCGAGGTGAATGATTCAAGATTCGGTCTGCAGGCGGGCATCTTCACACGTGACCTTCACAAGGCGATGCGGGCCTGGGATGTGCTCGAGGTCGGCGGCATTCTGATCGGGGACGTGCCGAGCTATCGTGTCGACAACATGCCCTATGGCGGGGTCAAGGATTCCGGTCTGGGCCGCGAAGGCGTGAAATTCGCCATGGAGGACATGACCGAGATCCGGAACCTCGTCATCCGGCAGCGGCCGGTGGAGGGGCCGCCGGCAGGTCCTGCGAAATAAGGGGGTTTGGTCGGTCCGGGTTGCCGCAAAGCATGAACGCTTTGTCACGCGCTGACCGGTTGTGACCCTGTTCAGCCTGGGCCATGCTTGGCTGATCGGGACTGATCCCGGTGGGGAGGAAAAGATGCGTGTCCGTATGATGTTGGCCGGCGTTGCGGCGACGGGATTGTTTGCGTTTCCGGCGGTGGCCGAGGACGGCCAGTACGCACCGCAGCTGACCCGGATCGTGACGGAAGCGGCCGCGGGCACCTGCCTGGCCGAGCTGATGGCCCAGCCGCTTCTCGATGCCTGCAATGCCCAGATCGCGGCGATGTCGCCGGGGCTGACTGCCCTTGGGCCGGTCGAGACGATGACCTTTGTGAGCGCCGAGGAAACCCCCGGTGGCCGGGTCGAGTCCTACAGCGTCAAATTCGCCGGTGGCCGGACCATGACCTGGTTCATCGGCCAGGAGTCCGGTGGCAAGTTCGCCGTGGTCGGGGCGGGGGGCTAGGGATTTGGCGGCGTCTGCGGGAATTCTGCTGGCCGGTCTGATTGCGCTCACCGCAGGTCAACAGACGCCGCCGATTTTCCAGCCCGGGGCACCCGGGACCGCGTCGCGTGTGGTCACGCCCGCCGAGGCGGTTGCGCTCGGTCGCTCGACCTTTACCGACGATGACGTGGCCTTCATGCAGCATATGATTGTCCACCATGCCCAGGCGGTGGAGATGGTCGAACTGCTAAGGACGCGGGGGATCCACCCGACCGTGCGGCGGCTGGGGGAACGGATCGCCCTGAGTCAGGATGCCGAGATCGCCCTGATGCGGGGCTGGCTGAGCGATCGTGGCCAGCCGCTGGAGATGCCGGGCATGGGCGGCGGACACGCCGGAATGGACCACTCACACCATGCCGGCCACGCAATGCCGGCCTCTGACACGCCGGTCATGGCCGGCATGCTGTCGCCGGCGCAGATGCAGGCGTTGGCCGCGGCGAGCGGTCCCGCCTTTGACCGCCTGTTCCTCGAAGGCATGATCCGGCATCATCAGGGTGCGCTCGACATGGTCGACGCCCTGCTGGCCAATCCGGGCGCGGCCGAGGATACGATGCTGTCCGACTTCACCACCTCCGTCGTCGCTGACCAGTCGGCGGAAATTCTGCGTATGCAGTCCCTTTTGTCTGAGCTCTGAACCCCTTCCTGAAGGACCGGCCATGAACGTTCGCAGCAGCCTGCTTTCCACTGTCGCCGTCCTTGGCATCCTGATGGGTGCCGGTGGCGCTGCGGCCCAGTCCGCCGCCCCGCCCGCTGCCCAGGAAATCAGGGCTGACGGCCGCACCACCCTGTCGGCGGGCCTCGCCGATGCAGGCCAGCTGGCATCAGGCCTCGCCCTGGAGCACGCCATCGACAAGGCTCCGGGATTTGTCGACCCCGACATCGGCTTCTCGCCGCCGACCAGCCGCGAGGAGGGCGAGGCGATGATGGCCCGGGCGAGGGGCAATCCGAATTTCAGCGTGCTCGGCATGGCCAACACCGACATGGCCGTGTCCGACGGCAAGCTGTTCGTCGGCAATTTCAATGGTTTCAACGCCTATGACATCTCCGGCAACGGCCCGCCGCAGCTGGTCATGTCGGTGGTCTGCCCCGGCGGCCAGGGCGATGTCTCGGTCCATGGCGACCTGTTGTTCATGTCGGTCGAGGAAAATCGGGGGCGGCTCAATTGCGGTACCGCGACGACGTCGGACGATGTTACCGCCCAACGGTTCCGGGGCGTCCGGATCTTTGACATCAGCGACCTGAACGCGCCGCGCCAGATTGCTGCCGTCCAGACCTGCCGGGGCTCGCACACCCATACGCTGGTTCCGCATCCGACCGACGCCAACGTCCTCTATATCTACAACTCGGGCACCTCAGACGTCCGCGGCGCGGCGGAACTGGCCATCTGCACGGACGGCCAGCCGGACCAGAACCCCGAAACCGCCCTGTTCTCGATCGATGTGATCAAGGTGGAGCTGGACCGGCCGCAGGACGCGGCCATCGTCAATCGGCCGCGCATCTTCGCTGACAGCCAGACCGGCCGTGTGGCGGGTCTCTGGCGCGGCGGCCGGTCCGGTATCGCGACCCAGGACACGGCCCAGACCAACCAGTGCCATGACATCACCGTCTATCCCGAAATCGGCCTGGCGGCCGGGGCCTGCAGTGGCAACGGCATCCTGCTGGACATCTCCGATCCGGAAAATCCGCGCCGGACGTCGGACATCTTCGATCCCGACATGGCCTATTGGCACTCGGCCACCTTCAACAATGCCGGCGACAAGGTCGTGTTCACGGACGAGTGGGGCGGCGGTATCGGTGCCCGTTGCCAGGCCACGAACCCTGCGACCTGGGGTGCCAATATGGTGGCGACCATCGAGAACCGGACCCTCGCAGGCAAGAGCTTCCACAAACTGCCGGGCGCCCAGGGCGCGACCGAGAACTGCGTCGCCCACAACGGGATGATCATTCCGGTTCCGGGCCGCGACCTGATGGTCCAGGCCTGGTACCAGGGTGGGGTCTCGATCATGGAGTTCACCGATCCGGCCCGGCCGGTCGAGATCGCCTTCTTTGACCGGGGCCCGATCAATGCCAGCCGGCTTTACGTCGGCGGGTCCTGGTCGGCCTACTGGTTCAACGGCAGGATCTATTCGAGCGAGATCGCTCGCGGTCTCGATGTGTTGCGGCTGGTCCCGAGCGAGCATCTGTCGGCGGCCGAGATCGCTGCCGCCGAGGCTGTGTCGGCGGAGACGATCAATCCCCAGACCCAGACCCGCATCGTCTGGGCCGATACGCCGGATGTGGCCGCGTCCTATCTGGACCAGCTTACCCGGGTCGGGGGCGTGGAGGCCGGCCTTGCCGGGCAGGTCCAGGCCCGTATCGATACCTGGCGTCGTGGTCGGGCGGACAAGCGGGCATCGGCAGAGCTGTCGACCGCCCTGGCCGCGGCGGCCAGCAGCGCGACGGGGCTGAATGCAACGCGGCTGAGAGCCCTGGCCGACCTGTTCGGGCGCCGGGGTCGCTAAGGGGCCCCATCGCGTGACGTCGCGCCGCCGAATTCGGGCGGTGGGGCAAGCCGGTCAATCCCCTCGGGGCCGGTCAGTCAATCGACTGACGCAGGTCTTCCATCGGCTGCTGTGAAACCTGGATGCTACCCGATCGGGGTCTGTCCAGGTCGAGGACAATCATGTGCGACAGGGTCAACAGGACCAGGAGCAGCGCCGTCTGTGGCAGATGCTGCTTGAGACTGCGGCCAAGCACGGTCCCGAGCATCGCCATCGCCAGGATGGCATAGACGAACAGCAGCCATTGCACGAAGTCAGGAATGTGGGCCGCCCGCGCGGCCGCCCGGGCCGAGGCGAGGTCAATGCTTTCGTTCAGGGAGTCCATCACGCCGCGCGTCAGCAGCGGCGGACTGTCGCTGCGCAAGGCGACGCCCGTTGCTGCCCACAGCTGCTGTTGCAAGACCAGGGCAGCGGCCTCTGGCGGACGTTCCGCCGTGCTGTTGGACCAGGTCAGGCGGGCGTCGACATAGCGGCGCATCAGATCACTCATCACGGTTCTGTCCGGCTCATCCAGAAGCTGGATCCGCAACCACGTTGTGCCGAGGGCGTTGGCCTCCTGGACCACCAACTGTCGGCGGGTATCGTAGCGATCCATGGCCATCGAAAAGGAGAAGCCAAGCAGAAGCGCCATAAGGCCCAGAACAGCCGACAGAAGATGCGCGCCCCCGGGTGATGGCTCGGACGCCGCGTCGGCCACTCGTTGAAGTCGGGTCTGCCCTGCATAGCCGAGGGCTACAGCGATCGTCAGTGCGCACAGGAACAGCAAACCGACCACCCAAAGTGGGGGCATAACCAGCCAGGACATCGCAGCTCCCTGCCGTTCCCATCACACCGCCCGCTGCGTTCCCCGGACTGGCTACGGCCGAACGGCTCTCGGGGGCGATGTTGCTGGAACCATCGAACAGCCTGAAACTCGCGCCATCCTCATGCCTGTTGTCAAGCGCGAAGCCCGGGCAGATGTTTGAGATGGCGACCGGGCCTTCAGCTCGCGGATGATCGGGCGGCTTCCACGCGTTCAGCCAGCCGGCGCACCAGCTCCGTTGCGTCCCTGTGCACCAGGTCATGGATGTGGGGGCCGTTGAGCCCGCTTCCACCCGCCGTGTCGATCCTTAAGGACGTGACGCCCATCCGTCGTTGCAGAGGCCCACGCCGGAGGGTGACGGACTGGATATTGCCATAGGGAACCGTCCATTCCCGTCGCTTCAGCACACCCCGGCTGACCTGCAAACTGGTCTCGGCCAGCGCGTAGCGATGGTGGCGACGTCGCAGGAGCGCCACGACCAGCGGCAGGGGCAGGGTGAACAGGAGAAGACCGGCGAGTGGAAACCAGATGGCGGCTACGACCAGGACCGACGCCGGGATTGCCACAAAGCCGATAAGGGCGATCCGGGTATGCCAGGCGGAAACCGGTCTGAGTCCGGACCGGTCGAAGACGGGCAGCCCGGCCAGGGCGATGAGCGGTTGGACCTCGGAGGGCCGGGCGAACGGCGCAAGCTCCTGGCGGCCAGAGACGTGGTCGCTGCCTCCGAGGGTCTGGACCTTGAATGCGCACCAGCCGAGGGCACCGCTCAGGAGCCCCCATTCGACAAGGCCAAGCTGGATCTGCCGGCGGGCGACCACGACCTCGCTCCGCGTGAGCAGCCCGCGACTGTACCGGAACCGGCCGTCGGCAAGGGAGAGCCTGAAGCCATAGTATTGCAGGATCGTCCGGATGATTCCGGCCATCAGTCCAAGCCCGATGGCCACACCCGCCGCGCCAAGGGCGAACACCAGGCTGAGCCGCGACACCAGTTCCTGCCGGGCCCCGTCCCAAACCTGTACCCATCGATCCCAGTCGAGATCCAGCACCTGATCGAGGTATTGGCCGGCACCGAGAATGGCGGCGATCCAGAGGAGGGAGAACCTGAACAGCCCGAAATACAGCAGACGTCCGAACCTCAGCCGAAACAGGATGGGCTCGTCAGCGTCGCCGCTGAGGGGGGTGGCTGTCGCGGGGGCCGCCGCGGCCCGGCTCATACCGCGAAGAAGCTCGCGAAGCCGATGGGCTTCAGCGAGGCTGACGCTATCGAGCCGACCTTCGTCCTTCTCGCCGCCGCCGGTCTCGATGCGGACCTCGGCCAGCCCGATCAGGCGCGCCAGCACACCCTGCTTGATCGAGACATCCTGGATGCGTTGGGCGGGGATCGACCGGCGCGATCGATGGATGATCCCTCGTGAGATCACCACCTGATCCGGCAGCACCTGATAGGTGAACATGCGCCAGCTCAGCCAGGCTGAGATGAGCGCGACTCCCATCAGCAGGGCCAAAATCATGAGAGCGAGGGCGAGCGTCAGTCCTCCCCCGCGCGACGCTGCCAGCACAACCGGCACGGCGAGAATGGCGGAGGGCAGGCCCGGAAGCGCTCTGATGAGGACCGTGCGGGGGTCGAGGCGGCGGGGCGGCAGAACCTCTTCAGCGGGTTGTGGATGCGCTTCGCTCACCAGGGTGCGTCGCTGATACGGCTGCGGATCACATCCCGGATTTCCTCGGCCCGTTCGCGCCTTATGCCCGGGAGGACAACGAGGTTCTGTTCGGTGCCGGCCGTATGGAGGCTGAGCGTCGCAACCCCGGCGCTGCGTTCGAGAGGGCCCTGGCTGACATCGATGTGCTGCACGCGAGAGACCGGCACGACGGTATGCCGTCGCGTGAGCCACCCGTTCGCGACGTGCAGTTCCCTGTCAGTAAAGGCATAGCCCCAGCGACGCCAGCGACCCGGGACGAGAAAGACCACTGTGATGACACCCCATCCGAAGACGAGGCCGGCGAGGAAGCCGAAGGGGATGCCGAAGCGCCAATGCAGGCCGGCGTCCGCCGCTGCGGCGATGGCCGACAGTGTCAGCCACACGATAGCCGAACGAATACGTAGAACGCTCAGGTAACCGCGCTCAAGCGGGTGCAGC
>Ga0114981_10000370_pt1 | contig 29278 bp, 46 predicted proteins | sample S_140806_MF_Meta_FD_87028 | JGI IMG/M metagenome (GOLD analysis project Ga0114981, IMG submission 87028) | Freshwater microbial communities from Lake Simoncouche, Canada to study carbon cycling - S_140806_MF_MetaG | ecosystem: Environmental > Aquatic > Freshwater > Lake | place: Lake...
AAGGCAATAGTGTACACTACGGAGTAACGGATGCTCTGACTGGATTGTGACCAGGCTTCGCTCCTCGCCAGCGACTCTGATTGTGGTTAGGATATTAAGCTCTTCCTTCCGAAGGAGAACCCTTGGGAATCTTTGCGGTTCCTCTTGATTTAGATATTCGGTTAGTGTCATATGTCTACGGAGTAAAATGGTTTAACAACTTTCGTGAAATGTAAGTCTCCAGATGGTGTCGTCCGCGACCTTCTCTGAGGCAACTGGGATGAGTTTACCATGACCTATAACGTACCATCCGTCATATCTTTCTTCCTTTCTGAAGTTGCCGGAAGTATCGAATTCTTCTCCATCTGTGAACTTTAGTATTGACATATCTTTTAGTTTTTAAGTTTAAGTAAATATAACAATTAGCCCCGACTTCTAACAATCGGGGCTAACTTTTTTTAGGAAATAAAAACTTCTACTCGGGTGCTCACGCTACGCCACTCTCTCTTCTCAACGTCGAAGAAGGTTACGGCAAGCGGTGAACTCTCTCGTCGACCTTTTGGGTGCCGCTCGAGTGGTACGAGACTCAGGTTAGTAGTGCCTACCGCGGTGCGAAGGGTGCCATCCAATTTTTTGAAGGCGAATGCAACGATGCCTTGACGAAGCTCTGCTCGTAGTCCATCGTGTGTGATTGGGGTTAGTGTCATTTGGTTTTAGTTTTTAATTATAGAGTAAATATAACCATAATACACGAATGTAAAAAATCGGGGCTAAGAATTTTCAACGGACTTAATAATGCTCAGTATTTCTTTTGAAGTTACTACCACGCACTTCGCTTGTATCTCTTTGATTCTCCTCTTTGGAATATCATAGTGATTCTTATGAAACCAGCAAGGCTTGATTCCCAGCTCTCTAGCCATCTTATGCAAGTTTTCGATGGAATAGGGAACGCATATTAGGTGTCGGCCGTTATCACAGTAGTATTGCATAAAGTAAATATAACTAAAAACCACCAAGAAGAAAAATCTTGGTGGCTAAAGTTATGAACAATTAATCCTTTATTTCTTGATCGGTTAGGTCAGATACGGTCATTCGTAATCCCATCAAGGAATTTTCAAGGTCCTCGTTCTCTTCCAATTGGTCTTCCACTAGTTCTTGTAATTCCTCTCCTAATTCTTCAATCTTTTGAACGATCTCGTTCCATTTTTCTTGTTTTGTCATGGCTTTTTAGTTTTTAGGTTATAAGTAAATATAACAATAATACTATACAATAAAAAATCTTAGGTCTTAAAGTTATGAACAATAATTTCTAGTAAATCCGTTGGGATTATATGTGTCTCAACTGAGACTCAATGCATTGGGCGCATACTCAACTGAGACGCAATGCATTGGGCGCATACTCAACTGAGACGCAATGCATTGGGCGCATTGTGACAAGAGACAGGGTACATTGGCCTGCACTTTACACTTTGCATAACATTTACTTTACACTTTGCGCTGGGCTCGTACCGATTAGAGACTCAGCGGACCTGCATGTCCAAGTATCCACTACGGAGTAAACAAAAAAAGACGGGATTACTCCCGTCTTCTAACATAAAACCAACAGTCGACTGTTTTACTCGTCTCCCTCGCCGCCGAATGATTTAGACCAGCCCTTTGGCGAGATTCCGCTGATTAGGAATTCTCGAATATCTGGACTTACTCCTGGCATTGCTCGTTGGATTGGCTCTCCTGCCAGCCATCGTTGTAGACCAGCGGCTGGCACTTCACACTGATACTCTTCTCTAGTAAATACACATTTACCTTTTACACGGACAATACCGTTCTCTAATTCTTGTACTGATTGATTGTGTTTCATATTTTTTATAGTTTAGGGGTTATACTTAGTTTCTCTGTGCGATTTCATGTTGTACATCACAGATAATGTTGTGTGCGGTAAGGGTTATTATTTTTGCGCTCATGCTTTCCGGGTCATGGGTCTCAGCGATGGAGTTGGCCATGAACTCGGCTTGTAAAATCATAGTACTTAGCGTCTTCGAGTCTAAGCTGAGCATTGGGCGGTCTCTTTCGAGGATTTCTTTTGCGGTCATAGTAGTTTAGTTTTTAGTTATATGTAAATATAACAAAAAACCACCAAGATAAAAAATCTTGGTGGCCAAAGTTATGAACAATTATTAAACATCCATCCATAAAATGTTAAAAACTTCAACTTCATCCGGATCTAACTCTCTACACTGAGTATAGAACATATCGCACATATCCGCAAATTCGGCCGATTCCCTTTCCTCTTCACTAAAAGTCTCAGATTCTAAGTCTTTAATTTTTGATTTAAGTTTAGTGATTAGTTCAATCACCTCTGGGTCTTGATTGAATTTATTACACATTCCGGATAATTCATCGAATAATTCAAATTGATCTTTCATAGTTTTTTATTTTTTGGTTATATGTAAATATAACACAAAATCATCAAGATAAAAAATCTTAAACCTAAAAGTTATTAACAATTTTCTAGCACTAGAGACCTTTAGTGTCGGTAAGTAGCTGCACGGTTACTGTATCGATGTAATAAGAGAGACCGTTGCTTAGCGCAAGCAGGAAGAAAGTCTCGCGCTCGTTGCTTGACCATGTCCTGAAAGAGACTTGCTCCATGGATACAATTGCGTTGTGACCAATAAATAGGCTACGACCAGTCTTTGTCATTTCAAAGTAATTTTCTTTTTCTTTAGAGACCTTGGTGCGAGTGTATGGTTCTATTTGAAATGTTAGCTGACGAGTTATGGTGGTTGAAGTTGCTGCCATTGAGTAAGTGTTTCATTTATTTATCAGGTGGAGACCCACCAGCTGACTACGGAGTAAACTATTGGACATAAAAAAAGGGAAGCATTATGCTTCCCTCTTCTAGTAGTTTCTCCTCTCCTTACCAGGGAGAAGAATAGGTTCCATATACGATGGAATTGTGGATTACTGCAGTGACTAATGTTACCATTGCAGTGGTAATTAGGATTACTTCCCAATGTCTCTTTGCTTTACTTGCGATTGTTTTCATGTTTTTTAGTTTTAGTTTTTAAGTTTAAGTAAATATAACAATTAGCCCCGACTCCTAAAAATCGGGGCGAATCTTTTTTCTAGACTTCCGGTCCAATCAGGTCCCAAGCGGTCTCTCCAGTCGGCTTGCCATTGAAAGTGATTGGATAGTTGGGGTCCATGCCGGAATCCAGCACGTCTCTAAGAAGTTCATCAATCCATCTAAATTCTTTTTCGTAGTAATTGCAGTCTAGTGAATACATAGTTTTAGTTTTTAAGTTATATGTAAATATAACAAAAATAGGTTAAAACAAAAAATCCGGTGAGGGAAAGTTATAAACAAAGTTATAAACAAAATTCTATCTCCAGAGACCAGATCAGGTCGCGGATCACGGCGCAACGTTCGTATTCTTCGCGTTCAGAGAAATGGAACATCAGACTCCTTAACTTCCAAAAGAGGAGAGAGCGTTCGCTGGCCAAGTGGTCGGATTCCTGAAACAGGTCTTCGACCAAGTAGAGTTCTGCTCGCCACTCTCTTTCTATCTCAACAGAGAAGAGGTCAACGTCTGCTTGGTCAAGACCCAGCCCAGCTGAGAGTCGTGCCGCCAGCTTGTGCACGGGTTCGTTACAGATATCTATTGGTGAGAGATGCGCCATGCCGGTGTAGTGTTAGTTGGTTTTAAGGCTTTTACCCGGTGCCGGTCCAGTGAACCCGTCTCTCGCCACTCGCAAGAGAGGATGGCCTCGTCCTGCCAAAGTATTTTAAAATCATATATTTCAGGAATCTTATGATTGTAATAGATTGCAAGTATTTCAAGCGCCTCCGGTGTTACCATAATTTGGAATAGTAATTTATATTATTTAACTCACAGAGTCCTGTCAGGTTCTTCCTGCACTACGGAGTAAACAAAAAAAGAGGAATCTTATTAAGACTCCTCTTCAGTTAACCAGTTCTTTAAGGTTTAAATCAGTTTTTTAAGTTGCGGATAAAAGTAGATGTAGGCAATCACTCCAAGGATTCCAATCACTGGACCAAAGAAGAATTTTACGATACAATAGATTAATACTAGCGTTAGGATAAGTAGGATTACTGCGATTATTTTTTTCATCTTCTTAAGTTTTTAATTATAAGTAAATATAACTAAAGACCGCCAAGAATAAAAATCCTGGCGGCTAAAGTTATGAACAATTAATCGTTTACCTCTTCGTATTTTCCTTCGTCATTAAAGTTTTTCATCCATAGGCTAAGGATTCGGCGAGCCTCTGACGTATCAAGTCCAAACTCTTCAATTACATAGGGTGTGGCACCAAACATGTTGGTCGCACCACTCTCTCTTAAGCGGTTCAGGTATTCCATTACTTCTTTTTCTGACGGGGTTGTTTTTCTCATAGTCTTTTAGTTTTTAAGTTATAGTAAATATAACAATTAACATTAACACTAAAAAATCGGGGCAGGTCTTTTTTCCTAGAGACCTATATCATACTTATCCAACCGCCGATTTTATTATTTCGCCGCACGCAGAGCCATCAAGCGGTTGACAACTAGGTTGTAACCGGGGTCGCGCCGATCCAAATTTTGCATCACCTGGTCCAAGACCGACTCTCGTTCCTCCCGAATCAGAGCCTCAACCTGATCCAACAATTGTGCATGTGTGTTGCACGTCCCCAACTTGCGTGCTAGTATTTCTCTCTTCATAGATTAAAGAGACACAATCCTGCACGGATTTAAAATAAATAACCCAAATTGCCAAAATAACATGCCTGATCCTGACTCGATACATTACACGCAAGAGACTTGCTGCGGTCTTGCTTATCCTTGGCACTTTTTTCAATCCGCTAGGTTTTGACCTGCTTTGGGCAGTGGTACAGCGTCTCACCGGTTCCTATTGGTGGACAAGCTTCGCATTCTACCTCGCTTCCATCAGCTGCTTTACTCTCGCATGGCTCCTTACTCGTCGAGCAGAGAAGATAAATAAGAAAAAGAATTATCCATCATGAACGCAGAAGAATTTATTACCTTCAATAAGTTTCAACAGCCGGAGGTCGAGACCATCTCTATCCAAGTTGAGCACTCAAATCAGCCAATCGAACCTGCCACACTGGACAAGTCAGTGGTCTCTTGCCTGACTGAAAGACTAGGAGACGAGTACGTAGCCTACTATTTCTACCGCAACGCCGCTAACTGGTGCAAAGGAGCTGGCTACACCAAAGCCGCTGCCTACTTCGATGGGGAATCAAAGACAGAGCTAGAACATGCACAGGTAATCCAAGATTATCTCGTTAACTGGAATCACCAACCGGCTATACCACAAGTAGAGACCGGTATCACCTGCTCTAGCTTAGTTGGAATTATTAACCATGCATATAAGATGGAATACACTCTATTTAAAGCCTATGCGGCCAACCAACGTGCCATCTTAGGAGACGATCCAGCCACCTTCAACTTTATCCAAGGATTTGTTAATATCCAAAACGAATCGGTAGCTGAATACTCAGACCTATTGAATGCTCTCTTGCTAGTAGACCCTAACAATAAACTAGATTTACTCTACTTCGAGAACGAGTATTTCGGTTAAGAGACACAAGGAATCCCTAATAACAGGTAAGATTCTTACTTCCCTCCCGTGAAGGGAGCCCACCTCTTGGCTTAGGTAAATATAACTTTTTTTTTCGTATTTAAAAAATCGTGGCGGTCTCTGTCCCGATTTTTTTTCTTTTAAATCCAAGATGGACAAGTCCATCTCTAGGAATTCTCAGAGACACTGGATTAGACAAGATGTCAGGACCTGACCGAGTCGAATTGTTCGCACCAGAGACTAATAGTTATTCTTGATTCCGGGTTTAAATTTTTTCGTCTTCATCCAGTGCAGAGACCCATTGGATTACTAGATGTCAGGACCAAGTCTAGTACCAAACCTGTGCAGAGACGAGCTGAAGTAACTAGATGTCAGGTGGAAGTAGGTGTCTACCTGACCTAGAGACCAGCAGGCTGGACATATAGCTAGCCTGGCCGAGTGCCTGCCGGACCGGAGACCACGCCAGTGGCCTGCCTGGCTAGCCAGCTCGGCCGGCTGCTTGGTGTCACCTACCAGGAGAGGCACCTGGCTAGTATATCTGCCCCAGGGGCCTGCCAGGAGCGCCTGGCCAGGGCGCCTAGATAGACTAACAGGACAGGCTAGATAGACAGGCTAGCAAAAGACGAATTAAATTTTGTGACTATAGGCCCCTCCGGCCTGCAAAATCGGTCCCTCCTCCGGGCGCGAAAAACTCTGGTGCCACGGGAAGGGGTCTCTAGCCTCTCTTGCCCTGGAGATTTGCTCTCCTCTCCTCTGCAAAAAAATCCCCTAGGTACTAGTGACTCTCTTCTCTACTCACCCACTCCCTTTAAACCTCTTCCGGGTCAGATTAGTGCCCCTCTTCTCTGCAAAAAAAAATCCCCCATGGTAGTGGACTCTTCCTAGGCTCTCCTGATAAATAACACTATATGAAATACATCAAGTTATTGGAAGATTACTCAGAGGAGCAGGCAGAATTTCTTAAGCAGATTGGTGCAGTGCTTGGTATTACTGGCCATGCGGATGAACTTGAGACTCTACTTAATTATGCTGCTCGTTCTCTTGGTACAGATCGAGACTCTATTGAGTTGAAGGAGATTAGTGCTGAGCAATTAGCCAATCTTACCCGGGGTTGGCAGCGACATGGTGGAGTTGACTTGGCCGCCTTTGGTCACTCAGGTGGAGTCACTGGTCTAGAGCACGGGGAAAAGATTAGCCGTGCGGAGTGGGCAGAGATCCGGCAGAGGATCGAGGCGGAGCATCCAGAGTTATTTAAGAAGGGTGGCACATTTGTGTCAGATCGTGCCTTCGGGCAGTGGTTGGACCTGAAGAAGGAGCTTACTAAGGCGCACCGATTCGTGATTGCAACGGGTCCGGCCGGTATATTTCTGATGCGGATAAAGGGCTCATCGCCTTATTAAAGGATCCCTCGACCAGAGCCATTCTAGATATCTCACTAGTTATCACACGCATCGACACCCTCGCCCCCTAAAAAAAGCCTCTCTCTTGGTCCCGAAAAAATCCCCCGTGGTCGCTGAGATCTTTCTAGACCTTTTTTATATTTGTAATTCCTATATAGAATAAATAACTAAAAATAACCATTAGTTAGAATGAAATCATATATCAAAAATTTTAGTAGTTTCCTTAATGAAGATGCAGATGGAGATTATTTCCAGGTAAACTCGCCTAAGCATAGTGGCCGTGAGATCTATGGTCTACATCGTAGAGGTTCTTCTGACTGGCATAATACTGGAACACCTGACTGGAATAAAATAACTAGTGATGAACCTAGCGACGAGCTTTCTCCCGACGAGTTTATTAAAAAATACGGCGACGATCTTGATACTGACGGTCGAGACTATATCGAGCGTGAATCTACTCCAGAAACCCGCATAAAAACCTGGAAATCAAGGTCACAAGTATCTAAAGATCCGGCACTCAATCTGATTCAAAGCGCGTCAACTGACGATCTACATCATATGCGTACTCAGGTGGAGAAAGGACTAAATAAGGCATCTGAAAAAGGTGCGAGTAGTGCTCTGGTTAATAAGCTGACCAGTATTCTTGATAAAATATCACTTGAAATAAATTCACGCAATAAATAATATTTTTTAGTCACTACTAAGAAAAGCCTACACTCACGTAGGCTTTTTTGTTTTAGGAGATAAATAACCAAGTAATGGAGAGTACTCTACAAAATTTTAGACAATTTATCCTCGAGCAAGAGGGTTTGACTCTCGATGAGCAATCATTAAACGAACCTGCTACGGAAGAGTCCGGTGGGTATATTACGCCGACTCATGAAGAGTTATCCCAACTCTACTGGTTCCAGGCGCTACATCGTACCCTGGAAACAATTGATAAGGGTGCTCGGTGGGATACTGGTCAACTGGCCATGAGCAATGGTACTCGTAGGCTAACTGCATCGCACGATAGATCCTATAACTTTTATCCCAAGCGTGGTACGATTACATATGGCGGAATGAAGATTGCCGCTGGAATTCCATATGATTCTTTGGAAGCCTGGAACGCTGCACTCTTTCTAGTGTACACAAAAATTGTGTCGCGACTACTTGGCCTGAATAGTACGACTAGGTTTAAGCGTGCGATCATTAAGAAGGACGGGATTGCTATTACTCAATTTTTTAATGATATTAATGATCACTTAAGCAGTCACGGAGTAGACCCGCGACCAGAGTCTTTTCTCTTCTCTCTTCTCTATGATATCTCTAGCCCAGAAGAAGCTGAAGTGATGCGCGACTTAAGAAGACTTGGGCTGCTCTAAATAAATAACTAAAAGATTTTTATCATATGGATCAATTATTTGATTGGGGTAATCGTAACCCGGAACAGCGAGCAGAACAGCGTCGTCTTGAAATGGACGCGATTTACGAACAGGCAGTGCGCATGGCGCAGGCAAGAAACCGCGCAGGAAATGCTCCTGGTGCAGTAGGCGGAGGCAAATCTCTACCTAGCGAATTTATCGCAACTGTTGATTGGCTCGCAATTGCATTCGCTGGCGAGGGCACACCGTTTGGTGCAGGTTATGACAACTTTGACACTTGGGCAAGCGAGCCTTTTCCTCCAATCCTGTTGGCCAGGAGACTGAAGATTCGTGCCGATTCAGCCAATGCTCACGTACACCAAGACTATCAGTCCAGTAATCTTACACTAGACCTATATGACGCGTTGACCAGTACTTGGATCACAGTATGGACAAAGAATCTTCAAAATCCAAATTATCCCGGCGATGACAGCAACGATTTTTTTGTAAATGGAATTGACGTTACTTTTCCGGAGATTGCTCAAGTGACCCAGATCAGATTTACCTCCGACCCAGGTTCAAATCAGACGTATCACGATTGGGACGCAGACTCTACCTTTTTTGATTTCTATAAATAGATTTTCGTCCAATATTAAATAAATAACTAAAAGATTTCATCATATGATAATTAACTATAGTCGATGGCACCAACTTCACGAACAGAGCGAAGAGACAAAAGGCACGATACAGATACAGAAATTTCTCAATGCAAAAAAAATCACCGGTGCGGATAATAAACCACTAGTAGTCGACGGTAAAACGGGTGCAAACTCCAATACTGAAGCCGCAATCTCTAAATACCAACACCAATTAGGAGTATGGCCAGCAGACGGCGTTTGGGGACCAGACACAATGGAGAAGATGCCAGCAAAGGACCGTGAGCTTTACGATTCCTTTTCTTCTTGGTGGTAATCAGCTAAACTGCTTATTAACACATAAAAAGCCAGTATCTCTACTGGCTTTTCTTGTTTAGTTAGCACCTCCAGAAATCGGCAGGGATATATAATCATATATGATGCCAGGAATATTTGCCGGTAAGTTAATCCGGTCCGAAAAATTAAATCAGGAACCAGTACAGCTGGGACCGCTGTCTAAACTCAAGGTACCTGATCCAGTTGCACTCATCACCCAAGCGGCAATAGGTCGCGTGCCATTTGAGCCCAATGGACTCGCACACCTTGACCCATCAAAAATAGAATACCTAAAAAGCTAATCCCACCATGAAAAAATTAACCCTACTCCTTGTCGCCTTCCTGCTCTGTACCTCCTTCTCGGTTACTAATACTAAAACTATTGACAAGGGTTGGTATCAAGTTTGCTATTCTGAAACCTATCAAGAACCAGTATGGGTAGAATATACAGTTGCCTGTACTGAGGGTAAGTTTTCGCGCAAGGGCCTGGATTTTTATACTGAGCCTGGAATCAAGACCGCAGACCATGCAGATTTTGAAGCCAACGAATGGGATAAGGGACATATGGCACCAGCTGCAGATTTTGCTTGTGATTCACTGGCACTGCGAGCTACCTTTTCCTACCTGAATTGTGCTCTACAGCAGGAGAACCTTAATCGTGGAGTGTGGCGTCACCTTGAAACCCGTGAACGCGAGCTTGCAAAGCAGTGGACGGTAAAGGTCCACATCGACGTAGTTAACGGCCCAGCGAAAAAGACCTTATCTACTGGTGCCCGTATTCCAGATGCTTTTATCAAGACTCTAAGTTATGGCAGTCACACTGAAGTGTATAGATTTCCAAACACAAAACCGACAAGTAGCGATCCACAAGCATATCGAGTAAATAAATAATAAAAATTAAAATAACATGATCCAAAATTTTAGCGATTTTATATTTGAAGGAAAGGAACACGAGTCTTTCCAGGAGTTTGCAGAGAAGCGACTTGCCGGAGCCACTAAAATTGCAGAGGGAGCAAAAGCCAAAGGTGGAACTTCTCTATTAACATATTACCATTTTGTAGTTAAACTTCCTTATTATAAGAAGGCAGCCGCTGGTAAATGGGATGCAGCAACCTCTAAGAAGGAACTGGTCACACTAAATAAGGAACTAACTAATATCCTAAAGTCGTTTGAACCTAAGGACCAGATCCCATTTCAGAAGACGATGGGTAAAATAGAAGTGGTTGGCGAATTACTAATTCGCTGGAGCTCAGAAAAAGAAAAGTAAGATGGAATTATTATCATTTAAGTTATACGAAGCAATTATCGATTGGCGCTCACAAGAGCTTGAAGATTTTGAAGAGGCCGTGCTCTCAGCACGCTTGCCGATCACAACTGAAGAATTTGCTGAAATTGGAGCCGAATACGGCATTGAGATTGTAGATTACGATACTTTTTATGCAGAACTTTCCGATACACACCGTGAATCTGCACCACCAAGAGGAGTCCCAGCATTTGCAACAGTCAATCCCGATACGCTTCGCCCTAGGGTAATAGTAAACGTTCCGCGTATTGACATGCGACTTTTCGATTATATCTTCCATATGTTAAAACACGAAATGGTACACGTTGGTCAATGGTCACGCAGAGCAGTTCAACGTGAAGGCGGACCTAATCCAACTGATCGTACTGCATATTTTTCAGACAAGGAAGAGATCATGGCTTTTTCACAATCGATTGTCGACCAAATGATTAAGATGGGAGCACGCAGTATCTCGCACGGCATGGGACTCTTACCGCAGATTAGATTATATCTTGATATCCGTAGAGCAGTTGAGCAGTCAGTATTAAAACGTTATCATAAATACATTTATCTTTATTTAGAACAGGAGCTGGCAGATAAATAATTAAAATTCTGTCTAAATACTGATGCGTTATTTACGTAAAATCCACGAATTTGAAGAATCAATGGCTCCTTCTGTAGAACCTACAGAGACAGACTATTCTGGTCTTTCTCGTGAAGAGATACTTGCACTAATTGACCAAGCCCAAAACGAGAATGATTTCACAAAGGTAAAACGCTTGCTTAAACATCTAAGCGAGCCGGCGCTAACTGAGTTTTCGCACCTGTTAGATTATTCTAAATACGTATCGCTTAACGAAGATATTCAAAATGCAAAGACTTTTTTACAAGGTCTAGCTGATGAAGCATATAAAAAGAAACGTACTCAAATTACTCGTGAAGCCCAGCCTGAAACTCCAAAGGAGGAGAGTGATGCAAAATTACAGGTTGCAAAAGAAAGGATACAAGACTTTTATTTTGGTGCAAAATCTGATTTTGAAGAGATTAAAAAGCTCCTACATAAAAATCGAGGTTATGTTTCAGCATTCGTAAAGTTTAGATTTCTACAACAAGTTCGTATGGAAGACCTTGTGGCAATGTATACAACTCTATCTAACATGCGTGATGCAATCAAAGAATTACCAAAATCTCTTGATGAATATGCAGATATTATTAAAGGCGAAGAACACCAAATTTCTGGTTTTGAAGAACTTGGTGACGAACTTGCTGAATTACGTAAATATACTAAAGGAAAGTGGATTGTAGATGCACTTAGCGGCAAGGCAATGTCTCGTGATATTCCTCAGTACCGTGAGCTTGGTTTTGGTCCAAGCAATCCCCTAAATCAACGTGATCTTTATCGCTCAACACCTAAAGAAAAACAACGCGAATTACTATCAGCAGCCGCTGAACTTAATGATCTTAACGAGCCAACCCTAATTAAATCAGTTCGTCAGAATATTGCAGGTCGTAAATCAATTGATGATATTATTGACCTAATTAAAGCTGAAATTAACTCAGCAGGTAATGTTGACCGTCTTGCCCTAAAGAAAAAAGCAATGGATTCATATCCAGCAGCAGTCGTAATGTACGATGGACCTAACCATATGGTAATTTCATTTAGAACAGACTCTGAACTTCCGTTTCTTGCAGATCGTGCCAATACTTGGTGTATTCAACCAAAATGGTATAACTCATCAATGGGTGGTAGGTTTTGGAGTTATGCATCACCAAATACTGGAACGTTACAATTAGTTCTTTATGATTTTACAAAAGAGGCGAGTGATCCTTACTATTTAGTAGGATTAACGATTGGACCAAATGGTACAGTAAACTCAATTTGTACTCGTCCTAATAGATGTAGTAGTGGTGGAGATTTTAGAACTTATTTGAAGAGAGTAAACACGTCAGACGGCGATAATTCGTATCCGCAAGATGTAATTGATGGTATCGATATGGTATTTCAAGACGAGTCAAACACTAAGAAAAAGCTCGATGATATTTACAAGAAAATTGGAGATTACTCAAAGGATATTGGAGATCGTGATAAAGCAATTGCACAAACCCTAATTGGATTAGTTCGTGATATGTCGACTCTAACCAAAAAAGAATCCCTCAGTTCAGAAGATACTAGTGTAAACAGTAAAGAAAATATTGTAAATCAAGTTCTTGCATCTGAATTAAAACGTTTACGCAATTCATCAGCAATTGCACAAGTACAAGGAGACTATATTCACAAATATACGCAAGGTATGCAACCGTTACCTTCTGCTGCTGACGTGAAAATCTTTGAAATAATCTTAGAAGAGTCTCCACGTCTTACTCAAAGCATTATCAATACAATTATTGGAAATAACCAAAGGGCAATCACAGCATTAGATGCAGGAATGAAGAAGATTAGATCTCTTGATACACCATTAACTAGAAAAATTAAATTGTTATATAAGGCATTAGGTGAAGCAACAATCGCACTTGAAGTACTAAAAGAAAAAATAAAAAAATAAAGACACATGAAACGTATTAAACGTATTGATGAATTTTTAGCAGCGGAACCTACTACTAGGCCGACTACTGCTCCTCCTATCACGACCCCAGATACTCCAGCTCGTCCACAAAGACCTGGACCAACTGTTCGTCCTGGAGAAAAAGAAAAAGAAAAACCTTTAGCTGCATTAAATGACTTATTAGATCAATTTTTTGCTGAGCTTGAAGAGATCAAGAATACACCAAAAGGAAAAGGCATGATCAAAAAACTCTATACGAAATATGCAAAAAATTAATAGTTTCCGAGAATTTATCAACGAAGCATCACTTAGAGGAAACGCTGGAATTCCCGGCGAAGAAGGATCTGATCGCGAATCGTGGTTAGATAAAATTACTCAGCGTTCTGATAGAGCTGCTCAAGAATTTGAAATGGCAAACCGTGCAGATATTCAAGGTTTCATGGGATTAATTATGAAATCACAACAATTACAAAGCGGTCACGAAGAAGAACTATCTCAACTTACAGTAGACGCGTTTCGTACTCTATATAGTTCCCTAATTGAAGAGTTTGAACTTGATTTTAAGATTGTAACTCGTGAAGAAGTAAAACAGCAAATGGAAGAAACTCCAACTGAAAAAGAAGAGGAACCAGAATTAGAAGAACTTGAAGATCAAGAAATTATCGATCATATTCAAGTAAGAAAAATTCAACGCACTATTCAACAAGGTAAAGGCCTTAGCGCAAAAGCAATCCTAAATCTTTCTATTTTTAAAGAAGGGTTAGTTGAAATTATGGGAAGAGAAGATGCTGCAGAGTATTTAACCGTTCTGAATAAAATTTCAAATGTTGCGCAGTTCTTTGACTGGACAGTCCCGGAAGAAATGCAAAAACAAATGTGGCAAGCTCGTCAAGGATTTTCAGGTAGCTGTGATATTCAATTTGGCAAAGAAGAAGCAGAAGACAAAGACGAAGCTGCACAAAAGGTTTTAACTGATTTAGAAAACGGAGAAGACATTACAGATAATGAAAATGCAGAAGAATTAGTTTCTGGATTAAACGTTAAAATTGTTACTCGAGGAGTTGATCTTTCAGTCCTAATTCACGAATCAATCAAAGGAATTTATAAACTAATTACACAAGCAAGTCTTGAAGCTCTATATGGCGGCACCGCTGAAAAGGTATTAATGAATACTGATACACTATTTGACGAATTACAAGAGCTTAAGTTTGGTCGTCAGATGCAAGATGTATTTTTCAAGCAAGTTTCTCAGCATCCATTAGTATTAGAAAAGATTGACGCGATGGTAGCTAACGATGCAGAAGATTGGGAAATTGCTTCTTTCCAAGAACGGCTCAATTACCTGTTCTTTAATGCAATGTCAATGATTGGACAGGATGAACCTAGTAAAATGTTAGAAATAGTAAACGCTATTCTTAGCGAATCTGCAGAAGCACAAGAGTTATGCGATCCTCTGGTTAGAGGAGCAATCAAACACCTTGAACAAGAAGAAGAATATCAGTCATTTACGAAAGGCCAAGCTGCTCAAACCTATTCTGAAACTCCAGAAATTTCTGAAGAACCAGGGGAAGATGATTACGGTCACTTAACTAAGGATGAACTTAACGACATGATTATCGATGCATACGAACGTAATGATATGAAAGAAGTTGAACGTCTTCGTAAAATGTTAGGCGAAGCGCTAAACATTACTCATTATTTAGGCCGACTTCGCTTAAGAAGTTAAGTATTTCATGAGCAGTTGATTCAGAAAACGAATCAATTTTTAAATTATAATCTAGGTGGTCCCATACAATATCTGTACCAATTTGTACAATAGTGTATGGGACCCCATGGTATTGGTAAGTTTCAAGAACCATATTTAACTCGTCAGTTGAAAATAACATGATACCTCTAATTCCAAGTGAAGTCAGCATAAGCTGACATTTCCACACCTCTTCAATAGTCTCAGTATCTGTACAGACAAAAACTGTTCGATCTTTGTATAGAGGTTCGCTGTAATACTCTCGATTTGGTGAATCATCTCCCATGTTCATTGACCAACAAATTGATTTTGCAACGTCTTCTGAATCACATTCACAGAGTCTAATGAGTTGAGAAATTTTTCCAGAGTCAGGATCAATGTCCTTAAGAAAAACTAAATATTTCATATTGATTCCTCCGACATTTTTAGGTTACTTAAATTTCGTTTAGAACGTTTTATTCCTCGAGTATAGACTTGTCGTGCCCATTCAGTGGTTCTTTCATATTTCAGTGCAATAGAGCTAAAAGATTCCTCAATTCCATTATGTAAACCATGTCTCAATACAATAACATCGCGCTCAACTGGTGTAAGTCTTTCAAGAACGGCAGCTATCATTCTAGTTCGATCGCTTGTGTCTACACCGCGGGTCGTGTTATCTTCACCGGCTAGCCACTGAATCGGCGACCACTCTTCATCTGGATTTTGCGATTCTAGAGGAACACTATTTTCAGATACACTTCTAATAAATTCAAGCTTATCTGCAGTAATCCGCCATCCTTGAACATTCATTTCAGCTGCAATTTCTTCAAAGGTCGCATCTCTTCCAAGTTTAGTCGAAATGCTAGTTTCTATTTTTTTAGCTCGATTCAAGTCAAGTATGACATTCGTTGGAAGTCGAACAAGTCTATTATAATCATTAAAATACGATAATATCTCTTTTCGAATATGCCATACTGCATAAGAAATAAACTTGAAACCTCGGCTAGGGTCAAATGTTTTAGCTGCGTCAATTAGTCCAATATTACCTTGAGCAATAAGCTCGCCTAACATTTCTGAGCTATGGCTATATTGCTTTGCTACTGAAATAACGAATCTTAAGTTTCGTTTGACTAAAATGTCCAGCGCTGCCTGGTCACCAGTAGAGGCAAGTTTAGCAATTTCAAATTCTTCGTCAGCTGTCAACTTTTCGTCTGGTCCAACATCACGGAAGTATCTTTCAATATTTACTGATCGTTTGGTGATAGTTTCATTAATTTTTAATTGTCTCATTTTTCTGTTTGTTGTTTGTAAAAGATACTATAGAATTGAACAAATGTTAACAAGTTTATAATAATTTTTATGAGATAAATAATAAAAAGTAAAAATGGCCATGAAAAAGTTCTTCAAATCACTGCTTTCTGACGAAAGCGGACAACAATCTACAAAACGTATCCTTGCAATTATTGGTACTCTCTTCTTATGTGTAACTATGATGTTAAATTCATATTCACATGAAGAAATTAAACCTTCTGCTGAATTAGTTTCAGCCGTGGAGATGATTGTAATTGTATGTGTTGGTGCAACAACAGTAGACAAGTTTTCAAAAAAGAGCACAGCATCAAACGAACCTGAAGAGAATGCCTAGTTAAAACTGGGGACACTGCACATAGTTTAAAATAATAAAGAAAGCCATGCCAATCACTAGAGATCTTGATAAATGGTTCGACTTAAGTGTTGACACTGACACACGAACAATTTTCATGGGTAGTACTGGTTACACCTATGATGAGTCTGAAACTGGAGTCGACCATTCGATGGCTGAGTACTTCATTAAAGGCATGCACACTCTTGAATGCAAGAATAGTAAACCTATTACTATCATAATGAATAACCCAGGAGGTGACTGGTATCACGGAATGGCAATCTATGATGCTATTAAATGTGCTTCTGCAGAGTGTACAGTTAGAGTATATGGGCATGCAATGAGCATGGGCAGTATTATTTTACAAGCAGCAGACCATCGAATCATGATGCCAAGCTCAAGATTTATGATCCATTACGGATACGACGGTAAATCTGGACATGCTAAAATTGTTTATAAATGGGCAGACGAGGGCAAGCGAGTTAATTGGGACATGGAAAATATTTACCTTGAAAAGATGCTAGAATATGAAGCGGCAAACGGTAAAAAGTTAGAAGCTGCTCTAGAAAAAATAGTAAACAAAGGTAACGAACTAGATTTTCCTAAACGAGAAGCAGTAAAATATAAGTTTTCAAATAAGAGGGAAGAACGCAAAGAGCAACTTAGGGGTGTCCTTTCAACTCTATTAAATTATGATACGATATTAACTCCAGCTGAAACAATTAGTTTGGGTCTGGCAGATTCTATTTACGGCGAGTAGATAAATAACAAAAATAGTACAACTTAAATGTCATATCTTTTAACTTACACCACTTGGAAAAAATTATTTGAGCAGACTGCACCAGCCGCAGCTTCGACTGGTCCTGCAGATTTTGTTGTTGCCTCAGGGGCAACTAAAGTTCCAATGCGTGATGTTACTCTAAATAAAAACCAAGGATATCCATTAGCTGATGGGGCAGGTGCGCAAGACATGCATCTATATGAATTAGGATTAGGTGCAGCCGCTGCTGCTAATTTTAGTATTGCAAAACCTGGAGAAAAAGTAACTCAAGATATTATCGAGTTTGACGGTACTCGTATCACTGATACTGGTAAAATAGTAATTGAATGGAATGCAGAAAATATGAGAAAACCAATTAAGGTTAGTGGTAATGGAGCATTGGTTTTAGCTAGAGCAGCTACATATTTAAAACAAATTGAAAATAAAGGAACTAAAGTTGGAGTAATTATTCTTGAATTAGGAGTAGCATCCCGCTATGCGTCTATCTGGAGTACAGATGCACTAGGTTTATCTGTAAGTAACTTAAAGGCAAAACAAAATACTCTTGCTTCAGCCATGTCGCAAGATGCAGTAAATGAAAATGATTTGGTTACTGTTCAAGCATTACGATTAAACGGCAAAGGTTGGGGATTCAAAGGATTATTTGATAATAATGGTGGACTCTGGTTTAGCTATAAAGATCCAGCTACTGAAAAAACAACTGCAATTCACCCTCCTCAAAAATCTGAACAAAATGATGCAATGTTGCCATACTATAGAAAATATAAGATTTCAGATTTAGTATTAAGCGGCAATCGTCCTACTCCAAAATTGAAAGAAATGTCTAAAGTATTAGTTGGAATGATTAATACTGATCTTGACAATCTTTCTACATATATTCCTCAATTCCTAAAGGAAAAAATGACTGGGATTGAAGATCAGTATATTAATCGATTAGCTAAAAGAACTCAAGATATAATTGCTGCATCTAAGACAGACAATAATGAGAATCGTCATGCGGCTACTGCAGCTATCAACTTAACTACTAAAGATGCTAGTGTTGGTCCTGGACAAAGCGGTTCACCCGCTCAAGATACTAAGGAGTTCGGTTCGGGAAAATCTTAATTATTTGATTGAGTCATCAGTCCAAGTAACGTTAAGACTACTTGTGATTATGTTCAAAGTTATTGATGGTGACCCAAATTCATAAGTTCTAGTAATACATACATATGTCGTATCCAACCGATTTATAGTATCATTACTTGCTGAATATTGAGCTCTACCTGTGTATAAAGAAGCAAGACTAGGTCGAGGTAAATTATGTTTTTTCAAATCAGATACTGCAGTATCAACATTTTCACTTGAAGTATTAATATAATCAAATGAAAGAACTTCAAATTCAAGCAAAGAGTCAGTAGATAATGAATCCTTTAATTCTTGGAATCTTTCAAAAGAAACTTCTTGATATTTTTGTGTAGTTTGTGCTGAGCTTGTAACTACTACGATTGCAAAGAATGCGATTGCTATTAACTTTTTCATAATGTTTAAATTTAGATTGTTTGTTATATAGATATAATACACAAAGCTGTGCCCTAAATAAAGATAAATAATAAAAAATTAAAGGAATGTCAGCAATTTTAAATTTTAAAAAGTGGAAAAGTCTATATGAGCAAACTTCTACCCGCTCATCTAGCCCGACAATTACTAGCAGTACAACTCGCGTATGGACAACTGATCCTGAATCTAGTAACATCATGAAAATCTTTAATAGTGAATTTTTACCCAGTATTTTAGGCAATGTTGATGAATTAACCTTTGCACAATACATTGCAAAACTTTCGGCTATTACTCCTGAACAATTTAATTCTGCAATTCAATTTTTCAAAAATAAGGGTTATGTTCAGCCTAACGATAAGATTAAGAAGTTTCAAGAGGACATGATGAATAATACAGACTATCAGACCTTTACTACAACTGACGACAAAACTAAAGCTTTTAATGATGGAGTTTTCGGTCGCGCTACATCATCTGCTATCGTAAACTTTATGATACAAAAATTAAGAAGAGCAACTGACCAGACTATGAAAGTAAAAGATGTTAGAATAGCGGCTTCTAGTGGAGATAAATTAGAACGAGCAGCCAAGGTCGGAACCACGGATGATGTAAAAACGGGAACCGGCACACAGACTCTTAAATAATTAGTCGTGAGCGTCCAATGCAATATAGTATGACTTACCTGTAACTACTATTGAGTAATCTACCATCTCACTAAAGTCAAATCCGTTTTTTACGTAGCTATCGCTAATTATGTGTGCGATTGATGCAAATTTCAAATCTTTCATCAGCATCATTGCGTTGTGACTTGGCGAAGTCTTCCAGCCCATCAAAGTCCTTTCAGCTATTGCTTCAAAACTCTCATCTTGTTTATTTGTAGTATCAGCCAAAACTAGTAGGTTCTCAGCAATAGTATGAATCGTCGAATCGTCACCTATTCCACACTTTGTGAATCTCCTTGCAAAAGTTGGTTCGACCTGAAAGGTTGAGTCATTTACTGTGCTGTCAACTTGATCATGGTACACATATTTTACGCGAGAGCAATATTCAGCTTGATTAAGTGCGACTGCATGTGCAGGGTTTGACCATTTAAGAGGAGATAGACAGTTTTCTTCTCTATATTCATTCACTTTATCGAAGATCAAAGTATCTAGAACTGATTGTGCATGACTAGCGAAAGTTATTGCAAAGAATGCTATTACAATTAGCTTTTTCATAGTATTTATATTTTTTGTTATAAATATAATACACAAAAAATTAAAAATATAAAAATTCCGGTCATTTTAATTCACCAGACTTAAATTTTTTATCATATACGTCTAAGTAATAGTCAAAGTTATCTCGAATCTCTTTTACTTTGATCGCATAGTTTGCACCTTCTGCGTATCTCTGATCAAGATAATTAAAGTAGGCGGCTTCATTCTTAAGTTTCCAGACTCCTGTGCTTGACTGCCATAATGCATAATCAATAACACTCATTTTCCAGTTACGATAGGTTGCGTGGCCCAAATTTTCACCAGTTTGTACATTCGGTCGACACGCTGCCAATTTCATGCCAAAGAAATTATGATTTTCTCGACAGACTACACTGACGAATCTAGATTCAACGATTACTTGAGAAAATACTATTTCTGGATACTTGATCCCTATTTCTTTCATGTATTCATACATTGCTCTAGGACTCATAAGTTCATTCTCCTGGGCATCTACCATGACGATCAATTCATCGTATGCAGGCCTGGACTTCGTCTTGGGTTCAAACCAGTGGATACAGTATCCGCAGATCGCGCTTAATATGATGCATAATACCCATGGAGAAAACAGTTTGGCTCTAGATATTCTCACATGATATAGCTTAGTATCATCAAACCAGTATAATTTTGAAAATTTCATAGATCGAAAGTTATTGGTTACAGTAAAATAATACTATAAATATTAGATAAATAAAAAAAAAAGAAATTTACATGAACTATCTTTTAAACTACGCAAAATGGAAATCGCTCAACGAGGGATTGATCTGGGATGTTATCGAAAAGGAACCAATTGGTGGTACTACACATAAAGTAAAGGTTAAATACCTTGACGGAAATAGCTTTAAAGTAAAAGCAGTAAACGACCGTGATATGGTTGGAGCAGACGGATCAATCGATCCTACCCTAATGGACGGAATCGTTGCTTTCCTTAAAGGACATGATGCAACAGATTTTGCTAGACAATATCCAGCCCTACAAGATTTAGCTACTTTTTACAAAGATAGTTTCTTTACCGTTAACGTAAAGAAAGAAAACGATAATAAGCAAGTAATTGTATTTACTATTCAAAAGAGAGCTAACTTTAAAGGAGTTACTCCAGAAACCAAAGTTATCACTGATGATAAAGCTGCGGCTTTAGCACAAGCGCCAGAAGCAAAAACTCTTCTTGCAACATCAGACAAATCACTATTACAAAATACTGCAGAAACTGCAGCTAAACCTGGAGCAAGTGCAGTAAAAATTGAAAAGCCAATGTTATTGGCTGATTTAAAAGGAGCTGCTGGTAAATCTGGTACTCCTGCCTATACTGCTTTTGATAATGCGTACATTGCTCTGATGAACATTAAAGAAATTTCTGCACTTCCATTCTTTGCTGAACTTAGGAAAGAAATTAAAGCCGGTCAATTAGGCGATACTGCAGTTAAATTTGCACAAGGTGTTATTGCAGGTTTTGGTTTAAAAAACAAATATGGCGAACCATTAGACATAATCGATCAGTCAGTTGCAGATAAAATTGCTTCTCTAGTGGCTGCACCAGCTGCTCCTGCGGCAACTCCTCAAAACTCATCTAGAAAATATTATTTAGGTCTTAACGGAAAGGCAGTATATGAACAAGCTGCTCCAGCGGCAACACCTGCAGCTGCTCCAACTCTACCTGCTGGATTTAATTTAGAAGCATTTACTAAAATAGTAGGTGGCCAAGTTGCAGCAGTAACTACTGGAGACATTAAGCTTCCAGCAGACGGCTTAGTTAAAGGCACGGTTGCGAAAGGAGATGCTGAATTGATCAAAGCACAACAATTAATTATTGAGAAATTAGGTGGAGTACTTGCAAAAGATCCTACCTTTATTAAATTCAAAGGATATGGCGCAGATGGTAATTATGGTCCAACTACTGAAAGGATGGTTGCAATGGCAAAAGCTGGTTTTGAACTTAAAGACACAGACGGTACTACTATTACTGCAGAGTTAATTAATAAGCTCCAAACAATGGATAAGATAACTGAAAGTTATTTAGATCTAAGAGGTAATTTATTTGAGCAATTTAATGTTGAAGCTGCAACTAAAACTTCTTCTTCATATGTTCCAAAAAAATCAACTACTGTTAAGAAGGACGATACTAAGAAGGACGATACTAAGAAGGAAGACGCAGCTAAGGTTGAAGATGCTCCAGCTGATTCGAAGTCAGTATCTGATGAAGTAATTAAAATGCTTAGAGATGCAAGCCAAGTTATGTCTGACTATTATAAAAACGAAGGAAATTTTACAGAATATAAAAGCGGATGGGGTGACTCTGAAGATAAAGCATCTAGTGAAATATTTGGTACTGGAATGAGCGATACTTCTTCTTGGTGGTATAGAAATATTTGGAACAAATATGTAATTCCAGCTAAATCAAAAATCGGTACAATTAAAGATGCAGTTGTTTCTGCTGCACTTACGAAAGAGTATCAAAAAATGATTTCATTATATAATAACTTAAAAACAAAAACTGCAGGTGGAACCGAGGATGACGAGTATACTTGGAGTATAGCTGACTTAGATGGCAATAAGGTGACATATACAGTAGATACTGATTTCTAAAAAATTAAGAATATGTCAACCAAAACTAAACATAAAAACATAATGGAAAATCATGTTCTCTCCTTTGGTCAATTTATCAATGAAGATGCATATGTCGATCAAGAGGGTAAACTACAAGATTTAGAGTTTACACCAGAAGAAGAATTTGAAATTAATACTTACGACAATATTCAAGGAATCTCAGATTTCTTAGAAGATTCAGGCGCAAGAGCAGTAGCACACAAAGTGGATGGAGCCTTATTAAGTTTTAGATTTAAGTATGAGTCTGAACCATACATAATGCAACTTGATTTAGATACGGACGCGGCAAAGCTCGCACGTCTCCTTAATTCTGAAAATTCTGATACTGTAATCTACAATGGAAAAACAGATCCTTTGTTTGACTTAATTAGAGCAAACGGACTTTCATTTTTACAAGGATACTAAATGATACTATCTTACAATAATTGGAAAAGATTAGTTGAGTCGACTGAACCATCAGCGGGCTTAACTAATTCATATTTTGAATGGCAACAGTTTCCTGAATCTTCAAATATGAATACTATTCTTCAAGAGGTAATTGACTTGATTACTTCAAATTTTCCAGAGGCAACTGTGCGAGCACTAAATATTGAAATTCCAAATCCTGAAGATCCTTCTAATTCTATTGATTTAAAATTATTATCGAGATCGGTTACTCGAAATCATAGTTTACAGCCATATTATCTTTTCAACAATGCGTTAAAAGAATTAAACGCATATTCAACAAAGGGCAAAAACGGAGTGGGCGAGTGGATTCTTGTGAGACCTGAATTTGCTGATCTTTCTGAAGAGGAATTTCGAGAACTGATTATTAATCAAATTTTAAAAACACATAATCTTGAGATCTTATCCAATATTAGGGCTGAAGTAATTAATTTATTTCTTCTTATTTCACTGAACATGGAAGGAATTGGTGAAAAAGATTTACACGAATTTTCAGATAGTCTAGTCGAAGCTGCAATAGTAAAGGACAGTATTGAAAAAATTAAATCTGTTCCGCTAAAGAAAATCGTAGTCAATCCAGAAACACTAGGTTCAGAACTTGCAGAAGGAGCAGAGAGTCTGTTAATTGACTATTCAAACTTATCTGAAGAACAAGCACAAGAAGCGATTACAAATATCTTAAGTTATTTTGAACGTATCTCGCAAACCACTGGTGGAAAAGACGCTAAGATATCGGCGATAGGTAATAAAATTGCAACTCGAGTGTTACGCCATCTAGATCAATATCCAGAATTTAAGAAGAAGATGGTCGCTGAGCTATTTGCTCGCGGTTAATAAAAAATTCTTAAAATGGAGACACAGAGTCAATGCTGCTCACTAGTCCTCTAAGATTTTCAATATTACCTCTTCCACAAACTGTTGCATGTCCTCTACCGAAATAGTATCGAGAGAATCTTTTTTGGAGTGACAGTTGTACACCATCTCCCAGTCTAGTGACATATTTTCCCACTTTACATGCGACTCACCCTTCTCTAAAAGAGGCAGAGGATTAATTACACACGAATCAATACCATTTTTTCTAAAGATTACTGAATCGTTGAATGGAGTACTTGTGACTGGACACTTGAATTTTGAAAGGATTAAGTCGCTTAATTTTCCAGGATATTGTCCAATAAAAAACCGATTGCCTCCTCTTCCAGTTAATTCAAGATTTAATATCCAGTCGATCTGACCAAATTTTTCTTTGATAATTAACTGAGCTAGCCTTTCTGCTCCAAGGCCACCGACTTCTTCACCATCCAATAGCACGACTGTGATGGCTGGCATCTTTATTTTAGTTGCGATCGCATTGATTACTGATGCTGAATTATCGTTAGCATTATCGATGTTTGGATTTGCGATATCATGGTGTGCGACTACCATTTTTCTAGAACTTGTTTCTCCAGTCAGAATAATATTATAACCAGTAGTTCCAGACTCGGATACGAATTTGTCTAAGATATATCTGATTTCTAGCTTTTCAATGAGTGATATCAGGAATTTTACTCTAGGTGGAGGATCGTCGCCGCTATTTGAATAGAAATTACCCAAATTTCTGATTTTACAGAAAGGGTAGATTTGCTCGTATATAGAATTCTCTTGCATATTGTTATAATACTAAGCTTTTTGCAAAATCTAACACACGGCCTCTTAATCCTCTTGAGTAATCTTCAATAAATTATTCTTCGTTTCTTTCGAATTGATCTTCCCTTGCTTCTTGAATTGGCACAAAAAGTGCATATCCATCATCGTCTTCAAAGTGATTACAATAGTCAATGAATCTTGCAGTAAATTTAGTACGCCAGTATTCGAACCTAGCTTTTTCAGCGCACCATCTCGCAATTCGTGCATTTCTGTGATCTCCTAAGTAATATCCTCCATCCTTTAGGAGGCCCTTAGGGATCGCTCCAGCCTCGATAAGTTTCACCACATAGAAGTTCTTCCATTCCTCTGGGTCTTCTACATAAGGCAACTGAGGGATATCTGCTACCTTCTCAATCTTTGGCAAGTTGTTCCAATATTCTCGACGTCTGACCTCACGCTCTTTCTTCAGACGAAGTTTTTCTGACTCCAGCCACTCCTTTGCCTCTTCTTTCGTCATGTCTTTCACTTTCTTTTCCATAGCATTTAGTGATCCTGCCGCGACTCGAACACGGAACCTACAGCTTAGAAGGCTGTTGCTCTATCCAATTGAGCTACACGATCCTTTAGTACTCGGGGCGGGACTTGAACCCGCACAGCTTTTGGCCAAGGGATTTTAAGTCCCTCGTGTCTACCGATTCCACCACCCAAGCAGATTAATTAAAAATGTAGCTCATTTTACTAGAACTTGTGGATCATTAATTAAACTTTGTGATCCATATTTGGTTTTGATTTGATCTCTATGTGTACCCTATGTAGGACTCGAACCTACACCCGAAGACTAGATCCTAAATCTAGCGCGTCTACCAATTCCGCCAATAGGGCATATTATTTATACTGATGCTAACTTAATAAGTTCTCTAGAATATATCGATATGTAAGCTTTACCTCTTGTCGAAGATCTTCTAATGTACCTTCATTATAAATCATAATATCAGAATATTTTTCCACGTTAATGCTCATTGAACCTATATCTTCAAGTGGTTTACGTGGATCCATCACTCCGATAATTGCATCAAATACTCCTTGTTCGATGCACGCATCTAATTCGGCTTGACTCCGCATACCTACGTAAACGTTTGCACGCTCTACAATATCTTTTGCAAGTCGAGCCTGATCGTCTGCATTATATTCACAAATTAAATCATACCATTCAGCTCGATGATTTGCACGATCATTAAAGCATTCCTCAACACTTGCATATCCATATTTTTCCTTTAGTGCATCAAAAACAAAAATTGTCGATGACGCTTCTGAACTTGCAAGGTGAGTCAATCCAAACTCTTCCTTTAGCATTGCAGCAACAGTATCTTTACCGTGTCTGCCGTGACCTATAATTAGTAATTTCATGTAGTCAGAACAGGATTCGAACCTGTATGTCATTTGTGGTTTTCTCTATATACCATTGCAATGGTACCACATGCGTTTTACTACATCTGATGAAAATCCGCTTACTTCTTTTCATCAATATCAACCTTGCGAGTTAATGTTAGCGTCTATCCATTTCCGCCATCTGACTATTTAATATTTTTTCCGTTAAAGTCCGCCATAAAAAAGGCCAATTTAACAAGTAAAATCACTCCGATTATTATTAATACTATTTTCATAATTTTACTTTTTGCAGCCAGAGCAAGATTCGAACTCGCATCGTCTTTCCAGCATTACTGCCTTACAATGAAAGGTGTTACCAATTACACCACCTGACTATTTAAACCTATTAGTTATCTTTTCAGCTACTCTTACTATTGATGGAAAAAGAAGAAGAAAAATACTTATACCAACTAAAAATCCTAATATACTTTGTTCTAAATCATTCATAATTTTTAAATTTAGTAGTCAGGACAGGACTCGAACCTGTACATTTAGAGCAGCGCCCTTTGTGTTTACCGTTTCACCACCTGACTATGGTGGGATCGCTATTTTTAAAGTAGGTGCTCTCCCACGAACTACTACCTTTTTCTGTTTATTGTTGAGTTACAAAAGACAAACGTCACCCAATCTCACCCTCCTTATAAATCCTTCCTGTGCACAGAACAAGAAACTGGGGAGGTGTTGTTTCTACTTTTGTGTCCCTGATAGGAACATTAAGATTGCTCGAATATTCTTTTGTTCGTTTGTCAGCAAATCAAAATTAATTCGTTCTTCTTGCAAGTCATGCTCTATTTTTAAGCTCCTCTTCTTTATATCATTTAATTCAATATCGTCTTCAACCATTTCACTAAATGCTGCTTTTCTAGCATCTTCATTTGAATAAAGTTTTTTTCCAGCCTCATCGGTCAAGCCGGTAATCAATACTCTGAGTTTAGTTTCACAGCGAATAATCTCTTGTGTAATCTTTTGTGACTCTTCAGTTTTGTCTAAGATAGAAACCTGAACTGTCGCTATCATTTTTGGCATTTCCATTAATTTGGAAATAAGTTGTGATGTTTCCATGGTGTTATATTACTATATTTGTTAAAATATTTGGCATAGTCTCTATGTATTAAAGTCGTTTTTGTACTTTTCTCGCAAATATTGATCCCACTGTTCTCTTTTTTGTCCATTTACGAAAAACCAGCCAATATGTAATTCAAAAAACCTGTAGATTTTATAAAGTATAATATTCATGGTGTTACAATACTATAAAAGCACCGCTAATTAAAATTTTTTATGATAATTCATTTGATCGGTCAACCTGGTTCTGGTAAAAGCACTCTTGCTAACGAACTAAAACACGAAGTCGAACACCCAGTAATAATTGATGGAGACGATCTTCGAGAAATTTTTAAAAACAAAGACTACAGCGAAGAGGGTCGCCGACGAAATCTCACCAATGCATATAATATAGCAAGATTTCTAGATGCAAAGGGTTTTACTCCTATCCTAGCAATGGTAAGTCCATACGAAGACTTACGAGAAGAACTTAAAGCAAACGCAGAAGTCAAAGAAATATACTTGAGCACAACTCAAATTAGAGGACGTGAGGGTTTCTTTGTTCCAAATTACGCAGCTCCACAGAAAGAATATTTACAGGTCAATACTGATCTTTCTCTGGACGAATGTGTAACACAAATTAGACAGCATATCAAATAACTATGGAAAAAGAAATAAAAATCAGGTACAACAATGATGCAGGTACCAGTAATCTAAAATGGAGAATTTTAATTGATGGTATCGAACACACGGCTAGCGATATTGAAGTATTAGTGCCGAGCACGACAACTCGCGATGTTATCGAAGGAGTTGGTGAAAAATTCCATATCACATGTAGACCTAGTAAAATTGTTTGGAACGGAACTAAAGTTATCTTAACCAATCACAAAACTTTAGTAAGTCACAAGAGACATCTCTTAAAATCTCTAACTTATCGAATTTACTCTTCATCCATTACGTCACTCATCGCAACACTTGTGACAGGTAATATACAAGTAGGTTTCTCAATCGGTACTGCTGATTTCGTCATTAAGCTTATTACATATTATGTACACGAAAGAATTTGGTATCATATCCCATTTGGAACTGAAAGAGTAAAAAAATAAAAAGTATGACATACAACCTGTTTATCGGCAGATATCAATCGCCACACAAAGGACACCAGGCAATATTCAATGAATATTTAGATAAGGGTCAACCTATCCTAATTGCAATTCGTGATGTTGCACCCGACGAAAAAAATCCTCTCCACTCAGAAGAGGTAAAATCGATTTGGGAAGCAATTTATCGAGGTAATCCACTTGTAAAAATTATTATTATCCCCGACATCGCTAGCGTGAATTACGGTAGAGGTGTAGGATACGAAGTAAAAGAAATTAAAGTAGATGCGGCAACTGCAAATATTTCGGCAACTGAAATTCGTCGACAGATAGTGAGCGGCGAAGCCGGTTGGAAAGAATTAGTCGATCCTGCGGCTCACCAAATATTACAACACTTTTTAAAAAAATAATTATTATATGAAGCAATACAGTCTTTTCCACATTGAAGGTGGACTTGGAAAACACATCGCCGCAACTGCAGTTGCTCGCGCAATTAAAAGCAATCACCCAGACCGAGAACTTATCGTGGTGTGTGCATATCCGGAAATATTCTTAAATCTTCCATTCGTTAATCGAGTGTATCGTATCGGAATGACGCCTTATTTTTATGATGATTTTATTAATGGAAAAGATACTATTATCTTTAAACAAGAACCGTATTTTACCACTGACCATATCCATAAGAACTTACCTCTAATTGAGACTTGGTGTAAAGTACATGGATTAAAATATTCTGGTGAAAAACCAGAACTTATTTTCAATATTCGTCAGCAACAAATTGGATTTAGAAAATGGAAAAGAGACCGTCCAGTGATGGTGATTCAAACAAATGGTGGTCCAATGAAAGATCAGCCTTTTCCATACTCGTGGACAAGGGATATGCCATGGCCGATTGCAAATCAAATTGTGCAAGCGTTTGCGAGTCAATATCACATTATCCAAATCTGTAGACAGCCTGATCAGGGAATCAGCGGCGCTGAAGTAATTA
>Ga0114981_10000371_pt1 | contig 29255 bp, 54 predicted proteins | sample S_140806_MF_Meta_FD_87028 | JGI IMG/M metagenome (GOLD analysis project Ga0114981, IMG submission 87028) | Freshwater microbial communities from Lake Simoncouche, Canada to study carbon cycling - S_140806_MF_MetaG | ecosystem: Environmental > Aquatic > Freshwater > Lake | place: Lake...
AAATTTATCTGGAAATGTAGTACACCATGCTGCCTTGTGTCCACCATAATTTGCCCAAAATGTACTGGCTTGTAAATTTTTTGGCACAATCACAATCACGATATCATCTTCGTATACTTTGTCGTATATACCAGTTTCTTTTTGAGAAAATTTTGGTTTATAATTATTAACATACTCTTCTAAAGTTCTCCAATCTACACGACTTATGTCTTTTATTAATGGATTATCTCTGATGAAATCGCTTTGATTTTTATATTGATGATACTGCTCTAGCGTAAGTCTGACACGCGATAATACATCTTCAATGCGACGAATATTACCTTTACCGAATTCACGAGCAATCCATGGCATATATAATCCGCCGCTTTTGGTAACTGGATTGTATGTAGGATCACCTGCTTCTAAATACTTAAACAAACTGTCTAGGTAATCTTGATCGGTATTGAGTGGTTTACCATCGGCTCCAATGTAATATCTACTATTAGGAATATTGCCCTGTTTGATACGGTTCATCAATTGCTGTCCATAATTACGAGAAGTCACATCGCGTCTATATTCACGCAATACCGCGTTGAATTTAATAAATTCAGTTACTCTCATGTTATCATTTCACCAACATTATGTAATAAGGCCCGATTTTAGTTTCTTCAATTACTGATCTATTGGATTCTTTATAGTAAGATTTCAAACGCTCAGGATTATTTTCGGTAATTCTACTATCATATACATGTATGTTACGCAGTAACATTTCTCTTATGTCATCAATTAGACTGTCATAATCATCATGTTTGATAGATATATATTCTGAATATAGTTCAAATACAAAATAATGTAAATTTTCAACCATAAAGTGTTCGTATATATTATTCTCAAGAATGTCTAATTTGCGTAGAACTTCATCATCACTTAGTGATTTGATTTTATTTAACACTTGTTGCGAAACAACGTTAAAATAATCTGGAAATTCATAAAACATGATAGTTTTGAGACATTGAATACCGTATTGGCAAATTGTTTTAGTAACTTCATGCAGTTCTTTTTTGTCAGCAAACATGGCCCATTTATCAATTCCGGGAATGCCTCGTATGAATTTTTCTATATTAGGAAATCTAGCTAAAATTTTCTCAACAGATACAAATCTGTTGCGCTCGTCCATTAACTCAAGATTTTCAACATGTAATTGATATTTTTCATTTTCATAGGCTTCACGCTGCGGTATAAAAATGTATAGAGGTCCGCGTTCGTTGTACACTTTGAATCTGTTGTTAGTATAACTGGCAGTACACCAATGTATAGAACCAAATTTTCTAGCAGCAGCTTCATTTTCTGGAACAATAACAGTAACATCCGATGTTTTGTAAACTACCTTGTGTCTAGGCTCTTCTTTCTCTCGTTGTTGCTCTGGTAGTTTGTATTTTGCCAATGCAGTCATTAGACTTTGTAAATCTTTGAATTTATTAATATCTCTTTCTTCAGCACTTAGTAAATTAGCAGACTTCAAAGCATGAAATTTTTTAATTGCGTCAGCGGAAACACTTAGTAAGTCTTCTAGTATTATTGCGGTATTAGCATATAATCTAGCCAGCCACTGAGTATATTCTTTGTTTCTGGTTGGATCAACTTTTTCTATTTCTTCTAGTATTTTATTTACAGTTTCTACAGAGTTATTCTGTAATTTCTCTTGCGAGATTATACCTAGCGTAATTGCCGATTGGTCTCTTTTTATCTTGTCAATCAGTTTTGCTCCATAATTTTGAGCGGTAACATCTCTCCGATATTCTAGTATAAATTCGCGTGTTAACATGATTATGATTTATTGTTAGCCCATTTTTTCTTGAGATAATCTTGCAACTGTTTAAGATTCGCTAGACGATTTCTACTCATGAAATCATTGATAGGTATCAGTAACTGATATTCAGGATTATCAGGACTACGTGCTGCATTGTGCATATCGTTCTGCAAACTACTGAATGTATCGCTGTAATAATTTAGATTATATCGCAGCTTGTCTGCTTTGTCACTCAACTTGTCCTTTTGTGGATCTTTGTTGATCAGTTCTATCCAGTATGCTGGACTGTTGTAATACAAATCAGTTCTTGAAGGGCGGAAATAAGGTGTAACAGCCTTACCAGACAGTAGAGTCTTTCCATACTGACTGTTCGGATCAATTCTATACTGTTCACGCTGAGACATCCATGACTGCTTGTTATCATACAAGTATACTGGAATATCTCGTGCGGCGCCTAATTCAATGATTCGACGAATTTCTGCTGCACGATATCCGCGGCGTTCTGGATCACTGTATGATGGCAATTTTTCTACTGGTCTGACGAACACGTGAATGGCTAAGGTAGAACCACGTAGCGGTATAGCATTACTCTTACTGAATACACGATCTTCACTCTCACTAGTGCGACTAGGATCACTTGCGAACATACTACGCTTGCGCTCTGCTGGTATGTTCTTCCATTCACCTCGCTTCAACTTATTGGGTACCATTGACCAATAATCTACGGGCTTTGTTTCATAATGATTATTCAGCCAACGACCATCCAGCACAAACATTGCGCCACTGTCACCTGCTTTTTGAACGTGATAGTCGCCAACTTTACTGCGTGTAGTAGCAAGATACCAATGCTTGCCAGAAGGCATCATCTTTTCTTCAACATCCATTCCAGTGCTACTCTCTAGACTGTAATGATTGTCTGCGAGTGTTCGCACAGCATCGTGTGTGGGCATGTAATGATACACAATGTCAGTTGCTGCTTCGGTGATGAAGTCGTTTGCTCTCATTTTAATTTACCAGAATTTACAGGACCAGTACCTAGCTTTGTGGCGAGGCCCAGGATTTGCACAGTTGTGTCTGGCTCTAAAACTCTTGCGACGAGCAGGATTGCTCTTCTTAATCTTCATATTCTTGTCGCCAAAATTAACTTTTACAACATTTCCTTTTGGATTTTTTACATACACACTGCGCTTTTTTGGACCATCTGGCGTAAGAAACGGTTTTCCTAATGACACTTTACGACCCTGATATTCATCTTCATCTAAAACCTTAAATGTACTCTTTAGTCTGTTTACTTTGCTCAGCACCATCTTCTTCAAAAACTCAGGATCATCACTATTAACATCATTGGCGCCAGCGCGAAAGCCCTTGACAAAACTATCATCTGCTGTTAAGTTGGGCGTAGTTTCGGCCGCTGTCTGAATAGCTCTGGCTACTATAGTCATATCATTTTCTCCAATGAAACTTCTTATAGTTTTGAACTTATCTCCTATTGCACGATCAACTCCGATAATGTATCCAATGCTTTCTAATCCCCCATGCCCCGCATGACGCTCTACTTGTCGTTTAAGAAAATCAAATACATTCTCGTTTACGATCTCAATAACATATCCATCATGTGTTGTGTCACTAATAGTTGCTTCAATTAGCGTATCACCACACTCTACTTGAAGTATGTCTCCCACAGTGGGTTCATAAGTTGTAATGTCTTTAATCATCATAATGATCATTCTCCTCTACTATTTAGCATAATACTATGTATTACGCTAATCAAATATATGAGACTATATACCAAAAACTGCCAATATTAAATACTATACTGAAGTATGGGAATATTATGACTGATCCTTCTAGTTATATTACAGCAAAGCTAGCGGCAATGATAGGTGGATTCATTGGAGGGTCAACCATATTAACATTTATTAGACCTAAAACAATAGGTGAAGCATTCATGCGTGGTGGAACTAGCGTTGGCAGTTCCATGATTTTTAGTACACCTCTACTGCATGCGCTCGGGTGGCCAACTGATTGGGAAACACAATTAATGGCAGGATTCTGCATTGGGTTTGTATCCTACAGTATTCTTGGAATGGTTGCTAATTTTTTCATAAAGAAAAAGGACAACGACATAGTAGAAGTTGTTACTGATCTAAGATCAGCTATATCATCAAAAACAGATAAACCCAAATCGGAGTAACAAATGTTTGGTTCTATTTCGTTGTTCTTTTTTACAATACAAGGCTACGCACTATATCTTAATTTTGCGTTTTTGCTCATGGCATTTATTGGAAGTCTGTATGTGGCAATACATTCCGAAACCATTCCAAATTGGATTAGAACTCCATTATGGTATATTGGATGCTCATGTTTTATTGTAGCAATATCAATAGTGTGTGAATGGACACTTGGTCCACAGTACCTATTTTCTTATAGCAGATTTGGATTAATTGGTCAAACAGCAGTAAACTTTTTTATAGCACTGACATCATTGATTATGTTAATTCATACTGTTTGGGTAGATATTAAACGAGCGAAGTTAAGAAGAAAAGACAAATGATATACGATATGTATTTTGATTTGTTAATGATGATGTGGCTACAGTGCTACTACACACCATTTCTAATCATTGGTGCCACTGCTTGATTTTTTAAGAATCACGACAATCACAAACTATATATTTTTAGTCTGTGAGTAGTTCATTTTCATGCCCACCTCAACACTGCCCACATTCTATCTTGTGCATTGCCGATATACCAAGTATCTAGATTTTTGTGATCAAAAGAATTTGTAGGGTCGCCCGTACTTGCGCCCATGTACTCGCAAACAACGTCATTTTCCTGGCACCAGTACCAAAACTGCTCACGATATTGATATTGAATTTTAAACATTAGCTCCATCTCAACACAAACAAAGTAGCATCTCGGTCATTACGAAAAGTAAAATAAATGTTTCCATAACTTTGATCAACAGACCACAACACTTCGGGATCCCAAAATGCTCTGCTGTCAAAATATGCTCCCTTGCCGATTTGCGTTTCACACCACTTATAACGCTGATCTGGTTGGGTAAAGTTAGATGCTATAGTTCCTAAGTTTATGGTTTTCACGACAACCACCTTAACGCAAACAGTGCAGCATCTTTATCGTTCTTAAAAAACCATTGATAGGTTCCTGGATTCTTACTGCGAGTGCCTGCCCAAAATACGCACCACTTTCCGTTACGATTTCGCGTAGCAACCCAACGCTCTCCGAATTGTTCTTCGCACCACCGTTTAGCAGGCTCAACAATCTTTTTTGATGTAATGACCTGGTGTGGTAAATCTTTCACGGCAACCACCTCAACGCAAAGAATACGGCATCTTTCTCTTCACCGAAATAGTAACTAATACTGTCACAGCCTCCATGAACAGATTTCATTTTTCCGTGATGAGCCATAGCGTTAGTAATATAACTAGGACAGTTCTCCTTAGCCCAATCTAGTGCTTGCCACACGGGATCATAAGGCAGTGTAACAACAGCACTCATTTATCACTTATTTTTCTTGTGTTGTTCTAACTCAGAAATTGATTTCTTTATTGTCTCTGAAAAATTCAGCGCCGCCTGCTTACTCAGTAGCATACTATGCTGCTGTTTATGAATGCCCTTGAACAATATGTTCCATGCTGCTGCTACACGATCAAGAAAATTATTAAATACGGGAGTCCATAAATTAGCATAGATGATCATTTCAATGAGTTGAGTATCATCTGCGTTTACTTCAATCCATACATCCAGTGCGTGATCCGCACTTGTACATTCACACTCAACATGATAACTTTTATAAGTGTCTGTGTCAGATGTTTGAGAAATTCCCTCTGCGGGTCGTTGATATTCTATGTCCATAAATGATTCCTAATCTTAATTAATCTGACCATCATCGCTTCTTCTTCGTCATTTTGCTCTTTTTCAATCTTACCGAGTAGTTCTAAAACGCGGCTAGTTTCTTCACGCTCGCTTTTGCTCTCATTGTCTGAACCTAAGATTGAAAAATCATCAGCATCTGGGTCTTCTTCTTTGATTTTTTGACGACGATGATCACACAGCGCACTCCATCCACTTAGTTCATGTGGATCTTTGCGATTTGGATAAACTTCCTTCCACCAGATATACAATTCTAAAATTTCTTTAGCTGCGATTGCTTGTCCGGTTTGCTCTGCTAGATGCTTTTCATCTTCATCTAACCACTCTTCGTTAGTTAGTGTAATCTCCCACTTTAGATGTTCAAGTCCAGCTTCTGCTGAGCGCCAGTTGCGCCAGCGAAACCAACCCCAACTCCAAAATGGCACATTGTATTTTTTACGAGCTTCTTTGCTCCAAGCAATATTGCTCCAAGCTTTTTCTATTTCAACAAAATCAACAAGCTCATTGAAAAGACAAGGCAGAAAACGGTTCCCCACATCTCTCCAAGTACCAGGTTTGATATCCTTCGGATGAGCAGTAAGACTATGAGTACGAGTAACAAAGCGATTATTAATGTAGTATTTAATATCATATAGTTTGTCTGTGGGCCACCAAATAGCGCCCTGAATTTTATCTAACGCTTCTTCTGCTAGCCAATAGCGTAGTGGATGTGTAGTTTTGGCCTGCTTATTCCACTTACGCCACCCTTCTCCAGTTTGAGCACCTGGCTTTGCAGTTCCGCGCAACCAGTTAGCAAATTTAGTGCAACTCCAATAATGTGTTCTTGATCTCATGTTTGATATTTTAATTTAAGTTTTAAAAAAAAGCAAGTGATTACTTGTCCTAATTATATTTGAACTGGACCTAAATCTGAATGTTTCAACAGAAATGTAAGTGCTAATTTTTCGTTATATAGTGTAATGTGAAGTCTAGAGGGAGTGTTAACATAATTATGTTCTACGAATTTTTCTTCTGAGCGATAATAAGAAAAATCCCAATCAACGCCCTGTACAAAATTGTCAATTCGTAACTGTTCAACTAACTTTAAGCAGTCAGTGACTTCTACATTATAGATACAATAGGTAATCATAGCCAATTAAAAGTAAATGCGGTAGCTGTTTCGTCATCAAGTAGATAGATACGCAGATTAAATTCGCTTACTTCCCAACACCATTTTTTATTGAAATAGTCTTTAGATGCATCATAAAAATCAAGTTCGCAACTTGGTCCCCATGTGTTCCAACACCACACTCTCCAATTACAAAAGATTTCATTTCTATCAGATACTTTCGGGCTATATACAAACGGAACAGAAACAAAAAACTTGAATTTACCGTATGCTTTATGTCTTTTGTCTAATGTTGTAAGTGCAAATTCTTTTTTCATGTCCATCTTAAACTAAACGCTGTAACATCGTGTTCATCATCAAATGAGAACTCATATGCATTGCCATACTGAAAGCAATCTGCCTGATAATTTGTTATAGACCAATTTCCACGACAATTATCTCTGCACCAATTCATAATGTGTTTTAGTTGTCCAAACTCAACTGTAACATTAACTTGTGTGCTGATAGTGTTCAACATTAACGCCACTCTTTTCTAAGAATTCCACTCCAGCCGAGTCGCGATATGATGCACGATAAAACAACTTAGTTACACCACTCTGATATATCAATTTAGCACACTGTAAACATGGAGCATGAGTACAAAACATTGTTGATTCGGCACTACTCTCTGCACTTTTAGCAATTTTCATCAAGCAATTTGCCTCTGAATGTAGAACTTCTGGTTTAGTTTTGAGTCTATAGCGACCTTGCATTTCGTTACCAGCGGCATCTAAGTATGTGCCCTCATGGGGCCAGCCCTCTTCTATTTCTTCAGAACTTAGCCAGCCACCACCACTGCACCACTCTACATCTTCACAGTCATTGTCCCAACCGCTGGGCATACCATTCCAACCGTAACTGATAATGTTGTTGTTTTTGACTAGAATACTTCCAACTTTTAGTCTGTTAGCATAACTCATCTGCGAAACTCGCAATGCAATATCCATATAAAAATCATTATATTTTTTATTTTTAGCTAAGATATCAGTCATACTAATTAGTTCTTTATGTAATTATCTTTAATCCAACGGTCAGAAATATTTGTGTCTTTGAAATAATACAATGTACCAAATAGATTGTATTTCTCGCAAAATGCTTGTCCAAATCTTTTATCGGCCAATGCGTACATTACATATTCTCGTTTGAATAGTTCATATTCCTGTGTTGAAATGATGAAGTCTTCACGCGGCAACAACTGACTGTAGTGTGCATTAATCATGTTTCAACATCCTGATCGGCAATAACTACTTTTCCGTCAATAAAACAATAATATTGATTATCAATGATATTCTTAAACATAGCTACTAGCTTAGCATCTAGCCTACAAAATGCACCGGCTGCATCATCCAAGCTTGCACCCTGACACACAAAAGCATTGCTTTCCTTGTCAAAGAAATAATGCACATTATTAATGTGCTCATGAACAAGCATGATTCCATCTCTGACGATATCCTCAGATGCGTTGTCTGTAGTCTCTGTTTGAGCAATCTTGTTGTTGACACTATTATAGAACTGTTTAACATTATGCAACATAGAATAGTGAGCGTAGAAATATCCCCCAGCCCAACAAATTGCCATAATAACTGCCAGAATTAATGCATCGTAAATCATAGTATTACTTATTCAGAATAGATTGATCAATGTTACTCCAGCACTTGAGTTTTTCAAGTTTTGCTTGTTTTGCACACATCAAACTATCATATGACACTATATTCATGTCCTGTAATAATTCAATCATACATAGCAAGTCTCCAAATTCTTCTTCTAGGTGTTCGCGATTTGTTTTTGGTTTGCCTGGTTTATAAGCGTCCATACCAAATCGTTGACATTTTGAAATTGCCTGAATAACTTCAGCACACTCTTCAGATAGTATCAATAGTAGTTCGTCTTGCATAGTTAGAAAATAAAAAAGGCAAAGCGTTGCCTTGCCTTTGTGTTACACGATTACCTATCAAGCTTGCTCTGAAGCTAGAGCACGATAGCCTGCTGCAACAACCTCACGACTTGGAGTGCCAAGCCGATACTTGAAGCTGCGACGACCCTCACTGTTGGTATATGGATTAGCATAGATTGCAAATCCACCACGCAAACGAAGATCACTGATGGTAGCAGTTGGGTTTCCAATACCAAAACGGGTTGCAATTTGCTTGGCAGTTAGTTGTTCTCCGCTCTTCAAAGTTTCTAGTAGACGAGATTGCTTAGTTAGTGTTTTGTTCATGTTTTTTCCTTCTAATTGTTCGTTGTTTTCTCAACGTAGAACGATTATTGCACGACGCGCATGTCATGTCAATATAGAACGGTCAAATCTCTACCGAAATCAGCAGATACGGTTCTTCCTGTTGTGTTCCACGATCAACGCCTACATATCCACGTGGATTAGAAATCACCCGAGTATCTCCAATTTCATAATTTACTGAATCATGCATGTGTCCATGTAACCAGTACTTAATCTGCGGCCGATCCAAAATGAATTCGCTCAAGTCACTATAGTATGCACCATTCATTAGTGTTTCATGCTTGAAACGTTCATTGACACTTAAGTGTGATGGCGCCATGTGACTAACTACTACAATCTTGTGATCCTTGCGTTCATCAATAACAGTTTTGAAGTAGTCTAGTGTATCACGATGTCGTCTTAGCACATGAACAGGGCGAATTTTAGCGTAGTTCATACCATCGTGTCTGATCATGCGATAATCATTCATCATGTCGCGGATGGCATGAATAGTCATTGGATCACCTTTATTGAAATCGGTCCATAGTGTTCCGCCAACAAAAGTAACTTCGTCAATAGTAACAAGATCTCGCTCTAGAAAGTGTACGTTAGTACACTTGCCGTACTCATTTCGCAGCGTTTGAATGCTCGCTATCCACTTGCCGTGATAAAATTCATGGTTTCCCGCGATCACAACAACATGCTTAAACTGAAAGCTAACACGCTTGATGAAGTCACGATACTCCATAGCTTTGCGCTGTCTAGATCCAAGTATTTTGATGATTTCTGGCTTGTACGGTGTAGCTGGTTCCGGATGATCGTGTAGATCAGCAGCAACCATGATATCGCCAGCCAACACCAATACATCTGCATCAACTGTATTTTGCAGATTTAGATCACCGAATTCCAGATGTAAATCACTGGCGATTGCAATTTTGAGCATGAATATATTTATTAATTCACTGATTCAGTGTGCTTACACTTTCGCCTAAAGGCAAATCCGGGACATGTGCAAGTAATTCTACCAGCAATCTTACTTACAAAATACTTCTTTCCGCCGCTGCCAGTAATCTCAATTACTTCACCCACTGGCTTGTCTTCTGTCTTGGGAAAGTAAACACTATCACTTTCACCTCGCTCTGACAGCACAACAAACTTGCGACCCTTGGCATCAAAATTCATTGGCTTACTGAACTTGACTAACTTTTTTGTTCCAGATTTTATATAACCTACCATCTTACGCTTGTCATCAGTAAGATAATAGATATGATTTTGAACACTACCGGTGTTCCACTCAGTAACTTCTTGAAAGTATTTCATTGCTCAGCCAAACTCAGCATAAATCTCAGCAGCATCGGCCTGCTGAAGATCGCGAATTGCCATTACCGCATCGTATTCAGTGTCAGTCTCACAGACGATTTCCCAGTAACGATTTCCTTTTCCATCATCGGTAATGAGCTCCAGAACCATATAAGTCTGTTCGTCACTGTCAAACCGAATCTCGTACTTGGACATATCTATCTCCTATCTAACTTGAATGCAGTATATCACCGAACCAATTTATTGTCAAGCGAGTACCACAATACGTGGAAATTCTGGATTGTCCATAAATGAATTACCCTGCACTGGGGCCGTAAAAAAATCAGTTTTAAATTTCCGATCTTCTACGCCTTGCCATACACGCTTGATGAATCGTGCACGAAAAGCACCGTCCCACTGAATGGCTACAACCTTACCAACCATGTAGCAGTCATCAATGCCATTGAAATCCAAGGACTTGACGATATCACCAACACGCATTTTTTGCTCCGTTGTCTAACTCAATGAATACTTTTACTTCCTTGGTCCTGGCAATACAGCAATCAAAAAACTCACAACAATGTAAGCCAGAGCACCAAGCAAAAACATAACAGTCATCATTTTATTTTCTATCACAGTACATCAAATTGTACGTAGAATTCTTGGTTGTCTACAGTAATCAAATGAGAAATCCCATTAGGAACGCCGCTCCAACCATGCTTGACGCGCCCCATTTGACGCTCACCAGCCAGCTTCTCAGCAGTGAGCCACACTGCAACACGGTGCTTGGTAGTGGCGAACCGATCAGAAATCTCGCCTACAGTCATGTAGAGGCCCAATCCGTCAATCATAACGCGAATCTTTTGGCTATTCTTGAAACCGTTGATCAGAGTCTTGGTACGCATAACTAACCTCGTTTTCTAACTTGAATACAGTATATCAGAATTGGGATTTATTGTCAAATTATCTTGCAAGAATTTTTACGGTCTCTACATGAAGAGTGTTCATTTCTTCAGTTGACATATAGAAGTCAGTCAGTGGGTTCCAATACTCACCTTCCTTGGGATCGTAGTAAAGAACTTGACCAGTCACATAGAAGAAAGGACCTTCCAATCCTACACGAGGTTGCCACTTTGCATCGCGATTAGTCAGAATCTTGTATCCCACGAAAATCTCCGATCTGTCAGTGTCAATACTTAGTATTGTATTGAAAAATTGATTTATTGTCAAATAATTTGTTTATCTTCTGACAGATCGGGAATATCAAAAATCCACTGTTCAAGCATGTATTCGTTATAGTAATCAAATGGCATATAGAAATAACCACTATCGCCCCAGTTTTTCCCAAAACTGTTCTCAACGATAAACACTTTTTTGGAAATGTCGTATCCAACTAATAACACCGCGTGACCATCTGTTGATCCGCCATCTTCGGTTATTATTGAACGCTCTTCGGTCAAATCGTAAAATGATTCAAAAACTTCAATGCCAGAAACAACAGGGTAATAATTATTTATGGCATCTATTGCGTCCGCGATACTGATCAATCGTTCATATTTAGTAATTTGTCTATGTTTTGCCTCAGCGTATGCTTCATCGCTTGGTTTAGCAAACAAATTGTTTAATGTATATGACCAAATAGATTCTTTACACACTCCGTATGTTTTTAAGCCACGCAGACCACTTTTGATGCTAGCCCCACTGTCCCAAGTTACAGTGTCTTCGTATATTCGTGCGTTGTAATATACAAACATTCTACTAAGTTCGGTATAGTGTTCTGGATATAAACGTTGAGTCATTAATTCATACGCACTAACCAACGCATTTCCGGTACAACTGCCAACTTGTTGTTGATTCTCAATCAACATTCCCCATTGACGTAAATCAATCGCATCGGTTGATTGTTTTCCGGAATTAGAATATATGTAATTGTTAATATCCGGATCGCTGCTCTTGTATCTTAGAGTTTTTAAAATATTCATCAGTCACCCGCTCTGTATAATGCTTGAATGTGAAAAATATGACATGTTGTTTTCTTATGATTTGTTATTTTTTCTTAAACGAATCTAGAATATCAGTTATTATTCTCGTTGACGTTGGAGTTCTGTTCTCTATCTCATTGGCAACTTTTAGACGAGTGTATGCTAACAAATTATCAGGCAGATTGAAGTTTTTCATGCCAGGAATTTTTTGACTATCATTTTCAAATGCTTCAATTTGAGATACATTTGATTTAACTTCATCTGGTTTATTCTCTACTGTTTCTGTTTTATTTTCTGTTGGTGGAAGTTCTTTAACTTCTTCTTTAACTTCTTCTTTAACTTCTTCTTTAACTTCTGTAACTGGCTCGGAAACTGTATTCGCAGAGATGTCTTCAGTATTTTTAAGTTCTTCTTTCGGCTCTTCTATGATAGATTTAATCATTGGTTTTAATTTTTCTTCTTTTGATATTTGAGTATCAACGAATTCCATTAGACTACGAGCCTTTTCCAAAATTAGCGTTTCTGTTGGGAATGGAGGGAATGAAGGATGTTCTAACTTTGTTCTACTAATCATCCATGCCTTCTCGCTTTCAATTATCCACCGATTATGATCTTGCGCTTTCTTATCGTGATACTCAAGCATCAAGAGTTCTTTTGCTATTTCTAGCATCTTAACATTAATATCTTTACTCATGGGTATCTACGTCTTTCTGCTCTTAATTGATTTACGATAGAGTTTTGTTGAACATCATACATATAACCGAAATTGCTTATATTTTGGCTTACATTTGATAATTGACTATCATATATGTAGTTATTGTATGGATATGGATTATAGTATGGACGATAGTATGGATATGGATTATAGTATGGACGATAATAATTATCATATCTACGTCTAAACATAACATCAGTATAGTAGTCGCCTAATCTTTTCATAATAATTCTCCTAGATAATGTGACATGAGCTGTCGCGATAAAGTGGCGAGACACTTTCGCATGACGCACTCATTGCGTATTCCTTGTGAAATACGAATGTAATATTACGATTGCTTGATGAGTTCTCTTCTTTTACCACAAGAGCTTTACAATCTTTAATATTTCTGGGAAGTGTAATAGTAACCGATCCATCACTAGTAACGCCAATATAATAATCATCCATCGTAGCAGTGCGGTCTTGTGATACCAGAATTGTCTTGCTCCTCCAATTACACTTTCCAGTCGGGCCAGTAAATTCTGAAGACTCTGATTTTCCACGAGTGCCAGATTTTCCAGATGAGTCACTCTCTTCACTATATCCGTGTGAATTATCATTTCCAGATGTAGTAGCCGGTCCTCCATGTCTCTGTGAACTTGTTGATCCGGTCGGTTCGGTAGGTTCAGTGAGTCCTGAGAGAGATTTGTATCCATTATTATCTCCTTGATTTATTATAACGATGTCGTTTTCGAGATCATCGTTAATGCGATTGTCGGCGAAGTTAATACTGGTGTCAGCTTGAACTACGTCTAAACTTGAAGTAGTTGCTATGAGAAATAAGTATGTCATAGTATATTCCAACGTGTTCCATCAAACACCACAATCATACCAGACTCGCTACCTAAAGTTTTGAAAGCAGCACTGTCAAGAGTTTGCCCGCCCGATCCTTGAACTTTAATATTTCCATTTGATTGATTTTTTACATAATAAACTCTACCACGAATACCTTTAGGTAGAGTAATGGTTATGTTACCAGTAGTAGCACCTACATAATAATCATCATCGGTAATTGTGTAATTTGTACTAGTTAATTTAACGTTGACCTTTTCACAGCAATCATCGTCTCCGCCGGTAGCACTTAATACACCACTTGAAGTAATAGACAACCCATTACCAATCTGAACAACGCCCAAGCCAGTGGTAGTTGCTATAACAGCATCCAATGTGACAGGAACAATACCTGCCGGCTGAATTACACCTGATGGGGGATTTTGTTTTAACGCAGTCCCCGCCAAGACAGTTTGCGGTTGTCTATTGTAAGCCATATTATAAAATCAACCACTGTGTGCCGTTATACACAAGTGTCAATGATCCGTATGGTGCGTTGATAACAGCAGTTGGTGACCCGTCGATTGTACCAGCAGTTGGTGTAATAGTAATAGGAGTTGCCGGAGCAGCCAATCCTAAACCATCTTTGATTGTGAACTCTTGGCCCAGTACACCAGCTGGTAATGTTACTGCGACAGCAACTGGTCCGGGAACTGCTACGTCAATTATATTATCAGTTGCGGCTACTACTGTAATAGGAGTTGCCACTGCGGTTCTAATATCTACGATTGTAGCGCCACTTGAACTGATGGTAATAGTAGTAGCACCTGTAGCGGTTGTTGGTGTTACTGTGATGCCTGCTCCCGCGGCGATTGATAACGAGTTATTTGTATATGACATTTAGTTTCTCCTTTTATGTTTATACTTGTAATAGTGTCACTCTGACACTGGGGCTTGCAGGCCGTATCGGGTCTACTTGTGTCGGCACTGCCAGTAAAATAGCATTGGCACTAGTGCTGTGCCAGGCTAATTCTAAATATTGTTCTGCCGTGATTGTCAACGTGTAGTTGGCTGCGATGATCTGTGCGGCATTATTATTACTGATAGTAAAATTACTATTACTATCAGCAATGTCAACACCATTTAATCTTAACCATACATCGACATTAGCAGCAGTTCCGCCTGCTGTTTTAGCAAACTGCATAGTGTAGGATAATGTATAGTTTCCTGTTTTACTTACTGTAAATTGTGTTCCCGCGACTAGTGTAACACCTTGACTTAATGTAGTGTTGGTACAACTAACAATGTTAGTGACTAATAAATTTGTCTGCGTTAATGTACTGTAAAAGTATCCAACATCTAATGCGGCTGCGAGATCAACGCTAACTATGCCATTTGAGACATTCAGTCCAGTGTCGGCTCGCATAATGCCCCAGTTGGAACTGGTTGCGAATGACTCCTTGTAAGTCATCACGCTATACTCCAATTAGTTCCGTTGAATACTAATTGTAAGCTACCAAAATTAGTGTTAATCGTAGCTGTGCCTCCATCAACTAGTTGTCCACCTGTACCTTGTACAGTAATTGGATTATTTGCCGCATCGCCAAAACAATCTTTAACTATGTAAACTGTGCCTAATATTCCAGTTGGTAGAGTAATTGTAACTGGAGCATTGGTCAACACACATAAAAAATAATCAGTGCTTAGTGCTGTATACGTTGCGGTGGCAACATCAGTTACTGTTACTGGGCTAGGATTACCACTTGGTCCCGGTGGTCCTGGTGGACCTTCCGATCCAATTTCTCCTTGTGGGCCTGGAGGGCCTGGAGGGCCTGGAGGGCATTCGCAATTTTGTTCTTGTATTACTTGTCTGACGTTAATAATATCATCACCTCCAGTTTGAAACTGTTCGGCATAATTTATCGCCTGTACGGCATAAGAAACTTCACTGGTCCTTAATTGTTCCATTAAAGTTCTTAGTTCTATTAATCGTCTCTCTAATGAATCCATTTACAATCTCCAAGCAAAAAAGGCGGGCAATTGCCCGCCTTGAAGCTCACTTTAGCGAACGTTGTTTGATGTTGAAGTTTGTCCAACACCAGCCATTGTGCCAAAGTTTACCATTCCTTGACGAGTCTCTTGTAGTTGACTCTGAAATGCCTGTAGCTGACTGTTTAGAGCCTGCCACTGACCTTGGTCATAACGACCGCGCCAATGACGACCGTCATCAAGAGCGGCAACCAATTCAGTATTACGCTCAATCAGATTACGATTCAACCCATCATCGTTGAGTTTATTGATCAACTCGCGAGTTTTTTCTGCTTGTCCGTCAATCTTATCGCTTAGATAAGTTGACTGTCTAGCCAAATCTACTTGCGTCTTGAGTGCGTTGATCTCAGCGTCCTTAGATGCGCCCATAAATCCGGCGACCATTGCCTGCTGCGCAGCGATGACTTGAGCACGGATGTCTTGCGTGTCGCGAGCAACGTCAAAGAACCGAGAGTCTAGACGATCTGCGTTGCGATCTACGTCTGCTGAGATTCTTGATGTAGATTCACTAACACGACTGTTGATATCAAAGCGTGCGTCTTTGATAGCGCCCTGAGTGCTGTAATCGCCCTTTAGGCCTTCTTTAACGATTTCATTTGTGTGCTCGGCTCCTTCACGACGAATGTCGCTTAGACTTGCGGTGGTTTGTTCTGGGTAGTTGTTTACATAGCCAGTAACTGTACCTGATACGATATCTGCCATTTTTATTTTCTCCTAAAAAATATGAGAGATTTTTATGTCTCTCATATCTACTTACTTGGAGAAAAAAGCAGGTAAGCACTACTATAGTATATTATGTACCAAATTTACACAATTGTTCTTTCACACTCAGAGTGATCTTTTGCAAACACTGCAAGTTGAGTTCTGTTACGCACTTTGTATTTTTTTAACAGAGCACCCATGTGTAACTTTACGGTGCTTTCGCTAATGTTTAACATTTTTGCAATAACTTTATTACTAACACCGCGACTGGCAACAATGTTAAAAATTTGCCGCTGTCTTGGAGTAAGATTAATGAAATTTTTAACTTGATCCGTTCTTTTTTTACGAGTCAGCATTTCTTGTACTTGTGCGGGTAGCGTGTTATCATTGATAATGATGCTTCGCAGTGAATTGGAAACTTCATCGTCGCTGTACCCATCTCCAGATCTTAACCCAATAAAAGAAATCATCGGTAGCGACATAATTTCTTTAATAAGCTCAGTTGGTGTTTTTGTTCCAACTAAAATAACAATCTTGGTTTCTCTGCAACACAGTGTTTGCGTATCATCTTTGACATGAGTGCATGCCAGTAAAGTTGCTAGTGTGTCTAGTACAGCAAACACATCAACATTGTTTACACAGTGTAACTGTTCCAAATCAATACTTATATAATCACAGTAAAAAGTTTCACTACTAAGTAGCGGTAATAATTCATTTATCGTGTTCAATAAAATAAACGAGATTGGAAATTCTGTGGTCAGTCTATCTATTAATATTTTTTTCTGCTCATGCTCAACATTCGGACAAATAGTTACCATGATTTTTTTATTTTCAGTCATTTTAGTTCCTTCGGTAGTATACTAAGTATATAGAATAATTGTAGAGTTGAATAGCTATGCCCAAGTATGACATATACTAAAGTACTAGTATGTTATACTGTAAAAAAATAGTGTTCAACACAACAGTAACTAATTTTAGTAGTGTTTGTATTAATATACAAATTCAAAATCATTGGTGTTTGATCTAGATCAAGAACATACTGTTCCAATCTAAGATCATGTCGTTTTCTCAGTCTAAATGAATTATTTCTTAGAATTTTGTTTAATCTTAACGATTACAAATTGAGCATCGTATAAGTTATCGTCTCCTTCCGTTACTTCATCAATATACTCAGCAATCATTAAATCTTGTAGAGCAATTGACAATTTAAATTCTTCTTGAGTCAATGATTGTTGCCATGCGTTCAACTCGGTGACCGAATTGATTGACCACATTTTTACAATCATCTCACGCTGTCGCGTTGTTAGATTGTCTATGTTCACTCGTGTTAAAAGATAATTATGACTTTAGTGTAATACTTCTACTATATTTCCAAAATCATCAATTGCTTTTTTCAGTTCTTCAGGAGACCAACCATTATCTACAAGAATTTCTATCATTCTGGTGTAGAGTGTAAAGCATGCCATACCAGGAACATAATTCTCGTCGTTGTTTTCAAAGTCAAACTTTTCCAATTTTGGTAGTATGTCATCATCTAAAAACTCTTCAGCAATATGATGAGTATAATCAAATTCCCAATCTTCGTAAGTAACTTCTTCAGTAGAAATAATTTCGCTGTTGTCGTTTTTCATTATAAACTCCTGTATAGACTATAGTATTTATCTACTATAACACTATACGAGAGTAGTGTCACTATTTTTAAGTAATTAGCGATATCTGTAATTTACCGAATCCTGATTCTCTCTGAATATTACTGCTCCGTTTTTTAGATGAAATTTACGAGCCATTTCTGTTTTTGGACTTAGCGTCACAAAGGTATTGATATCGCTGTATCGCTGATTTATTGCAGATAAACATTCACGCAACAATTTAGCTCCATCACCTGGGCGGTAACTCCATATGGAGTAGAAAACGGCAGTAGTTGGGCACGATGATGTTTTTATCAAATCAGTAACTGATTCAGGAATAAAATCATGCAAACTAATGCACACCATGCTTGTTGGTCGCTGATCTTCTACCAACGCTGCAATAAATCTATTTTCAGAAACGCGAAATTCTCTTGAAATTTCCGGCCGTACTGGATCATCAGAAACGAACGCGAGAAGTGGGTCTTGTGAGGTAGTAATAAGATGTAGCATAATAATCGTATTTATGATGTAGTTAAAAAAATAGCATATTATGTGAAAATAGAGACTATAGTATTTCTACCATAGTCTCCATGTCAAAGTTATTTCAAAGTCTATTTTTAGACAACAGCATATCGTGGCTGATTGATTGTGTCAAGCATGATACTTTGTGGTGTAAACTCGCCTGCTGCAAGTATGCTTTTCATAATAGCAGGACTAAATCCACTGACTAGCGCAACGCCACTCTTGTTAAATTCAACCGGAACATTACTGTGACTACTGAGATTCCAGAATACAATTCGTGGCACGCTGTATCCAGCGGCCTCATACTTGCGTTCAATCATCCGAATTGCGCTATCATTATGTGATGTACACTCGTCAAATTGCATGTCACTTAAAATCAAAATATACTTTGGCATATCCGATGCTGACACCCGCTGATTGACGGCAACGTTCAACACCGCTTCAAAAGCACCATGCAAATTAGTGCTCATGCCCCAATCAGCCGACTGTAGTTGGCTGCATTTGCTTAGGATATCTCCTCGCAGGACTTCCAATCGTGTATTCTCACTGAAGGTCAAGAACATATCCTTGAATGGTCCACGATTCTTGTCTGCACAATATAAACCAAGTGCCACACTGATGTCAATGCACTGTAGATTACGATTTCCACCAACAGGACAACACATGCTGCCACTAACATCTACCATAGGCAGCACATTAGCATCAGACATATAGTTAGGCAATGCCTCCCATTGTGCTGCGGCAACCTCCGCATCTCCTGCACCAATGCTGCGCACAACATCATGTGGGTATACGGCAGCAGCATTTACCTTGGCTTGTCCAGTCTTTAGTGCCGTCTTGTATGCAGTATACGCAACTGAAGCATTGCGACTAAAAGCCTTTTGATAACGTGCAGCCGCCACGCTTGGCACATGACTAAAGTTGATATTATCCCAATCCTTGGCACACATTTGTGTTTCTACAACCTTAGTCAAATTGACCAGTGTCTTACGATATTGCTTTGGAGACATACCAAGATGATCGCGCAATTCAATTGCGATATCACCCTTTCTCGGTAGCCACTTAGCACACAGAGCTTGATTATCTGCTAGTGCTGCGTCAATCATGTCGTATGCCTTGGTCTTGAATTCCTTAGTTTGGAACACAAGTAGATCATCCCAACGTCCCCATTCTGGAACATGCGGTAGTACCCGATCCAATGCTTCTGGATGTAGATTTTCCAAATGCAACAGAATGTCACGGAAAATCTGCCGTTCTCCAGCACCACCACGAACATCCCGCGCCCATGCAGCAACACGAAGTGCTAGTGTGCGATCAAACTGAAATGCTCGTTCAAACTCTGGGACAATTTGCTTTCCACGACTTGCGCCGATCTTGTAAAAAAGATCCACCACTGGGTTTGTGGTTGACTCTAGTGCCGCCATACCGTTAGTGGTACGTGCTTCTACTACTGTGCTTTGTACTGCTTGTGCGAATGTCATTTCTTTTTTCCTTTCAGATTAAAGCCCACTTGGGCGATTTTTATACTATAAACTAATTGCTGAATTTAATCTAAGATATAACAGGATGAGCGATACAGATAATTTATTTGCTGTACTCATCCTACAAAAAATTATACTACACGTTCTTCTGCATTTCAATAACTTTCGGCTATTCTCTCAGTTGTAGTAGTATAAAAAACAACAGGGTAGTTTTTGCCTTTTTAGTTCAAGTGAGAAGTCTAACTCACCTTAACTGAACGAAAACAAGATACGCTTCGCTGATTTCTCAGTGCTTATCATGTTTACTTTAACAGTCGTTGCTGTAATAGAATTCGCTGAACCTACCCTAAAACTCACTAATTTTGTCCTTGATTCTCACCCAGATCATTTTCAAAGATATAGTGGCCACCACGCCGACTTTGAACCCAACAGAAACTCCACAACATGTTGTTTTTCATCATGGCTTCAATAATATCTTCGTTGCCACTCCACCCCGCGGTGGAAATATTATATTGCCTGAGAGTTTTGCTAGAGTTGTCATCTTTGATCTCTACCTCATGCCATCCCCAGCTAGCAAGATGCCACACTGACTTGATGAACTCAAACCAGCCACTGGCATCCTCCCAATCCCAAATTTCAATTGCCCTCAAACAATCACGTGTGGGATATCCATCGTTGTCTAATAGATTATTGTCGGCTAAGATACTATCTACTTCAGAAATTACGCTTTCGCGCCTCTGTTGTGTCAGATGACGAAACTCTACAATTTTTTCGTTCATATCTTATCCGAGAAATAATCAAATTAACACATAATCTTCTTTACCACAGCCACACTCTGGGCACACAAAGTCATCGGGAAGTGTTTCCCACACGCCTTCTAGCTCTTCGTTGTGTACGTGATCACATACTACACAAACATGATCCATTATAGTGTCTCCAATACTTCTTTGTACGCAGCGGCATGTCGCTGCTCAACTTTTGTCAATGCAGAAAAACGCTTTTCAGCCTTGAGTAGAACAGCCCTAAATTGTTCAGCATGTTCACGACTCTCTGCTGTTTGCTCTGCTGCAATGTTCGCAGCTTCTAGCTCGCCCTCACGCATTGCCAATGATTGAAATTGTGGATACATTTCAGTGTACTCATATGTTTCACCAGCGATTGCCTTTTCTAGGCATTCCTTAGTTGATGGTTTACCAACTAGCAATTCAAGATGACTCCACGCATGTAGAATTTCCTGATCCGCTGTGTATTCAAAATGCTTTGCTACTTCCTCAAAGCCCTCTGCACGTGCCAACTTAGCAAAGTAACGATACTTTACGTGAGCCATGCTTTCGCCGGCCAATGCCGACTCAAGGTTTTTTAGTGTTACTGACATATATTCCTTTTTGTAAAAATAAAACGGGATAGTTTTTGTCTTTTTAGTTCAAGTGAGAAAACTAACTCACCTCGTCAGGCGAACCCGATCATCCATAGTTTTATAAAATTCGCTGAACCTATCCCAAATCTGTTTGTTGTTGCGATTTATGTATTATGTCATCATTTGACTTTGTTTTCAACTGTTTTGGATGTATTACTTGACTTAGTTTTAACCAAGTTAGCGAGATTCATCCATACCAATCTACTATTGTCTGGGCGATGAACTTCAACAAAATCAACGCCATCAACGCGGCGCCGATTATCAAAGTTTTCACACACCCACATTTCACCAGTGCGAGGATTAGCAAGAGTTACAGATTTTGTCTTCATAAATATTCTCCTTTATGTCGCAATGGCACGAATGCCAACAATTTCTTTCCAACGGTCCGCAGCATACGATGCAGCAAAAGCACGTGGCTTTACCAATGGCACTACATTACACATGCCCTTTACATAACCAATAGCTTCATTAACAACGATGCTGCTGTTATGCATTTCATTTGGATTAATGTCCAAGTGAACCTCAACATCAAACGGTACCTCTTTTGCCAACGCTAGATATAGATTGCTGACACGATATACTTCATTCATTAGTCGCATGCGAGGGCGATCAGCACGTTGATCATAATCACGCTCACGATCAACAGCACCGAAGATTTTACATCCATTTTTGCCATTGACATGTATAACAACCGCAGTAATATAATCAGCATACCAAACATTGTTATACTGTAGTCGTTCACTGTCGCAACCAATGTAGATTTTTGTATTGTCGGCCAGATTTTCGCAAAATGCGACAACTTCATCAATGTCAATATGCTTCTTATGCATGATTATATCTCCTTAAAAAACATCATGTCTCTTTGGTTTATTTCTTTCACTGCGGTCTTTAATCTTATTTAGATACTCGCGGCCAACTCTACCCGATTCAATATCATTTAGTGCCACTTTAGTTGGAATATGCTGTTGCTTTCGTTGCTCTAAATATTCATTCACACTCATATCACTATTTTTCATAGCATCATCTTCGTGCTTGCGAATGCGATGTAGTTCACGCAAACGCTCACTGGCAACCAGAATTAAATCAAATCTGTTACCAATCATGTCACACATTTTGTTAAAATCATTCATATTTTATCCTAAGTATAATGTTAAATTATAGTATGTTATATTATTTTGTCAAGTAAGCTGTCAACTATTTTACGGCGATGTTCTGAATTCTTGGCACCCATTACTATTAAGAAATATCTAGTGTTATTGTGTACAAACAACATGGTCAAACATCTACCAGCCGAATTTGTAAATCCAGTTTTGGCTGCCACGATATTTAATCGCCCAGCATACCAATTAGTATTGTTGCTCTGTATCAATACGCTTTTTTTGAGTCCCATAGCACTGAAAAGCGTAGACCTGACATTAGCCGCCATTTTGTACACCGCCCAATTCTCTACTTCAAGTACTAATTTTTTAATGTCATCTGCACTGCTTTTATTATCAGATAATAATCCAGTTGTATCACTGTATCTAGTATTACTCATGCCCAATTCTTGGGCTAATTGATTCATAGTAGCAAGAAAAGCAGTGTATCCACCTGGAAAAGTTTCTGCTAGTGTTCTGGTCGCAAGATTATCACTTGAAATAAGAGCCAACTCAATCAAATGATTACGGGTAATCTTCATCCCGGATCTTATATGTTTACTGGATTCTTTACCTACAACAGTTAACACTTCATCTAAGTCTAGATTGCCTCGTAATACAACCAACACACTCATTAACTTTGTAATACTGGCTATAGAACGAATTTGTGCCTCGTTATGACTATCAACTACAACATTGTTGTCTAAATTCAATAACATATAAGACGGAATAGACTCAGACACTCTCTGTGCAGAATAACAATTCAATCCAAAAAGAATTAACAATAATGCAATTACAACTCGCATATATTATTTACTAAATAACTGTGTGATATCACATACTATACACACCGAAAACGAATACATATTCCATATATCACTCAGTGAACATGGAATATGCTATATTATAGTTTTTGATCTGTATACAAATGCGATTAGTATGAAATACTTCTGCGATTACTCTAGTGCAATAGAGTTTATCAACACTCTAGAACATTAAAGCATTTCTTTTAATTGTTTGCGTTGCTCTGGTGTCAACACCAACTCAAATCGCATTTCGGTATTATCATTCCATTGTGTATAAAATCTCAAATGATCAGAAACATTTCCCACGGAAATTGGTTTGACCAATTCAGCATATACACGATAATTTCCATTTTCACTGATTAATGTTTTATTACTCATTATTTTCCTTTTGTTTGGCGGATAGTGAGGGATTCGAACCCCCGAGGATATCGCTACCCTAACTGCTTAGTAGGCAGCCGCCATCGTCCACTCGGCCAACTATCCTTATACCATATCGAAACACACTGCCGCAAACTTTCAATGCTGTAGTGAAGTCTATGCCACTCGCAATATGCTTCGATATGGTGCCCGGAGCCGGACTCGAACCGGCACGCCTTTTACGGCGAGGGATTTTAAGCGTGTTGTCTCAAAGTTTCCTAAGAGCACGGACTATCTCTTTACCTTCAACATTACTTGTTAAGGTAGTGGGCGTTCATGCTGGTTATTAAGAGGGCTTTACCTCTCCAGTAGTCTCTACACCTTCAAGGAATGTATTCCTTGCTTGGCTCGCGATTGCCATTTTACAGGCTCTCCCGAGTTAACCCACAGTTTACTCAAACATTTCTGTCTGAGGGGGACGGGCTTTCTGGTCCTCCCTTGTGTCTACCTATTTCACCATCCGGGCAATTTAATTTTTAAAACTCTTTCCGTGTTTCCTTGTTTCATTATACTCAATCACATATTTTTTCCATAGCATAGTCAATCTAGGCTGTGAAGTTTTTATGGATTTAGCAAACGAAGTCACAGATTTGCAATCTGATTTAAGAAAAGTTTCATATAATTGATATGCCAATTTTCTTGATTCTTCATTTCTATCTGTTAAATAGTCTTCTCTTGATCTTAAATTTTCTTTATCAAAATTTATAACTCTACCTAACTCCCATCCTTCTTCAACTTTGAAATTTTTTGGGACTCTTTTTGACAGTCTCAACTTTTTATTGTGAATCCAAAAAGAGCCATATTGAGAATTATTTTCTCCTGATTGAGCAAAAGACATTGCTTCAGATAATTTTCTGCGTAGCCAGCCATATAATTTGTTGGATGGTCTGTCTGGAATCATCATTGCGGCTGCCTTTACCAAGGCAAAATTTTTTGGATACATTTTGACTAATAGTTGATGAGCAACATAATGTTCTTCAGGTGTTAATGGTGCCAAATTAGAAGGATCATCAGATCCACCCAAACATTTGGGAACAATATGATGATACTCAACATAATCACTTAATGATCTTGATTTAGCCTTTTCAATCAAAAGATTGTAGTGTTTTACATAATTCATAATTGTAATAATAAAGTTATAACTTTATTTATCACATTTATGAGTTTTTAAATTTTTGGTAGGCCCCCTGGGGATCGAACCCAGACTCTATCGATTATGCTTACCACTATAGTTTTCACTACCAGATTACCCTGTTTGTGGTCTGGACTATGCCTTCACCATCGCTTTCGCATTAGGTGGGTGATTATAGTCTCTACACGTTCCCTTGCGGGCTTCGCTCGGCGTTGGCATCAGCATTACCTGTTAAGCGTTCACCGAATTTACACCTTACTACTATACCGTTTCCAGTATAGCGACCCATTATTACTTAAGTCGATTGCATTTACCAATTATGCTAGAGGCCCATTTATTTCTTAAAGAGCGTTTGCTGACTAACTATTTGTTTTATCAGCGTATGAATACATTGTATTCTTATCTTACTTATCTGTCAAGTCATGTTCTTCCATTTTTTGTCTAGCTTCTAACTTTTTACGCAGCATAGTATGAATACCAGGATTTACTCTAAGAATACCAGGCATAAGTTGATGCCTAATATAATTGCGAGTATACTCAATATCATTATTACTAGTATCCTCAATCCACTCAACATTTTTGCGCCGCGCCCAATCTTCTAGATCATATTTTCTATTTAGAAGTAGTGGTCTAATCACATTAGCACGACTGTAGGGCATTAAACTACTAGTGCCGTGTAAGCTACTCCACACCCAAGTTTCAGCAACATCGTCTAAGTGATGTGCTGTCGCTACGGTTTCAAAGTTACTAAAAAACTTGTATCGCTCATTGCGCCAATGTTCCTCCGAACTAAGATTTTTTGGCTTGTTGGCATCAATCACATACACATGAACGGGCATCTTGTATTGTTTACACACTGTGCTAGTTACAAACTTGTAGGCTCGTTCACTATTCTCAGTTCTGTGATGCACGAATGCCACGCTTACATCATGGTTTTTACGCAAGAAGTCAAACAACACCATGCTATCTACACCGCCGCTTAGTGCGACGGTGATTTTTCGCGGCACAGTTTCTAACAGCTTAATCACTTAACGAACATGTAGTGAAAGAACAAGAATGCGATTACGCCTACGACAGTAATGTGTCCACAATTTTGCCAGAAGGAAAAATCCTTACTGTAGAACCAATTAGCAATTTTCTTCATTTTACTTCTCCAGAATGTAGGGTTGATCCCACTTGCCGATATTGACATCAACGTACCAACCCACCGAAAAGTAGTCAGTTTGAATGTCCGAGTTGTCATAGTTGCCGTAGTTCATCAGAGGGATAACTTCGGACAAGAACTTCAGAGCCACACCGCTGTAATGATTCTTGTAGTGATAGACATTTACATTATCATACTTGTTCTTGTTGGGAGTGAAGCCACGAGACACTTGATAGTGATCGTTGCCGCACACCTCGTTGGCATTGCCAATGAAGTCAATGACACCACTCTTGATGTTCAGGCACAGAGTGCTATGATTACGCACAGACAAGGTAGCCTTGACGCCATACTTCTTGCACACAGCCTTGATATGAGGTGCCAGAGTCTTTTTGAGGTCTTGAGATACAAAAGCCATTTGTTTACTCCAGGTGTTTATCTACTATGAATACAGTATATCAAAGAACCGATTTATTGTCAAATAATTCTGATTTCTGTTTTTTATAAACAACAGTGGTATCGCTACTTTTTTGATTTTTATTTATAGATGATTGATTACTTTGACGTTTACTGCTTATAACCTCAAGTACATCGGCTTCCTGATATTTAAATTCTGTATGATATTTCAATACATCCTCATTCATATCTCGGCTTCGCACTTTACCTACATTCCAACAACTTACACCATGTGGGTTTAAGTGGTCTATTCCAAGTTTAATGATATCTCTTAGAAAGCCGTCAGCCCATTGTTGATAGGTTGATGCTTCGCTAACACTCTGAGTGGATTCGTGTGAGTATACTTCTAAATTAAAATAAGGAGGACTGGTGAGTACCATATCAAAAGTAGACAAATTATATTTTGTCATGTTTCTGGCGTCATCACAAATAAGCGTTACACTATTCTGAATACCGAGAAACTGTACAATATTCATCAGATTTGCATATGTAGTGGTGTTGGGTTCAAAAGCAGTGTAATGTGCCCCATAGGCAACCGCGCCCAACATTCGTCCTCCCCAACCTGCACACGGGTCCAAAACTCGTTTTGGTTGGTACTTGATACATGCTAGTTTCATCATCTGAGGGCGATACATTGTGTTTTTTGTAAGCCCGCAGCAAAAATATATACCACGCTTTAGTTCGCTGAGATATGGAGTAGTATGTGACTTACGATTCCAGCGTAAGATTTTTTCTAGATTCTTAGCCTTCCATAGACTAGCAAAACTTACACCTCTATCGTTTTCAATGTTATAAAAGTTGGGACAGTAATGTTCACTCAACTTCATACCAAGTCTAGACGTTGAATTTATGTTATTTTCACTGGTTGTCCATTTGAGTAATTTATTCCAGTCTTCTGATAATTCTTTGTCGCTATACAGTGTATGAAAATTGACTTGCTCTAACTCAGTTGCTAACTGAGACACTTTGCTCTCAAAATCAGCATCAGTTAGATTTCGTGTAGAATTTTTTTTGTTCAGAAAGTTATTTATCACCGCGTTCCTTAAAAAATCGTGCTAGTGAAGTTGTCAGGCAATTTGTTTTATTTATTACTTCTTCGTTGTAGAAATGAATTTTTACCTGAGTTGAATTAATTATATCTTTGTATGAAAATGGACAGACAATTCGCTTTCCGAGTTTTGCGTTTATAATAGGGATTTTCAGGCGTTCGTAAATATCACTTATAGGAAATTCCACAATAAACAGCAAATCATTTGCCATAAAAGAACTGCAAATAATATCACAATCTTTCTTCTTTTCTAACAATGAAAGTGTCAGATCATTGAAATTGCCACCTAAACTTACTTTTTTGTCAGTGAAAAATCTAGGCTTTATCTCTTTTTGACGTCCGGTTGTTGGATCAAATCCATCAAATCCGTGTTTGCTATCATATGACTGATATTTCAAATAATGTAATGTTACGGCCTCGCGAATAGATGATGAATTGCAATCTGAAATGTAATTGATAAATGTTTCTTTATCAATAGAATGCATGCTATCAAAGCGATCTCTATTGCCAAGAAAAAAACTGGTATAAAAATCCAGAGCGTCCTTACTGAAGGCCATATATGAAATTTATTGTCAAATATTTTAGTACGAAAAAGTGCCGGGTGCAATAAAATCGTAGGAGGTGTCGTACACACCGACCTTGCCGTAAGCGATTGCGACGGTTACACGTTCTCGCAGAGCATTGAAAACTTGCGTGGCAATTTTGGAATCTTGGGTTTCCAAGAACAGTGTGCCCTCGTAAAAATACGCGGGAACAGTAGTTACAGACTTGACAACATTCAGAACCGTCTTTTCAAAGGCCATTTTGTTCACCTCATCAACTCAATGAATACAGTATAACCGAAATCTGATTTATTGTCAAGTTTCAACAAAATAACGATTGTAGAATTCAGTGTCCAATTCTGCTGAGAAAATGTCCCAAAGATTTTTTTGTTGTCTAAGAGCAATTTGAATACTAGACATAATACCGTGCGTTTCACGGGCTTTCAAATAATATTCCAGATAGCTATTCAAATCACCGTGTCGGTCGGCAATTTGCTCAGCAATTTGCATAGACTTGGAAATAGTATTCATATGATTATCGCCTTGTTTAGTGACTGTGAATACAGTATAGCAAGTCGGTTATTTATTGTCAAACTCAGGCGGCAGAGAGCATGTTTGCAGGAACGCGCCACTGCATGCTGTAGAAGCTGGTAGACTTTTCCCGAACAATGATGAACTTGCGGTTGACCTTTTCTACGGTGCCAAAAACCGTTTGGCCAGTGCGGCTGCTGGTGAACTTCACCTCGGATCCAGCACGGAAGGTATACTTATTCTTTTTAGCGATTTGATTACGAGCGAACTTTACTGCTGTCATAATAGAATCCAGTTGGTCGTTAGTGAATTGACCCTGAATGATGCTAGAATTGATTTCCTGAATGGTAGCCATTTGTTAACTCCTGTTGTTTTCTGACAGTGAATACAGTAT
>Ga0114981_10000372_pt1 | contig 29245 bp, 27 predicted proteins | sample S_140806_MF_Meta_FD_87028 | JGI IMG/M metagenome (GOLD analysis project Ga0114981, IMG submission 87028) | Freshwater microbial communities from Lake Simoncouche, Canada to study carbon cycling - S_140806_MF_MetaG | ecosystem: Environmental > Aquatic > Freshwater > Lake | place: Lake...
ATGAGCGCCGTGCAGCTCCTGCGGGACATCGGCAAAAACTTCTCCGTCTCCGCCATGCTCGCCCGCGACAGCGTGGCCTCGCGGCTGGAGAATGGCATCAGCTTCACCGAGTTCACCTACATGATTTTGCAGGCCTACGACTTCGTAAAGCTCTTCGACCTGCACGGCTGCCGTTTCCAGATCGGCGGCAGCGATCAATGGGGAAACATGGTCTCCGGCCTCGACCTCATCCGCCGCATGCGCGGCGAATCCGCGCACGTGATCACCTTCCCGCTCATCACCACCAGCAGCGGCAAAAAATTCGGCAAATCCGAGGCCGGTGCCATCTGGATGGATCGCCACAAGACCAGCCCGTATGCCTTCTACCAGTTCTGGGTGAACAGCGAGGACCCCGACGTGCCGCGCTTCCTGCGTTACTTCACACTGCTGTCTCAGGAAGAAATCACCGCCATCGAAGCCGAGCACACCGCCCGCCCCGAACTGCGCAGCGGCCACAAACGCCTTGCCGCCGAAGTCACCAAGCTCGTGCATGGCGAAGCCGAGCTGCAAAAAGTCATCCTCGCCTCCGAAGCCCTCTTTGGTGGCGCTGACCTTGCCACCGCCGACGTCGATACCCTCATCGAAGCCACTTCGTCCGCTCCGAGTTGCTCCGTCGATCTCGCCGCCATCCCCAGCGTGCCCGATTTGCTCGTCCAACTCGCCCTCGCCACCTCGAAGGGCGATGCCAACCGCCTCCTCAAAGGCGGCGGCTTCTACATCAACAACAAGCAAGTCGCCGCCGATACCCCCGCCGCCCTGACCGCCGCCGATTTCCTCGGTGGCAAGCTCTGCGTGCTCCGCAAAGGCAAACGCAACTACGCCACGGTGCGGGCGTGAGGCTTCGTTGACGTTTCGCCATCAATAAGCCATCCTTCCGGCATGACAGCGACCTTTGATCAAGCGCAGCATCTAGTGGCTGCACTTCCGCGACAAGAGCAAGCCCGGCTGTTTGTCTGGATGGCCGAGGTCATGACAGATCAGCATCCAGGCATCGAGTTTGACCCGCGTGTCTGTGGCGGCTCAGCACGAATTGCTGGCACCCGCATCCCGGTGTGGTCGTTGGAGTCTTGGCGGCGGCTCGGCTCGAACGAAGCGGAACTGCTGAGGAATTTCCCCTCGCTCAAAGCGTCCGATCTGGTCAACGCTTGGCGTTACGTCGAGCGTCATCCCCATGAGATCGACCGTGAGATCCAGGAAAACGAGATGGCTGAATGACATGGCCCGGCTCTATGCGAACGAGAACTTTCCTGTCGAAGTCGTGCATAGGCTCCGTGAACTCGGACATGACGTGCTGACGACGCACGATACCGGCAGGTCCAATCAACGCATTGAGGACGATGCCGTGCTGCGCTTCGCTTTCGAATCACATCGCTGTGTGATCACCATCAATCGAAAGGACTTCATGCGCCTTCATCGCAGCCATCCTGACCATGCAGGCATCATCGTCTGCACGGAGAATCGGGACTTTGAGGCATTTGCCCATCGTGTTGACGAGAAAATCAAACGGGAGCCTGAGCTAGCACGCAAACTGGTGAGAGTTGTCAGAGGCCAGAAAGCCGATCAGTGATTAAACACAAACTCCGCCGAGTTCAGCAAGCTCCACAGCACGTCCTCGACGGCTGTTTGGCGTGTCGCATCCTTCGCGGTGAAGGTGCTGAGGGCGAGTTTTTGTTCCTCGGCATCGGGCAGGCGTGCAAAGCAGGCGAGATAGAGTTCCTCGATGATTTGCTCGGGCTTCGCGTCGCTTTTGGCGAGGCGGGAGGCGCGACCTTGGGCGTTCACGAGCATCTCTTGCAGCTTGTTGGAATTCATGAGGTGCAGGGCCTGCACGACGCTGGGCTTCGCATCGCGTTCGCAGGGGCATTCGGAGCTGGCGTTGGGGCGGCCAAAGGCATCCATGAACTGGCTTTCGAGCTTGTGATTCCACGTTTGCTTGGCCAGCGCATCGGGCGGCATGCCGGAGAAGGTTTCTTTGACCTCGGTGACGGCGCAGACGGCATCGAGTAGCGTCTCGGCAGGCAGGCGGCGGCGGTAGCTGCGGCTGTAGTTCTTCAAATCGGCCGCGTTGGCCTCGTTTGGCAGGCTGCTGAGGCGGTAAATCTGCGAGCGCATGATGGTGCGCATGAGATGCTTCAAATCGTAGCCATGCTGCACGAAGTCGGCGGCCAGCCAGTCGAGCAGCGCGGGATTCGTGGGTGGATTCGACGCGCGGAAGTCATCCACGGGATCGACGACGCCGCGGCCCATGAAGCTGGACCACACGCGGTTCACGATGGCGTGCGCAAAGTGCGGATTCTTCGGATTCGTCATCCAATCGGCCAAAACCGCCCGCGGGTCCTGCGATTCGGCGATGGGGATTTCCTTGTCGGCGGGCGGACGCGGCTTGAGCGACACTTTGGTGACGGGATGCTCGATGCTGGCTGTGCCGGGCGCGAACCACATCTGCTCCGGCTCGCCGCTGATCGGCGCGGAGATGCCCTGGCCCTTGCGCTTCATCTGCGTGAAGAACGCCGCCATCTGGTAGTAGTCCGTCTGGTCCCACTTCTCGGTCGGATGGTGGTGGCACTTCGCGCACTCCAGACGCACGCCGAGGAAAATTTGGCCGATGAAAGTCGCGGCGTCGATGGGCTCGCGTTTGTCACGCCAGATGGCCACGGGGCCGTTTTTGTGCGTGTTGCCCTCGGCGGTGAGGAGTTCGGTTACGAAGACATTCCACGGCTTGTTTTCGCGAAACGACTGCCGGATCCACTGATCGAGCAGATAAACCGGCTTCACACCGACTCGCGATGGGTTCGGGCGAATGAGATCGCCCCACTTGATGGCCCAGTGGTCGGCCCACTCGGCGCGTTCGAGCAGTTGATCGATCCACTTCTCATACTTCGATGGATTTTTATCGGCGAGAAAAGCCCGCGCCTCCTCCACGCTCGGCAGCATGCCGACGGCATCGAGCGAGGTGCGGCGGAGGAACTCCGCGTCGCTGCACGTCTCGCTCGGCAAATAACCAACTTTTTGCAGGCGGGCATAGACAAGCTTGTCGATCTCATTGCGCACCGGCAGCTTCGCGTAGCGCTCCGCAGGCTGCAATTTCTCCGCAGGCACATCCACGCGTGAGATCGCCACCTGCCCCATGTAACGCGCCACGATGACCGTCTCGCCGCTTTCGGTCGAGGCTTTGACTTTTCCATTCTCATCCACGCCCGCGATGGCTTTCTCCGTCGAGATGTAGTCCGCCAAGTCCGTCACATCGCGCGTCGAGCCGTCGCTGTACTTCGCCGTGACCTTCAGCGCTACCTCCTCGCCTTTGCGATACGTTTTTTCGCCCGGCGTGATCGCTACCTCGGCCAGCGTGGGCTGATTCGCCGTCTCGTAGGGCATGCCTTGGCGAATCCAGTCCGCGATCGTCTTCGCCCAGGCCGAATCCGGTTCAAATCGCTGCCCACCCTCGTGCTGCACGCGCACCGTGGCTTTTTGAAGGATGAGACTGTCTTCTGGCAGCGCGGGAAACACGCGACGGCCACGCGAGTCGTTCACGAACTCCATGAAGTCGCTCTTCGTGTCGAAAGCGAAGATCGAGAGACGGAAGCCCGCCTGCCCGCTCGATTTTGCATGGCAGGAGCCGAGATTGCAGCCGGCTTTCGTGAGGATCGGCAGGATATCACGGGTGTAGGAGAGCTTCGGAGTGGGAGGGTTAGAAGTGAGAGGTGAGCTGTCAGAGGTGAGCTTGGTGACATTCGCCTTCTCATCGAGTTGCACGACCTTGCCGCTGTCGAGCGCGGCGAAGGTTGTTTTGGTCTCAGCATTCAACAGCGCTGCATACGGCACACCTTCCAGCGTCGTAAGCTTCTTCGACTTTCCGCTGGTGAAAGCCAGGCGAACGCCGTCGTGCGTTTTGAGTTCGGTGATGTTGAAGACGGCACCGGCGTCCGTGAGGTAAGTGAGCGCGGTGGAGTCGGGCGACCACATCACGGCGTTCACGGGGGCGGATTTGTCGCCGAGGAGCATCAGCATCTCCCTGGTGGCGATGTCCCAGACCTTCAGCTCCTTGTCTGCGCTGCCGGTGGCGAGCCATTTGCCGTCGTGATTGAAGGCGAGCGCGGTGATATGGCCGACATGGCCTTCGATCTTCGCGATTTCCTTCAGCGTGGCCGCGTCCCAAACCTTCGCGAGGTTGTCCGCGCCGCCGGTGGCGATCTGTTTGCCGTCTTTGCTTAAGGTGAGGCTCAAAACGTTGTCGGCATGCGCTTCGATGGTTTGCGCCGGTTTCGGCTCGCCGAGCTTCCAGCGATGCAAAACGCCCTTCACGCCCGTGGGGCCGTCCGCGAGGATCAGCGTCGATTTGTCGGCGAGGAAGGTCAGGCCCGTCACGCGACCTTCCAGCGGCGCGGCGAGTGTTTGAGCCACTTTCCAGTCGGCCGAATTCCACACCAGCACGCTGCGATAGCCTCCCACGGCCAGTTTGGTGCCATCACTATTCCAAGCGAGCGATTGAATGACATCCTTGTGTCCTTCCAGCGTCGCGATGATCGGGAAATCTTTCGTTTTGGCATCCCGCACGACCACGCGATTGCCAATGCCCGCCGCGAGCCATTTGCCATCGGCGCTGAGCGCCAAAGTCGTCGCCGGAGCATGTCCGGGAGGCAACGCGGCCAATTTGTCCGCCGGAGTGAGCTCGCCAAATTTCTTCAACGCCGCCACATCCCACGCCGCACCGGCCTGCGCCCACGATTTGAGCAGATTGATCTGCTTTTCCGGGAGCTGCTTCTTCGGTGGCATGTGCTCATCCCCCTCCGCCGTGAGCGAGGAGATGATTTTGCCGCTCTTGATCACTTCGAGAGCCGCTTCACGCGTTTCGAGCGAGAGATCGCCCTTTTTCTTCTCCGCATTGTGGCAGCCCATGCACTGCGTTTTCAGCAAACCCATGGCCTGGGCCGTGGGCACACGTTTTTCCTCTGCAGCGAGCGAGGTGATGAGAAGCAGGGGCAAAAGTCGGCGGAGCATGGGCGGCGCAGACTACGGGCTTGGGTTGGTGCCTCTTGCCGGCCTGAGCACCTCATCCAGTTCAAAAAATATACCGCCGTGCTTGTGTTCCGCCTCACGGCTCGCGTATGCTTCGGACTTCGCGCCATCTTCTGCATGAAAAACCGACTTCGCTTCCTCCTGCTGTCCGCTTTTGCCATCGCCCTCCTGCCTAGGCATGCCCGGGCGGATGCCACCACGCCGCCGGAATGGGCGGGCATCGTCAATATCGAGGTCTCCGTGCTCTTCCCGGACTATCGCGAGCCGTGGAACGCCGGCCAACCTTCTGGCGGCAGCGGCACGGGCTTTCTCATCGGCAAAAACCGCTTCCTCACGAACGCCCATGTGGTGAGCAATGCCACGCGCATCCTCATCCGCACCACGGATGATCCGAAGCCGCACCCGGCCAAGATCGTCCACATCGCCCACGACTGTGACCTGGCCATCATTGAGGCGGAAAACCCTGAGACCTTTGCGAAGATGACGACGCTCGACTTTGGCAGCATCCCGCGCCTAAACACGGAGGTCATCGCCATCGGCTATCCCATCGGCGGAGATCGCATGTCCGTCACCCGCGGCGTCGTTTCCCGCATCGACTTCCGCCCTTACAGCCACACGAGCGTGGATTCGCACCTGTGCGTGCAGGTGGATGCGGCGATCAATCCGGGAAACTCTGGCGGCCCCGTCATGCAGGATGGCAAAGTCGTCGGCGTGGCCTTCCAGGGCTTCTCCGGCCGCGTGGCGCAAAACGTCGGCTACATGATCCCCGTGCCCGTCATCAAGCGCTTCCTCACCGACATCGAAGACGGCCGCTACGATCACTATGTGGACCTCGCCGTGAGTGATTTCCCCGTCGAAAATCCGGCGCAGCGCCAGGCTCTCGGCCTGCAAGACGATGGCGTGGGCGTGATGATCGGCGATGTGGAGCCTGCGGGCACGGTGGGCGAGCTTTTGAAACCGGGTGACGTGATCCTCGCCATCGACGGCAATCCCGTTCTCAACAACGGCCTCGTCCGCATCGAGGGCGACCTCGTGAACATGAATGAAATCGTCGAGCGGAAGTTCGCGGGAGATACCATCCAGCTCAGCTACCTGCGTGGCGGAAAGAAAGAGGACGCGAGCCTCAAGCTGAAACGTTTCTCGCCGTATGTGCGCCTCGGTTCGCAATACAACCAGCGCCCGCGCTACCTCGTCTATGCCGGCCTCGTCTTCCAACCGCTGGATCGCAACCTCGTGGATGCCCATCAGATCCGCGATGCGACCGTGAACTACGTCTTTGAGCGTTATCTCACGGACAAACTCTACGTCGAGCGTCCCGAGCCCGTCGTGCTCACCAGCATCCTGCCGGACCAGGTGAATACCTGGCTCACGCCGTATGCGCAAAGCCTCGTCGATGAGATCAACGGCGTCACCATCAAGACCCTCGACGATGTGAAGACCGCTCTCGCGAAGAACGACAAGCCCTTCATCGAAATCCGCCTCCACGAGAAGAATCGCCCGCTCATCCTGAAGCGTGACCTCGCCGATACTGCCCACCCGCGCATCATGCAGACCTACAGCATCCAGGAGGACAGCTACCTCGGCCAAGAGTGATCTTTGATTTTAGAATCCTGATTTTTTAATTTCGCCATGCAACGCCTTCTTTTTCTCCTCGTCTGTGGTCTCTGCGTTTCTGCCGCCGCTCAAACGGCCGCGAAAAAACGCGTCGCCCCCTCCGCGCCCGTCTCCGCAACGCAGTCCAGCTCACTGCTGAAGGTGAACGTCACCGCGCAGCCCTACGATCTGCACCTGCCGTGGCAGAAGCAATCTCCCATCAACAGTCGCGGCCTTGGCGTGGTGGTCGCTGGAAACCGCGTGCTCGTGACGGCCCAGCTCGTGGCGGATGCGAACTACATCGAGATCGAGCTGCCGGATGGCGGCCAAAAGCTCGCCGCGAAAGTCATCGCCGTCGATTACGAGGCGAACCTCGCCCTGCTGGAATCTGCCATCAACGCGGAGAAGGAAAAAGCCTTCTTCGCCGGGCTGAAACCAATGGAAGTGGATGCCAGCGCCCGCATTGGCGATTCCCTCAACGTGTGGCAGACCGGACGTGTGGGTGATCTCATCGAGTCACCGCTCACGATCAGCAAGATCCTCGTGCGTCGTTATGTCGTCGAAGGCTCCGGCTTCCTCGTTTATGAAACCACCGGCATCATCCGCAGTGAGGCGAATAGCTTCACGCTGCCCGTCATCAAGGGCGGCAAGCTCGCCGGCATGCTCTTGAGCTACGATTCCAAGAACCAGGTCGCCACCATCCTGCCAGGCCCCATCGTTGAGCATTTCCTCAAAGACTTCGCCGATGGTGCCTATGAGGGCTTTCCTGGCCTCGGCATGGAATTCCAGGTGACGCTCGACGGGCAGCTCCGCGAGTATCTCGGCCTCAAGCCAGAGTCTCCCGGCGTGCTCGTCACCGCCGTCATCAAAGGTGCCTCCGCTGAAAAAGCAGGTTTGAAGAAGGGCGACATCCTTCTCGCCATCAACGGCCAGACCATTGATGCGCGTGGCGACTACAAAGACCCGCGTTACGGTGCTCTCAGCAGCAGCCACATCGTGCGTGGCAATGCTTATGTGGGCGATGACTTCGAGTTGAAAGTCATCCGCGAGGGCAAAGAAGAAACGCTCAAGGGCAAGCTCACGCGGAAGAACCCGGATGACTATCTCGTCACGCCGTATCGCTTCGACAAAGGCCCTCGCTACATCCTCAACGGCGGCCTGCTCTTCCAGGAACTCTCCCGCCCCTACCTCGATTCCTTCGGCGAGCAGCAGACGGAGAATTCCGCGCTTCTGCGCCTCAGTCACATCGCCCGTCATCCCGATGAACTCGAAGAAGCAGGCCTGAAGAAGCTCGTCTTTCTCTCCACCGTGCTGCCCACGCCCAGCGCCCAGGGTTACGACCAACTCGGCGGCATCGTGGTGAACAAGGTGAACGGCCAGTCAGTGGGCGATTTGAAGGATCTCGATGCCGCGTTCAAAGCCATCAAAGGCACCACGCATGTCATTGAGCTGGATGACTTCCCGCATGTGCTCCACCTCGATGCCGTCGCGGCGGAACAGGACAATCTGCGCCTGCAAGGTGGAGCCTACCGCATTTCCAGCCTGAAACGGCTGGAGTGATCGCCATGCCGCTGCATCGGTGCAGCCGAAACGTGCCCGCCCCCCGCTCCAGTCCCAGCCCCGTCATCGCCATCACCGGCGCTGAGTCCGCCTGTTGCCTTGGCGAGGATTTGGAGAGCATCATGAGCCGAGTGAAGGCCGCAGAAAGCGGCCTCGCCATGCTCGGAGACTTCGGTTTGCCAAAAAAACGCGGCGGCTGGATCGCCGATCGGAAACGCATGCTGCATCAGCGCTATGGCCCGGCGAGTGCGCTTGCGGTCGATGTCGCCAAACGTGCCGTCACCGCACGCGGATGGAGCCGCGAGGAGTTGGCAGAGGCCTCAGTCTTCGCCGGCAGTAGCCGTGGCAATGCCGCCGGATGGCTCGAGGCCTGGCCGGGGCGCAAACGCCGCAAAATCTACGCCGCCAGCAACAACCTCCACAGCGAGATCGCCGCCGCCGTGAGCATCGAGCTTGGCATTCGCGGAGCCACGCATCTCCTCTCGAACGGCTGCGCCTCCGGCCTCGATGCGCTCGGCATGGCCATGCTGCATTTGCGCTGCGGATTGGCCAAACGCGTCGTCGTCGTCTCCGTCGATCTGCCGCTCTCACCAGCTCTTTTGACCTCGTTTGCCGAATCCGGCCTGTTGAGTGCGAGTGACCTCAACGATCCCTACTCGCCCAAAACGAGCGGCTTTTTCCCCGCCGAGGCCGGTGTGGCTCTTTTGCTCGAAACAAGCTCCAAACGCCCCGCCGAGGCCTGGTGCGAGCTCGCCGGCTACTGGACCACCTCCGATGCCTACGACGCCATCGGCGCTGAACCAACGGGCGAAGGCATCACACGCTGCCTCAGCGCCGCCGTGAAGGCTTTTCCCAAGCGCCGCATCGCCGCCATCTGCCCTCATGGCAATGGCACCCCTGCTCAAGCCGCCGCGGAAACGACTGCCTTGAAGGCTGTCTTTGGCGATGCGAACCAAAAGCCTTCACTGCACCTCCTGAAACCCTTCACGGGTCACTCCCTCGGTGCCAGCGGCGCTCTCGAAACCGCCATCCTCGCTCATTCAATGCGCGAAGGCCTTCTGCCACCGAATCTCCCGAACCTCACCGAGCCAGCGAAAGGCTTCATGGTGCCTGCTTTGGCTCAAAAAGTCCGCCAAGACGATGTCGTGCTGAATTTGAGCGTCGCCATGGGCGGGCACAATGCGCTCATCGCCTTCACACGGTGAGGAATGAGGCTGGATTTTTCCAGTGCCTCCATTCATGCTCGCGGCCCGTGTTTAATAAACTTCTTCAGCATCCCATCGTGCAGACGCCGCTCGCGTGGCTGCGGGCGCATCCGCGTGAGGGCGGTGTGCTGGCGGCCATCCTCGCGGTGCTCATCGGCCCCTTTTTGCTGAAGCCGGCGGATACCACGACGCCGCGCCATTGGGACCGGCGGCTCGTCATTGTGACGCCCCATCCGGGGCTGATCCGCGATGAATTTGGTCACGCCTTCGCGGCGCATTGGAAGGCGAAGACGGGCGAGACGCTTTACATCGACTGGCGAGTGCCGGGCGGAACTTCGGAGATCGCGATGCTGGTGAAATCGGAATTCTCCGCTGCCTTTGAGCAGCACTGGAAAGAGGAGCTGAAGCGCGAGTGGACGCCGGAGATCGCCCAGACGTTTTTGAGCGAGAAATCCGAGAGCGAAGCTCGCAAGACCTTCCTGGCCTCGGACATCGGCATCGGCGTGGATGTGATGTTTGGCGGCGGCGCTTACGATTTCGAGTCGCAGGCCAAATCGGGGGCGCTGGTGGCGGGTGATGGCGTGAAGACGGGCCTGAGCGCCGTGATAAAAACGCACCCGGAATGGTTTGGCGATGCGGCAATCCCCGAAAAGCTCAGCGGCGAGCCGTTTCGTGATCCAGCAGGCCGCTGGTGTGGGGCGTGCATCTCCAGCAGCGGCATCGTTTACAACAAGGATGTGCTGAAGCGTCTCGGCATCGAGAAGGAGCCGCAAACCTGGGCTGATCTGGCTGATCCGCGATACTTTGGGCAGATCGCCTGCACGGATCCAGCGAAGAGTGGCTCGGTAACGAAGGTCTTTGAGATGCTCATCCAGCAGCAGATGCACCTCGCTGTCGAGGCGGAGAAGACAAAGCCCACGTTTGGCAAAGAGAACCCCGAATTGGAACTCCAAACGGGAGTGGAGGCCGGCTGGATCGCCGGGCTGCAATTGATCCAAAAGATCGCCGGAAATGCCCGCTACTTCTCGGATACCTCCACGAAGATCCCGCTGGATGTCGTGCGTGGCGAGGCTGCTGCCGGGATGTGCATCGACTTTTACGGTCGCACCGCTCAGGATGATGCGCGGAAGGCGGATGGCACCTCACGGATCGGTTTTGTGGCTCCGCTCGGCGGCACCAGCGTGAGCGTGGATCCCATCGGCCTGTTTCGCGGCGCTCCGAATGCGGAAGTGGCCACGGCTTTCATCGAGTTCGTGCTCAGCGAGGCCGGGCAAAAGCTCTGGAGCTTCCGGCCGGGCACCCCGGGGGGCCCGAGGGCGCATGCGCTGCGCCGCCTGCCCGTGCGGCGGGACTTTTACACCTCGGCCAACCTCCCCCACATGCCGGACGCCGCTGAGATGCCCTTCGAGAAAGCCAGCGCCTTCGTCTATGAGGCTGAACGCACCGGACCAGCCTTCAATTCCATCCGCTTCCTCGTCCGCGTGCTTTGCGTGGACTCCCACGAGGAACTGAAAACAGCCTGGCAGGAAATCCTTGAGGCCGACATGAATGAACGTGCTCTCACTGTCCTGCACGATCTGAACCGCGTGAAATACGACACCGCCACCGGCCCCATCCGCAAAACCCTCTCCTCCCGCGATAAGATCCAGGAGACACTACTGGCCCGCCAGCTCGGAAATACCTTCCGATCACAGTATGCGCGGGCCTTTGAAATCGCCCTTCGCCGCCAATGAACACACTGTCCCCATGAACAGTTTGTTTTAGTCATTGTATCGAAACTGTGATTGCTTTCGGAAGGCCGATGCCGCACTATCGCGGCGCATTCAGGATAATTCACCGAACGAAAACTCATCCCCGTTCCACATGCTCCGCCTCCTCGCTCTGCTGCTCTGCCTTTCCTCTGCCGGACTCGTCTCCTGCGTCAGCTCCACGGTCGCCACCAAGAAAGGTGCCCGCATTTCCTCCGTCCGCACCACGGCCTACACCCACTCCGAATCCGATCACATCGTGTATGGCAAAGCGACCGCCATCGGCAGTGATTTGAAGTTTGGAAACGTCCGCAGCGCCGCCGCAGATTGGTCCGTCTATCCGGTGGGCACCATTTTCCAGATCGAGGGCACCCCTTACATCTACCAGGTGGACGATTACGGTTCCGCCCTCGTCGGCACGAACACCATCGATCTCTACAAGCCTTCCAAGACCGAGATGAACCAATGGGGCGTGCGTAATGTGAACATCCGCATCCTACGCTGGGGCTCCTTCAGCAAGAGCCTTTCCATCCTCAAGCCCCGCACGCACTGGGGCCATGTCGATAAAATGGCGGATCGCATCGAAAAGCAGAAGCGCATGTAATCACCCCGGCTTCCGGTCGTGACCAAAACTGAGCGTGCCGCCTACATCCAGCATCGTCTGGCGGAGCTGTATCCCGATCCACCCGTGCCGCTGGATCACACGGATGCCTTTACCCTCCTCGTCGCGGTGCTGCTTTCGGCGCAATGCACGGATGTGCGGGTGAATCAGATCACGCCCGCCCTTTTCGCCCTCGGCCGGACCCCTGAAAAGCTCTCGAAAACGCCCGTGGAGCAGATTGAAACCATCGTGCGGCCCTGCGGCCTCGGCCCGCAAAAGGCCCGCGCCATCCGGCAGCTCAGCGAAATCCTCGTCCGCGAGCACGGAGGTCAGGTCCCCGCCGACCTCACCGAACTCGAAAAGCTCCCCGGCGTCGGTCACAAGACCGCTCAGGTCGTCATGGCCCAGGCATTTGGCGTGCCGAGCTTCCCCGTCGATACCCACATCCACCGCCTCGCCCAGCGCTGGCAGCTCACCGCAGGTAAAAACGTCACGCAGACCGAAAAGGACCTCAAACGTCTCTTCCCCGAGACCGCCTGGAACAAGCTCCACCTCCAGATCATCTTCTACGGCCGCGAGCACTGCTCCGCTCGTAGCTGTGATGGCACCGTCTGCGAAATCTGCACCACCTGCTTCCCCGAGCGAAAACGGGCCGTGAAGACGAAGAAGGCCTGAGTCTTTTCAAATCGGCCTCAGACGTGTTCGTTCGTTCGGTGTGTTACAGACGGGGCAGATGGTGACCGCGTTTTTATCCTTGGGATCACGCAGGTAGGCGGTGGAGCAGATGCGGCACTGCACGGCCACATGACGGCGGTGCGTCTCACGGCGGCGCTCGCGGATGAAGGTCCAGAACCACAGGGCACAGACCACGGTGATGCCGAGGGCCAGGAAAATGAAGATGAGCGTGCTGAGCGGGACGGGAATCATGGGGCAGGCTGCCAGTGAAAGCCGAGCGTGCCCCACTGGCGAGGCGTTTTGGCATCCGGCTCGAAACGCAGAGCCGTCACACGCTCACGCAGAGCCTTGGCCGTGGCCGGATCTTCAGGGCTGAAAAGCGGCAGCACCTCCGTGACGCGGCCGGTGGCATCAATCGAGATGCTGAAGCGGGCGTTTTCAGGATCACTGAGAGAGACATCCTGTATCTCGAGGGAGGCTGGAGCACGACGGGCGATCTCGGGTCCAGGCACCGCTCTCAGGACGCCAGGCTTGGCATCGGCGGTGAGGGCTGCGGCGCGTGGCGTGACCTCCGGCAGCACGGGTGTGGAGGCGGAAAAGACCTGCGACTGACGCGGGGTAGCCAGCGGAGGCACCATGGTGCGGAGTTTCAGCTCAAAGCCAGCATACGAGGGCGTGAAGGATGGGAAATGAGCCTTCGCGGCGAGGTCCTCCGGCTCAGCAGGCACGAGGCCAAAGCTTTTGTCCTGCGCCCGGTGGATGAGTGCGAGAGCCTCCGGGTCCGAAGGGTCAAGGACGAGCACACGCTGAGGCACTGCATCAGCCGTCTGCACGCTGGGGTAGGTGATGCGGAAGACGACGAAGAACAAGCCCATCAGCGCCGCAAGCAGGAGCGTGAGTAGCGTGACGTAGATCGTCGTGCGTTCCCGTATCTTCCAGGCAAAGGAGAGCATGCGCGGCGTGGGTTTTACTGCTGGGGAGACACCGTGGCGAGCGCCACCGCGTAGCCGTTTTGATGAGCGATGCTGGTGACCTCTAAAAGACGGCCTCCAGGTGCCATGCGATCGTGATGAATGATGGCTCGGCGTTCACCATCGCGGTTCTTTTTGAGCACCTCCGGCAGCGTATCGAGCGTGACGGGCTGGCCATCAAAGTAGATGGCGGCATCGGAGCCAGCCGGGATGGTGATGATGTGCGCCCGATCAAACCCCCTGAGCCGAGAGGTGGATTCCGGGAGGTCGATGTGAATGCCTGATTTCGCCACAAAGCCACTGCTGAAGAGGAAGCAAATCATCAGCAGGATGACCGCGTTCATGAATGGCGCGGCAAACATCCAGGGACTCTGGCGCGGCAGGTTGGAGTGGAGCTTCATACGAGCTGGAATTGAAACCGTTAATGGTGTGCGCGGCAAGGGGAGAGATGCCGCCAAAAGGCTTACCTGATCCCTGCCTCGGCGAGGCGTTCTTGCAAATCAGCGGACAACAGCGCCTGCTGCATCGGCTCGATCTTGCCCTGCACGAACTGGTCCAGGTTGTAGAGCGTCATCTCGATGCGGTGATCGGTGACACGGTTCTGCGGGTAATTGTAGGTGCGGATTTTTTCCTCGCGGCCGCCGCTGCCGATGAGGCTGCGTCGGTTGGCGGAGTACTTCGCGGCCTCCTCCTGCTGCTTTTTCTCCAAAAGGCGAGCACGCAGGATGCTGAGGGCTTTTTCCTTGTTCTTGATCTGACTGCGGCCGTCCTGGCAGCGCACAATGGTGCCGGTGGGGATGTGCATGACCTGCACAGCGGAGTCCGTGGTATTCACCCCCTGCCCTCCGGCACCGGAGGAGCGGCAGACTTCGATGCGCACATCGTCCGTTCGCAGTTCGATGTCCACTTCCTCGGCCTCTGGCAGCACGGCCACGGTGGCAGCGGAGGTATGAATGCGGCCCTGAGCCTCGGTGGCGGGTACTCGCTGCACGCGATGCACGCCGCTTTCATACTTCAGCACGCGATACACGTCTTCGCCGCTGATTTTGACGCTGGCTTCTTTGACACCGCCCATGTCCGATGGGCTCGTTTCGAGCGTCTCGACCTTCCACCCGCGGTTTTCGGCAAAGCGGGTGTACATGCGCAAAAGGTCACCGGCAAAGATGGCGGCCTCATCCCCCCCGGTGCCAGCGCGGAACTCCATGATGACATCACGGCCCTCCAGCGGATCAGGAGGCAAAATGGACTCTTGGATGGCCTTTTCGAGGTCCACGAGGCGCTGCTCCAGCACGGGAATCTCCGCCGCAGCCATCTCAGCTAGGTCACGATCTTCGAGAGACTTGGCCATCTCGCGATTTTCAACCAGTTCGATCTGCGCCTTCTGAAACTGATCCCAGTATTCGATGAGCTTTTGCAGACCACGATGCTCACGGAGCAGCTCGCCGGCTTTCTTCGCATCATCGAAGAAATTCGGGCGGCCAATGATGTCCTCGAGATCGGCGAAACGAGTGCGTTTGGCCTCAATGATTGGCGCGTAGTCCATGTGCGTGGGAAAGACAGGTGGGTGGCAGATAAAACAAAACGGTGCCCGGCACAAGGCGCGGGCACCGTTTGGCTAGAAGGATAGGGTGGAAAACTAAGCGCTGACTTCGGCAGGAGCCTCGGCACTGAGTTTCGGAGCGGTGCGGCGAGCACGGGTGCTGCCGTAGCGCTGGGCAAACTTGTCCACGCGTCCGGCGGTATCGATGAAGCGCTGCTCACCCGTGAAGAAAGGATGGCAGGCGGAGCAGATGCCCACGCGGAGGTTTTGCACGGTCGAGATCGTGTTATAAACCGCACCGCAGGTGCAGGTGATCGTCGTCTCGAAGGTCTTGGGATGAATTTCGGCTTTCATGGGATGTTTTTGGAGGTCCACGTTAGGCCGACGAGGTGGGAAAGGTGTTCTTTCGCCGGAGCGTGGGGCGCGGACGGTAGAGGTGAAAGCCCTGCCGTCAAGCCCGCATCCTGAGGTGCGTCTCTCAGCTCACCAGCATGCCCCGCAGTCCCGGCGACCGCTCACCTCGCGAAGATACAGATAGCCTTCAGCAGCCTCGCCACCTTCCAACTCGATCTCCACGCGTTCATATTCGCCACCCGCCACATCTTCCAAAACATCCAGCCGAGCTAGTCCGGCAGCATCCACCTCCCAAATCTCCCCCTCGATGCTCAGGCCCTGCGCATCCCGCACCATCCCGGGATAGCCACCGAGGTCATGCATACGATACACCGGCTTCGTCCTCGAAGTCCTCACAAACTGCTGGCCCGCGATCCAGGAATGATTCTCCCCGCCGCGCTTCAGCGTGCCATACACAAACACCCGCGTCATCCCAGCTCGTCCTCCCTTTCTTGAAGCCACGAAGGCAGGTCGTAGCGCTTGGTTTTCAGCGCATCGGCACGGGAGCGCATCGCCGCAGGCATGTCCGGCTCGATGAGCACTGTCGAGGCCAATTGCGCCGCCCAGCGCGGCCAGAAATCCTCCTCCAGCTCCACATTTTGGACGCTGCCCTGATGCAGCAGCCCCAGCTTTCCGCGACGCTGCCCTGCCCCGGCGATTTTCACCTTTCCCCGCACCACATCATGCAAAGCGGGCGCCACGAAGCAGAACGGGTTCTCGATCAAATCCTCCGGCCCCGCCAATCGGCAGCCGCTGAAACCCGCGCTCACCAGCGCCTTCGCCAGCGAATCATGGATGATCTGATAGCTATCCAGCGGCCTCGTTTCCGCCCACGGATGCCCCGCCGGCACGATGACCGAATAGGTGAAATCATTTTCATGCAGCACCACGCCGCCGCCCGTCCAGCGACGCACCACGGGCCAGCCCGGCAGCGCCTCGGCGAGCTTGGGAAGGCTTTGCGCATAGCCGATCGTCACCGTCGGTCGATCCCAGCGATACACCCGCAGCACCGCATCCGTGCTCTGCTCCAGCCAGGCCTGATCAGCAGCCATGTTCCAGCCGCCTGCGTGCGGCAGCGGATCAAAATGAAGGATGAGACGGTCAAACATGCGCCTAGCCTCTTGCCACCCGCCACCGCGAAAAACAAGCGCCGCCTTCCACCATCGCAGCTGCGGGTTGCCACGTTTCAATCACCGTCTAGAACTGACGGAATGCTCATCGCCTTCTCCAAGCCCTACGATGTGCTCTCCCAGTTCACCCAGGAGCATCCCTCACACCGCACGTTGGCGGAGTTTGGCTTTCCGCCGCATGTTTATCCCATCGGACGGCTCGATCGTGATTCGGAAGGCCTCATTCTACTAAGCGATGAGGCCCGCTGGACGGATCGCCTGCTCAATCCACGCCAGGGCCATCCCCGCGCCTACCACGCCCAAGTCGAAGGCGAAATCACCGATGACGCCCTGAACCGCCTGAAGCGCGGCGGCTTGGATTTGAAGGACTTTCGCACCCTTCCCTGCCTCGCCACGCGATTAAATGCCGAGCCAGCGCATCCGCCGCGTGATCCGCCCGTCCGTTTTCGCAAAACGGTGCCCACCTCCTGGGTCGAACTCACCCTCACCGAAGGCAAGAACCGCCAAGTCCGCCGCATGACCGCCGCCGTCGGCTTCCCCACCCTCCGCCTCCTCCGCGTCCGCATCGGCGGCCTCACGCTCGATGATTTAAAGCTTCAACCCGGCCAATGGCGAGAGCTGAAAAGCGAGGAAGTATCTCAGCTTCTCCAGCACGGATGAGCGCTGTTTGTGCTCGTAGTTCGGCCTTCAGGCCGTTCTGGCCGCAATGACCTTCCAAGAACGGCCTGAAGGCCGAACTACGAACTCGTCAGACCAAGACACCAAGTTGAAATTGGACATCACCGCAGTGCCGCGTAAAGCTAGCGGCGGTCCAGCTGGAGTGATCGCTGGCCTTTGATCCGCAAGGAGAGAGGGCGAGAGGAAAGTCCGGACACCACAAGGCAGCATGCCATGCGCAAGCATGGGGGGCCTGGTGCAAGCCAGGTTCACAGACAGTGTCACAGAAAACAAACCGCCTCCGCGCAAGCGAAGGCAAGGGTGAAACGGCGGAGTAAGAGCCCACCGCCCCGACCGTGAGGAAGGGGGCACGACAAACCTCATGCGGTGCAAGACAGAACAGGGGAAATGGCCCGCCTGGCCGCAAGTCCCGCTCGCAAGGGTGGGATGGATAGCTCCGGGTAATAGTCGCGCGGCCGCCGCAAGGCGGAGGCAGTTCGGTCACTCCGAACTGACAGATAAATGATCACAGCAAGGTGCCGCGAGGCATTGAGACACAGAATCCGGCTTATGAAGGCTGGACCACCATGAGAGCGTCGGAGGAGACTCCGGCGCTCTCGCCGTTTCACGCAGGCAGCTTCGCCACTGCTTCCTTCATCCGCTTCAGCACATAATAAACCGTCTGACTGCGCAGACGCACCAGCTCCGCCCCGATCAGGCGCGGCACAAAATCCTCCGAAACGGCCTGCACCTCGCTCAGGGATGCCCCACCGAGTCCTCGGCACAAAATGACTCCCAGCGCCCGCGTGAGCGTTTGTACCTTCGGACCAAAGCTGAGCGCAAAATGAGCCCGTGAGCCGTTTTCGAGCCGCAAATGCACGCCGACCTTGTCCGTGCATTCGGGATCGTGGCGCACGTCATCGAGGTCAAAGGTCTCGCCGGGCTTCGGGGCATGGTTTTCAGCCTGCGCCGCCATGGCGATGAGGTTCTCACGTCGCTCACCTTCCGGCAGCGATTCAAAGAAGGCGATGAGCTCGCTCAATGCGGCAGGATGAGCAGCCATAGTTACTTCTTCTTCGGCGGATTCAGATCGGCGATGGGCAGCTCGGCGAAGGTTTCCCAATGGGCCTCGCTTTGTTCTTGTGTCGAAATGCCATCGTGAACCCACAGGCCGTAGCGAAGACGCAGTTTTTGCCCCTCGGCGATCGCCACCGGGGCATCGAGGCTGAGGCAGCAGCCCATCCAGCCGTCATCGCGAACGTGAAAAGCGGTGGGGTTATGCGGGTTCATCGGATGGTTCATCAAGGTGATGCCAACAAAGCCATCGGCATCATTCGTGATGCGGCCGCTGTAGTCACACCAGCGGGCGGGCTTGCGAAAGATCTCCGCTTCGTTGAGCTGGCCTTCGGAGTTCAGGATGCGGCCACCGCCATCATGCACGCCGATGCTTTTGGCCACTCGCACAGCCACGAGACCGAAGCCGGTGGCTCCAAAAGTGGCCGTTTTCCCCTTCGGCGGACTCATTTCGAGGTCGATGAGCATGAACCAGCTCTTCGCGCCATCGAGCGGGCGGATCTCCGTGCGCCGCACCTCGATGAGCTGCACGCTTTTGTCCGCCTCACTGAGCCAGTGGTTCACCATGCGCATGCTGGCAAACTCGTCCGTGTCCTCGTAGCCTTCGCGGGAGACCTCCACATTCACGATGCGGCCCTGCTTCTTCGCGTAGTCGCCCCAGAAGTCGATCTCGTTGACCATGTTGTGCGTCACCCAGACGCTGTTGTGATGGGAATGCGTGAGCGGATCATGCGGATGGCCCATGCGGGTGAGGCTCACATCCCGCGAAGCACGGATGGGATGCCAAAAGGGGCGCATGTCCTGCGGATCAAAATGCATCGCGGTGAGCTCCCGGCCATCGAGCTGAAAGGAGGTGACGTGATGCGGCATCGGCACGGCCTGCACCCGAGGCACCGGCTTGGCAGAGGGGAGCTGGGCGGCGGTTGTGGCAGCGAAAAGCCCGAAAACGATCAAGAATCTCATGGTGGCGGCATCATACGTCGCCCCGGCCAGCTTTTCCCATTTCCTATTTCCCATTTTTCCTCTTCAATCCGCCACCTCATGCGCTACCAGCCTCTCCCCGCCGATCTCTTCATCGCCAACCGCCAGCGTCTCTACGCGAAGCTGCCGCCGAACTCCGTCGTGATCGTCCACGCCAATGACGTGCTGCCCACGAATGCGGATGGTTCCCTGCCCTTCATCCAGAACAGCGATCAATTTTACCTCAGCGGCATCGACCAGGAGGAGAGCATCCTCGTGCTCTTCCCCGATGCGAACGATCCCAAGCAGCGCGAGATGCTTTTCGTCCGTGAGACGAATGAAACCATCGCCGTGTGGGAAGGTGAAAAGCTCACCAAAGAACAAGCGACGGGCCGCAGCGGCATCCAGCGCGTGCATTGGCTGACGGATTTCGAGACGCCATTCCGCTCCGTCATGTGCCAAGCAGACCACGTCTTCCTCAATTCCAACGAGCATCCCCGCGCCACCCTGCCCACGGAGACCCGCGAAACCCGGTTCACCCGCCGCTGCATGCAGGAGTATCCTTTGCACGATTACCGCCGCCTCGCCCAGCTCATGCACGAGCTGCGTGTCATCAAAAGCGAGCCTGAAATCACCGCGCTTAACGAAGCCATCCGCATCACCAGCGATGGCTTTGACCGCCTGCTGAAGTTCGTGAAGCCCGGCGTGCATGAGTTCGAGATCGAGGCGGAGCTGGCGCATGAGTTCATCCGCCAGCGCGGACGCGGCTTTGCCTACACGCCCATCATTGCCACCGGCGGCAATGCCTGCGTGCTCCACTACATCACCAACCACTGCCAGTGTCAGGATGGCGAGCTTTTGCTCCTCGATGTGGCCGCCAACTACGGCAACTACAACGCCGACCTCACCCGCACGATCCCCGTGAATGGCAAATTCACCCCACGGCAGCGCCAGGTGTATGACGCCGTGCTGCGCGTCTTCAAACAATGCTGCCAGATACTCAAACCCGGCGTCATCATCCGCGAGTATCAAGAGCAGGTGGGCCTTCTCATGCAGGAGGAACTCCTCGGGCTCGGCCTCATCACGCCGGAGGACATCGCGAAGCAGGACCCGGACAAGCCAGCTTATAAAAAATACTTCCCGCACGGCACCAGCCATCCGCTCGGCATCGACGTGCATGACGTGGGCCACATGTGGAAGCCTGTGCAGCCCGGCATGGTCTTTACCGTCGAGCCCGGCATCTACATCCGCGAGGAAAAGCTCGGCGTGCGCCTCGAAAACAACATCCTCATCGGCGAACACGGCAACACCGACCTCATGGCCCACATCCCCATCGAGGCGGATGACATCGAAACAGCCATGCAGAGCAAATGACGAATCACGAACCAGGCCCCTTCGCTGACTTCGGCATTCGGACTTCGACATTCTTTCGTCATTCGGATTTACTCATTCGTCATTCCTAGTGTCTCTCCCCCGCTTCCATCTTCCCGCTTCCTCCTGGACCTCACCGCAGCTCTCGCTCACGGATGATGAGGCCGCGCATTGCGGTCGCGTGATGCGAAAGCAGCCCGGCGACCGCATCGAGATCTTCGATGGCGAAGGTCGCGTGGCGGTGAGCGAGATCACCAAGGTCACCAAATCCGTCGTGGAGACTCAAATCCTCTCCGAGAGCCGTGTGGAGCCCTTCGCGACGGCGATTCACCTTTTCCCGGCTTTGATTAAAGCAGAACCGTTCGAATGGCTGCTCGAAAAAGCCGTGGAGCTAGGCGCGGCGAGCGTGCAGCCAGTCATCACCGAGCGCACCGTGATCCATCTCGATGCCGCGCAGGCCGAAAAGAAGCTCGCCAAATGGCGGCGGCACATGATCGAAAGTGCGAAGCAATGCCACACGCCCTTCGTGCCTCGCCTCGAAGCGCCTCGAACCTTCCGCAGCCTCGTTTCGACCATCGAAGCCTCTTTGAAGCTCATCCCAGTGCTTAGCGAGCACTCTCGCTCTTTGAAGCAAATCGTGCCCGCCAGCCCTCCAGAGAGCCTCGCCGTGCTCATCGGCCCGGAAGGTGATTTCACACCCGAGGAGGAAACCCTCGCTCAACAGGCCGGTTTTGTGCCGGTGACGCTCGGACCGCTGGTTTTGCGTGCCGAAACCGCCGCGATCAGCACGCTGGCGATCCTGGGGCATGAGTTGCGAACTCCAAGTACGTTGTTCACGCTTTAGCGTGTCACTGAAGGCACGCTAAAGCGTGAACAAAGCACATTAATCCTCACCATCCTCGGCATTCTTCCCGCCGGGGATGATGCCGCGCTTCGTGCTCGCCACGAAATCAGTAAAGGCCGCCGCTTCGGGCGTGAGTTCACCAGCGCGGAGTTCCTCGACGGCTTGAGCGTTGTTGAGGCCCTCGCGATACACTTTGCGGAAGGCGGCACGCAGCGCCCGCATCTGCTCGCGGGTGAAACCAGCCCGCTGAAGGCCGACGATGTTCAGGCCCCGAGCACGAGCGGGATTCCCATCGGCGGTGCAAAAGGGCGGAATGTCCTGCACGACCTTCGCGCAGCCACCGATGATGCTGCGCTGGCCGATGCGGCAGAACTGATGCACGGCCGTCAGTCCGCCGATGATGACGTGATCCTCCACGATGACGTGCCCGGCAATGGTGCCGTTGTTCGAGAAGATGACATGGTTCCCCACGATGCAGTCGTGGGCGATGTGGGCGTAGCTGAGGAAGTTGTTGTGGCTGCCGATGATCGTCTTGTCATTCGGCGAGGTGGCGCGGTGAACGGTGCAAAACTCACGGAAGGTGTTGTTGTCCCCCATTTCGAGCAAGGTGGGCTCGCCGCTGTATTTCAAATCCTGCGTTTGCTGGCCGATGGAGCCGTAGGCGTAGAATTTGTTCCCTTTTCCGATCCTCGAAGGCCCCATGATCGTCACATGATGCTGAAGCCAGCAGCCATCGCCGAGCACGACATCGGCTCCGATGATGCAATACGGCCCGATGTGGCAATCCGCACCGATTTGGGCGGAGGGATCAATGATGGCGGTGGGATGGATGGAGTTCAAAGTTTCAAGTTTCAGGTTTTGCCTGCTTCAACGCTCGATGTGCATCAACGTTCGACGACGCTGAACATCAGCTCGGCCTCGGAAACGACCTGACCGTTGACGATGCAACGACCGATGGCGGTGGCGATGCTGCGCTTGGCCTTCGTCATCTCCGTTTCGATGATGAGCGTGTCACCAGGGAGCACGGGGCGACGCCATTTGACGTTATTGGCGCTCATGAAGTAGCCGATCTTGCCCTGATTCCCGGGCATGCGCAGCAGCACGATGCTGGCGACCTGCGCCATGGCTTCAAGCTGAAGCACGCCAGGCATGATGGGATGACCGGGGAAGTGGCCCTGGAAGAAAGGCTCATTAATCGTGACGTTTTTCATGCCACGGCACTTCGTTTCGCCCTCGAAGCCTATGATGCGATCCACCAGCAGGAAGGGATAGCGATGCGGCAGGATCTTCATCACGTCGTTGATGTCGAGCACCGCATCCCCGCTCGGGATGTTGATGGCCATGGGGACCATGCTGCGCATCGTGTCGTATTGCTTCACGATGGCGCGGGCCAGCTCGGTATTCGGACCATGACCGGGACGCACGGCGATGACGTGGCCGAGGATGCGCTTTCCGGAGAGCATGAGGTCACCCACGATGTCGAGGATCTTGTGGCGGACGAATTCGTCTTGGAACCGCAGTGGCTGCTTCGAAAGCAGCGAATCACCCCGGATAACGATGGCTGCCTCCAGCGTGCCACCTTTGATAAGCCCCTTTTGCATCAGCGGGGCGATGTCCTCATAATAAACAAAGGTGCGGGCGGCGGCGATTTCCTTCTCGTAGGTCTCGGGATTGATCTCCGTGCTGAAATACTGCGTGAAGCGGCCATCGGGGCCCACGTTCGTGCAGGAGATGCGGAATTTTTTATCGGGAACGATGGTGAGGATGGTGCCATCGCGAGTCTCCTGGTAGATCGGCTCGCGGATTTCGAAGACCTTGCGTGCCTCCTTCTGCTCGGCGAGTCCAGCGGACTTGATCAGCTCGACGTAAGGCATCGCGCTGCCATCGGCAATGGGCGGCTCGTTGGCATCCATCTCGATGATGGCATTGTCCACGCCCATGCCGGTGAGGGCGGAGATGACATGCTCCACCGTGTGCACATTGACACCACCCTCGGCGATGGTGGTGGCTCGCTCGACCTTCTGCACCTTTTCGGCCAGGGCGGGGATGAAGGGCTTGTCCTCCAGGTCCACACGGCGGAATTTGAAGCCAAAATTCTCCGGCGCAGGCTGGAGAGTGAGCGTGACCTGCTCGCCGGTGTGAAGCGAGGTGCCCGTCATGGAGACGGATTTGGCGAGGGTGTGCTGACGGTCGGAAAGGGCCATGGGCGTGAGTGGAAACGTGCTCGTTAGCGTCCCGGCCCGGCGTGGGCAAGGGGAAATCAGGAACCCGCCAGCCAACCGCCTCCACGCAGGCTTTTTTCAAAAAGGACTCGCCCGCATGCCTCTCCTCGCCGTCATTTTGTGCTCTTTTTCCGCACCATGAAGGCACTCATCACCGGCGGCGCCGGGTTTATCGGTTCTCATCTCGCCCAGGCGCTCTGCTCCAACGGTGCCCGTGTGGTCATTCTCGACGATCTGAGCACCGGAAGCCTCGATAACCTCGCCTGGAAAACGGCTGGCGACTCCATCGAGGTCATTCAAGGCGATGTGAGCGATGCCGCGCTGCTCGCGAAGGCTGTCGCCGGTTGTGATTGGGTCTTCCATCAAGCCGCCGTGGCCTCCGTCCCGGCCACCATCGACCAGCCAGTCTCCTCCAACACGATCAATCTCGATGCCACGCTGAACCTCCTCGTCGCTGCACGCGATGCGGGCGTGAAACGCGTGCTGTTTGCCTCCTCCGCCGCCGTTTATGGCGATGGCCCGGAGCCGGTGAAGCACGAAGCGCTGCCCGTGCTGCCGCTCTCACCCTACGGCCTGCAAAAATACGCCTCGGAACGCTACGCCCAGCTCTTCCACCGGCTCTACGGCCTGCCGACCGTCTCACTGCGCTACTTCAATGTCTTCGGACCGAGGCAGAGCTTCACCTCGGCTTACTCCGGCGTCATCGCCCGATTCTGCACTGCCATGCTGCGTGGCGAGACGCCCACCATCTTCGGCGATGGGCTGCAAAGCCGCGACTTCATCGCCATCGACAATGTGGTGCATGCCAATCTCCTCGCCGCCGAAGCGCCCGAGGCCCAGGCCGCCGGCCGCGTCTTCAACTGCGCCACTGGCGATGCCATCACGCTGCTCGACCTCGTGAATGAGATCAATCGCCAGACCGGCCAGTCGCTGGTGCCCATTCATCAGCCTTCGCGAGCCGGCGACATCCAGCACTCCCGCGCCGACATCTCCGCCATCCAGTCTGCCCTCGGCTATCAGGTCCGCACCACCTGGCAGGAAGGTCTGGCAAGGACGCTGGGGTTTTATCGCGGGCAATAGCCAACCACGGAATACACTGAATACACGGAAACAGAGGAAAGCAGACCTCTTCGCCCGCACCTTCCGTGTATTCTGTGTATTCCGTGGTTCCTTCCTTCTGAATGAGGTTCATCGACATCACCAATGACATCATTCAGTCGATGCATTGGCCGGAAAAACGGGCGCGGAGATAGGTCGTGCCGCCATGCACACCACCACCTCCCCTTCCCCGCTCATCCCTCGCTGGATCAAACTCGCTTACACCGCCTTCATGGCGGTGCTCATCCCCGTTTACTGGTCGCAATACGGCCCGACAAATTTTCTCTACTTTTGCGATATGGCGCTGATTTTGACGCTCATCGGCCTGTGGACGGAAAAGCCCGTCTTCATCTCCCTCGCCGCCGTGGGCATCCTGCTCCCGCAAGTCCTCTGGTGCGTCGATTTCGTCTTCGGCATCTTCGGCCACCAGCTCACCGGCATGACGACCTACATGTTCGATGATACCCGCCCGATGTTTCTGCGAGGTCTCTCCCTCTTCCATGCCTGGCTGCCCTTCCTGCTCTTCTGGCTGGTGACACGCCTCGGCTACGATCACCGTGCGCTGAAAGGCTGGTCAGCCACGGCCACACTGCTCTGCGTGGTCTCGTTTCTCTTCCTCCCTGCCCCCGGCTCCGCCGAGGTGTTGTCCGATCCGAAGCTGCCTTACAACGTAAATTATGTCTTCGGCATGAGCGAGACGGAGCCGCAGCGGTGGATGAGCCCGCAGGCCTATCTCATCACCTGGGTTGGCGGCTTGATCGCGCTGGTTTATCTGCCGACGCATGCCATTCTGCGCCGCCTCTGCCCCGCCTCACACGAAATCCAACGCTAATCCCCGATGACCTCGAACGATTCACAAGCTCCCGCCAACTGGCAGCGCGGTTTTTGGTGCCTGATGGGCACGCAATTCCAGGGTGCCTTCTCCGATAGCGTGCTGCGCTGGTTGGTCATCTACCTCGTCATCGCCAAAAAACTGCCGAAGGAGGAGCTCGATACGCTGGTCTCCGATTCGGGCATGTATTTTGCCATTCCATTTCTCCTGCTCTCCATGCTCGGCGGCTGGATGGCGGACCGCTTCAGCAAGCGCCGCGTGATGATCGGCGTGAAGATGATGGAGGTGGGCATCATGGTCTTCGCCGCCTTTGCCCTCGGCTCCGGCAAAACACCGCTGCAACTCGCCGCGATCTGCCTCATGGGCGTTCACAGCGCCTTTTTCGCCGCGTCGAAGTATGGCTCGCTGCCGGAGGTGGTTCCAACGACCAAGCTTTCATGGGCCAATGGCATCATCGAGATGCTCACCTTCCTCGCCACGATCTTTGGCACGCTGGCGGCCGCGTGGATGGCGCGGACCTTTGCGCATCAGCCCTCCATCGGCGGCTTCATTTTACTCGGGTTCGCCCTTCTTGGCTGGATGCTGAGCCTCGGCATCACCCGCGTGCCTGCGGCGAATCCCACCAAGCCCCTCAACCTCAATTTCATCGGCGAGCTATGGCGTGAATTCCGATGGATGAAGCAGGACCGCGATCTCTGGCGGGCGAATCTGGGCAACACCGGCTTCTTCTTCATCGCCGCCCTGCTGCAGATGAACATCGTGCTCTATGCCGAGCAGGTGTTTCACCTCGGTGAGACGGAAAACAGCGCCCTGCAGGTGGCTCTTGCCATCGGCATGGCTGTGGGCAGCATCCTGGCAGGCAAACTCAGTGGCAACCACGTCGAGTATGGGCTCATCCCACTCGGAGCCATCGGCATGGCCGTGATGGGTTTCATTCTTGGCATACCTGGCATCGAGCGGGCATGGTTCACCGTGGCTCTCGCACTTCTCGGCATCGGTGGAGGTCTTTTCATCGTGCCCATCGCCGCCGTGCTCCAACATCGTCCGCCCGCAGATCGCAAAGGCAGCGTGCAAGGTGCCGCCTCGTGGCTTTCCTGGGTGGGCATTGCCGGTGCGGCGCTCGTGCAAAAAGAACTCAACATGAGCCTCGGCTGGTCACCCGGTCAGGTCTTCTGGTTCTGCTCCGGCTGCGCCACCATCGCCGGCATCTATGTGGCAAAAACGCGGCCCAACGCACTGCCAAACATGCTCGCACGCTGGATGGGTCAAGCGCCTTCCGCGTAAAGAATCACCGAAACACCACATCCACGCCCATCGCGCTCTCTTTGGCGAAGCCGGGGATCCAGTGAGGGCGTTTCCAGGCGATGAGGCGGTAGATCATCGAGAGCAGATTCAGCGTGATGAGCCGGTCAATGATGCGATAACCACGGCGGCGGCGCAGGGCTAGCTCCAGCGCCCAGCTCAGGTAGCGGCGCTTCAGCCAGAAGGGTTTGAAGTCCAGTTTCACGCGGTAGCGGGCATGCAGACCACGTTTCGGCCACTTGGCTTTGTAGTCGCGTTTGGCTTCGCGAAGACGGGCTTCCAGCTCGGGGGTGAAATCGGTGAAGTAGTATTCACGGGCCAGCGCCAGCAACCGGAAGGTGTCCCGCATGAACTGAATGTCCGCCACCGGCACGCCGGCCTGCGGGGCCAGCACCAGCATTTGATCCAGCCGGTCCAGGCATCGCGCGGCGGCTCGTAAAGCGCCCTCCGGCTCCTTCACAAAGTGCGTGAGCAGCTTCTTAATGCTGTGATTGATGAAAATGTTTCCCCAATACACCTGAAGCTGCGGCGGGATGCGCACGCGGCGGAAGAAGAGCTTCTGACGCGCAAACTCCTCCGTGTAGAGCAGCTCACGCACGACCTCATCACTCAGCCGCAGCAGCTCCAGCAGCGCCCCGGCATCCGGCAGGCCGCGTTCGTTGGCAAAGGCTCGCACGGCGCTTTCGACGAGGCCGCCTTTCATCACCTGGATCGTGACAAAGGTGTTCAAGTCGATCCACAGCGCCTCGGCATCGAGAAACGCCAGCCGCCGAAAAGGCACCCAGCCGCCCGTTTGGCACCACACCATGCAGCCAATCACCTCAGGCGACTGCTGTAGCTCGCGTACATAGCGCTCATACTCCCAGCCGATGAAGCTCGGATACTCGCCGCAGCCCTCGTATTCACGACGTGTTTGCAGTTCCACGATCTTCTTCACCTTCGTGCGGAAGAAATTCTTGTTCAGCGGCAGGTAGCGAAAGAAATCGCTCTCGCCGTATTTCATCGAAACGACCAGCGACTCGCTCTCAAGGCCACCAAACACACGCTCAAACGTCCCTCGATGCCACATCAGATCGCCGATGGGATAAGCGCCGACTGTCCAGGTGCGAAAGACCAAGGTCCGCTGATGCTTCTCAAACACCGGCAGCAGTGTTTGGATCAGCACGCGAGCCTCAGACGGCGTTTTGACCGTCAATTCGCTGCGAAACTCATCATGCACGCCTTTCCCATCCGCCTCGCCGATTCTCGCGATCACACCCGCGACCTGCGGAAAGCCCGCGAGGAAGGAATCGAGCAATTGGGCCAAAAACTCGACCGGATCGCCCTTTTCGGCTTCGAGTCGTGATTTCAGCGCAGGCGTCAAACTCATCACATCCATCGTGATGAACACCCGCAGCCCGTGCTCCGCAACAATCGCGAAACAGGCCGCAAACTCGCGTCGAAACGCCGCCACACGCTGCCGCAGCTCCGGCTCCAGCCATTCGTGATCCGCCAGATGCGCCACATCATCCAGTGACACCGCATTAAAGCCCCACGCCGCCGCCTTCTCACAAATCACCCGCAGATCTGCCTTCACGCGTGCCCACCAAACCGCATCCTCAGCAGGCACGATGTGCCACGGGATCTTCGACCAGTTGATCGTGCGTGCCTCATGCCCGCGAAAAAACGGGCCGATGGCGTCGATGAGGTGGAGGGAAGTCACGCGTTGGATGTGACGAGTGTGTTACGGTCCATGCGACCGTTCAAGTATGTGTCTAAAGAGTTTCAGACAGCGTGTTCAAATGGGCGTGCAGACTCACTAACGTTTGTGACAGCATCGTGTGTTGAGACTAATTCCGTTTTGAATCAACACAACTTTGTGTCACACGCTCATCTTGATAGTCCACCTCAGGCTTATGCCGACAATACGGCGTGTTCCATTCTTTATGATCAGCACCTTGCCGAGCTGCTGCACCTCTCGCGCCAGCGTGGCGTGGATGAGCATGAGGCCCAGGATTTGGTTCAGGAGCTTTTTCTTCGTATCTTCCACCTTGGGTTGTTTCGCACACTGGCCGAGCGGCCTTATCAGGCCCGCCGGGCTTGGCTCGCGCGCACGCTGCGCTGGATGATCATCAACCAGCATCGCCACCGATCCAGGTTGCGCCGGGGCGGTGCTGTTTGCGTTGAATCCCTTGATGTTCTGGCCGATGAAGGGCTCGAGATCACTTGTGGCGAGGCTCCCGATGTACTGCACGACCGGCGATGGGCCATGAACGTGCTTAAACGCAGCTTGATCAGGCTTCGCACAACCATAAAGCCTGCCGCCTGGCCGGTCATGGAGGGCATCCTTGCCGACGACGGCCCTGCCGCGACTGGAAAGCAACGCGTGGCCGCTCATCGGGCGCGTATGCGCCTGCGTGAAATGATCCGCAGTG
>Ga0114981_10000373_pt1 | contig 29244 bp, 21 predicted proteins | sample S_140806_MF_Meta_FD_87028 | JGI IMG/M metagenome (GOLD analysis project Ga0114981, IMG submission 87028) | Freshwater microbial communities from Lake Simoncouche, Canada to study carbon cycling - S_140806_MF_MetaG | ecosystem: Environmental > Aquatic > Freshwater > Lake | place: Lake...
AATCCCTCTACAGCGAGGCCCGGCGCGCGCTGGCGCGCGCCTACGCCGCGGATGGTCTGGATTACCGGACCTATCTGGCCCTGAACCGGAACCGTCGCGGAGCCTCTACCTACCCCAGCGACAATGACCTGGAGGTTCTGCGGAACGGGGTCGATCTGGCCCCACAGGTCTCAGCCCTGCGCTATCAGGCTGCGCAGGCCATGATGAACCGGGGCCAGTTTCGTGAGGCCGTCTTCTACCTGATGCCGCTCGCCAACAACCCGCACGGTGGTGACCGCCTTACGGAGATACGCGCGCTGCTGCAGCAGGCGATGCAGATGGCCGGGATGGTGCCCGCGGCCGGGCAGGCGGAACCGGAGGCAGCCCCCGCTCCCGCGTCCTGAGCGAACGGCTCAGCCGACGGGTGACTTTCCGCCCCGTCCGCGCTAACCCCCGCCACCATGTCGAAACGCTCTCTCGAACAGGAGGCCCTGCGCCGCAGGACCTTCGCCATCATCGCGCACCCGGATGCGGGCAAGACCACCCTGACCGAGCACATCCTGCTGGCGGGGGGAGCCATTCGCGCGGCCGGGGCCGTGCGGGCGCGCGGCGAGAACCGGCGCACCCAGTCCGACTGGATGAAGATCGAGAAGGAGCGCGGCATCTCGGTCTCGGCGTCCGTGATGACGTTCGAGCATGACGGCAAGATGTTCAACCTGCTGGACACGCCGGGGCACGAGGACTTCTCCGAAGACACCTATCGCACCCTGACCGCCGCCGACTGTGCCATCATGGTGCTGGACGCCGCCAAGGGGATCGAGCCGCAGACGCTGAAGCTGTTCGAGGTCTGCCGCCTGCGCGACATCCCGATCATCACCTTCATCAACAAGCTGGACCGCGAGGCCCAGGACCCGATGGCGCTGCTGGACGAGATCGCCTCGCGCCTGCAGCTCGACCCGGCTCCGATCTGGTGGCCGGCGCAGAGCGGCAACCGTCTGCGCGGCATGGTCGAGATGGGCACCGGAAAATTCCAGCCCTATGCCCGCAAGCCCGCCGGTGCCGCCGAGGACGTGCCCCACCCCGACGCCCTGCCGCTGTCCGAAGCCGGGTCGTATTTCGAGGCCGGCGAGCATGAGGCCCTGCTGGAGGCACAGGAACTGGTCGAGGGCGGCTATCCGGCGTTCGACCGCCAGGCCTTCCTCGAGGGCCATATGACCCCCGTGCTGTGGGGCTCGGCCCTGCGCCATTTCGGCATCGACGAACTGCTGGCCGCGATCGGCGAATGGGCGCCGCCGCCGAAGGTCATGAAGGCGCACAAGGCCGCCCCCGCCGGGACCCGCAATGCCGCCGAACCGGTCCCGCTGACGGTGGCCCCGGGCGAGGCCGAGGTCACCGGCTTTGTCTTCAAGGTCCAGGCGAACATGGACCCCAACCACCGCGACCGGATCGCCATGTTCCGCATGGCCTCTGGCCAATTCCAGCGTGGCATGAAGCTGAAGGTCCAGAACACCGGCAAACAGCTGAGCGTGAACGCGCCCATCATGTTCTTCGCCTCGGACCGCGAACTGGCCGAAGACGCCTTTGCCGGCGACGTCATCGGCATCCCCAACCACGGCGTCCTGCGCGTCGGTGACAGCCTGTCCGAGAGCGGCCTGATCCGTTTCGCCGGCCTGCCCAATTTCGCGCCGGAAATCCTGCAGCGCGTGCGGGTCAAGGATCCGCTCAAGGCCAAACACCTGAAGAAGGCGCTGGACGGCCTGGCCGAGGAGGGCGTGACCCAGCTGTTCCGGCCCGAAATGGGTTCGGACTTCATCGTCGGCGCCGTCGGCCAGCTGCAGTTCGAGGTCATGGCCGACCGGCTGGGCGAGGAATACGGGCTGGAGGTCATCTTCGAGCCCAGCCCCTGGGCCGAGGCCCGCTGGATCGGCGGGACCAAGGCCGATCTCGAGGACTTCATGGGCAAATACCGCGGCCAGATGGCCCGCGACATCGACGACGACCCGGTGTTTCTGGCCAAGTCCAGCTGGGCGACCGGCTATGTGATGGAGCGGTTCCCCGTGGTGGCGTTCACGAAGACGAAGGAGCGGGGGTAGGCCTACGGCGCGACCCGTCCCGAGGTTTGGTTGCCTTGGCGCAAACCTTTGATATGGTCTTCGGGGATCGGGGATATTTCGGAATGCGACGGGTAATCAGCGCGTTGGGTGCGGCTGCCTTGCTGGCCGCGCAGCTTTCAGTCGTCCCCGGGATTGCCTCGGCGCAGGATGGCCAACCCGCTGAGCCGGCGACACCCGCGTCCCCCACGCTGTCGCCCGACGTCGCCCGCACCTGGGGCGTACTGGCGGCGTTGAGCGGTCGCGAATGGAGCGGCAACGCCCAGTTCCACCGCTTTGTATGGACGGCGCAGGAGCAGCGGCTCGTCTGGGAAGTCCGCTCCCGGAATTCGGAGAGCTGGGTCGAGAACGCGGTCTTCACACTGAACGATGCCGGCATAGGCGTGCGCTATCTCGGGCGCGATCAGCGCCTCGTCATAGGCCAGGACGGGTCCGCGGCGATCCAGTTCTCGGACCTGTCGGGAGGATCCCTGACGTTTTCGCAGGATGGAGATCGCTATCGTGTCCAGGTGCGCCCGATCCCGGCCCACTATCAGCTGACCGCGGTCGAGGGCTGGACCGGCGCCTCATTGCTGGACGCAGCGCCGGCTTCGAGGACCCCCGCGCCGCGCGCGCCCATTATCATCGCCGCAGCGCCCGAACCCGCGCCAGCTCCCCGCGCCGGCCGATCCTCGCGGAACGCCCCGGCGGCCCGGCCCGCCACCACGCCAACGCCTGTTCCCCCGGTCCGGCCGCCTGCGGCCGAACGACGGGCTGGCCCCGGCCCGATCGTCATCGCCTCGGCCCCGCCTCCGCCGGCGGCGATGCGGGAGGGGCCGAGAGCCGCACCCGCCCCAACGCCGCGCGGCGGCGCGGCCGGTTCCCGCGAGGCGCAGATGCTGGCCCAGGTCGAGACGCGCCGCCTTCAGGCCGCGCAAGAGGCGGAGGCGGAACGCCAGCGCCAGCAAGCGCTCGCCGAACGGGCGCGACAGGCCGAGGAAGCCCGGCGCGCCGAGGAGGCCGCCAACTCGGCGGCTTGGGGTGAAGCGTTCGGCCTGCTCGGCGCCATTGTCGGAGGGGTTGCAGCGGGCTCCTCCACCAACGGCGACATGACCGCAATTACAGCGGGAATGGCAGCCGGCTCTTCCATTGCCGCCTCCAACTCCGAAATTGCCGCTGCCGCCAACCAGAATTTCGAGACGGAGCGCGCCCGGTACGAGGCCGAACAGGCGGCCGAGCGTGAACTCCACGCGCGCACCATCGCCGCCATGAACGACCCGAACAATCCGTTGACCCAGCAACAGCGGCGAGCGGAGGCTACGCGCCAGGAGCGGGCCGAAACCGAGCGCGCTGACATGGAACGCCGCCATCGTGAAGAACGCGAGGCGGAGGAACGGGAAGCCCTGATGGCGCAGCGAGCGACCGAACAGGAGACGGCCCAGTCGCAGGCGCGCGACGAACAGGCCCGCGCGGATCGGGAGCGAGCCGATCGGGAGCGGCGCGAGGCCGAAGCGGCCCGCCAGCGCGAGCGGGACGCCGAACAGCGCCGCCAGGAGGAAGACGAACGCCGTCAGGCTGCCGAGCGCGATCGCCAGGCCCGGGCCGAGGAGCAGCGCCGCGAGCAGGAAGCCCGACGTCAGGAAGAAGAGCGGAGGCGGGCTGAGCGGGATCGGATGATGCGCACGGGCAACGCGTCTGGCGGCTATTCCCTGACTTCCGGACTTCCTCCACTGGCACCTTCGTCGAGAGGCCCGGGAACCGGCACTACGACCGTCCCGATGGACCATATCGGCGGGTGCAGGGCCAGCGGCGCGACAGTCAGATACAGCCTCGGAGTCCTCATGGGCGAGGCGGTCGTCGGCGGAGGCCTCGCCTGGAATGGTGAGGAGAGTTGCAGCCTGCCAGCCTCCACCAACGCCTGGGTCAAGGTATCCTGGAATGGCAGTTACGGATGGGTGTCGCTGGGTGCCTCCCCGGGCTCGGCCAATGGCGGTCCTGGATACAACAGCCCGGGCAGCCCGTCGTGGGGGGCGCTGCTGTGCGGATTTGAGGGCGGGCGACCAACCAGTTGCATGGATGCGGACTCGGCCAAACGCCTGTGGACCAACGGCACGGTGACCGAAGTGAGGATTGGGTGGTGAGCATGAATACCGGAATGATGGTGAGCCGTCTTTGGGCAGGGGCGGCCGTCGCCGCACTTCTGGCCTTCACCGGAGGCGTCGCCCGGGCGCAGGATACGGTGGGGGCCGGCCAGACGGTGCAGGGCTCGGTCGAGCAGGGCCGCGCCGCCTGCTACCTCCTTCCGACAACCCCCGGCAGCCAGTGGCGGCTCACCCTGTCGGGCACGATGGATACCTATATGGAGTTGGGCCGTGGGGCCTGCGGCCAGCTCACGGTAGACAGGGCCAACGACGACGCCATTCCCCTGCTCAATACCGGATCCCGCATCGACTTCGCGGCCGGTGGAGGCGGTTATATCGTCAAGGTGCAGGGCCTCGGGGGCGCCGCGGGCACCTACACCCTCAGGGTCGAGTCCCGCCCGGGGATCGCGGCCAGCGGCCGCCTGCCCGCGGCGGGGGCAAGCGGTCCCTGGCTGCAGGCCGGCTGGACGCCGGCCAGCGTCTCCGTCGAACCGGCCAATGCGGGCGAAGGTCTGCGCCGGGGTACGGTCTTCAAGGACTGCGAGGATGTCTGTCCCGAGTTGGTCGTGGTTGCCGCCGGCTCCTTCACCATGGGATCACCCGCCGAAGAAACAGGCCGCGGCCCCGCGGAGGGGCCCCGCCACCCGGTCGCCTTCGGCAGCCCATTCGCCATCGGCCGCCAGGAGGTGACATTCGCCGAGTACGATGCCTGCGTATCGGACGGCGGTTGTTTCCATCGACCGAATGACCAGGGCTGGGGTCGCGGCCGACGTCCGGTGGTCGACGTCAGCTGGAACGATGCCCAGGAGTATGTCGCGTGGCTGAGCCGGCGGACCGGGCAACGGTACCAGCTTCCTTCGGAATCGGAGTGGGAGTATGCCGCGCGGGGCGGGACGGGAACCCCCTGGCATACCGGCAGGGCCATTCTCACAGACGACGCCAATATACTGAACGCCTTCGCCAGGACGGTCGCCGTCGGCGCCTATCCTCCCAACGCGTTCGGCCTGCACGACGTACACGGCAACGTCCAGGAATGGGTGCTGGATTGCCTCGACACCGGCTATGTCGGAGTGCCCAACGATGGATCGGCCGCGGCCAACGGGAATTGCGCACAGCAGCGCCTTCAGCGCGGCGGCAGTTTCGCGTCCGAGCCCAAGGACGTCCGCTCGGCCTGGCGCGGCGCCGCGGCCCAGACAAGTCGATGGCCCGGCGTCGGATTCCGGATCGTCCGGGCGCTTTAGCAGAGACCGGCCCGGTCGAACCTCCGGCGCGGCGTCGCGTTTGCTAGTCATGGGCCAAGGGACGCGTCATGGTCCCGAAGCGGGACGACCGGAGCGCCAGACCCCATGTTCGAATTCGGCCGTGATTTGCGAAAGCTGTTCGAAAAGGCGCGCGAAAGCGAGGACCTCGGCTGGCTGGAGCTGGTCGGGGCGGACCTGGTCGCCAACGAGGCGCGGTCCATGTCTATCGAGGCCGGTCGGGTGTCCTGTGCCCAGCCCTTCGACAACTGGATGCGAGCCTCGGCCCTGTGGCGCGAGCACGCCCGTCGGACCGGGCACCGGGCCAGCCTTGACCGGGCTGCGGCGGCGGCCTCGGATGCGGCGCGGCACACGGCCACGCCCGATCAGGCGGCGATGGCGGCGCTCGAGTCCGGCGAGATTCACCTGCTGCGCTTTGACCTGTTCGGCGGACCTGAAAAGCTGAATGCGGCCGTGGCCGACATACAATCCCTGACGGCGGACCGTCCGGCCACGCGGTCGGCGGCCGCAGCCCTGCACGCCCGGCTGTCCGCGCGGCGGGCCCGGCTTTCAGGCGAGCCGGCTGCCATGCTGGACGCGGCCGCCCTGCTGGACGCTGCCCTGCACGGGGCCAAGGCCCTGCCGCCGACCGTCAGCGATGATCTGCGGCTGGACAGGGCCGCCCTCGGGCTGGAAGCCGGGGTGGCGCGGCGCGATGGGCGACTGCTGGATCAGGCCGGCCGCGATCTGCGGGTGCTGGTCGAGTCCGCGTCGCCGGACTACCGCCCGCTGACCCGCGCCCGCGCCCTGGCCCTGGCCGGCGCCGGGCTGATGGCGCTGGCCCGGCTGGCGAAGGACGAGGCTGCCACCGCCCAGGGCCAGGCCCTGTTCGCCGCCGCCGCCGACCAGTTCACCCCCGACCACAGCCCGCTGGACTGGGTGGCCGTTCAACTGGCCCCCGGCGACGCCGAGACGCCGCTGTCACGCCTGTGCGAGGCGGAATCCCTGACCCGCGAGCCCGGCCTGATCCTCGGCGCCCTGGCGCGGGAACGCAGGCTTGCGGCCGAGACGGCCCTGGCCGAGGCCATGGGCGATGTCGACGGCCTGACCGGGCTGGAAGCCGTCGTCCGGCGCGGCCTGGCCCAGTCCGCCGGAGCCCAGCCGCTGGAATGGGCCGCCGACCAGATCGGCATGGCGCATCTGGCCCTGGCCAAGGCGCGTCTGACGACATCGGAACCCCGCGCCGTCGGCATGATGCTGGCCGAGGCCATGGAAACCGCCCGCGAATGGGGTGCCCCGGCGCTGGTCCAGCGGGCGATGCTGCTTCAGGTTCAGGCGGCGAATGCGTAGGGCGTCAGGGATTAGGGATTAGGGATTAGGGATTAGGCGGCGTCGGGCGGTGATTGGACGCCAAGGTTCTCGTCCGGCGTTTCGTGCAGGATTCCCACCACCTGATTCCTAATCCCTAATCCCTAATCCCCAATCCCTAATCCCTAAGCCCTAAGCCCTAGCCCCCCAGCGCCACAAACCCGCCATTGCCGAACCCCGGCTTGCCGTAGCGCAGCGGCTGGCCGTCTTCGGCCATGACGCGGCCGCCGGCGGCTTCCAGGACCGCCTGTCCCGCCGCCGTATCCCATTCCGAGGTCGGGCCGGTGCGCGGATAGGCGTCGAAACGACCCTCGGCGATCAGGCAGAATTTCAACGAGGAATCCATGCCCTGCCAGTTCATGCAGCCGTGGCGCGAGGCCAGTCGTCCGGCCTCGACGTCCGTCATGGAGTGGCTCATGACCGCCAGGGGCGCGGCGGGTCGGTTGCGCACCTTGATGGCCTGCCAGACATCGCCGAACCGGCGACGGAAGGCCCCGCCGCCGGGCGCGGCGCTGCGCCAGGTCGTGGCGGTCGCGGGCGCCGTGACCACGCCGGCGACCGGCGATCCCTTGTGGATCAGGGCGATGTTGACGGTGAAGGCTTCCCGGCCCTCGACGAAGCCGCGGGTGCCGTCCAGCGGATCGATCAGCCAGAACCAGTCATGGGCTGAGGCGGGCGCGCCGTCGGCGGCGACGGCTTCCTCGGCCACGGTCTGAACGCCGGGATAGAGTGTCGCCAGACGCGCGAGGATCAGGGCCTCGGCCTCCTGGTCGGCGCGGGTCACCGGGCTGTCGTCGGCCTTGGACTCCGCCACCACGCCGGTTCGCCAGTAGGGAAGGATGACCCGGGCGGCGTCCTCGGCGATGTCCGCCAGCGCCTCGGTCAGGGTGCCGGACGCGAGGTCGGCGATCAGTCGTTTACTCATGACCGTCCGATTAGAGCATCAGACTTGTTTCGCGAACCGGCAAATCAGGTCAGCGTCCTGCCGGTTCCCGACTGTTGCGCGCAAGGCCCTATGACTGACACCGCTCCCGACACGCCCCTTCTCGACAGCGCCTCGCTTCCCGACGGCCAGGCGCTGGCGGCCCTGGTCGCCGGCAAGCTGTGTCATGACTTCATCAGCCCGGCGGGCGCGATCAGCTCGGGTCTGGATCTGCTCAAGGACCCGACCGCCCAGGACATGCGCGACGACGCCATGGGGCTGATCGAGGCCAGTGCGAAGAAGATGGTGGCCCTGGTCGCCTTCGCCCGCGTGGCCTTCGGGGCCGCGACCTCGTCCGAGCGCTTCCAGGGCGCCGAACTGGGGGAGCTGGTGTCCGGCCTGACCGAGGGCGGACGGGCATCGCTGACATGGGCGGTCGCGGACATGACCTATTCCAAGGCCCAGTCGCGGGCGCTGGTGAACCTCGGATATCTGACCATGGCCGCGCTGCCTTCGGGCGGGGTGGCGACCATCGCAACACGAACCGGCGAGACCGGACTGGTCATCGAAGGCCGCGCCGAAGGTGCCCGCGCCCGCCTGAAAGGCGAGGCCATCGCGGGACTGGCGGGACAGCCCTTGACGGAAGGCCTGCCCGGCCAATGGATCCAGCCCTACTGGCTGTGGCTGACGGCCCATGACGCCGGTGGATCCCTCGACGTCCACGTCGAGGAGGGAAGTGTCACCCTTATCATCCACATGCCAAACTGACTCCCGGACGACAGTCCCAAGGAGTCATTAACCGACTGAAGTGATGATAGGATTCTCGCACACGCGCGCGTTGAGCGTGAGTTTCTCGGAATCCGGATCTTGACCCCCAAAACCTGTCTCATCGTCGACGACAGCCGGATCATCCGCAAGGTTGCGCGCCGGATTGTCGAGGGGCTCGGCTTCGAGGTCGATGAGGCCGCCGACGGGGCCGAGGCGCTTGCCTTCTGCAGCGGCCTGATCCCGGAAGTCATCCTGCTGGACTGGTCGATGCCGGTGATGGACGGCATGACCTTCCTGCGCCGGCTGCGCACCCTGCCCGGCGGCATGGCACCCAAAGTCCTGTTCTGCACCATCGAGACCCGCGCCGAACGCATCGCCGAGGCCCTGTCGGCCGGGGCCGACGACTATGTGATGAAGCCGTTCGACGGCGAGATCCTGACCTCGAAATTCGCCGAAGTGGGGGTCGTCTGACCCCATGAGCCCCGAGGACTTCGATCGTCTGCAGTCGCTGATGACCTCACGTGCGGGGTTCCGGCTGACGCGCGACCGGATGAAGCTGGCCGAGCATCGCCTCGGGCCGGTGGCGCGGCGCGAAGGGTTCGAAACCGTCGATGCCATGCTGGAGGCTCTCTGGGCCAAGCCTATCGCCAGCCTCGGCTGGGCCGTGATCGAGACCCTGTTGAATCCCGAAACCTGGTTCCGGCGCGACCGGGTCAGCTTCGACACCTTCGGCAAGGAACTGCTGCCGGCCCTCTCGCGGGCACGGGGGGGACAGCCGATCAAGGTCTGGTCGGCCGGCTGTTCGACCGGCCAGGAGGCCTGGTCCCTGGCCATCGCCGCCCAGGAGGCCGGGATCGCCGTCGAGATCGTCGCGACCGATCTGTCCCAGCGCGCGCTGGAGAAGGCCCGTTCGGGTGCCTACACCGGCTTTGAAATCCAGCGCGGCCTCAAGGCCGGGACCATGCTACGCTGGTTCGACCAGGCCGAGGATGCCTGGATCGCCCGGGCCGAGCTGCGCGCCATGGTCCATTTCGCCCGCGCCAATCTGTGCGACGCGCCCACAGACCCCCATCGCTTCGACATCATCTTCTGTCGTCATGTGCTCAGCGACGTCGAACCGGCCCTGCGCGGCGCGATGCTGGACAATCTGGAACGGCGGCTGGTCGATGACGGATGCCTCTTCCTCGGCCTCAATGAGCAGCCGGAGAACGACAGCATCGCCTTCCGCCCGGTGGCCGGTCGCAAGGGCCTGTTCGTCAAATCGCCGGCGGCGCTGAGGCGGGTGGCATAGGGCTTCGCGCCGGGGCCAGGATCGCATAGCCTGCCCCTTCATCGGGGAGGATGGATCATGCGGGTGCTCTGGCTGGTCGGCTCATTGGCTCTGGCGCTGCTGATCGCGGTGTTGACGCTGCAGGTCCCCGCGCCCGTCGGGGCCGGGGCCCCCGCCACAGCCTTCTCGACCGAACGCGCCATGGTCGACATCCGCGAGATCGCACAGCGCCCGCATCCCGTCGGCTCGGCCGATCATGCGCGGGTCCGGGGCGTGCTTCTGCAACGGATGGCCGAACTCGGCCTGCAGACCTCGACCCAGGCCGGAGCCCTGTCGCCCAAGGCGGCGCAACGGCTCGAGCGCGAGGGCGGTTCGGCGCAGGGGATCGAACTGACCAATCTGGTCGGCGTCCTGCCCGGGCGGGATCCGCGCCTGCCCGCCGTCGCCCTGATGGCCCACTATGACACCGTGCCCGACTCCGCCGGGGCGGCGGACGACAGCACCGGCGTCGCCGCCATCCTCGAGGCCGTGCGCGCCATTCGCGCCCGCGGACCCGCCGACCGGACCCTGGTCGTCATCCTGACCGACGGTGAGGAGCTGAACCTCGACGGGGCCCGCGCCTTCTGGGGTGGTCATCCGCTGCGCGACCGCATCGGGGCGGTGGTCAATCTGGAAGCGCGCGGCGGCGGCGGCCGGGCCATGATGTTCGAGACCGGGCGCGGCAATGCCGAAACCATCGCCCTGTTCGCCCGCGCCGGTGCCCGCGCCACGGGCGGCGTCTCGTCCAATTCGCTGGCGGTGTTCGTATATGAGGCCATGCCGAACGGTACCGACTTCACCATTCCCAAGGATCGCGGCGTCCAGGGGGTCAACCTCGCCTTTATCGGCCGCCCGGAACAGTATCACGCCCCCGTCTCGACCCCCGACGCGCTCGACCCGGGCAGCGTCCAGCATATCGGCTCGCAGGCGCTGGAGACGGCGGACGCCCTGTTACGCGCGCCGGCCCTGCCCGTCGCGACGGCCAATGTCGTCTATGCCGACCTGTTCGGCCGCGTCATCATCGGCCATCCGCCGGTGATGGGATGGGCCTTGCTGGGACTGGCCTTCCTTGGCCTCGGTCTCGCTGTCTGGCGGGCGAGGGCCCGGGCTGGACTGACCTTCGCCGACGCCGGCCGCGGCGCGCTCGACGGCCTGTGGTTCCTGTCGACGGGCCTGGTCCTGACCCAGTTCGTGCGGGTTCTGGCCGGGCCCATGGCGGGTCGGGCCGACAGTGCCGACGCCTATTACACCCTGCTGGCCCGGCTGCCGTGGATGGAGGCGGGAGCCGCCCTGACCGTGCTGGCCGTTGCCCTCGTCCTGTTCGGCGGACGGACCCGGCTGGATCGCCGCATCGTCGCCGGGGCCATAGCCCTTGCTGCCGTCGTGGCCTTGGTTATGGGCGGGCTGAACCCGATCGTGATCGGGGCCGCCGGGGTCGCCGTCGGCCTGTCGCTCTTCCCCGGCCTCGCCGCCCGTTCGACCTGGGGCAGCTGGACCGGCCTGATCGGCCTGATCCTGATCCTGGCGATCCCGGCACAGGCGCTGGCACCCGAGGCCGCCTTCCTGTTCGTCTGGACCGGGCTGTTGGCCGCCGTCGCCGCCGCGCTGGCCGCCTTGCTCGACCCGTCACTGACCCGCACGCAGTCGCTGGCACCGGCGGCGTTCGCCGCCGTGCCGGGCGGGGGCTGGATCCTGGCCCAGGCCCACGGCGTCTTCCTCGGCGTCGGCATGGACCTGCCTGGGGTGCTGGTCCTGCTCGGCCTGCTGGTTCTGATGCTGGTCCGGCCGCTGAGCCCGGGACCGGGACTGGCACGCCCCCTCCTGATCGCGGCGGCCGCGGCCCTGCTCATCGGCGGCGGCCTGTCGGTCGCAGCCCAGGTGATGGAGCCGATGGTCGCGGCGAAGACGGCCTGACCGGGCCGCCCGGAGGTGGCTACTGGAAGGACGACCTCACCGTGAAGAAGAAGGCGCGCGGGGGGGCGAACGTCCGCTGGATGAAGCCGTAGTTGGTGATCGGCAGGGCGTCGGAAACCACAATCTCGTCGGTCAGGTTGCGCACGGCGAAACTGGCGGACACGCCCGACCGGACATGGCCGATCGTCACGGCCGCATCCACGAGGGTTCGTGCCTCCGACTGCAGCAGGGGATCGTTGGTGTTGTCGAAGAATATGGCGGTCCGGTAGTTGGCGCTGAGGTCTGCGCCGACGGTCCAGTCCCCGGCCAGGGTGCCCTGCCATGACAGGGCCGCAACCGCCGAGAATTCAGGGGATGCCGTCAGTCGGTTGCCGGACCGGTCGACCCCGTTGGCGTCGACAAAATCGGTGAAGGTCGCATCCAGCCAGGACGTGCTCACCCGCAGATTCACATTCCGGGGCAAGGCCGCCCGAAGGGTGACGTCAATCCCCTTCATCTCGGCGTCCGCACTGTCCAGCACCTGACGGGCCGGGGGCGGTGTGGCGCGCAGGGTGAAGTCCTGCAGGTCCGAATAGTCGTAGAAGAAGGCGGCGGCATTGACCGCCAGCCGCTCGTTGAACCGCCATGTGGAGCCCGCCTCCCAGGCGGTCACAAACTCCGGCGCCACGGGGCCGATGGTATCGGTCGGGAAGAGAGCTCCGCCGTTGAAACTGCCGGACTTGAAGCCGCGATTGACACTGACATAGGCGACCCGGTGCGCTGCCAGCTCATAGCGGGCGGCGAGGCGCCACGATATGGCGTCGTCGGTCTGCTCGCCGCTCCGCTTCGGCGAGAGGACCGGATTGGCCGTGACCTCCTGAAAACGGGTCTCGGTTTCAAAGGACGTGCGCTCCCGGGTCACCCGCGCACCGGCGGTGAGGAAAAGCCGATCGGTCGCGCGGAAGTCTGTTTCCGCGAACAGGGCAACTGACCGGGTGTCGAGGGTATAGGTCTGGGCCAGTCGGAACGGCCCGAAAGCAAACAGGAACGGATCGTCGATAAAGCGGACGCCGGCTGCGCGCAGGGTGCCGAGGGTCGAGAAGCGGTTGGTCGTGCTCAGGCTCTCATCCAGTCCGAAAGCACCGGCGCGCCAGTCAAACCGGCCCTGCTGTCCGCCGAACAGGAACTCCTGGGTGAAGACCCGGCTCTCGTTGTCGAAATCGAGGGACACCAGATCCAGCGGGCTGGCATCGGTGTCTTCCCGGACATCCCGGTCAGCGAACCGCCAGGAGGTGATCGAGGTCGCTTCGACGGGGCCGGCGCGGTGCAGGGTCAGCACCGCCCCGCCCGTGTCCAGATGTTCGCGGCTGTCGCGGTCAAAGCCTTCCGAGAACGGATCCGCCGAATAGCGATAGCCCAGAAGATTGAGACACTCACCCGCGAGGACCCGTTGCGGCGCGCAGGGAATGAAGGCCGGTCCGGCCGGTGGCGGGGTGGCAAAGCCCTCCGGAGCAAACAGGCCGAGGCCCTCGTGGGCCGTCATGGCCGACCGGTCATTGCCGTAGTCGACGATCAGGCCGGCCGACCACGGCCCGCCCGTGTCGGTGTCGGCGCGCAGCCTGACGGCGAAGGTCTCGATGCCGTTCTCCTTGCCGCCGGTGAGGGTGTTGTCGGTATAGCCGTCCGACTTGCGATAGGTGGCGGCGACCCGCGCCAGAATCGGTCCCAGCCGACCGGAGTCTGCGGCGATGTCATAGGTCTGCAGCCCGAACGACCCGACGCCGGCGCTGAGGTCGAGCCCGGGCGTGGTGCCGGGCGCATTGGTCTTGAAGATCAGGGCCCCGCCCGTCGCGTTCCGGCCGAACAGGGTGCCCTGCGGCCCCTTCAGGATCTCGGCTCCGGCCAGGTCGAACAGGGCGACGTTCTGCGCCAGGGGCGAGGCGATGAACGCCTGGTCGAGATAGACCGCGACCCCGGGATTGGCGCTGGGGTTCACATCGTTCGAGCCGATGCCGCGGATGAAGAACTGGGGTGCCGATGAGCCGAAGATGGAACGCTCGGTCACACTGGCGGACAGGCCTGCCAGATCAGAGGCCCGGAACAGTCCGGCCTGGCTTACGGCGGCCGCATCAAGCGCCTCGACGCTTCCGGGTACGTCTTCCACCGGCGTTTCGGTTCGGCGTGCGGTGACGATCACTTCGTCCAGCATCTGAACCTGTCCGGCAGGATCAATCTGTTTCGCCTCGACCATGGGCGTTTGCAGAAGGAGCGCGAGGATCATGTCACTGTTTCCGTTCAGTCAGGCAGGAGTCGGGACGCAAGGACTCAACCGCGCTGACGGTAATGAAAGAAAACGGGTGGCCACAGGCCACCCGTTCCCTGTTTCCCGGCGGTACTCAGCCGGTTTACGCGTGAGCCGCGGTGGCGTTCTTTGCGCGCCACTCCTGGCTCTTGGCCGATGCGATCATGAAGATGAGCACACCGAAGCCGGCCTTCGCGACGATGTCGGCGATCGTGTAGCCGACCTGAACGATCATGGCCGCATCTCCGCTCATCGTGGCGATGTTCGCATTCCCCGCACCAAACAGAAGCGGTGCAAAGTAGACGACCGGGTAGAAGCTCCAGGACAGAACCGTCACGATGATCGCCAGATTGACCAGGCCGCGGGCTTCTTCGGGCTGGTTCTTGATCGATCCCCGCAGCCCGACGAACAGTTCGAACAGGATGAACAGGAACGGAATCATCGAGAGGGCACCCCACAGCAGGCGGGTGCTCATGTCGGTGGCGATCTCGCCCGGATAGCCGAGGGCGACCATGAGCGCTGCGAGCACGCCCAGACGAACGCCCTTCGAGATCGTCGCAGCCCGCGAAATACCCATGACCAGGATGAGTTCGACGAGCAGCAGGGGAACCGTCAGAAGCCAGTCAACGTAGCGATAGGCATCGTTGAACTTCTCACCGGACGGCGCGACCGTGCCGGCAACGGCATCGACGGAGAAGGCCGACGACCAGCTGCCGAAGATTCTCCAGTAGTGATAGGCCGCGATGAAGGTCACGAGACCCGAAATCACCAGGGCCGCCCTGTACTGGGGCGCTACCGTGTCCCGGCTGAGCCAGAAAAACAGGGTGGCTGCGCCCATTGTCGCAATGCTGAACGAGAACGCGTTGTACACCAGTTCATACTGGCCTAAAGTCATAGATTCCATTTACGTTTCCTCGGTTAATACCGTTATTTAGACTTATTCGTTTTTTACTTTATACGGGACGGCTAGAGGTCACTGATATAAGAACTGTTCAACGAATACTGGCCCCGGAATTGATCCGGAGCTTGCCGCTAAGTGAGCCGGCATTTGTTCATTCAGACTGAAAATGAAAACGAACCAGCAGCGCCCACCCCTCCACCTTAACCGTTAGGAGCTTGCGGAATGGCACACCATACGGCCTTTAGGCGGTATGGTGCGAGCAATTATTTGGCCATGGATTCTAGAGCCCGGCCTCAACAGCCAGACGAATCGCATCTGCCACATTGTGTGTGCCAATCTTTTCGAGGATCAGCGACCGGTGCATCTTTACGGTCTTCTCGCTGAGACCGAGATTGAAGGAGATCTGCTTGCTGCGATATCCGGCTGATATCTGTTGCAGGACTTCGCGCTGACGCGGCGAAAGCGTTCCGACGATTTCGCGCGCCCTTTGGTGTCGGCAGGACAGGGGGCCGGTCGCGCCTTCATCCAGTTCGACCTGGGAGCCGAGGAAATACTCCAGCTCCCCGTTCGGCAGGAAAATAGGTGCCACCAGGACAGCGTTCCGGAACGGCGTGCCGCAGCGCTTGTAGTTCAGGATCTCCACCAGTGTCGGCTTCCGGTTCAGGGTGCCCTGGCGAATCCTGTCCGTCAGCCAGGGCTCCGTCGCCGGCCCGGCGAGAAAGCGGCAGTTTCGCCCCAGGATCTCGTCCGTGCCGTAACCCGTCAGTTCGCAAAACGCCTTGTTGACCCCGACGATGGGATTGTCCGGAAGGCGCGGGTTACTGATGACCGAAGCGATCGGACTGTTCACGATGGCCGACATCAGCGCGACGCCGTCCTCGTCCATATCGCAACAGGTCAAACGCATAAGGCCCCCCCGGCGCGGCTCAAGGCCTGCCACACCCATCACCTAGTCCAATCCGGTGAGGATTGGCGGCAAGAACGGAATATGATTCGTCTTCCGTTGAAATGACAATGGGACGCCCAGCCGCAGAGGCGACCGATATTCAGGACGTCGACCCGTAACCGAACGCCCCGGACCCGGGACCTCAGGGCGCGCCATGCGTCTGGGTCTCCGGCCATGCGCTACGTCAAATTCGGTCACATCTCCACCGGAACCTCCCGGCCAGAGAAAAAGAACATATTGGCAACCGGAACAAACCGTGTACTAACTGCCGCTCAACAGGGAGCGGGTCCAGGCGGGTCTCTCCCGGAACCAGACGGGAATCATGGCAAAGGAGAGTGGCAAGGTGGCAGCTCAGGCGAATCTGAAATTGGTGACGCGGGACGACGGCGACAAGCAGCGGGCTCTGGAGGCGGCGATCGCCCAGATCGACCGCGCCTTCGGCAAGGGCTCGGTGATGAAACTGGGCAAGAACGGCGTGACCGAAGCCATTCCTTCGGTTTCGACCGGCTCCCTGGGCCTCGACATGGCCCTGGGTATCGGCGGCCTGCCGCGCGGCCGGGTGATCGAGGTGTTCGGGCCGGAAAGCTCGGGCAAGACGACCCTGGCCCTGCACACCGTGGCCGAAATCCAGAAGGCCGGCGGCACCGCCGCCTTTGTCGACGCCGAACATGCGCTCGACCCCGGCTATGCCCAGAAGCTGGGCGTCAACCTCGACGACCTGCTGGTGTCGCAGCCCGATACGGGTGAACAGGCACTGGAGATCGTCGATACCCTGGTGCGTTCCGGCGCCGTGGACATTGTGGTGGTCGACTCCGTCGCGGCGCTTACGCCGCGCGCCGAGATCGAGGGCGAAATGGGCGACAGCCTGCCCGGCCTGCAGGCCCGTCTGATGAGCCAGGCCCTGCGCAAGCTGACCGCCTCGATCAACAAGTCGCAGTGCATCGTCCTGTTCATCAACCAGATCCGCCACAAGATCGGCGTCATGTACGGCTCGCCGGAAACGACGACGGGCGGCAATGCGCTGAAATTCTACGCCTCGGTCCGCCTCGACATTCGCCGCACCGGCGCGATCAAGGACCGCGACGAGGTCGTCGGCAACACCACCCGGGTCAAGGTGGTCAAGAACAAGGTTGCCCCGCCGTTCCGCGAGGTCATCTTCGACATCATGTACGGCGAGGGCATCTCCAAACTGGGCGAGATCATCGACCTGGGCGTCAAGGCCGGGATCGTCGAGAAGTCGGGCAGCTGGTTCTCCTACGACAGCCAGCGCATCGGCCAGGGCCGCGAGAATGTGCGCGCCTTCCTCAAGGCCAATCCGGACATCGCCGACTCGATCGAGAAGGCCGTGCGCGCCTCCACCAGCAAGATCGCCGAAGAGCTGCTGGGCACGCCCGAACCGGACGAAGGTCAGGACCTCGAGGGCTAGGACCGGACAGTCCTCCCCTGTCCGCTGGCTGGTGGATGGGGGCCCGACGAAGGGACCTCTTGGCGTTTGAGGGGTGAAGTCGGTCGCATGCGGCCGACGACGCCTCGCGCCGGACCCACGATCAAACCCCTCCACCACGCTGCGCGTAATCCCGTCGGCGGATCGGCTCCGCTGACCCTCCTCCACCCCGGCGGTGGAGGCATGAACCTTCTCCGGCCGGGTCCTGCGACCCGCCTCCGACCCCCGCAGGGCCGGGCCGGACGGAGCGGGCCGCCTGGTCTCCACCCGGACCGGGCGGCCCTTTTTTAGTGGGCCGGCCTTACCGGCGAAGCGCCCGCGTCAGGGCCGGGCGGACCCGCAGGAAGACCAGGTAAAGCCGCTCCAGGACTCCGAGCACCGTCCGGTTGCGGGCCGCAAGCCCAAGGGGCCGCAACAGGGGAATGGCGCGCCACATGGCGGCAAAGGCGGCGGCACCCGACAGCATGACCCCGTCCTCCCGCGCATGGAACCGGGCCAGCAGCTCGGCCCGGTCGATGGGGCAGTGCCCGGTACCGACGGCCACATCGGTAAAGACAATCGCCCCCTGCCGATCCAGCCGGCGCATCACAGCAATCTCGCGCCGACACAGCGGGCAATCGCCGTCAAACCAGACCTCAAGCGTGGACATGGACCGACCCTACACCTCCGCGGCACCCACACGCCACCGAGGCCCGCCAGGCCGCGATCCGGGTGGACCGGGCCGCCGACCGCAGCGATCACGGATACGATCACGGGCGGGTGATGCATTGGGGCTGAAACCCCTATATGACGCCCCTTCCCCGTATCTCCCCCGACCGAACGCACACCGCCATGTCCAGCCTCAAACAGATCCGCTCGACCTTCCTCGACTATTTCGCCGCCGACGGGCACGAGAAGGTCCATTCGGCCCCGCTGGTGCCGCAGAACGATCCGACCCTGCTGTTCGTCAATGCGGGCATGGTGCCGTTCAAGGACTATTTCACCGGTGCCTCGACCCCGCCCTACCCGCGCGCCACCAGCTCGCAGAAATGCGTCCGCGCGGGCGGCAAGCACAATGATCTGGACAATGTCGGCTACACCGCCCGCCACCTGACCTTCTTCGAAATGCTGGGGAATTTCTCCTTCGGCGACTATTTCAAGGAGCATGCGATCGATCGCGCCTGGACCCTGGTCACCAAGGATTTCGGCCTCGACCCGAAACGCCTGCTGGTCACCGTCTATATCGACGACGACGAGGCGGCGGCGATCTGGAAGAAGGTCACCGGCTTCGGAGACGACAAGATCATCCGCATCGCCGGCTCGGACAATTTCTGGGCCATGGGCGACAACGGCCCCTGCGGTCCCTGCACCGAAATCTTCTGGGACTACGGCGATCACGTCCCCGGCGGCCCGCCCGGCTCGCCCGATGAGGACGGCGACCGGTTCGTGGAGATCTGGAACAACGTCTTCATGCAGTTCGAGAAGGAGAATGACGAGATCGTCCGCTCCCTTCCCAAGCCCAGCGTCGACACCGGTATGGGCCTGGAGCGGATCGCCTCGGTGCTGCAGGGCAAGAATTCGGTGTTCGACACCGACCTTTTCCAGACCCTGATCACGGCCTCGGCCGACGCCACCGCAACCGATCCGAACGGCGACATGGCCGCCAGCCACAGGGTCATCGCCGACCACCTGCGCAGCTCGTCCTTCCTGATCGCCGACGGCGTCACCCCCTCGAACGAGGGCCGTGGCTATGTCCTGCGCCGGATCATGCGCCGCGCCATGCGCCACGCCCACCTGCTGGGTGCCGCCGACCCCCTGATGCACCGGCTGGTGCCGACCCTCGTCAACGAGATGGGCGAGGCCTTCCCCGAGCTGAAGCGCGCCCAGGCCTTCGTCGAGGACACGCTGAAGCAGGAAGAGATCCGCTTCCGCACCACGCTGGGCCGCGGCATGGGCCTGCTGGAGGATGCGTCACGCGACCTCGGCGAGGGCGGCGTCCTGTCGGGCCAGACCGCCTTTACCCTCTATGACACCTATGGCTTCCCGCTCGACCTGACCCAGGACGAGGCCCGCCGCCGCGGCTTCACCGTCGACACCGACGCCTTTGACGCCGCCATGAACGAACAGAAGGCCCGCAGCCGCGAGCACTGGACCGGCTCGGGCCAGACGGCCTCGACCGGCGAATGGCTGGCCCTGCGTGACCGCCTCGGCCCCACCGTCTTCACCGGCTATGACGCCGTCGAGGGCTCGGGCGAGCTTCTGGCCATCGTCCGGGACGGTTCGTCCGTGGACGAACTGTCAGCCGGCCAGACCGCCGAGGTCCTGTTCGACCAGACCCCCTTCTATGGCGAAGGCGGCGGCCAGGCCGGCGACCGCGGCGAGATCGAATGGACCGATGCCTCGGGCCAGCAGGGCTCGGCCACCGTCCTCGATGTCCAGAAACACGCCGGTGACCTGTTCGCCCACCGGATCGAAGTGACCGCGGGCGTGCTGGCCATCGGTGCCCGGGCGCAGCTTCGCTCCAGCGCGGCCGCCCGCCTGACGACCCGCGCCAACCACTCGGCTGCCCACCTGCTGCACAAGGCCCTGGCCAATGTGCTGGGCGGCCATGTGGCCCAGAAGGGCCAGATGGTCGACGCCGAACGCCTGCGTTTCGACTTCAGCCACAACGCCCCGGTGACCGAGGACGAACTGGCCCGGATGGAGGATGAGGTGAATGCCGTCATCCGCCAGAACCTGCCCGCCGATACGAAGATGATGGGCCCGCAGGAGGCCATCGCCGCGGGCGCCGTCGCCCTGTTCGGCGAGAAATACGGCGACGAGGTCCGGGTGCTGACCCTCGGCCGCGACCTGGTCCGGGCCGACAAGCCCTATTCGGTCGAACTGTGCGGCGGCACCCATGTCGCCCGCACCGGCGACATCGCCCTGTTCAAGATCGTCTCCGAGACCGGCATCGCCGCCGGCGTGCGCCGGATCGAGGGCCTGACCGGCGAAGCCGCCCGTCAGTTCCTGCTGGCCCAGGCCGGGGTGGCGAAGTCGCTGGCCCAGTCGTTCAAGGTCCAGACGGCCGACGTTCCCGCCCGTGTCGAGGCTCTGACCGCTGACCGCCGCGCGCTGGAGAAACAGGTCGCCGAGCTGAAGAAGCAACTGGCCCTCGGCGGCGGCGGTGCTGCCGCCAATGCCACGCCGGAAGAGATCAAGGGCGTCAAACTGATCGCCCGCGTCCTCGACGGCGTCGACGGCAAGGGGCTGCGCGGTGTGGCCGAGGAGTTCCGGACCCAGGTCGGTTCGGGCGTCGTCGCCCTGATCGGGGTGACCGAGGGCAAGGCGGCCGTCACCGTCGCCGTGACTTCGGACATGGCCGGCAAGGTCAATGCGGCCGACCTCGCACGCGCCGCCGTCATCGCCATGGGTGGACAGGGGGCCGGCGGCAAGCCGGACTTCGCCCAGGGCGGTGCGCCGGACGGCTCGAAAGCCGAGGATGGTCTGACCGCGATCCGGGCGGCGCTGGCGGGCTAGCTCTCAGGCCCGCTCTGGATATCCACGGCCGCCAGTTTCCAGTCGAACAGGCCACGCCGTTCGAGGATGAGGGCCAGCTGGTCGTCCGGCCGGTCGCGGTCCGTCAGGGTCACGGCGAACTCGTTCAGGCTGCGATAGCCCCAGGCCTGATGGATATCCTTGCCACCGGACGGGCCCGCGGCCGGTCCCGGGGCGGGGCGGCCCTTCGCGTCCGGCGCCTCGGCCGTGGTGACCATCTGCGCGACCACCTGGGGCGTGACCACGGCATCGACCGCGCCGGACAGGATCAACGGCGCCAGCATCATGCCCAGCCCGCCCAGACCGCTGTCAGCCACGCGCGGGTCGCGGCTCATCCGCGCCATCAGTTCGGCGTTGAGCTCGGCCTTCAGGCTTTCGCGCAAGGACGGAAAGTCCACCAGCTGCTCGATCCGGTCCTGATCCCCGGCCTTGGCCGCGCGGATCAGGGCCTGCCCCGCCAGCACCGGCGCGGCAGTCCAGGCGATTCCGAACAGGGTCAGGGCCCCGACGGCGATGCCCAAGATCAGCGAATTCTTCATTCAACCCTCTGGCGTTGTAACGCCTTCTTGCCGCTACGGTTGCCCGAGTCGCGGAGGGCCGCCAAGGGGGCCGCCGTCAGCCGCCCCGCGATCCGCTCTTGCCGACCATCGGCGCCGGCGGCGCTGTCACCGACGCCGGCATCGGCACCGGCACTGGCGCGACACCGTCGGGCAGGCCGATGTGGACCAGCATCCACTCGAACAGCCCCTTGCGCTCGAAAGTGAACACCGTTTCGGACCCGCCCTCGTCGGCGACACTCATCCGGGCCCGGTTGATGCTCCAGTAGACCGGCTTCGGCATCGGACCGCCGGTGTTCGTATTGTCCGGCGACGGCAGGCCGCCGTCGACATACTGCGAGGCGTAGCGTCCCTCGCCCCGGGTCAGGGCCGCGAGGGCGGCAGGGGTCAGATAGGAGTCGACATCCGGCGTGCGGGGCGCGGTCGCCTGCTCGATCTGACGTCTTACCGCGCCGATGGGGTCTTCCATGAACGTCGGCGCGGGCGCGGACGCCGCCGGGTTGCCGTCAAGCTGGGGCCTCAGGGACTGGCGCACGGCGGGGAAGTCGATCAGTCGCGTCAGACCGGCGACGTCGCTGGTCTCGGCCGCCGAACGGATGGCGAAGAAGGCCACGGCGGGCGCGGCGAAGAAGATCAAGACCGAGGCCAGGACGACGAAACCGACCAGCCTGCCGAGCAGGCCCCCGCCGTCGCGACGACGCTTCGGGTTCCGGGCCCAGACCGGCTGGTGATGGTCGTCGGATGGCGTGTTCAAGACCGTCTCCCCTTCAACAGGCCCCATCAATGCACGAACCGGCTCCGGGCTCAAACGAAAGGCCCGCCGGATGCGAGTCCGGCGGGCCTGTTTTTTGGACCGCGGTCGTCGGCCCTTCGGGACCTCCGGACCCGGGGGCGGCCGGGACCTACTTCTTCATCGCGACGGTGAGGTTCTCTGCCACCTTGTCGAGGAAGCCCTCGGTGCTCAGCCAGCCCTGGGTGTCGCCGACCAGGAGCGCCAGGTCCTTGGTCATGTAACCGGCCTCGACGGTCTCGACGACGACCCGCTCGAGGGTCTCGGCGAAGGTGGCCAGTTCGGCGTTGTTGTCCAGCTTGGCGCGGTGCGAGAAGCCGCGCGTCCAGGCGTAGATCGAGGCGATGGAGTTGGTCGAGGTCGCCTCGCCCTTCTGATGCTGGCGGTAGTGGCGGGTGACAGTGCCGTGGGCGGCCTCGGACTCCAGGATCTTGCCGTCCGGGGTCATCAGGACCGAGGTCATCAGACCCAGCGAACCGAAGCCCTGGGCCACGACATCGGACTGGACGTCGCCGTCGTAGTTCTTGCACGCCCAGACGAAGCCGCCCGACCATTTGATGGCCGCGGCTACCATGTCGTCGATCAGACGGTGCTCATAGGTCAGGCCAGCGGCCTTGAACTGGTCCGCGAACTCACGATCGAACACGTCCTGGAAGATGTCCTTGAAGCGGCCGTCATAGGCTTTCAGGATGGTGTTCTTGGTCGACAGATAGACCGGGAAATTGCGGCCCAGACCGAAGGCGAAGCTGGCGCGGGCGAATTCGGTGATCGAGTCATCGAGGTTGTACATGCCCATGGCCACGCCGGCCGACGGGAACTGGAACACCTCATGCTCGATGACTTTTCCGTCGTCGCCGGTGAAGGTCATCATCAGCTTGCCGGGGCCGGGGACGAGGAAGTCTGTAGCCTTGTACTGGTCGCCGAAGGCATGACGGCCGACCACGATCGGCTGGGTCCAGCCGGGCACCAGACGCGGCACATTCGAGCAGATGATCGGCTCACGGAAGACCACGCCGCCCAGGATGTTGCGGATGGTGCCGTTCGGCGACTTCCACATCTTCTTGAGGCCGAACTCCTTCACCCGGGCCTCGTCGGGGGTGATGGTGGCGCATTTGACGCCGACGCCGTGCTTCTGGATGGCGTGGGCTGCGTCGATCGTCACCTGGTCGTCGGTGGCGTCGCGGTGCTCCATGCCCAGGTCGTAATAGTCCAGCTCGACATCAAGGAAGGGGAAGACCAGCTTGTCCTTGATCATCTGCCAGATGATGCGGGTCATCTCGTCGCCGTCGATGTCCACGATGGGATTGGCGACCTTGATCCTGGTCATGCGGGTTCGCGCCTCTGATTGGGAATGAATGTGTGGCGGCGGTATAGCGGGGCATGCGGGCGGGCGCAAAGGGCGGCTTCAGCCGAGGATCAGCCTCAGGAAGGCCGCGTCCGACCAGTCCGTACGGTCCCCGGCCATACTCGCCAGAATCCCGTCCGCCTGGCGCACGATCACCAGATCGCGGTCCGGAACCAGATAGAGCCGCTGATTGCCGGCGCCGGCGGCCATATGCACGGTCGGCAAGCCGGCCAGGACCGCAGCCGAGGAATCGATCAGCGATCGGGGGCCCGGCGGCACCAGACCGGGCCGCAGCAGCCACCATGTCAGGCCATAGCCCGGGTTGGCGGGGGTCGGACGGAAGCAGTCGGCCAGCGCCGCCGCATCGACAATCGCCCGCCCCTCCACGCGGCAACCGCCCTGCACAAAGGCCCCGAACCGGGCCCAGTTGCGGGCGTCGAACTGTGCGCCGGAGGGCATGTTCGGCTGGCCGGCCTGACGGCGCCAGGGTCCATGCGTCACACCGGCGGGCCGAAACAGCCGGTCTTCCATGAAGGCCAGAACATCGCGGGCCGGGCGGTCGACCGCCGCCAGTTTGCGGCGCACGATTTCACCGAACACCTGGAACGGTGTGGGGCCGTAGCGAAACACGCCGGGTGCCCCGGCAAAAGGCTGGGCGACCGAGGCGGCATAGGTGGCGGGCCGTCCGATGGAGCCACCTCCGACGCCGGACGACAGGCTCAGCAAGCTCCGGATGGTCGCCACGCGCCGAACGGGGTCATCGCGCCACTCGGTCAGGGTGTCAGCACAGGCCTCGTCGAGGGACAGCAGGCCGTCCTGCACCATGGCGGCAGCCAGAACGCCACAGAAGCTCTTGGTACCGCTGGCCAGTTCGTGCGTCGCCCCGGCGCTTGAGCGAGGGTAGTCCTCGAACAGGATCCGGCCGCCCTGCATCACGAGACAGGATACGCCGCGTCGCTCGGCCGAATAGGCGGCGGCGGCCGCGAAGTCGCGGGACTGGCTCCAGGCTGCGCCCGGTTGCAGGCCAAGGGCTGCGGCTCCAACAAATACGCCGCGTCTGTCGATCAGCATGACCAGCTCCACAGATGATCTGACGGTCTAACGGAGCAGCCAGCCCGCGTCCGTCGCCCGAGTCGCTCCCGCCCGGGTCCTCAGGTCCGCATCAGCCCTTCCAGCACCGCCAGCGGCACGGAGCCGTTCAGCAGCACCTTGTCGTGGAAGACCTTCAGGTCGAAGCCCGGACGGGCCTCGGCCTCGGCCCGCAGCCGGGCGATGACGGTCTGGCCCAGCTTGTAGGAACAGGCCTGGCCGATCGAGACGCAGTAGCGGTCGATCTCCTTCTCGGCCGACTCGGGCGGCTCGCCGCATTCCTCGATCATGTAGCGGATGGCCTGATCGCGGCTCCAGCGCTTGTGGTGCAGGCCGGTGTCGACCACCAGCCGGACCGCGCGGAACAGATAGGACTGCAGATAGCCGACCCGACCCAGGGGATTGCCGGCATAGACACCCAGATCGTCCGCGGCGACCCGCTCGGCGTACAGGGCCCAGCCCTCGTTGAAGGCGGAGTTGCCCGCCACCCGACGGTACAGCGGCAGGCTGCCCGCCTCGCGGGCGACGGTGATCTGGAAATGATGGCCCGGCGAGGCCTCGTGATAGGTCAGGGTCGGCAGGCCCCATTTGGGCCAGTTCGCCGTGTTCGACAGGTTGATGTAATAGGCGCCCGGCCGCGACCCGTCGAGCGAGGCGGCCTGATAGTAGCCGCCCGGTGCACCCAGCTCGATCGAGGGCGGCACGCGGCGGATTTCGACCTTCGCGCCCGGCAGGGTGTTGAACACCCGCGGCAGCATCGGCTCCAGCGCGGCCATCTGCCGGTTCAGCGAGCCGATCAGCTCGACCTTGGCCTCGTCCGTATTGGGCCAGAGATGCTGCGGGTCCTCGCTGAGCGTCTTGATCCGCGCGCCGACCGAACCCTCGGTCATGCCCATGCCCTTGAGGATGGTGTCGATCTCCGCCTGGATTTCAGCGACCTGTTGCAGGCCGATGTCGTGGATGTCCTGGGCGCTGTAGTCGGTGGTGGTGAAGGTGCGCAGGGCCAGGGCATAGACGGTGTCGCCCTGGGGCAGTTTCCAGGCCCCCGCATCCCCGGTCGCGTTCGGGCGCTGGGCCTCGAAGACCGCGATCTGGCGGGTCAGGGCCGGTTTGATCTCGGTGTCGATGACGCCGGCCGCCCGGACACCCCAGTCGCCGGCGATTCCCTTCTCACCCGTCTTGCGAACCAGAGCCTGGACCATGGCCATGTCGCCCGGCGCGGTGTCGCGCAGGGTCCGCAGCTGGGTCAGGGTCTTGTCCATCAGGAAGGACGGCAGCATGACGCCGAGCGCGGCGTCGGCCGCGATCCGTTCGCTTTCCTGATCCAGCACGGTCGCGAAGGCGGACAGACGCGAGATGAAGGCCGCCGCATCGGCCCCGGTCTCGACCCGGTGCTGGTTGGCCATGAAGTCCGGGACCGAGAAATAGGCCCCCGACCGCTGGGTCACGACATAGGGACCGATACCGCCGCCATAGGGGATGTCGGCGGCCCGGGCCGCGCCTTCCGCCGTGAACCGATAGACGGCCAGGGACACCTTGGCCTGATCCGACAGGCCCTCGTCCGACACCGTCCGGATCTCGGCCCAGCGGGCGCGGGCGCGGGCGCGGTCCGCCTCCGCGTCCGCCAGGCCGAGCGGGCGCAGCTTGCCGGCCAGATGGGCGCGTGCACCCCGGTCGAGCCCGAGGTTGGTCGCATATTCCGGCGACAGGTCGACATTTTCCTCGAACCAGCGGGTGAGCATGGCGTCCAGCCGGGCGTCGGCCGGCGACATCGTGGGGGCCGCGGTCTGGGCCATGGCAGGCATGGCCGCCATCAGGCCGAGGCCGGCGGAGGACAGCATCAGGCGGCGGCGGTCAAGCATCGGGATATCCATTCAGGGCAGGAAGAACGCTCCGGGGCCGCCGCTGGCGAACCCCGGAAAACCGCATCACGCATTCAGCCGCGCTGGGCCGCGATCCAGTCGGTCATGATCTTGTCGAGCACGGTCAGGGGCACGCCGCCCGCATTCATGCCGGCGTCGTGGAAGGCCTTGATGTCGAACCGGCTGCCCAGGGCGGCCTGGGCGCGGGCGCGCAGCTCGACCCATTTGTTGTGGCCGACCTTGTAGCTGGAGGCCTGGCCCGGCCAGACGCAGTAGCGTTCGACCTCGGTCGTGACCGCAGTCTCGGAGTCGCCCAGGGTATCGACCATGTAGCGGATGGTCTGTTCGCGGCTCCAGCGCTTGTGATGCAGCCCTGAGTCGGCGACCAGGCGGGTGGCGCGGAACAGGAGGGACTGCAGATAGCCGATCTGGCCGACCGGATTGTCGGCATAGACCCCCATCTCGTCGGCCAGTTGTTCCGAATACAGGGCCCAGCCCTCGGAATAGGCCGAGAAGCCCAGCACCTTCATCAGCAGCGGGCGGTCGGCCTGTTCCTGCTGCAGGGCGATCTGGTGGTGATGGCCCGGGGAGGCTTCGTGATAGGTCAGGGTCGGCAGTTGCATGCGCGGCCATTCCGAGGTGTCGCGCAGATTGATGTAATAGGCACCGGGTCGCGAACCATCCAGCGCCGGCGAATTGTAATAGCCGCCGGGCGCGCCCGCCTCGATGAAGACCGGCACCCGGCGGATCTCGACCGTGGAGGCGGGGATCCGGCCGAAATACTCGGGCAGGCGTTTGGCCATGTCGGCCATCTGGGCATTGAGGTCGGCCAGCAGCTGTTCCTTGCCCGCATCGGTGTTCGGATAGAGCTGGCTCGGGTCCCGGCCGAGGGCGGCGATACGCTCGCCGACCGTGCCCTGGGTGAGGCCCTGGGCCTTGAGCAGGACATCGGCCCGGGCCGACAGTTCCGCCACCTGTTGCAGGCCGAGTTCATGGATCTCGGCACCGGACAGAGTCGAGGTGGTGTAGCTGCGGATGCCCCAGTTGTAATAGGCCTCGCCGTCCGGCAGCCGCCAGACACCGGCGTCGTGGGTCGCTTCGGCACGGCGCGCGCGCATGGCCTCGGCCTGGCGGCGCAGGGCCGGATAGACCTCGCCCTCGACGATCCGCTGTGCCCGGGCCGCCCAGTCGCCGGCGATGTTCTTCTCGCCCGTCCGCCGAACGATGGAGGTCGTCAGGACCATCCGGTCGGCAGGCGTTTCATAGAGGTTGGCCAGCTGGAGCAGGGTCTTGTCGATGACGAAGTCCGGCGGCACGGCACCGGCTGCGAAATCGGCCTGCATCCGGGCGGTTTCCTGGTCCAGGGCGGTCGGGAAGGCGGCGACGCGCGCCAGATAGGCCTCGGCGTCCTCGGCGGTCTCGATCGAATGCTGGGTATCGAGGAAGTCGGGCAGGCTCTGGTACGACCCGGTCAGCTGCGAGATCGTATAGGGCGCGGGGCCAAAGCCGCCGCCGCCATAGGGGAAGCGTTCGCCCATGATCTGGGTGTCGCCGAAGAAGGTCAGGGTGTCGTGATAGACGCCCTCGGTCTCGGGCAGGGCGTTGCGGTCGATGGCCTTGAGCTGGTCCATCTGCGCCCGGAACACCGCCCGGTCGGCGTCGATCTTGGCCTGGGAGCGGTCATCGAGGCGGGACTTCATGGCCGCCATCGGGCCCTTGTCCATACCCAGTCCGGTCAGGGTCTCGGGCGACTGCAGCAGGAAGGTCTGGACGATCCCGTTCATCAGGGCCGTCAGGGCGGCGGAAGCCGAGGCGGCTGCGGCGGGCGTCTGCGCCAGGGCCTGGCCACAGGCGGCGAGACCCGCGCCGGCGGCAGCGGTGAACATAAGGCGGCGGCGATCGATCATCATGGCGGCAGGTTCCCTTGGCACGAAACGGCAGAGGACGCCGCCCGGCAACGAATGGCAAGTTACGGATGCGTCAGCCGGCGTGGAGTTCCTGCTTCACGCGCTCGGCGAGGGTCTTGATGTCCAGCGGCTTGGGCAGGAAGGAGACGCCCGTCTCGTCCTGGAGCAGGTCAGAAAAGTCGCTCTCGGCATAGCCAGAGATGAACAGGACCGGGGCGTCGCCGAGATATTGCCGCGCCTTCTTCAGCAGGGCCGGACCGTCGAGGCCGGGCATGATGACGTCGGAGATCATCATGTCGATGGTGCCCGCATGCTGTTCGGCCAGTTCGAGGGCCTGTTCGCCGTCCTCGGCCTCGATCACCTCATAGCCGCGCTGACGCAGCAGGCGGGCGGCGATGCCGCGCACGGCGGCCTCGTCCTCGACGAACAGGATACGGCCCGCGCCGGACAGGTCACGCGGGGCCTTGGCGACCTTTTCGACCACCGGAACCGCCGCCAGTTCGGCCTGGGCCGCCTCGGGCAGGAAGATGCGGAAGACGGCCCCGCCCGCAGCGGCGTTGGACACATTGATATGGCCGCCCGCCTGTTCGACGATTCCGTAGACGGTGGCCAGACCCATGCCCGTGCCCTCGTTCACCGCCTTGGTGGTGAAGAAGGGCTCGAAGATCTTGTCGAGCAGTTCCGGCGGGACGCCCGGTCCGCTGTCGGCCACCTCGATCAGGGCGACGGCCGAGGTGGGGGCCGCGCTCCAGCCCAACAGACGGGCCTCCTCGGCGGTCAGACGGGCCGTGCGAATGGTGACCACGCCCGCGCCCGGCTCGACCACGCCGCGCATGGCGTCCCGGGCATTGACGGCCAGGTTCATCACGGCCGTCTC
>Ga0114981_10000376_pt1 | contig 29172 bp, 25 predicted proteins | sample S_140806_MF_Meta_FD_87028 | JGI IMG/M metagenome (GOLD analysis project Ga0114981, IMG submission 87028) | Freshwater microbial communities from Lake Simoncouche, Canada to study carbon cycling - S_140806_MF_MetaG | ecosystem: Environmental > Aquatic > Freshwater > Lake | place: Lake...
ATTATGGCACAGGCCCCCTCTGGTGCCAGGAAAGATGCCGCCTCTGTCTTCGATCGCGGAATCCTCGGCGTGACTACAATGTGAGCACGCCTGCGTGAGTGATCGTGGTTCGGGCAAGGCTGGTCAAAATTGGCAACTCGAGAGGCATCCGTCTCGCGAAGCCGCTTTTGGAGGTTGCTGGGCTGACAGATGAGGTTGAAATTGAGGCTTCACCGGGCGTCCTCACGATCAGACCATCTGTCCACCCCCGAGCAGGGTGGGCCGAAGCGGTAGCCGCTTGGGAAGCGGATGGGCTACTAGATGACATGAGTGTCACCCGCTTTGATGACGAAGAGTGGGCATGGTGACTGAAGAACCTGTCTCAAGGGGTGACATATTTATTGTTGCTTTTAATCCCACTCGCGGGTCTGAAATAAGGAGAACTAGGCCGTGCGTTGTCGTCTCGCCAGATGAGCTGAATGCCCATCTACGTACGTTTATTGTTGCGCCACTTACAAAAGGCGGACATCCTTATCCGTTTCGTGTGAGTTGTCGGTTTGCCGACCAAGATGGGCACGTGGAGCCGGATCAGCTTAGGGCAGTCGACAGAGATCGTTTGGTGAAGCGTTTAGGCACTTTGCCTGAAGCCACGCTGTTTGAAGTTCTCGCTGTCTTACAGGCTATGTTTGCCATTTAGCAGCCTGGCTACACAGCCATCCACCGGGATCCGCCTCCTTAAGCTGTAGTCAGCAACCGTTCTATGCGGCCAGTCCCACACCACCTCGCTCCACCTGGGCCTCTATCAAGCGCTAGGCGACATCCCTGGCGATCTCCAGGGTTTCACCAGGGTGCGACCTTGGGCCACGAGCCCGGGGGCCACAACCTCGGGTGACATCTTTCCTGGCACCGGGGGGGGTGTCACTAATTACCTCGGCCACGCTGCGGTGACCCGCCTAAGTCTGCAGGTTCCTGCTGTTGCTGTCATTGCTGAGGCGGCGTAGGGCGGAGTCGATCCCCCAGCCGATTAGGCCGATCAACAGCAGAACCGACGTCAATTCGCCATAGGCCAAACGATCGCGACAATCCAGAATCAAATAGCCAAGGCCGGAGCTCACCCCAAGCATCTCGGCGGGCACCAGCACCACCCAGATCAAGCCCACGGCAACGCGAATACTGGCCAGGAGGCTGGGCCGTATCGCCGGAATTACCACCCTGGTTACGATCTCCAGGGGTTCGGCCGCGAAGCTGCGGGCCACCTGGATATAAAGCGGATTGATGTTGCGTACCGCGCTGGTGATTGTGAGCAAGATGGGCCAGATTGCGGCCACGGCTAGCAGGAAATACACCGGGAGATCGCCTACGCCAAACACCATCACGGCGATCGGCATCCACGACAACGGTGAAATCATCCGAATGAACTGAAACACCGCTGAGCTGGTGAGTTCCAGCCGTTGATTTAGCCCAAGCAATAGGCCCAGCGGTACTGCCACCCCTACGGCGATGCTCAGCCCCACCAGCACCCGCAGCAAGCTGGCGTTGGCATGGCGAATCAGCACTCCGGAAGCCAGGCCCGAGAGCAGCTGGCTGAAACCAGCCGCCGGCGAAAATTCGCCAATCACCGGGTTTCCCCGCGAGAGTTGGGCCACCAGCAGCCACCAAATAAGCAGCCCTAGCCCTAGGCCCAGGGCAGGCAACGCCAGCTGGCGCCAAACAATGGCGCGGGCTCGCAGAAAGTCTATCGACATGGGTGGGTTATTCTCGGTAGGTTGTTATGTATAGGCAATTAATTCATTGCGGGTGTAGTTGGCCGGTAGGTTGAAGGCCTTGGCGCCACCATTTTGGGCAATTGCTTTCTTCACGAAGCGATCCGTTACCAGATCACGCGCCACCACATCGGGGTTCAGGGTCTTGAGAAAATCACGATCACCTTCCACCTGGGTGATCTTTAGCAGACGCACTAATTCCTTTGTGTAGGAGGCGAAAGGATAGGGCTGGAAATCGATGCGTTGGTTTTTCCATTGGGGGTGCAAGATTGCCTTGTCTTGCACATAGGGCGTGCCATAGGCCGTAAGGGCCCGGAGCAGCACAGCCTTGCTGTGGGGCGTGTAATTGCGGCCCCCTTCCTGGGAAAGAATCTCCGCCACCTCGGGGCGATTGCCCTGCATCCAGCGTTGGGAACTCACCACCGCATTCACCACCCGTTGGGTCCATTCAGGCCGGCGGGTTACGTCGTCCTCATGGACCAGCACCACGCAACAGGCGTGGTCGTTCCAGATGTCTCCGGTGAAGCGCAGTACTTTGCCGATTTCCTTGATTTCTGCTGCCGCATTGAATGGTTCGGCCACGATGTAGCCGGCGATCTTCTTGCTGGCTAGGGCGGGCACCATCTCCGCCGGTGGTAGCACCACCAGGTTCACCTCGTTGGCGGCTAGTTTTTCTTCAATCGGTTTGCGCACCACCTTGAGGCCATTCTTCTGCAGCAGTTGCTGCAACAGGATGTTGTGAATTGAATACCAGAAGGGAATTGCCACCACCTGGCCCCCCAGGTCTGTGGCTTTATTGATGCTCTCCTGCACGGTGAGGGCGGAGCCATTGGTGTGGTTCCAGGCCACCACCTTGGCCGGGTAATTCTTGGCGTAGCGCATCCAGATGGTGGTGGGGAACAACATGTGCACCACATTCACCTGGCGGGCAAGGAATGCCTCAGACAGTTGGGCCCAGGAGCGAAAGCGGGTGGGATCTGGCGTAGTCAGTCCCTGTTCCTTGAAGGCACCGCGGGCGTCAGCAATCAATAGAGGTGAGGCATCAAGGATCGGCAGATAGCCGATATTCACCGGTTGATCTTGATCCTTGGCCAGCCCAGCCGCCGCCGCCCGTACCGGCAGATCACGGCTCAATAAACTCAGGGCGGTGGAGCCAGCAAGCAGGCCGCTAAATTGTAAAAACTGGCGGCGATCCATGCCGCAGCAGTCACAGGTGAGGGGATTGTGATTGGTCATTGATAGAACAGCTGAGGTTTGAAGTTAGGTTTGATCTTAAGTTTGAAATTAGGATTGAAGAATGGCGCCTAATTCGCGCAGGATTTCGCTTCGCAGGGCGAGTTGTTTGGAGTCACCCGCTCCGATCACCCCAGCCCATTCGTGGTGAATGCGCCCGGGATGGGTATTCATCAGCAGGATGCGGTGCCCTAAGGCAATGGCCTCATCCACGTCGTGGGTAACGATCAAAATCCCGGTGCCAAGGCGAGCCACGATGGCATGCAGCAGCTGTTGCATTTCGGCGCGGGTTACCGCATCTAGGGCGCTGAAGGGCTCATCGAGCAGCAGCAGCTGCGGCTGTCGCACCAGCACCCTGGCCAGGGCCACCCGCTGGGCCATGCCGCCGGAGAGGTGGGCCGGAGCAGAGGCGGGATGGGCAGCCAGCCCCACCAGTTGAAGAACCTCGAGGATTCGACGACGACGTTCAGCGGCAGATAGGCGCTCCGAGTGTTTGAGGGTGAGCCCAAATTCAACGTTGCGGTAAACGGACAGCCAAGGCAACAGGGCTGGTTGTTGGAAAACCACCCCCACCCGCGGATGGGGCCCCCGCACGGGGCGCCCCCCCACCAGCACCTGGCCCTGCTGATGCTCTGCAAGGCCCGCCGCCAGGTTGAGCAGAGTCGATTTGCCACAGCCACTGGGGCCGAGTAGCACGGTGATTTGGGCGGGCGCCACCGCTAAATCAACGTGCTCAAGAATGGGCTGGCGAGTCTGATTATTTCTGGGTATTCGGTAGTGATGGCTGAGCTGGCGCAACTCCAGCAGGGGGCGTTCAGCGGTTAAGGCTGGGCTCACAAGCCACCCCCCCGCTGGAGCTCGTTAGCTCTTAGCCGCATTAGCCCTAAAAGTAAGAAAAATCCCATCAACTAGCAGTATTTCCAAGGGACCCTACGGGCAGTTGGCAAGTGGTCCCTGTGGTTGCGATTACAGCGGGCTGGTTTGCCGTGTAGTTAGGCCTACTTCGCCCGAGCGGAGCCAGGCCCCAGGGTGTCAGTTGGTTTCTTGTTGGTTTATGGCCCTATCGACGCTGTCGGCGGAGCTTGACCAGCGGCTGATAACCCGGGAGTTTGCGCGTCGTTCCCTGGCGCCGCTTGCCGAGCGGATCGATCGGGAGGGCTTCTATCCCCGAGCTGCATTGCAGGAACTGGCGGCCAGCGGTGCCCTCAGTGCCCACCTGCATAGCCATGGCCAGCCCGGTGACCTGGGCCTTGCGATTGAACTGATCAGCGAGATTTCCCAGATATGTGGCGCCACTGGTTTTTTGGCTTGGTGTCAGGCGGCCTGCGGGGTTTATATCGAGGAGTCTGCTAATCCTGCGCTCACGGGGGAGTTTCTGCAGCGGCACATAAGCGGCCTAGGGCTTGGCGGCACTGGGCTCTCCAATCCGGTTAAGAGCTATGCCGGCATTGAAAAGCTGTTGCTTACCGCCAGCCCCGCTGGCGATGGCTACCTGCTCAACGGCAGCCTCCCCTGGGTGAGCCATCTGCAAGCCGATGGCTACTGCGGGGTAGTCGCCCAGGTGTTGGCTAACGGTGTGCCCAGCGGCCAAGACATTTTGGTGCTGCTGCCAGGATCCGGCCCTGGGCTGGAACTGGTGCCCTGTCCCACCTTTTCAGGCATGGATGGCACCAGCACCTATGCGATCCGCCTCCACAACTTCTTTGCCGGTCCCGAGATCCTGATTGCTGGGGACGCGGTTGCTTTCTTTCAGAGGATCCGCAGCACGTTTGTGTTGCTGCAATGTGGCATCGGCCTCGGGGTGATCCAGGGGGCTATTGATTCGATCCGGGCGGTGCAGGGCAGCCTCGGCCATGTGAATTGCTTCCTTGATAACCAGGCCGATGGGCTGCAGAGCCAGCACGATGGGGCCAAGGCCGAGATCTTGGCCCTGGCTAAGGAGCAGTTCAACCCTGATCCTCGCCATCTGCTCGCTGTGCTCAAGGTGCGGGCCGCGGCTGCGGAGCTTTGCCTGAACGCGACCCAATCGGCTTTGCTGCACCAGGGGGCCAGGGGCTATCTGTCCAGTTCGCCGGTGCAGCGTCGCATTCGCGAAGCCCAATTTGTGGCGATCGTGACCCCAGCCCTGAAGCATCTCCGCAAGGAAATCCAGCGCCTCAGTGCCTAGCCATACCCCTGAATTTAGCTTCCTACGGCCTTCACCCCAACCAAGATCAATGAGCAACCTTCCCAGCGACGCGCAAACCTCTGCGGAAACCGTTAAAGCGCATCTGCGGCCGATAAACCGTGATGGGCTGCTGGCTTTTGCGGAAAAGGGGCGCAACAACCCTTTGGCGCAGGGAACTAACAAGGTTCATACCGTTACCGAGGGGCAGTACCGCAGCCTTAGTTATGTGGGCGTTCACGGGCCGGTGGTGGTGGATGAGCCTCTGCATCTGTTTGGCCAGAACACAGCCCCCGCCCCCGGCGAAATCGTGCTCTCTGGTTTGGGGGGCTGCCTGGCGGTGGGCATCACCGCAGTGGCCACCTGGAAACAGGTGACGCTCACCCGCCTGGAACTCTTTTTGGAGGGCGATATCGGCAATCCGGCGGCCTGGGGGGCAGGCGGGGCCCTAGAGAAAACCCCGGCGCAGATGGGTTTTCAGGCGATTCGGATCAAGGTGTTAATCGAGGGGGATGCCAGCCAAGACGAATTGTGGGCGATCGTGGAGCATGCCAATTACTACTCACCGGTGGCCAACAGCCTGCGAAACCCGATCCCCTTTGAGATCGAGGCTGTTGCTGAGTGACAGGGCTTGATCATTCAATGGGCGGCACCTATGGCGGTGGCTTCTTCCACTTCTTGCAGTATGCCAGTTTTGACCTGGTAGACGAAGCCGTAGATGGGAATGCGGCTGGGCACTAAGGGGTGCTCTCGGATGCGACGCACATCCTCCACCACACTTTTTTCACGGTCTTTGATCGTTAGCCAATCGATGTAGTCACCAGCTTCCGAGCCTGGTCCCTGACCCACATCCTCAAAGCCACCTGCACCCAATACCGCAGTTTCGAGGCTCTGGGAGAGAAGATTGCGAATCTTTTCATCAGTGAAGAACTCCATGCCGCAGTCACTGTGGTGAATTACATACCACTCTTGGGTGCCGAGGAGTTTATAGGAAATCACGAAGGAGCGTATCGCGTCTTCACTGGCCCTGCCGCCGGCATTGCGGATTACATGGGCATCACCTTCCTTCAGCCCTGCGTATTGGGCGGGATCGAGCCGTGCATCCATGCAGGTGAGGATGGCGATTTTACGGGCGGGCGGCAGGGCGAGATCCCCCTTGGCACCGAAGTTGTTGGCGTAGCTCTGATTGGCTTGAAGGATGCTCTGAAGTTGGCCCATGGTTTTGTTGGTGAATTTGCTGACTGTGGCGGCTAATCGTGGCTATTGATTGGAGACTCGTTTGGCGAATGAGAGTCCATACACACCGGAGCGAGCCTGGAGGATTGGATCATTAGTGGCCTCGATGCCGTCGCCGAGGACCAGAGGGTCAAAGACCACAGCTTCACAGGCTGCGCCAGCTTGCGCTGATGCGGAGTTAAGGGTGAGGCTGCCAATCGTTACCTTGGTTCGATTCTCTGGCCAGGCAACTGAGGGGTCGTTATCCACATCACCGTTGCGACCTATGGTCAACACAAGATCCCACTTAATCGGTCCTTCCTTGCTGCGCTCGATCAGCCGTTTTTCAAGGAAATTTGCCGGGGAGTTGGCAAGTTCATCGGTTGTGAGACGCTGCTCCCCATCCTGGGGTACAAATTCCCAGCGCACAAGGGTGCTCTTGTTTGACTTATTTGTGAATTTAAAGGCGTGGAGGCTGTAATAACTGCTATTGGCATAGCTCACCGGAGGATTTTTCTCCGCAAGGAATGATGTTTGTGCCTTGTTATCTGGATGGCTGGCACGGAATGCTTTGATCGTTTCAGGGTCTGGCTTGCCGGTGGATGGATCTGGCGCTAAGGCAATCAAATTGTCGTTGAAACTTTCCGGTGTGGCCGCCCCAAACACCGGTGTGTTGATCAACGCCATGTTCAGCTTCTTATTGCCCGGCAGCTGGAATTGCAGCCCAAGACCCCGGGGGTTTTTGGTTGTGTCTGGGGCCTTGGGCTTGCCACCTGCCAGCGAAAAGCGTGCCACCACAGGCAGGGGCTTGCCGGAGAACAGCGGCGATCGGGAAAATTCAGCGGCTTTGCTGTTGGCAATGAAGACGCCGCTGGCGCATGTCCCTTTGGTGTGGTTTCTGCGCTGGCCTGTTGTAATGCCAAAGGCTCCTTCGACGGAATTCAGCAGCTGCTGGGCAGTGACACCAGTCCTGGCCATGGTGGCCGTTGCAAGCCCAACGCTGATGACTAATGCCACCAGGCCCAATGATATCCAGCGCAGCAATCGTTGACCCTGAAAGATCATAAATCCACCTTTGAGATAGGCGTAACTTACGGTGCTTGTTGGCAGCTTATGTGTGGGCTGAATTACATTTCTATTGCAGTTGCTGATCGACTACCGCCCATCAGCGGCTAGCCCTAATGACCGCTCGGCGCCGCCAGGTTGCGGAAACGGGTGAATTGGGGTTCAAACAGCAGTTTCACCGTGCCCACTGGGCCGTTGCGGTGTTTGGTCACGATCACTTCGGTGATGCCGCGGTCGGGGGTGTCGGGGTTGTAATACTCGTCGCGGTAGATCATCAGCACCAGGTCGGCGTCCTGTTCGATCGAGCCTGATTCACGCAGGTCACTGAGCATTGGCCGTTTGTTGGTGCGGGATTCCACCCCACGGCTCAGCTGGGAGAGGGCAATCACCGGCACGTTTAGTTCCCGGGCCATGCCCTTCAGGCCCCGGGTGATGCGCGACAGCTCCTGCACCCGGTTGTCAGGGGTGGAGCCCTCCATCAACTGCAGGTAGTCGATCACGATCAGCCCCAGCTCCTTGCCCTGTTCCGCCATCAGCCGCCGGCAGAGGGAGCGCATCTCCAAAACGCCGGAATTGGGTTTGTCGTCTAGGAAGAGCGGCAACTGGCCGAGGCTATTGATGCCCTGGCCAAGCAATGGCCATTCCTCCTGCTGCAGGCGACCGGTGCGCAGCCGACCACTTTCGATGCCCACCTCCATCGACAACAGCCGATAGGTGAGCTGTTCCTTGCTCATTTCTAGGCTGAACACGCAAACGGGCAGCTTGTGGATCTGGGCCACGTTCTTGGCGATGTTCAACACAATCGAGGTTTTGCCCATGGCCGGCCGGCCGGCAACGATGATCAGATCACTGCGTTGCAGCCCCTGGGTGATCGCATCGAGGTCGTAGAAATTCACCGGGATGCCGGCCACGGCGGTGCCGAGCGAGCGGCTTTCGATCTCGTTGAAGGTGCTGGTGAGAATTTCAGCGGTGGGGATCAGCCCACCGCTGGGTCTGGCCTGGCTGATGGCGAAGATTTCCTGTTCCGCCTCATCCAGCACCACGTCCATGGGCTTGCTTTGGTCAAAGCCCAGCCGGATTACATGGTTCCCTGAGCGGATCAGCTGCCGCCGCAGGTACTTATCCATCACCAGCTTGGCCACCTCATCAATCGAGGCGGTGCTGAGGGTGCGTTCCACCAGCTCACTGAGCCGTCTGGTGCCCCCCACCTTCTCGAGCTGGCCGGTGTCCGCCAGCCAGGCGCCCATGGCGGTGAGGTCTGTGGGTTTGCCCTGGCTGTGCAGCATCAGGGCGGTGCGATAGATATCGCGGTGGGCCCCCAGGTAGAAGGCCTCCGGCTGCAGCAGATCTGCCACCCGACCGATGGCGTCTGGGTCCAGCAGGATGCCGCCGAGCACCACCTCCTCCGCCTCCAGGTTCTGGGGGGGCAGCTGATCGGGGGTTGCCTCGAACAGGTCAGCGCTGTCCCGGCGGGGCCGTTCCCGTTCTGGGCCGCTCAGCGGGACAGTCACCATGGGCGATTAACTGGGCAGTAGCCCCCCATCGTGGCGCCTTTGTTGCTCAGTGGCTAACCACTTCCACGTTGATTTCGGCAACCACCTCAGGGTGGAGCTTCACTTGCACCTTGTAACTGCCGGTGCGGTGCACTTCGGGCACGGTGATATCGCGCTTGTCGACGGGCTGCTTGGTGGCGGCTTCGATCGCTTCGGCCACGTCCACGTTGGTAACGGTGCCGAACAGCACGTCGTCACCACCGGTTTGCTTCTTGATTGTGAAGCGACCGATGGTGTCGAGGGCGGTGCGGAAGGCCACGGCGGCGGCCTTGAGGGCGGCCTGGCGTTCGGCCTCCTTGGCCCGGCGGTGTTCCACTTGGCGCAGCACCGCAGGGGTCACGCTTAGGCCCTTGCCGGTGGGGAGGAGGAAGTTGCGGGCGTAGCCCGGGGCCACCTCCACCAGATCACCGCTCTTGCCGAGGCTCAGAACGTCTTCGTTAAGGACTACTTGTACGCGCTTAGCCATGGGGACTGGATTCCTGAGTGCTGCCGAGAAGGCCAACCATTGAGCTTAGCGGGCGGGGTGCCTCTGGCCTACCGGTAGGCGCACCTGGGTGGCTAGGCCCAGGGCATGCATCAGCCGGATGTGCTGCCAGGTGAGGTCGATCTGACCGGCTTGCAGGCCGTGCTTGGCGGAATGGGGGAAGGCGTGGTGGTTGTTGTGCCAGCCTTCGCCGAAGGTGAGGGCGGCCACCCAGCGGTTGTTGCGGGAGGCGTCGCCACTGGGGTACACAACCTTGCCCCAGCAATGGGTGGCGGAATTCACCAGCCAGGTGATGTGATACACGAGCACCAGGCGTAGGGGGATGCCCCAGAGCACCAGGGCCCAGCCGCCGGCACCGGTCACGGTGCCGATCCAGAAGAGCAGGCCCGCCAGGGGCAGTTGCAGCAGCAGGAAGTACTTGTTCAGCCAGCGGTAGTAGGGGTCGCGGGCCAAGTCACCGGTGAGCCGGGGTACGGAGGCCATGGCGGGGATTTCTTCAAACATCCAGCCCATGTGGCTCCACCAGAAGCCGCGGTGGCTGTTGTGGTGATCGGCGTCGGTGTCGGAGAACTTGTGGTGGTGGCGGTGCAGGCCGGCCCAGTCGATCGGGCCGTGTTGACAGCTGATCGCCCCACAGGTGGCGAAGAAGCGTTCCAGCCATTGGGGTACCCGGAAGGCGCGGTGGCTCAGCAGGCGGTGGTAGCCGATGGTTACGCCCAGGCAGGCGGTGACCCAATAGAGCACCAGCAGGGTTGCTACGGCGGTGGGGCTCCAGAATTGGGGCAGTAGGGCGACAATGGCCAGCACGTGGATCGCCACCATGAAGCCAAGGGTGCCCCAGCGGGCCCCCTTGGGGATGGTGCCCTCGGCTTCGCCCTTACGCGGATGGCGCAGGGTGGCGGAACGCCGGGGGGGAGTGATGGCGGCGATGGGAAGCCGACCCAGGGAAGCGGTCATTCGAGACGAATAGGTTTCGATGCAGGAATCCTAGCAATACGGATTCGGATTAGGCAAGGGGGTGGATCTGGGCGCGCTCCGAGGTCCTGTGGAGAGTGAATAATGATTAAAATGCGGGCAATACGAATTTTGATCACGCGTGGGCTATCGGGAGCAGCTGGAGGCCGGCCATGGGGCCTTTGCCGCTTTGGTGCGCGCCTGGCATGAGCGCAATGGCTGGTCCCACAGGGTTTTGCCCTCCCTGGCGGAGCGCCTAGACCTGGGACGACTCCACAGTTCCCAGCTCTCCAACCTGCGCAACCGCAAGCTTGCCTCCCCCGGCCCAGAGGTGTTTCTCGCCCTGGGCGGCTGCAACCGCTGGCTGGCCGCCGCCCAGGCGGGCCAACAGCTTTCCCCCCAGGCGGCCGCCGCCCTTGCCGCTGATCCGGAGCTGTTGGCGGCCCTAAACCAGTCGGCCGTAGCCCTGGTGGGGCCCGAAGGCAGCGTGCTTGGGGCGGGGGAGCTGCTGGAGATCTTTGTGGGCTTGCGGGCGGTGCCTCCGGGTTTTGACCTGCGCATCAGTGAGCAGGAGGCCCCGGTGTTGAGTGCTGCCCTGGCGGAACTGTTGGCGGCGGGGCGCCCCTGGCGCCAATGCCGCGACACCGTGATGGCGGCCTATGGGGTGGAGAAACGCCAGCGGCGGGAGCGCTTCGCCGCGGTGATGGCCGGTCTGCGCGACTACAGCGCCGCCGAGCTGGATGCGGAATTGCCCGATCTGCAGCGGACCCTGGTGGCGGTGGGGCTCTCCCCGGCAGGGCTCCCCAGTGCCGATCAGCTGTTGGAGCAGTTGCGCAAGGCCGCCTAGCGGCGGAGCTGTTGGGGCTCGCCCCGGCGTTTTCTTTTGTGCTTTTGCGGCCAGCTCGGCATCGATCAGTGCTTAGTAAAACGCCCTTGGTATCGATCGGCGCTTGGTAAAACGCCTATGGCATCGATCCATCGTCACCAGTTAAGGGATGCCGCCAGCCAGGAGCTCCCACCGGCAAGAAGCTCCCACCGGCAAGAAGCTGCAGGTGATTCAGCTAGATCCAGTTGGCCAAGGGGACCCCACCGGAATCCGTGCTGGGGGAGGCTGGGGAGCCTTGCCCTGTTGTGGTGCTAGCGATTCAGCCCCCGGCCTGGCCCCTGGCCACCGACGCCGCCTGGGGGGCCGTGGCGGCAGCCCAGCAGCGGCTGCTGGCCAGTGACGCCCGCCGCACCGCCGCCGTGCAACCCCAGCTGGCCAAGGTGTTGGCGGCGTTCCAAGCGGAACGGCTCGGCACCCACCATTTCGCCTCGGTGAGTGGCTACGGCCACAACGACCTCGGCCGCGACACCCTTGACCGCGTCTTTGCCCGGGTGCTGGGGGCGGAAAAGGCGGCGGTGCGGCTGCAATTCGTTAGTGGCACCCATGCGATCGCCGCGGCCCTGTTTGGGGTGCTGCGCCCCGGCGATCGGCTGCTTTCGCTCACCGGCCGTCCCTACGACACCCTTGAGGAGGTGATCGGCCTGCGCGGCCAGGGCCAGGGTTCCCTGGCGGAATTCGGGATCAACTACGCCGAACTGCCGCTCACGGCCGCAGGGGCCGTGGATGAGGCGGGCCTTGCCGCTGCCCTGGCCCCGCCCACCCGGATGGTGTTGATCCAGCGCAGTTGCGGTTACAGCTGGCGGCCCTCGCTGCCAGTGGCCAGCATCGGCCGCCTCTGCGAACGGGTTAAAGCCCTGCAGCCCGAATGTTTGGTGTTTGTGGACAACTGCTATGGCGAGTTAGTGGAGGCTTTGGAACCCCCCCAGGTGGGGGCGGATCTGATCGCCGGCTCTTTGATCAAAAACCTTGGCGGCACGATCGCCCCCAGCGGCGGCTACGTGGCCGGTAAGGCTGAGCTGGTGGAGCAGGCCTGCTGTCGGCTCACGGCCCCGGGCATTGGTTCGGAGGGGGGCAGTGGCTTTGACCTGCATCGCCTGCTCTTCCAGGGCCTGTTTTTGGCGCCCCAGATGGTGGCGGAGTCGCTGATCTGTGCAGACCTGGTGGCCCAGGTGTTTGCCGACCGGGGGTTGGCGGTGCAACCGCTACCGGGGGCTGAACGCACCGATCTGATCCAGGCGGTGCGTTTTGGTGAACCCCGGGCCCTGCAGGAGGTGTGTCGGGCTTTCCAGGCCTGTTCGCCGGTGGGTGGCTATGTGGATCCGGTGCCGGCGCCGATGCCTGGTTACGCCAGTGAGTTGGTGATGGCTGGCGGCACCTTCATTGATGGCAGCACCAGTGAGTTGTCGGCCGATGGACCCCTGCGGGAGCCCTATGTGCTTTTCAGCCAGGGGGGCACCCACCGCAGCCACGCCGCCCTCGCCCTGGCGGCCGCCCTCAGCCGTTTGGATGCGGCCAGTTGAGCATTTTTCAGACATACTTACGCCGCTTTCCAGCCAGCTCTTTAACCCACCCCTAATTCCCCCTGATGGCCCTCTCCTTTCCGGCTGAGCTGCGGTACGCCGATAGCCATGAATACGCCGGCCCCGGCACTGCCGGGATGCGGCTCGGCCTCAGTGCCTTTGCCGTGGATCAGCTGGGCGACATCGTTTTTGTGGAATTGCCGGCGGTGGGCGAGCAGCTGGAACGGGGCAATCGCTTTGGCACCGTGGAATCGGTGAAGGCAGTGGAGGAGATCTATGCACCGTTGTCTGGCACGGTGCTGGCCGTTAACCAGGCGGTGATCGATCAACCGGAACTGCTGCAACACGACCCCTATGGCGCCGGTTGGTTGCTGGAGATAACTGCCAGTGAGCCCAGCCAATTTGACGATCTGATTGATGCGGCCAGCTACACCACCAAACTGGAAGGGGCCGCTTGATGGTTGCTATGCCAAGCGCCCGCCCGGAGGCCCCCTTAAGCCCTTTTTTACCGCGCCACCTGGGCCCATCGCCGGCGGACCAGGCCTTGATGTTGGAGCGGCTGGGTTGCAAAAACCTGGAGGAATTGCTCGGCCAATGTGTGCCGGCGGAGATCCTGCTGCCGGCGGCGGCGGCCCTGGCCGGTTTGCCCGAGGGTTGCGATGAACGGCAGGCCCTGGCGGAATTGGCCGAACGGGCGGCGGCCAACCAGCCGTGCCGCAGCCTGATCGGCCTTGGTTATTACGACTGTGTGACCCCGGCGCTACTGCAGCGCCATGTGTTTGAAAACCCGTCCTGGTACACCGCCTACACCCCCTACCAGGCGGAAATTGCCCAGGGGCGCCTGGAGGCCCTGCTCAATTTTCAAACGCTGATCACTGAGCTCACCGGCCTGCCGATCGCCAATGCCTCCCTGCTGGATGAGGGCACGGCCGCTGCCGAAGCCATGGCCCTGGCCCGCAGCGTTAGGGGGGCCAGCGGCGCCCGGCGTTTCCATGTGCAGGCCGACCTCTTCCCCCAAACCCTGGCGGTGCTCCAAACCCGGGCGGAACCGCTCGGCATCGAGCTGCTGCAGGAGGCCCCCGAGGCGATGCAGTTCAGCGAAGCCAGTTTTGGTTTGTTGTTACAGCTGCCTGGCGCCAGTGGCACCTGCCCCGATCCCGCGGCGGTGATCGCCCGGGCTAAGGCGGCGGGGGTGCTGGTGATCGCCTGTGTGGACCCCCTCGCCCAGGTGTTGATGCGGCCGGTGGCCGAGCTGGGGGTGGAGATTGCCGTGGGCAGTATTCAGCGTTTCGGGCTGCCCCTCGGTTTCGGTGGACCCCACGCCGCCTTTTTTGCCACCACTGAGGCCCATCGGCGTCAGATTCCTGGCCGCTTGGTGGGGGTTTCTAAGGATGCGGAAGGCCAGCCGGCCCTGCGCCTGGCCCTGCAGACCCGCGAGCAGCACATCCGCCGCGAAAAGGCCACCAGCAACATCTGCACGGCCCAGGTGCTGTTGGCGGTGCTGGCTGGTTTCTATGCGGTGCACCACGGCCCCGAGGGCCTCACTGCCCAGGCGGAGCAGCTGCAGCGGCTCACGGCCGCCCTGGCCCTGGGCTTGCGCCAGCTTGGCTACGGGCTGGAGGCGGAGCCGGCCTTTGACACCCTGCGGCTCCAGCTGCCGGAGCCGGGCCCCTGGCTGGAGAGGGCAGAGGCGGCGGGCTTCAACCTTTTGCCCCTGGCCACGGGCCTGGGGATCAGCCTCGACAGTTGCACTGACGAGGCTGAGCTAGCCCAGCTGTTGGAATTTTTTGCTGCGGCCAAGGGCCAGCCGGCGCCGGCTTTGGCGGAGCTGCTCCAGGCCCTAGCCCCAGCCGCTGGCGTGGGGGCCATTGGTCGGCGCCAGGGCCCCTGGCTAACCCAGGAGGTGTTCCAGCGCTACCGCAGCGAAACCGAGCTGCTGCGCTACATCCAGCGGCTGGCCAGCAAAGACTTCTCCCTGGTGCACGGCATGATCCCGCTGGGCAGCTGCACCATGAAGCTGAATGGCGCCGCTGAACTGCAGCCGGTGAGCTGGGCGGCCTTTAGCCGGGTGCATCCCTTTGCCCCGGCGGCCCAAACCCGTGGTTACCGCCAACTGACCACGGAATTGGAGGGCTGGCTGGCGGCGATCACCGGATTCGCTGCCGTTTCCCTGCAGCCCAATGCCGGCTCCCAGGGGGAATTCGCTGGGCTGCTGGTGATCCGCGCCTGGCAACGCAGCCGCGGCCAGGGCCAGCGCCGCGTTTGCCTGATCCCCAGCAGCGCCCATGGCACCAACCCCGCCAGTGCGGTGCTGGCCGGCCTGGAGGTGGTGGCGGTGCAGTGCGACAGCGAGGGCAACATCGACCGGGCAGACCTGGCCGCCAAGGCGGAGGCCCACAGCGACCAGCTGGCGGCCTTGATGGTTACCTACCCCTCCACCCATGGGGTGTTTGAGGCCGGCATCGGCGAGATCTGTGCCCTGATCCATCGCCATGGGGGGCAGGTGTATCTAGATGGCGCCAATCTCAATGCCCAGGTGGGGGTGTGCCGCCCCGCCGATTTCGGCGCCGATGTGTGCCACCTCAACCTGCACAAAACCTTCTGTATCCCCCATGGGGGCGGCGGCCCCGGCGTGGGGCCGATTGCAGTGGCGGCCCACCTGGCCCCGTTCTTGCCCGGCCATCCCTTGGTGAGCTGTGGCGGCGACCAGGGGATCGGTGCGGTGTCTGCGGCCCCCTGGGGCAGCGCCAGCATCCTGCCGATCAGTTGGATGTATATCAGGCTGATGGGGGGCGCTGGGCTGCGCCAGGCCACGGCGGTGGCGTTGCTGGCCGCCAATTACCTGGCCGAACAGCTGGATTCCTCCTATCCGGTGCTTTACCGCGGTGCCAAGGGCCGAGGCGCTGTCCAGGGTCGGGTGGCCCATGAATGCATCCTTGATCTACGGCCCCTGAAGCGCTCGGCGGGCATTGAGGTGGAAGACCTGGCCAAACGCCTGATGGACTATGGCTTCCATGCCCCCACCGTGAGCTGGCCCGTGGCGGGCACGGTGATGGTGGAACCCACCGAGAGTGAATCCCTGGCGGAGCTGGATCGCTTTGTGGCAGCGATGCGGGCGATCCGGGCGGAGGTGGCGGCGATTGAGGCGGGGACGGCCGACGCCAGCGATAACCCGCTGCGTCAGGCCCCCCACACCCTGGCGGCGCTAACGGCGGAGCACTGGGGGCACCCCTACAGCCGCCAGCAGGCGGCATTCCCGGTGGAGGGCCTCAGGCAAAACAAGCTCTGGCCGGCGGTGGCCCGCATCGACAATGCCTATGGGGACCGCCACCTGGTGTGCAGTTGCGCGGTAGCGGAGAAAGGATAGGAACGCCTGGCGGGCTAAATACCAGGCTTTTTTACCTAAACGCTGAAAATTTAAGATTTTCTCCTTGATTTAGCCCTTGCCTTTCAGTCATTATCTGTTGCAACTGCGGTGGAGGGGCTCGTGCCTTCCTTGTCACCGCTGCTTAAGGGGACCATGGGTACCAACGACAGCCAGGGAACAGGGCCGCAATTACCGTTCCAGCACCTCTTGGACCGGGGCGAAACAGTGAATGTGGCCGGCACCAATGTGGTGCGCGTGCCCTTTGGCGTGCGGCAATCGCGCCGGGCCCGCCCCCAACGCCAGGCCACCTGGGCCACTTTGGTGCTGCCCCTGCACTGCTGGGAGCCCACCCCTCCGCCCCAGGCGGCTTAGGCGCTAAGCAGCTGATTGGCGCCGTGCTTGGCCAGGCGCCAATCCACCAGGGCTTGCACATCGGCGATTGAACAGGCCGGGGCCCGGAAGGGCAGCACGCTCATCGGGCTGCGTTCCGGCCGCACCAGCCAGCTCAGATCGTCTTGGGCTAGAAGCACAAAGCCTCGATAGCGCAGGGGTTTTTGCTTTGGCAGGCCAGCTTGCTTTAGCAGTGCCGTTTGCTTTAGCAGTGCCGTTTGCTTCAGTAGTGCCGTTTGCTTCAGCAGTGCCGTTCGCTTTGGATTAGTGCCCAGATCGCTTGGCTGCACTGGCTAACCCCAAGAACAACAAACTATTTGAGCAACCTCCAAGCAAATTGCAACAAATGGAGTGGATCTGGCCAAGATCTCCCTCAGTAGAAGGCGCCACTGCGGCGATGGTGCACCGCCGTTTGGCCGGACTCATCCCAGAGGCCACCGGCATTCACCTGGGCATAGATCAGCCAGTGGTCACCGCACTCCATCCGTTGCACCACCGTGGCCTCCAGCCAGGCCAGGGCGTCGGGCAGCAGCGGTTGGCCGCCGGGGCTCAGCTCAAGCTCGAGGCCGGCAAAGCGGTCGCTGCCGGGGGGGAAGCGCTGCAGGAATTGCTTCATCGGCCCGAGTTCCTTGCCGGCGGCCAGCACGTTGAGCGCAAAGCAATCGCCCCCATGCAGCAGCGCCTCCACCGCCCGGTCCCGGGCCACGGCCACGGAGAAGCCCGGCGGCTGGAAACTGGCCTGGCTCACCCAGCTGGCCACCATGGCGCCGCTGAGGGCGTTCTCCCCGGAGCCCTTGCGGGCCGTGAGCACACAGAGGGAGCCGATCACCCGGCCTAGGGCGAGCACCGCTGGATCACTGCGGCTTTCATTGAGGCCGCCACCACTGCGTTTCTGCTGGCGTTGTTGCTGTTGTTGCAGTTGACGCGCCAGGGCGGTGCCGGTTTCTTCGCAGCGTTTCAGGGTGGGGGCATCGGGGCTGAATTTCACCCGAATCGGCGCAAAGGCCATCGTGAAACCGCCATCCGTAAGTTTTCCCTCCAATAGATCGAGGGCCTCGCCGCTCCAGCCGAAGCTGCCAAATACCCCCACCGGTTTCTGGCGGTCCCCGGCGGCCAGCAGGCTGCCCAGGGCCGAAACGATCGGGGTGGGGGCATGGCCGCCGAGGGTGGGGGAGCCGATCAGCACGGCATCACAGTGGCGAATCGCCTCCAGCAGGGTTTCGTTGCTGCTGAATTCGCAGTTGAGGCTGTTTACCCGCACCCCGGCCCGGGCAATCCCCTGGGCGATGGCATCGGCGATGGCGGCGGTGTTGCCGTAGGCGCTGGCATAGAGCAGCGTTACCGCCAGGCTGGCCTTCTGTTGGCCTTCCCCCCAACGGCGGTAATCACTCAGCAAACTGCGCCAGCTTTCGCTGATCGCCGGCCCATGGCCCGGGGCGATGTTGCGGATCGGCAATTCCTCAAGGCGATCCACCACCGCCTCCACCTGGTTGGCCATCGGCGCCATCAAGCAGTCGTAGTAATACCTGCGGTCTTCCTCCGTGGCGCTGCGGTGGCTTTCGGCGTAGCTGTTGGTGCAGAGATGGGCGGCAAAAAAGCGGCCACTCATCAGCAGGCCGCTCTGGTCGTCAAAGGCCACCAGGCCCCCGGGCCAGCGGGGGGTGGGCACCGGCAGCAGCCGCAAAAAGCGACCGGTGGCCAAGGGCAGCAGCTCTTCGGTCTTAACCACCTGCAGCGGCGGCAGGGCCGGGATTGGGCTGGTTTCGGCTTCCGGGGTGGGGCTGGGTTTACGCCGGCCCCAGAGCTCCTGCAGCAGCTTGGCGCCGGCGTTGGAGGCCACCAGCTGCAGCTGGGGCCAGCCGGCCAGCAGCCGTTGCAGCAGCGCCACCCGGTTGGGGTTCACATCGCCCAGCACCACCCGCAGCGCCTGGTCTTGGGGCACCAGCTGTTGCAGGGCCTCCAGGAAGGGGGCGGCGAAGGCTTCCCCCGGGGGATGCACCAGCACCGCCGGGCTGCCGGCAAACAGGAAGCTGTTGTGGCAGGTGCCGCGCTCGAGGCCATATTCCACCTCAAAACGCAGCCGCCGGGGGCTAAGGCCCCGCAGGCAGGTGAGGCCACTGTCCAGGGGCAGGGCCAGCATCGAACGGTCGTCGCTGCTGGGGGCGGGGGGGGTGCTGGTCATTAGTAGTGGTTGCCTACCTTGCGGTGGTGGGCGGCGGTGAGGGCGTCGTTGTCGGCCACGTTGCCGTTTTCCACTAGGGCATAGATCAGCCAGTGGTCGGCACATTCCAGCCGTTGTTGAACGCGGCAGTCGAGGAAGGCGAGGGCATCCACCAGCACCGGCCCGCCGCTGGCCACCGTATCGAGGGTGGCAACGCCGCTGAAACGGTCGGCGCCGGGGGGGAAACGTTTGAGGAAATGGCGCAGCAGCGTCTGGTGGTTCTGTTCCGCCAGCACGTTGAGCACAAAACAGTCACCCACCTGCATCAGCGCTTCAATCGCCCGGTCCTTGGCCACGGCCACGCTGAGGCCGGGGGGGTCAAAGCTGGCCTGGCTCACCCAGCTGGCCACCATGGCGCCGCTGCGGCTGCTTTCCCCTTCCCCCTGGCGGGCGGTAACCACATAGAGGCCGCCACTGAGCCGGCCCAGGGCCTTGTCGAGGTTGGCATCCAGGGCCTTCATCGCCGCAATCGCCCGGTCACGCATCAGCAGTTGGCCCAGGTCGGTGCCGGCCTCTTCGCAGAGCTGATAGGCGGCGGCATCGGGGACGCTGCGGATGCGCAGGGGGGCAAAGGCTTCGGCATGGCCCAGGTTGCGCAGTTGGCTGGCCACCGCATCGATTGGTTCGTCGTTGCCGCCGTAGGCGTCGTAAAGCCCCACCGGTTGTTTGGCATTGAGGGCCGCCAGCAGGGTGCCCCAATTTTTCTGCAGCTCGGCATCGGGGTTGGCCGGGGGGGTGGGCAGCACCACGGCGCTGGCTTCTCCGATCAAGGCCGATAGCTCCTGGGGGTCGGTGCCGCGCAGGTCGACCATTTGCACCGGCAGATCGGTTTTGCTGATCCCCCGGGCGATGGCCTGGCTGAGGCGATCACAGAAACCGTATTGGCTCACGTAAACCACTGCCCCATAGCGGTCCCCTTTGCTGCGCTCCCGACTCCAGTCGCCGTAGTCGCCCACCCAAAGGTTGAGGTGATCCCGCAGCAGCGGCCCGTGGCCGGTGGCGATCAGCTTCAGTTCCGGTAACGCCTCCACGCGCTTGAGCGCCTGCAGCACACTGCGGGCATTGGGGCCCATCAGGCAGTCGTAGTAGTAGCGAAAATCCGGGGCGAGGGCGCCTGGATCGCGGTCGAAAACATCGTCGCTGCAGTAATGCATCCCAAAGGCATCACAGGTGTAAAGCGCACCGGTGCCGTGGTCGTAACTAAAGATCGTGTCTGGCCAGTGCAGGTTTGGGGCACTGAGGAATTCAAAGCGGTGCTGCACACCACTGCTGGGGTTCACCCCTAGGTCGAGTTCATCACCGCTTTTCACCGCCCGCCGCCGGAAGGGGCGGTGCACCTGGTTTTCCAGGTAGCTGATCGCCACCTTCGAGGCGATGATCTCCAGCTCGGGGTTCAGTTCCAGCAGGTCTGCTACCAGGCCCGAATGGTCGGGTTCGGTGTGGGAAACGATCAGCTGATCGATTTGGCGGGGATCGATTAGTTCCTGCAGCTGGGGAATCCAGCTGCTGCGGAACTTGGCGTGGCTGCTGTCCACCAGGGCCGTGCGTTCACCGCGCACCAAAAAAGCGTTGTAGGTGGTGCCGTTGCGCAGGCCGAATTCGATGTCAAAACGGCTGCGATCCCAGTCGAGGGACCGCAGGGTGGTGGTATCAGCAGCGATCTCAGCCAGCTGTAGCGACAGCCTGGGCTCCATTTGGATCGGGGCGGCGGGTGATCAGCCTAGGGATAGCAGCAAGGGCCTAGGCGACCCGCAGGCTGAGGCCAGGGCCGTTGGCAATCAGGCCCGAGATCTTGTTGCGCATCTGCACCAGGGTTTCATCGCTGCCCTGTTGCCCATGCCAGCGCAGGCGGGTGAGCAGTTCCAGGCCCCCCTGGTCCCGGTCTGCCTGCAGGGTGGCGTCTACACAGAGGAGCCCCTCGATGTCGGGGTGGCTGGCCCGCAGGGCCACATAAACCGGACCGTTATCAATGATTTCAACCCGGTGGCCGAGGTTGCCGAGGCCCTTGCGCAGGGTGTTGAGCCAGAGGCCCAAGCCAGGGGCCGTGGTGGTGCGTACGCGAACCAGTTCCATCCGAAGACCATGCATGGATGTCAGCTTGAGTCTCGCCTGTTGCAGGGACCCCCGGCTGTTTGCTGCGAAACCTCGGGTTTTTAGCCCTTGGTCAGTCGCCCACGGTCACCGTTACGGCGCCGGCGCCCTCGGCCTTAGGGGCGGTTACTTGAAGCACACCATCGCGGTAATGGGCCTTGAGGCCATCGCGGTGGATGCCGCGGGGGAAGCGGAAGCTGCGGCTCCAGGTGCCATAGCGAAACTCACTGATTAGCGGTTGGGCCTGGCCTGGGTCGCCGGTGGCTGCGGTGGGCGCTTCTGGGGCCTTGCGTTCGGCGCTGATCACCAGGCTGCGCTCGGTGGCTTTCACATCGATGGAGGTGCGCTCCACCCCTGGCAGTTCCAGGCTGATCGTGTATGCGGAATCGGTTTCACGCACTTCGGCGGCGGGCACCCGTTCGGCGTGGGATAGCTGTTGCTCCAGCTTCTCAAACAGTTCGAAGGGGGCATTGCGAAGGGTGAGCATTTTCGGGTCCTCACGGGGTTGATTGCCAGGGGTATGACCCCGCTGGCGTGACCTAAGTGTTTCCCGCTTTCTTTGGGCAGGGCAGGGGGGGAACCGGCCCTTGGGGTGCGGCCCTCCCCACCCATTACGGTTCCCACCACCAATTGCCGAAACAGGCGGCCTGGCCGCGGTAATGGCGTTCCTCATCCAGCAGGCTCCAGAGCCGGGCGTTGCGGATTTGGAAGCGGCGGCCCTGGCTATCTACCCGTTCACCGCCGTAGCCCTCCAATGCCTCCTGGCGCCGCGCTTTTTCGAGGGCCTGGCGGCGATCAAGGTGATTTTGCTGCCGGGCACTGAGCCGCGAGGGCAGGCCCACCATTTCCTGCCAATTGCGCTTGAACAGCTGTAATGCCGCCCGGTTCGCATAGATGAAGCGGGGGTCAGCGGCGCCGTCGTGACAAAGCACCACCCGGTCGAGCACAAACAGTTCCTGGGCCGCTAGGCGACTGCCCTGGGCCCGCAGCAGCGGCTGGCCATAGAGCCGTTGGTGGGAATCCAGCAGCAGGCTGGTGAGCCCCAGCAGCTGCGGGCTGAGCCAGGGGGGATCGTTGTTTGCTGCCGCTGGACTCATGGCCCGGCACCGGCCCCCATCGCCTTGGCCATGGCCAGCTGGCCCATCAAGCTGCCCTGCTGGCGTAGGCGTTCCAGGAACAGTTGGTTGGCTTCGGGGAAGCGGGGTTCCACGGCTAGGGGTAGGTCGCCCGCCTCATCCAGCCCCGTGCTGCCGGCCATGGCTGGGGTGATCACCACCAGGTCGGGGTCGAGGGGGGCGGTGTAGGCCCACCAGCTGAGCGGGTCGGGGCGGGGGACGGCGGCGGGGCTGGCCGGGGGGGGCATCCCCAGGGCGGCGCGCTCGTCTGCCAGGTGTTGGCGGCGCCGTTCGGCCAGGTCGCTAAGCAGTTGGCTACGGCTACGGCCCCGCAGTTGAAACAACACAAAGGGGTCTTCGCTGAAGCGATCACCCATCAGGTAATAAACGGCGCTGATGTGTTTGCAGGGGTTGGCCTTATCGGGGCAACTGCATTCGCTGCGCACCTCCTGCAATTTGAACGGGAACAGCCGTTTACCACTCACCGCAAAGGCGCGTTCGATGTCATCGGGCATGATCCCGGCCAGCAGTTGACAGGTCCAACGGGCCTTTTGGGTGAGGGCCTCCAGCACGAACTCCCAGTCCTCATCGGTGAGCACATCAAGCCAGAGCTTCACCTTGTAGGGCTCCGCTTCGGTGCCCTGCACCCGGGCCTGCACCCGGCGCCCTTCAAAACGGATCGAGAGCACATTGCCCTCCCGGGCATAGATCCAGGCCCGTTCCAGCCGCTTCTTGTAGCGGTATGAATTGATCAGTTCCATCCACTCGGCCACCCACCAGGGCTGCTGGCCGAGGCCTTCCTTACTGAGGGTGGTGGTCGAACTGGTCATGGGGGCATTGCCCAAGGGGCCCAGTCTGGCCCCTGGCTTGCCGCTCAGGCCTCGCTGAGGCTCACCAGTTCCCGCAGCTGGCTGATCTCCAGGCCCCCCAGCCATTCCTCGCCACTGCCGACGATCTCGGCGGCAAGTTTTGCCTTGTCGCGGATCATCTTGTCGATCTTTTCTTCCACCGAACCGGTGGTGATGAACTTATGCACCAGCACCCGTTTGGTTTGGCCGATCCGATAGGCGCGGTCGGTGGCCTGGTTTTCCACGGCGGGGTTCCACCAGCGGTCGATGTGGAACACATGGCTGGCCCTGGTGAGGTTTAGCCCCACCCCACCGGCCTTCAGCGACAGCAGGAACAGCTGCGGCCCGCGGGGATCCCCCTGGAAGCGGTCCACCATCGCCTGGCGGTCATTTTTGCTGCTGCCCCCATGCAGGAACGGCACCTCCTGCTTCCAACGCTGTTGCAGGTGGGCCTTGAGCAAATGCCCCCATTCGGCGAACTGGGTAAACAGCAGGGCGCGGTCGCCGGCCTCCACCACCTCCTCGAGGATTTCCTCCAGCCGTTGCAGCTTGGCGGAGCGGGCGGCAAAGCCTTCCCCCACGGATTCCTCCTTGAGGGCTAGGGCCGGGTGGTTGCAGATCTGTTTGAGCTTGGTGAGGAGCGCCAACACCTGGCCATGTTTCTTGCCGAGCGGTGCCCGCTGGATTGCCTCCAGGGTTTCGTCAACGGTTTTGCGATAGAGCTTTGTTTGTTCTGGGCTTAACCCCACCCATTCATTTAGTTCGAGTTTTTCCGGTAGGTCGCTGATGATTGATTTATCGGTTTTAAGCCGCCGCAACAGGAAGGGCCCCACCCGGGCCTTGAGGTCCTTGAGTGAAGCGGTGTCGCCATAGCGTTCGATCGGTAGGCGATAGCGCTGGCGGAAGAAGTCTTCTTCCCCCAACACCCGCGGGTTGAGGAAATCCATCAGCGCCCAGAGTTCACTGACGCGGTTTTCCACCGGGGTGCCGGTGAGGGCGATGCGGAAGCGGCTCTGGCGCAGGGGCCGGGCCAGCTCCCGGGCCGCCTGGCTTTGTTTGGCGCTGGCATTTTTGATCGCCTGGGCCTCATCGATCACCAGCCCCTGCCAGTCGTGGCCCAGCAGCAGCTCCCGATCCCGCTGCAGCAGGCCATAGCTGGTGAGCACCAGGTCCACCCCCTTGAGGGCTTTGCTGAGGGCGGCCTCCGTGGCTGCCCGTTTGGGGCCGTAGTGCTCCAGCACCTGCAGTTCAGGGGTGAATTGGGCCGCCTCCCGTTTCCAGTTGGTGAGCACCGAGGTGGGCGCCACCAGCAGCACCGGCCGTTTCAATTCCTGTTCGGCCTTGAGGTGTTGCAGGAAGGCCAGCAGCTGGATTGTTTTGCCGAGGCCCATGTCATCGGCGAGGCAGGCCCCCTGGTCAAAGCGATGCAGAAAGGCCAGCCAACCGAGGCCCCTTTCCTGGTAAGGCCGCAGCTGGCCAATGAAACCCTCTGGAGCCGGCAACGGATCCGGGGCCTTCTGTTGGTGGTACTGCTCCAGCACCGCCTGCAAGCGGGGCCCCGCCAGGAAGCGATGCACCGGCAAGCGCATCAAGGTGTCGCCGTCGCTGGCGGTGAGCCGCAGGGCGTCATCAAGGCTGAGGGCGGGATCGGCGGCGCAGAATTTTTCGGCGTTTTTGAGGTCGCCGGGGCGCAGTTCGATCCAGGCGCCCTTGTGTTGCACCAGGGGGCTGCGTTTGCCCGCCAGCCGCTCCAGGTCTTTAAGGGTGAGGGTGACCCCACCGATCATTAGTTCCCAAGAGAAGTCAAGGGTTTCGCCGATGCTGAAGCCCTTGGCGTTGCTGGGTAGTTCCGCCTCGATCGCCAGGCCCAGGCGGCTGGCGAGGCCGCCACTGAGGCTGGCGGGCAGCACCACCCCCACCCCCACATCGCGCAGCTTGGCGGCGGCGGTGCGCACCAGCACAAAGGCTTCGGCCGCCGCCAGGTCCATTTCTTCCGGGGCGGCCCCCTCCAGGCCCCGTTGCAAGGGCTCAAAGGCCCCTAGGGCCCGGCCGAGGCCCTCCAGCAGCAGTTCACCGGGCTGGGGCACATTGATTGCGCCGAGGCTCAGTTCGCCATCGCCGGCGGCCCATACCGCGGCGGCCGGTTGCCGCAGGCTGGGGTCGGCCTCCGCCTGCAGGCCAAAGCGCAGCTTCCAGAGCTCACTGTCGTTGGGGGGCACCTCCAGCTCCAGCACCGCCCGGGCCGGTGCCACCCGGCCGGCGACGGTTTCGCGCCAGTGGTTGGTGGCGGTGGCCAGCCGTTCCCCGTCTTCAGGGCTGAGCTCGAGGCCGCCATCGCCGGGGCCGAGGGCCCGCTGCCAGGCGGCCAGCAGCGGATCTAGCCCCTGCTCCTCCGCCTGGAAGCTTTGGCGCAACTGGCCATCCACCAGGGCCGCCACGATTTCCGCCACCTCCAGCCGCCGGGCGCCGGGGCGGCGACAGGCCAGCGTTGCTTCCGGGTCGCCGGCCCCGCTGGTTACCACCCGGGGCAGGCGCAGGGCCAGGTCCTCGAGGCGGCGGCGGTCCTCCTCGTGGTTCAGCAGCGGTTGCCATTGGGCCCGGGCCTGGGGGGCCAGCTGCACGGCCGGTAGCCAGCGACCCCGGGCCACCAGGCTCAGCACCCAACGCTGCAGGTGGGCCCACCAGAGCAGTTCTTCCCCCAGTTCTGGGTGCTGGCCGGAGAGCGGTAACTGCCCCAGCCAGTCGGCGGCGGCGGCGGCATTTAGGGCTAGGCCCTGCAATTGCCAGGGCCACCACTCCAGCTGCTTGGGCAGGGTTTCACCCGCCATCAGCGGCAGGCCATTGCTGCGGCTGGGCAGGCTCAGGCAGAACTGCAGCTCTGCCGCCACTGGCGCCGCCGGCAGTCGCCCCAGCTCCTCGAGCCAGGCGCTTAGGTCGTCGCTGTTTAGGGCGAGGGGATGGGGCCGGGGGGCGCTGAGCCCTTCCAACTTCTGGGGTTTTGCCACCCGCCAGGTGTCGGCCCAGAGGACCAGACAGGGCTGCGCGGGGGTCTGCAGCCAAACGGCGTGCAGCAGGCTCATGGCCGTGGCGGCAGTGGGCGGCAGCGCCCTGGCTGCCCCACTATGAATCCCCACTTGGTGGGGCTCCCCGCAGGGCGTTGCGGGATCATGGGGTTTCGGCGCTTGGGTTTTTCGGTTCATGGCAGTTGCTTCCGCCCAGCCCCGCAGCGGCGCCGAAATCCGCGAAGCCTTCCTCGCCTTTTTTGAGGCCCGGGGCCACGAGCGCGTCGCCAGCGCCTCCCTGGTGCCAGACGACCCCACGGTGCTGCTCACCATCGCCGGCATGTTGCCGTTTAAGCCGGTGTTTCTGGGCCAGGCCCCGCGGCCAGCCCCCCGGGCCACCAGCAGCCAGAAGTGCATCCGCACCAACGACATTGAGAACGTGGGTCGCACGGCGCGCCACCACACCTTCTTTGAGATGCTCGGCAACTTCTCCTTCGCTGATTACTTCAAGGAGCAGGCGATTCAGTGGGCTTGGGAACTGAGCACTGAAGTGTTCGGGCTGGATCCAAAGAATCTGGTGGTGAGTGTCTTCCGGGAAGACGATGAGGCCGAGGCGATCTGGCGCCACACGGTGGGGGTAAATCCCAAACGGATCATCCGCATTGATGAGGCCGATAACTTCTGGGCCTCGGGCCCCACCGGCCCCTGTGGCCCCTGTTCGGAGATCTACTACGACTTCAAGCCTGAGCTGGGTGACGACGGCATCGACCTGGAGGACGACTCGCGCTTTATCGAGTTTTACAACCTGGTGTTTATGCAATACAACCGCGACGCCGAGGGCAAGCTCACGCCCCTGGCCAACCGCAACATCGACACCGGCATGGGCCTCGAGCGCATGGCCCAGATCCTGCAACAGGTGCCTAATAACTACGAAACAGATCTGATCTATCCGCTGATTGAAACGGCGGCGGCCCTGGCCGGCGTTGACTACCGCCAGCTTGATGCCAAGGGCCAATCGTCGCTAAAGGTGATCGGCGACCACAGCCGCGCCATCACCATGCTGATCAGCGACGGCGTGAGCGCCAGCAACCTCGGCCGCGGCTACATCCTGCGGCGCCTGTTGCGGCGGGTGGTGCGCCATGGACGGCTCCTGGGCATCGACAAGCCCTTCCTTACGGCGCTGGGGGAAGCCTCGATTGAGCTAATGGCTACGGCCTATCCCCAGTTGCTGGAACGGCGCGAGGCGATCGGCGCCGAGCTGGCCCGGGAAGAAGCCCGCTTCCTCGAAACCCTGGAGCGGGGCGAGAAGCTATTGGCGGAGGTGCTGGCCAGTAAGCCCCAGCAGATTTCCGGGGAGCAGGCCTTTGAGCTCTACGACACCTACGGCTTCCCGCTCGAACTCACCGAAGAGATCGCCGAGGAGCATGGCCTCCAGGTGGATCTGGCCGGCTTTGAGGCGGCGATGCAGGCCCAACGCCAGCGGGCCAAGGCGGCGGCGGTGAGCATCGACCTCACCCTGCAGGGGGCCATTGAGCAGCTGGCCGCGGAGCTGGAGGCCACTGATTTTCGGGGCTACGGGGCCCTGGAACAGCGCAGCTGCGTGCTCGCCCTAGTGGTGAACGGCGCCCCGGCCCCGCAGGCCAGTGCCGGCGACCAGGTGCAGTTGATGCTGGATTCCACCCCCTTCTATGGCGAAGGCGGCGGCCAGGTGGGCGACCGGGGCCTGCTTAGCGGTGCTGCTGCCGAGGCTGATGCAGATAGTGGTGTGGTCGTGGTGATCGAGGCGGTGAGCCGCAACCGCAGTGTGTTTGTGCACAGCGGCCATATCGAACGGGGCCGCTTGGCGGTGGGCGATGTGGTGCAGGCCCAGGTGGATCGCGCCTGCCGCCGCCGGCTCCAGGCCAACCACACGGCCACCCATCTGTTGCAGGCGGCCCTTAAGCAGCTGGTGGATCCCGCCATCGCCCAGGCCGGTTCCCTGGTGGATTTTGATCGCCTGCGCTTTGATTTCCATTCCCCCCGCGCCGTGACCCCGGCCGAGCTGGGGCAGATCGAGGCGCTGATCAACGGCTGGATTGCCGCTGCCCACGACCTGGAGGTGCAGGAGCTGGCGATCGAGCAGGCCAAGGCCGCCGGGGCTGTGGCGATGTTTGGCGAGAAGTACGGCGATGTGGTGCGGGTGGTGGATGTGCCCGGCGTGTCGATGGAGCTCTGCGGCGGCACCCACGTGGCCAACACCGCTGAGATTGGCCTGTTCAAAATCATCAGCGAGGCCGGAGTGGCCGCCGGCATCCGCCGCATCGAGGCCGTGGCGGGCCCGGCGGTGTTGCCTTACCTCAATGAACGGGAGGCGGTGGTGCGCCAACTCAGCGATCGCTTCAAGGTGCAGCCCGCCGAAATCCTCGAGCGGGTGGCCGCCCTGCAGGAGGAACTCAAGGCCTCCAGCAAAGCCCTGGCCGCTGCCCGCGCTGAGTTGGCCCTGGCCAAGGCGGCCGCCCTGGTGAGCCAGGCGCAAACTGTGGGATCTGCAGCCCAAGCTTTCCAGCTGTTGGTGGCCCGCCTCGATGGGGTGGCCGGCGATGGTCTGCAGGCCGCAGCCCAGCAGCTCCAGGAACAGCTCGGCGCCAGCGCCGCCGTGCTGCTCGGTGGCGTTCCAGAACCCGACAAGGTGGCCCTGGTGGCGGCCTTCGGGCCGGCGGTGGTGAAGGCTGGGCTCCAGGCCGGCAAGTTTGTGGGCAGCGTCGCCAAACGCTGTGGCGGCGGCGGCGGCGGTCGCCCCAACTTGGCCCAAGCCGGTGGCCGTGATCCAGCCGCCCTCGAAGCGGCCCTGGCCGCCGCCCGAGAGGAACTGCTGGCGGCCCTATCCGCTTAATCTCACGGCTCAGTTGCCCTTGCTGCAATGCGTTGGTACCTGCCACTTCTTGGCGCCGCCCTCAGCCTGCAAACCTCCCTGGCCTGGGCTGCCCCGGCCGCTGGTTTGCTGGCTGGCCTCAAGTTGCCCTTGCCGAAGCCGGCGGCGGCTTTGTTTGCCGCCAATGGCCTGGGCCAGGCGAGCCTTAATAGCCAGCTTTCCGCCACCCCTGAGGAGTTGCTGGCCAAGCTCAAGGCGGAGCTGGGCGCCCAGGGATACAAGGAACGCTCGATCAACACAGTGGTGGGCCCCTGGGGCTTCAACCTGGTGCTGGAGCCCCCTGGCGGCACCAGCGTTGATGGCACCCCCGCCGGCAAAACGGCCGTGCTGGTGGCCCAGGCCACGGCGATTGCGCCTGGACGCCTCAACCTCAACCTGCGTTTTGAAGGCGTTTGAGCTGGGCCGCTGCGG
>Ga0114981_10000377_pt1 | contig 29157 bp, 18 predicted proteins | sample S_140806_MF_Meta_FD_87028 | JGI IMG/M metagenome (GOLD analysis project Ga0114981, IMG submission 87028) | Freshwater microbial communities from Lake Simoncouche, Canada to study carbon cycling - S_140806_MF_MetaG | ecosystem: Environmental > Aquatic > Freshwater > Lake | place: Lake...
ACCGATTGCTGATCCGTGCGCCGTTCCATGAACCCGATCCTTCGGTTGGAATTGAATTAATCATTCAACCGCAGCAATCCTTCGGAACCGGTCATCATCCTACGACATTATTAATCGCCGAAAAGTTATTAACACTGCCATTGTCCGCGCGTTATATCATGGATCTCGGTTGCGGAACGGGTGTTCTTGCTATTCTGGCTCACCGCTTAGGTGCCGGCAAAGTGGAAGGGGTGGATATTGAAGGTCCGGCAGTTGAGAATTCTATTGAGAATGCGCGTAACAATAATGCGGAGTCAATCGTCTTTACTCAAGGTACTGCCGATGTTTTACAAGGGAAAGCCTACGATGTGATTCTGGCGAACATTAACAAGAATATTTTGAAAGCTGCAATGTCACAATTCTCAGAATCTGTTAAACCGGGAGGCGATCTATTGCTCAGCGGTTTCTTCGTTACGGATGCTGATGAGTTAACGGTTGCGGCTGCAGGATCTTTTGAATTCAGCGAATTGAAAAATAACGGAGAATGGGCAATGTTGCACCTCCGCAGAAAATCTTAAGTTCTATGAAACGATCACGGTTAATTATCCTTATCGGTTTACTGCTCAGCAGTGTTGGCGTTCGACTCTCCGCTCAAACGATGCCTAAGTCGTTTACGGAAGACAATGTGAAGTTCATAGCTGAACTCCGCGATTTTTTTGAATCGAACGACAAGAAAGAAGGTAAGGATTTCATTGATGATTTCAACGAACAATACTGGCTTACGGGGAAGGTTACTGAGGAAATCAAACAGGCCATGTACAAGAATACCAACGCGATGGCAAAGAAGAAATTCAAGCCTTCACCAGAGTATTACGCCTATATCAATACCATCAAGACAATAATCGATAAGAAAACACCAATGTCCACTTTCAACGATTGGCAAGTGTGTTTCATGAATGTGAGCAACAACCGCAATCAAAAACCATTTTCTGATTTTATTCTGATGGGTCAAAATTTGTTTCGTGATAATACCTTCTATGATACTCCTTCTGGTTCGTGGCAGGCACGTGGAGGTTCATGGAAATTCATGTGCGACAGTATTCCCCAAATTCGCTTTACAAATGTTACGATCAAAGGTGTTGGAAAGAATGATAGCACCTTAATCTATAACACGACCGGAACGTTTAACGTTTCGAAGCAAACTTGGACGGGTCAAGGAGGAAAAGTAGATTGGAAGCGCGCAGGACTTAAAGAAACAGACGTTTATTGTGAGTTGAAAAACTACAATATTGCTTTAAAGAGTATGAGCTTTACTGCCGACTCTGTAACGTTTTACAATAAAATCTACTTCAAGGATAAGCCCTTGAGCGGAAAACTTACCGAGAAACTGACTCCAGACGTCACCAAAGCGAGTGCAAATTATCCTCGATTTGAATCATACAGCAGCCGCTACCAAATCAAGTCGATGTATCCAAACGTGGATTACGAAGGTGGATTCTCGCAGATCGGTTTTAAGTTCATCGGTTCTGGAACGAAAGAGGCTCCTGCGTTTTTCATGTTCAAGCGCAATGGAAAGAACTTCCTCTATGCGTCTTCATTGAGTTTCGCTATTACTGATGAGAAAGTAACTAGTCCGAATACAAGCATTAAATTCTTCCTTGATGCGGACTCTATTGTACATCCGCTCGTCGATTTTAAGTATTTCGTTGACTCTTCGAAAGTTATTCTTTACCGCTCGAATGAAGGTGCTTCTCAGGCTCCTTATTACAATTCGTTTCACAAAGTAGACATGTATGTCGAGCAAATTGTTTGGAAAACGAATGAGCCAACCATTACAATGGGTACACTGCCAACAACAACTCAAGCGGAGGCATCGTTTCCTTCAGTAGATTATTACCGTCAGTATTTGTACGACCGTCTACAACTGATGGATGTTGTTCACCCATTAATCAAGATCCGTAATTTTGTGCGCGATGAAAATGGAGGTGTGACAACGTTTACATTGGCCGCTCTAGCGAAATACTGGAAACTTCCGATAGAGAATCTACGACCTACGATCATGAATTTGTCTAATCAAGGATTCGTGATTTATGATCCAGGAACAGACATGATTACGTACAAGGAGAAGTGTGATACGTACATCGCAGCTAGGGCAGGGAAGAAGGACTATGACAACATCATGTTCAACTCCAAAGTATCGCCTGGAACTCCGAACGCAAAACTCAATCTTCTGAATTACGACTTAACGATTTTCGGAGTAGAGGAAGTTGCTCTTTCTGATTCTCAAAACGTTGTCGTATTCCCTGAAGGTGATCGCATCATTCTCAAAAAAAATAGAAACTTCACATTCGAAGGTTCGATCATGGCGGGTCGCTTCGATTACTACGGAAAACTCTTCTCGTTTACGTACGAAACGTTCACTATGAGTTTGAATAACGTTGACTCTGTGCGTATTTGGGTAGATACACCTGAACGTGATCCGCGCGATCCGAAAGGAGGTTTCAAGCAGGTAAAAGTCCGAAGTGTAATTGAGAATCTCAATGGTGAATTGAAGATTGATAATCCGGCCAACAAGTCGGGAATCTTCAATAAGAAATACGCGAACTACCCGATTTTTACCAGTGAAAAACCGGCATTTGTGTATTACGATAAACCATCAATTCATAAAGGCGTATATAATCGAGACAAGTTCTATTTCAAACTCGATCCATTTACGATTGATAGTCTGGATAACTTCGAGAATAGTGCATTGAAATTCTCTGGAGTTTTTGAGTCGGCGGGAATACTTCCAGCAATTCGAGATACACTTGGATTGCAACCTGATTATTCACTTGGATTTGTTCGTCAGGCGCCTCCGGGTGGATATCCCATGTATGGTGGAAAGGCAAAATTCACCAATACCATTAGCCTTTCGAATAAAGGTCTACATGGTAACGGACGCATCGATTACATCACTTCCACGGCTATTGCCAAAGATTTTACGATGTTCCCCGATTCAACCAATGGCGTGGCTGAAACGTATGACATCAAAGAGCAAAAAATATCTGGTAAAACAGAGTATCCAGAAGTATCCGGTAAGAATGTTTATATCCATTTCGTTCCGAAAAAAGATTACCTCCAGGCAACAAATAAGGATTCAGCATTTGCAGTTTTCAATGATCAGGCAAAGTTGACGGGAACACTTACGCTGGGGCCTAAGCAATTGCTTGGGAAAGGAAAAATGGATTTCTCGAATGCGGAAATGATTTCAGACAAAATGGTGTTGAAGCATCATGTTGCCGATGCCGATACTGCTGATTTCAATTTGAAAGCAACAGAAATGGCTGGAATGGCATTCGCAACTAAGAATTTCAAAGCGCATGTCGATTTTGAAAAACGTGAAGGGGAGTTTAAAGCAAACGGTAAAGGATCAATTGTGAATTTCCCAGTGAACCAGTATATCTGTTATATGGAGAATTTCAAGTGGTTCATGGATAAGAGCGAAATCGAATTGAGCGGAAACAAGGCGAAACCAGGACAAACAGATTTGGATCTCGAAGGACCCGAGTTTATTTCTGTACATCCCAAGCAAGACTCATTGCGATTCAATGCGCAACGAGCGAAATTCGATTACAAGAACTACGTCATTCGCGCTGAAGAAGTGAAAGAAGTTCTGGTTGCCGACGCGCGTATTCTTCCTGATAGTGGTCACGTTACCATTGAGCGTAATGCGTTTATGGTGCCAATGGAAAATGCTAAAATTGAGGCGAACACAGTAACGAAGTATCACCATTTGTTCAACAGTCATGTAGAGGTATTCTCTCGCAGAAGCTACACGGCTTCCGGAGATTACGCTTACGTCGACGAATTGAAGAAGGAACAGTTGATCCATTTCTCGAAAGTGACTCCTGATACATCAGGTCAAACGTATGCGGAAGGTTTCATTGCCGATAGTGCCAAATTCGCCTTAAGTCCTGCATTTGATTATCAGGGTAAAGTAATTCTTGCAGCGAACAATCAGTTTCTCGTGTTTGATGGTTCAGCTGGGCTCCAGCACGATTGTGCGATTGGAAAACGCCGATTGAAATTCAAAGGAGAAATCAATCCTGCGCAAATTTATATTCCTGTCGGATCTCCGCTTGAAGATGATAAGGGCGATCCAATTACTGCGGGTATCATGAGTACAGTAGACTCCGTACACGTATACGGAGCATTCTTGTCGCCACGAAAAGGTAGAACAGATGTGACGGTAGTGGGTGCAGACGGATTCATGTTCTTCGACAAAGCTTCACGCGAATACCGGATTTCAAATAAAGAAAAGTTGGTGGAACGTTCATTACCAGGTAACTATATCAGCTTTAGTACCAAGACCTGCTCTGTTTATGGTGAAGGGAAAATGAACCTCGGGTCTGATTTGGGACAAGTAACACTGCTTCCCGTAGGAAATGCTACCCACAACACAGTGACTCAACAAACTGATTTTGATCTCGTGTTGGCAATAGACTTCTACATGAGTGAAAAGGCGATGGATGTGTTGGTCGAAGATATTAATGCTTCAACATCTTTAGCAGGAACCGAAGCGGCCCGACCTACTTTCCAACGTGCTCTAAATGAGCTTGTTGGAAAAGAGAAGGCGGATAAACTCATCTCTCAGTTGACACTTTACGGTTCTTACAAGAAGTTTCCGGATGAGTTGAAGTACACGTTTTTCTTCACGGATGTTAAAATGACGTGGAATCAAAAGACAAAGTCCTATATTTCCAACGGCAAATTGGGCCTAGGAAGCATAGGTAAGACACAATTCAATAAATTTGTGCCTGGTACAATTATGCTGGAGCGTAAAAAGAGTGGCGACGTGCTCTCCATATACCTCGAGTTAGACAATAGTAAATGGTATACTTTCAGGTATTCCAATGGTGTGAATCTTGTGTATTCTTCGAATGAAAAATTCACAACGATCATCAAGGAAATGAAAGATGATGACAAGAAAAAAGAAGGTGAAAAAGGGCAGAGATCGTATAAATTTACCCTTGGAAGCCCGAATGAGCGTAATTTGATCATCAAAAACCAGAAAAAGGCGGAGGAATCAGGAGGTCCTGAACCCGAAGAAAAGTAATAGAAAAAGATGACCGGAACAGCCATATTTGCTCTAATTCTCGCGTACCTCTTAGGGTCAATTCCTTCTGCGGTTTGGTGGGGAAAAGTGTTTTACGGAACTGATGTGCGCGAGTTTGGAAGCGGAAACGCTGGAGCGACGAATACATTTCGCGTTCTTGGTAAAAAAGCAGGACTGATTGTTCTCACTTTCGACATCTTGAAAGGTTGGTTGGCAGTCACCATGGCAGCAATAATCTCCGAGGCTCCTGCTGGAACGTCACAGTATGTTGATCTACAAATTGTGTTAGGTGTTGCTGCCGTAGTCGGACACATCTTCCCCGTTTTTGCAGGCTTCAGAGGAGGAAAAGGAATTGCTACTCTGTTCGGAGTAATCCTCGCAGCTCATCCATTAGCATGCTTGCTCTCTCTTGGTGTTTTCTTGCTTATCTTCTTGGCATTCAACTACGTATCTCTGGGGTCGATTTGTGCTGCATTGGCATTCCCGATCATCGTAATTACTGTATTTGCCGAGTCCGTTGTTCCTTCAATGGTCATTTTCTCCATCATGGTTGCTATTCTGGTAATGATTACTCACCAGAAAAATATTGAACGATTACTGCGTAAAGAAGAGTCGAAAATGCGCATCGTTTTGGGTAGAAAAAAGCAAGACGACGAATCGCATTCTGTTTCCTAGTAGCGTCATTTCCTTTTCCACATTGTCGTGTGGAAATTCAATCATCACTGCATCTTATACAACAAAGCCTTAATTGCGTAAATTGGGGTATTATTCTTGATGTTAACCATCAAGATTAGGACGATTGGAGTCGCATGGGTAAAAAGTACCTTGTTTTTTTATTGGTCGTACTGGTTACGGCTATGTTGATTCCTTCGAATCTGCGTGCGCAAACGCCCGGTTCTGAAGCTGATGTCATCAAGGATGCCGCGGCTTTTTTTGAAGATGAAAACTATCCTGCTGCAATGCCTTTGTATTCGCAGCTTTTGGCTAATCACCCTAAAGATCCAAACTACAATTATCGTTTCGGTGTTTGTATGCTTTTTGCGAATGCAGACAAAGGCAAAGCACTTCCTTTTCTTGAAGTGGCTTCAAAAGATCCGAAAGCTGAAGTGGAGGTTTGGTTTTATTTGGGTCGCGCGTATCATCTAAATTATCGTTTCGATGAAGCCATTGTTGCATACAAGAAATTCAAGGTACTTGCTGGAGAAAAGAAAGCAGAGAAGTTGCAAGTCGACAATCAGATTGCCATGTGCAAGACTGGGAAAAAGTTGTTGAAGGCGGTAACAGATATTACGGTACTTGAGAAGAAAGAACTTCCTGTTGGCGACTTTTTTCGTTCTTATAATCTTGAAGGATACAGCGGACAATTGCTTGTTAAGGGTGATGAGTTTAAAACCAATCTTGATCGTAAGAAGAAGGAAACGTCAATCATTTTTCTTTCTGGCGAAAAAAATATTCTATACTTCTCGTCATATGGCGAGAATGAAGAAAATGGAAAAGATATTTATCGCGTTGTTCGATTACCCAATGGTGGATGGAGTAAACCATACAATGTTGGATATCCGATTAACACGGAGTTTGACGAAGACTATCCTTTTCTTCATCCTAACGGCAAAGTACTTTACTTCTCTTCGAAAGGTCACAACAGCATGGGCGGATATGATATTTTCCGTTCTGAGTTGAATGAAGAAACGGGATCATGGCTCAAGCCGGAGAACATGGATTTTGCAATCAACTCTACCGATGATGATATTTTGTTTGTTACAGATTTCGAAGAGAAAACGGCTTGGTTCGCTTCTGCTCGAAATAGTCCGCAAGGATTTATGACTGTGTATCATGTGGTGATCGAGCGCAAGCCTGCCAACATGTGTATTGTATCTGGAAAGTTTAAACCATCCGGCGTTGATCCTTCTGCAACTGCGAAAATTACTGTGCGCAATGAAGAAACAAATCAGCCCGTTGGTGTCTACAAAACCAATGATCAAACGGGAGCGTACTTGATCAATTTGCCGAACACAGGAGGGAAGTACACATTTACCGTCGAGAAAAGCGGCATTCACACGCAGACAAAAACAGTTTTTATTCCACCGCAATATGAATTGAAACCGATTCGGCAGGAAATATTTTACACGGAAAGCAATGGTGACCAAAACCTGAATGTGGTTACTTACTTCGATGAAGATTCAGCAGCATTTGCTCCCGATTTTCTTAAGGAAAAAGCAAATCTTGATGTTGATGATGGGTCAAGTACTTATGAAGTTGTTGATCTAGGAGATCCCAAGCAAGGGAATGATCCCGTTACCAACAATACCTTAGATTCGAATGATAACACCGATACCAACGATAGTGTTAGTGATGAAGATCCTTCAACCAATGTTCCATCATCACAAGAAAAAGTTACAAATGCCGAGTTGGTGAAAACGGCTTACGAGAACGCAGATGAAACAGCGAAGGAGGCCATTCAATTGGATCAACAGGAAGATCGGGCTTTTGCTTATGCGCAAAAACTGAATGCCGATGCCAAGGAGCAACAAACCGCTGCCGACAAAGCGAAATCGGATGCAGCTGCGTTACCTGATGGTCCCGACAAGATAGCAGCGACGAACAAAGCGAATGAATTACAAGCAGAAGCAAACGCATTGCAATCTCAAACGGTTGCCGCTTACAATGTGGCTGAAGCTTTAAGTGTCGACGCCAAGCAAAAACAAGAAGAAGCTGCGTTGGCAACGGACTATGCTAAAAGTTTAGATGCTGCGTCCAAATCTTCTGATCCGAATGCAATGGATGCCGTCGCGAAAAAGGAATTGGCCCTGCAAAATCAATCGGATGTGCGTCCGCAAGGCGAAGAGAATATCAAAAACATCAAAGAAGAAGCCGACAAAAAAAGAGAGCAATTACAAGTCGCAAAATCGCAAGCTCAGGATTTGCGGGAAGAAAAGAAAAGTAATGAAGACTTGATTGCGAATTTGCAGGCAGATGCGGCAAAAGAAAAAGATCCTGACTTGAAAGCGGGATATGAGTCGCAGATAGAAGGTATTCGAGAAACCATTGCGGACAATGATGTTGAAATAAAGAAGGCCGATGCCAAAGTCAATTCTCTAGAGACTGCTGTTAATGATTTAGACAATCAACTAGCCGCAGCAAATGCCACAATGGCAGAATCGAAGAATGCCTCTGTGGCGCCGGTAAAAATTAATCCGGATGATAAAAAATTGCTTAGCGAAAATGTCGTGGCTTATCAGAATAGAGTAGATGATTCGAACACGAAGATTGCTCCTGTAAATCAAACGCCGGTTGTAAAAGATCCGGGCACGCAAGATCCTGTGACAGAGAATCCGGTAATAAAAGATCCGAATACGCAGGATCCTGTAACACAGAATCCGGTAACTACAGATACGCAAACGCAAGATCCCGCTTCGCAGAATACGGTAGTGAAAGATCCGAATGCGCAAGAAAATAATACACAATCAGGAAGTGATCCGGTTGCTCAGGAACCCATCAAGCCTGCAAGTGATGCTATTATTGATGTGCAGAACAGCGTAAGCGAAATATTGCAGGAGGCGGATGATATTGAAGATCCTGTTGCAAAGGAGCAGAAGATTGGAAACGCTCATAGTCAGGCCGAACAAACACTCGATGCAAAAATTGAAGCAACGCAGCAACAATTGGCGGTAGAAAAAGATCCTGCACGCGAGAAGGAATTGCAGAATAACATCAACCAATTCCGGGAAGAGAAAGATAAACAACACCAACTCGCAGAGGAAAGTAAACTTCGGGAGAAACAAGCCGTTGCTGCGACACAGCCGGTTGAGCAACCAGCAGATCCTTTTGCTGCATACAGTGAAGCCATTACTGCGGCAGATACGATCAGTGATCCTGTTGTAAAAGAAAGTAAGAAAGCAGAAACATATACCGATTGGGCGAATGCTCTGGATGCAAAAGTTGCAGAGGACAAAAAACTGTTGGCGGCAACAAAGGATAAGGCGCAGAAAGATTCATTAAAATCTGTAATCGCTGCGGACCAAAAACGCTCACAGGAATTGAAGCAAGATGCTAAATTGGCGAAGGTTGCGGAGCAAAACAGTATTGCGGCACAGAATTCTCCGGGCGCAAAATCTGATGAGATCTATGAAAATCGTGTTGCGGCGATGGGCGAAAATCCGAATGTAGCCGAACGTGAAACGGCGAAAGAACAATTGTATACAGATTGGGCTGACTCACTAAGAATGGAAGCTGATAATTTGGATGCTCTCGCTGCGAAGGAACGAAATAGCAGCAAGAAAGCGGATCTTGTTGTTGAGGCGAACGATTTAAGAAAATCCGAAGAAGAAAAGCGGAGTTTAGCTGCTGCAGCTCACGACAATGCCGCAAGCGCAGTGATCGCGCAGAACACTGTAAAGCAAAATCAGAACACCAATGTGACATCAGATCCTTCAACAAATTCCATTGTAGAAGAAGGAGTGAAGTACAATGATACGGAAGCAAAATCTTCATTGGATGAGCGCGACAAACTCAACAGTGAGGCAAAAGGCTTGCGTGCGGATCAGGATTCTCTCATTGCAGCTGCAGCTTCGAAATCCGGTGCAGAAAAGAATGCACTTCTGGCAGATGCGAGTGAAGCACAACGCCAAGCATGGGACAAAGAAGCGGAAGCATCATCAAAGCAAGGCGATGCAAATAACGAGCAGTTCAAATCCAATGCCGCTGATTTGAGTCGATACCAAACGGCTGCACAAGGAAATAACAGTGCAAATGTTGAGGTGGCACAATTACTGACCGATGAAGCGAATACTTTTCTTTCTCGCGCCGAGGAGAAGAGAGAAGAAGCGAAGTTGGCAAAGAGCCAATATCAGCGGAGTGAATCGTTGCGGGAAGCTGAGGATTTGGAGCAACAAGCTTTGAAGAAGCAGCAAGATGCATTAGCTCGTTATCAAGATGCAGGAGTACAACCTTCTGCTGTTGCGGTTCAGAATGCGAATGTGCAAACAAACAGCGATCAAACTAATAGTAACCTTGATACAAATATTCCAACTGCAAACAATCAAACGACCAATAATCAAGCCACGAACAATCAGAATAACAATAATCAGGCAGCAAACAACCAAACAACCAATCAGACTTCAATTCAAGGTGGAGACAATTCTGCAATCGTTAATCCAACCACAGGAGAACCATATACTTTAGAGCAAGTAGCTGAAATCCGAAAAGCGCCGGAGTACACTAATTATGTTGAATTGGAAGAAGAGGCGAATGGTTTCGACGAGGAAGCGATTTCTCTCAAACGACAATCAGAGAAATACCAGCAAAGTGCTAACAACAATATTGAACAAGCGCAGGATTTTGCATTGAAGGCCGCTGACGAATCTGATCCGGCTAAAAAAAAGGAGTATCTCGCACAATCTAAGGGATTCAATGAAGACGCAAAATCAGATATGGGTAAACGCGATTCTGTAAATGAACTGGTTACCAATGTTGAAATTGAGGCGAAAGCAAAGCACAACGAAGCAGATCTTTATTTGAATGATTTGGACAAGCAGACATACGAAGATGTCAGAACTGTTGGAGCCGCCGATATGAATGCGCGCAGTGGAAATCCGGTGGTGAATAATCAGACACCAAACAATCAAACACCGGATAATCAGACGCAAAACATTCAAACTTCAAATAATCAGTCAGCGAATAACCAAAATACCAACAACCAAACAGTAAATAACCAGAATACAAATACCCAAACTGCAAATAATGCAACTACAGTAATTCAAACACCATCGAACCAAACTTCGGATCCCGGAAACACTTCACGTGTTGCTTCTCAATTGAAGCCGGGTGAAGAATTTAAGATTACCGCTCAACCGAATTCGCAGCCAATTCCTGTTGATCCTCCTGTTCCTTCGGGAGTGGTTTATAAAGTGCAAATTGGAGCTTTCCGTAACCCGATTCCCGTCGACTTATTCAAGGGTATTCAGCCATTGACAGCGGAGTCGGCTGGTAACGGCATTACGCGTTACACGGCAGGCTTGTTTACAGAGTTTGCAAATGCTGATGCTGCTAAGATTGAAATTCGTGCTATGGGTTATCCTGATGCATTTGTAGTGGCTTTCAGAGATGGAAAACGAATTTCCGTAGCTGATGCACGTAAAGGTGGAGCTGTCCCTGTAGTTCAAAGTCAAAATCCGGTAAACCAGAATACAAATACACAGACAACAATTAGTCAGAATACAAATTCACAGACGCCAAATAACCAGGTGGTGAATACGCAACCTTCGAATAATGCCAATGCAAATTCTTTTGAAGCGCCTGCGACGGACGTGAAGTCAGTTCAAGGCTTATTCTACACGGTGCAAGTAGGTGTTTACTCACGACCGGTGAGCGCTGAACGTTTGTTTAATTTAACAGGGCTCTTCAGTGAGCGCACTGCAAACGGATACATCCGTTATGCTTCCGGAAAATATGATAATGCCAATGCGGCTATTGCGGCGAAAAACAACATTATCAATATTGGTATTAAGGATGCGTTTGTAACTGCGTATTTCGAAGGAGAGCGCATCTCTATGGATCGTGCAGCACAATTGGAGCGAGAAGGAGTGAAACCTACTGGTGCAAGTACAAATCAAGTTTCTGCTGGGCAGCCAACGAATAATCAAACTCCGGTGAGCCAAACTTCGGTGAGCCAAACTCCAGTTACTCAATCGCAGGTGAGTCAGGCGCCGACAAACACTGCACAATCAAATCCGTTTCCAGGTGTTACTTCTACAAAGCCAAATGTTCCAGATTCAGGCCTTGTATTTAGTGTACAATTGGGTGCGTATCGTGAAGTTATTCCAGTTGCAATGGCGAATCGTTTTCTGGAATTTGCGTCTCGCGGAGTTTCCATCTACAAAGATTCAAATACTGGATCAACAGTTTATCAGGTGGGAAGTTTGAATACATATGTAGAGGCATCTCAATTGCGCGCTGAAGCTTTGAATAAAGGAATTACAGATGCATTCATCGTTGCATGGAAAGATGGAAGAAAAATCAGCGTTGAAGAGGCGCTGAAAATTCGCCCGCAATAATTGGGAAACCCATTGGTTTACGCAATATTTGATTCTTAAGTACTGAATAAGCCGTATACCTTCTCAAAATTGCGGATTGAGAATCCTATAAAAGTCTTTCCGGGTTGACTGGAGATTAGATTTGACCGCTGTCATTATCGCCTCTATTTTCGTAAATTTGCACCGCATTAATGGCATATCTGCTTAATACTGAAAAAATGAAAACAACACTTTTTCAAACCGGTACCGAAACAGAAGAACTCGTTCTTACGAAAGAGCAAACGAAAGAATTGAATCACATTATTGTTTGGAACGACGATGTGAATACATTCGATTTCGTTATTGAAACATTGGTAGATCTTTGTGATCACTCAAAGGAACAAGCTGATCAATGTGCTTTATTGATTCACATGAAGGGAAAATGCAGTGTAAAACGTGGTGAATACAAAGAACTTCGACCAATTTGCGAAGCGATATTGGACCGTGGCTTGTCTGCAACAATCGACTAATTCTACTATGAAAAACAGAGTTCTGTTTGTAAGCATTCTTACAATTGTATTTGTTTTGTCGTGTGCCAAAGTGCCGATTACAGGCCGCCGTCAAATGAAATTGCTTCCTGATGCAAAATTGATTCAACTTTCTAATCAGGAGTATGCCAAGTTTATTGCGGCAAATACTGTTGTTGCAGCTAACGACAGCAATTCTGTTTTGGTGAAAAAAGTAGGAAATAAGATTGCGATGGAAATCCAGAAGTATCTAGCTACTCAAAAGCAATCTAAGCGCTTGAACGGCTACAAATGGGAGTTCAATTTGATTCAAAGCAATACGGTTAATGCTTGGTGTATGCCAGGCGGTAAAGTTGTGGTGTACACTGGACTTCTTCCTGTTACCAAAGACGAAAATGGATTGGCTGTTGTTATGGGGCATGAAATTGCGCATGCCATTGCGAATCATGGTAACGAACGTATGAGCCAGCAACTAGCAATTCAGATGGGAGGTACAGCATTAGCGGTTGCAATGGATCAGAATCCAACACAAACGGCTGCTATTTTTAACCAATGTTATGGCATTGGGTCTTCTCTAGGTGCTTTGGCGTATTCGCGTAAACACGAATCTGAGGCAGACAAATTGGGATTGTGCTTTATGGCAATGGCGGGTTACGATCCAAATACAGCTGTTGGTTTTTGGGAGCGGATGTCCAAAATAGGTGGTGCTGCACCTCCGCAAATTTTGAGTACACATCCTAGCGATGCTACTCGTATTAAGGACATCAAAGAATACATGCCGAAGGCGATGAAGTTCTACAAGAAACCTTAATTTACTTCGCAATATTTCAACATGAAAAGGTCGTCCCGCTGTTAGGACGACCTTGTTCGTTGTGGAAAGCCGCACTCCATCTTCAAAAAGTAGCTTCCGGCCCTTCTTCTTCTTTCTCTTTCTTCTCCTTTACCTTTTTCCTTCTTTCCAAAGCAACGATGTATATGGTGTAAGTGGTTTTCACCTTGCGAACTTGAACAGCCATTCCAGTTGATTTGAGATCACCGTTTTGTTTCTTTTGCTCTGCAGCGAACTTTGAGGTTGCATCGCGTACCACAATATCAGCATCGAAATCAGCTTCTGCGTATTGTTTGGTGAATACATATTCACTTATTGTTGTACGCATGCGTTTGAACAATCCAGATAAGTGAGACGCTTTCTTTACACGCTTCTCTGGTGTGCGACCGGTGTATTTATTTTTTCCTTTCTTCTCGTCGCTTGAAGTGGTTTTGTTAGAAACCATATACGAAAGGTGACTCTTTGCTGCTTTCGCTAAATTCTTGTCGATTACAACGTCTTCTCCAAACATATTGGATGACAACTTTTCTCGAATCGATTTTTCATATTGAAAATTGGAGAGCTTCTTGCCTGAAGAAACCACGGTTTCCGTTGCTGGCTCAGTACTTTCACTCGGGGCAGTACTCACAGATGTGAATTTGCTGGACAGTGGAGCTTTTAATGTATTTGATGCGTAACGTGGATCATATGGCTTTCGTGCAAACAAATCGGTAGACCACACTTTTCCTCCTTCCAACTTGAATGCTACACCATGCAAATAGCTAGACTCATTGAGCATGTTCTCGTTATGTCCCGGAGAAGCTTGCCACTGATCGAAAGAATGCTGCGCTATGTTGTTCGCAATTTCTTTCGCATTCTTTCCATAGGCAGAGTAGTTGTACAGTACATTTTCTCCAGACCATTGTGTTTTGCCTTTGTTGGAAGTAACGTACGCATATCGTCCACCTGGAGATGCGCCTGTATACAATGCAGTGCCCGAGTTTTCATCATGACTCAGCTTGTTGTTTTCCATCATCCACATGTTGTGATTGCGCGCAGCAAGCCACAACGTGTCGTCCCATTGCAAGGGACCAACATTTTTTTCGGCTCGATAACTATTGATCTTCTGATGAAATAAGTAAGCCGATGTACGTTCGATGTACTGAACAGAGTCTGTTTCTGTTCGTTTCAGAATCGAAGGAAGGGCTTCTGCACGGTCAATTTGTCCTTGTGCACTTAGCGGATTGATCACTACCACACAGGCAATGCCCGCAAGAAAAAACCTTGATGTAGTCATAGCGCAGGTTTTTAGATTGGTTAGTGTATCTGTGTTTCATAGATTAGGTTTCTACCGTATCATAACGAAGAATTGTGCCAAACTATATGTTCGGCGCAAAAAAAACAGAAAATAATAGTGAATGGGATAAGCTTAACGACTAAAATAGCTAGGACAGAACCTATTTTATTTCCATGAGCACAACGTTTTCCACATGATGTGTTTGTGGAAACATATCAACGGGCTGCACCTTAACAACATTGTACTTCTCCACAAGAATCATCATGTCGCGCGCTTGAGAAGCTGGATTGCAACTTACGTAAACAATCTTCTTCGCTCCTGAATCGCGAATGCACTTTGTTACGTCTTCGTGCATTCCGGCACGCGGTGGATCTGTAATGATCACGTCCGGTTGGCCATGCGCACTGATAAACGCAGAATTGAAAATGTCTTTCATATCAGAAGCGAAAAACTCGCAATTTGAAATACCATTGAGCGTTGCGTTCTGTTTCGCATCTTCTATTGCGGTTGGAACTAATTCAACTCCGATAACTTTCTTAGCCTGTTTAGAAACAAACTGTGCGATAGTTCCGGTTCCTGTATACAAATCATACACCGCTTCTGTTCCTGATAATCCGGCGAAGTCGCGCGCAACTTTATACAACTCGTAAGCCTGCCCTGAGTTGGTTTGATAAAACGATTTGGGCCCAATACGGAATTTCAATCCTTCCATCTCCTCAAACATATGATCGTTACCCGCGAATGTATGTACCTGCAAATCGAAGAACGTATCATTACCTTTTGGATTCACAATGTAGAGTAGGGAAGTGATCTGAGGAAACTGCTGCTGTATCGCCGACATCACGTCCTGAATGGCATCACGATCATTCTGGAAGAATTGTACAATCACCATTGATTCTCCCGTAGAACTGGTGCGAACGATCAGCGAACGCATTATTCCATGTTGATGTCGAATATCGAAATAAGGATATCCTTGTTCCAGCGTGTATTGCCGCACAAACTTGCGTACATTTTCTGATAATGTTCCTTGCAAATGACATTCCTGCAAATCAAGAACTTTGTCGAATGCTCCCGAAATATGAAATCCTAGTCCGCTGCGGTCGTCAATGACTGCTTCACTTTGAATTTGTTCAAGTGTAAGCCACTTCTTATTTGAAAAACCGAAGTCCAATCGATTTCGGTAATTGTAAATCTCTTTTGATCCGAGAATTGGAGTGATTTCTGGAAGTTCGAGCTTACCAATACGGACCAATGCATCAATGACTTGTTGCTGCTTATATTGCAATTGTGAATCGTAATTCAGGAATTGCCATTTGCATCCGCCACAAGTACCGAAGTGTACACATAACGGTTCTACACGATCTTTAGAATACGAATGGAACTTAACCGCTGTTCCTTCTAGAAATCTGCGATTTTTCTTGGTGATTTTAATGTCCGCAATGTCTCCTGGAACCGCATTCGGAATAAACACCACCATATTATTTACGCGCGCCAATGACTTGCCTTCTGCTGCCGCAGCAGTGATTTCCACTTTCTCGAAAACAGGCAGATTTCTAATATTCATTCTGCAAAGATACTCATCAGTCTCAGACTGCTGTTATCTGATATCGCTGGTCTGACTTCTCTTCACTATCTTTCCCGTCATGACCAAAATTTCTGCTCCTTCTTTTAAGGCATTCTTCCTGCGATCTTGGCTGATTAATCTGATCTTGACCGCCGGATTTATAGTCATTTTGTTTGTGGTGTGGAATCATTATACAAATGCAACAGCGTTACGTACAGATTTCCTTGTGAATCTAATTGCTTTGCCAATTTGTGCTACGCATACGGTACTCTTGCTGATTTTTGCTTTGCGCCGTTTTGCAAAGAAACATGTGGTGGCTGGAGTGGTATTTCTTGTTCAATTTATCGCGTCCGGCGTGATTGTATACTATCTCTATTTGATTCTTGCCATTTTCGGCTGGGCTTATACAATGAAAGGTCATTAATACTGTTGGTCCTGAACAACTCTCTTACTGGCCAACATTCCGTATCTTTACCACTCATTTCAACATCTAAATTCAATGTCAATCGTGTCAGCGAAAGTATCCCGTTCAGAAGAATTGATAGCTCTGGAAGATAAATATGGTGCTCATAATTATCATCCTTTACCCGTTGTTCTTGAAAAAGGCGAAGGTGTATTCGTTTGGGACGTTGATGGAAAACGATATTTCGATTTTTTGTCTGCTTATTCTGCCGTGAACCAAGGGCATTGTCACCCGAAGATCATCAACGCGCTTACTGAACAGGCTTCAAAACTTACACTTACTTCTCGTGCATTCTACAACGATTGTTTAGGTGAATACGAAAAATTTGTGACAAGCTTTTTCGGTTACGATAAGGTTCTCCCAATGAATACCGGAGTGGAAGCTGTAGAAACTGCAATTAAACTGGCTCGTCGCTGGGGATATGAAGTGAAAGGCATCCCTGCAAATGAAGCAAAGATTGTTTTTGCTGAAGGAAATTTTCACGGTCGTACCATTTCGTCAATTTCAGCATCTACAGATCCAAGCAGCTATGGAGGCTTCGGTCCACTCGTTCCAGGATATGTCATTGTACCATACAACAATCTTCAGGCATTGGAGAATGCATTTATTGATAAGAACGTAGCAGGATTTGTTTTCGAACCGATTCAAGGTGAAGCCGGAGTTGTGGTTCCTGATGAAGGGTACATTGCAGGGATTCGCTCATTGTGCAACAAGTACAATGTCTTGATGGTTGCGGATGAAGTACAGACTGGACTCGCGCGCACAGGGAAAATGCTTGCTTGTGATCATGAAAATGTTCGTCCTGATGTACTGATTTTAGGAAAAGCACTATCCGGCGGAGTAGTGCCGGTGTCTGCAGTGTTGGCAGATGATCGCATTATGCTTACTATTAAACCGGGTGAGCATGGTTCTACGTATGGTGGAAATCCATTGGCATGTAAAGTGGCTATTGCGGCATTGGAAGTATTGCGTGATGAAAAGCTCGCTGAAAACTCTGCACGACTGGGTGAAATACTCCGCGCAGAACTTCGAAAGGTAAAGTCAGATCGCGTAGCATTGGTTCGCGGAAAAGGATTGTTTACTGCAATGGTGATAAAGGAAAAAGATGGTGTTTCTGCTTGGGATGTTTGCATGAAGTTGAAAGAAAACGGACTTCTTGCCAAACCTACTCATGGCGATACAATTCGTTTTGCTCCGCCTTTAGTGATGAACGAGGATCAACTGATGGAGTGTGTAGATATCATTCGTCGTTCAGTACTTGCTTTCGATTAATATGCTCAGACTCTATCACTTTCGTAAGCTGATTTTGCTTCTTGCTGCAATCGGCAATTTTATCGGAGCTTTTATTGCTTTGTTGTTTCCAGCCTGGTTTATGCAGCAGTTTTTCCGTGTTCCTCCACAGGCACAAGGTACATTTCCGTATTTGCCGATGTACCATTACACATTCTGGGCTTTCGTGCTGATTATGGGAATCGGTTATTGGATTACGGCCGGAACTCCCGAAAAGAATAAGGCAGTAATTTTCATCGGTGGTGCAGGGAAAATGATTGCTTCCTTGTTTTGGATCATGCTTTTCGTGCAGGGAATGGGCAATTGGTTAATGATTGCGGGTGGAATTTACGACTCTTGCTTCGGTATTATTCTCCTCTTGCTTCTTGTAGCAAAACCAAAGAACGAAATTGTTGCTTAATTCAGCGACATGATTCAGATTCGGTCCAGATCACTTTACGTAACATTGATACTATTTGCCCTGATCGCAGAGCTTCATTTTGGGCGGGCACAATATTTCAATAATTGGCCTTTGTATGCGACTGCTTGCGAAGTGGATACTGACTGCGTGAAATAGGCATTACTTTATTGACCTTTTGTTCGGTGATCGCCCGAATTACCAAATACATCAGGCTGTCTTACAGCCATGGAGATTTTTCTAGCAATGAAAGTGTAGTGCTATCGCTCATCAATGTGCGTTTCACAACTGCTTTTTGATCACCAAAAGAAATCTTTTTCGTTTTCTTGTCTGAAACGAATGCACCTCTGTAGATGTCAATCACTCCGTTTTGTGAACACTTTGAGCAGTAACTGAACTCAACTTTATATGCATTGTTTGTACCAATAGCGCCTATGCTGGCAGGGACACTCTTAAATGCTTCCAGATCATTCAGAAAACGAAAATCTCCTGATGTTTCTGCAGAATCCAATTTCTGTTCATTAAGATCACGCACGAAATAATCCTTGTTCTCGTTGAATTTTCCGCAGCTTTCGCAATAGTATTCTTTCTGCATCATGAACACAAAAACGGTAGGAGTGAGGAACAAGGCAAGTTCCAACAGCTCCAGAAATTTTAGTGCGCCACCTGAAATTCCAACACCTTCGCTAAATGTTCTGGAAAAACTGATTTCGTGCTGATCCGACCATTCCATCATCTCCTGAAATACACGCGAGAATTTCAGCAGTCCGGGCCAGAATTCGTATTGAGTGTAATACACCCATTGTGAATACCACGCAACCATACAAACGACTAGGACGCAGAAAACTTTCACCACATTGTTGCGAATAGCTCCAATCTGAACCATTCCCAACGAAACTGCTCCCAATAATGCGAGGACAATTACAATTACCAGTATCTCAACAATGATAAATGGAATGAGATTCATTGACCATCCATAGAGTAATCCAAGCAGAACAGCGCTCGGAATTCCAAAAAGAAAACTCAGTACAGTTTTTGGAAGATTGATCTTCCCGGTGGAAACATATTTAGCCATATGTCTAATTTAATACTTTCTAAAAACAGGGGATTTCACTCTACTGCATGGTATTAATTCCGTTATCCCTTATTCCCTTATTCCCTAATTCCCTCATTTCCTCATTTCCTAATTCCCACATTCCCTAATTCCCTCATTCCCTCATTCCCTAATTCCCACATTCCCTCATTCCCACATCCTCACATCTCCTTCTCAACCAAATCCACCACCTCTTCCGCCGTAAGACTTCCGAGAGCAACTCCCATTCCGCCCATACGAACCGCACAGTAAACATCGTCTTGAATTTTTCGAACGATCGGTGATTTCGTTTTTCCTACTCCCATGGTTCCAGCCCATCTCATATCGACCTCGTAGTTCACTCCAGGTAATATCATTGTGTGTAGCAAGTAATCTAATCGATCCTGAATTTTTTCGGTGAGCGAATGCTCCGTTGTATTTTCTGCTTTGAAATCCAGATTGCGTCCACCTCCAAATAGTACTCGATTGCCAATGTTCCTGAAATAATAGTAGCCCTTGTCGTAATGAAAAGCACCTTTCAATTTCAGTCCTGGAATTTCTTTGGTTACCAATACTTGTGCGCGAGCGGGTTCAACGTCTTCTTGAGGAAGTAATTGTTTCGCGAATCCATTTGTACAAATGATTAATTTTCGAGTACGGAAAGAATAACCATTGGATGTTATCAGGTCTAATCCGGTTTCTTCTTGTTCAAAACGAATAATCTCCAGTCCATTGAGCATACGAACGCCGGCTTGCCGCGCTTTTTCAACTAATGCAGACATCATTCTTCCTGAATCGATTTGACCTTCTCCACGATTTTGAATCATGTGCCTAACATTGCCCAAGCCGAAACCGGAGATCTTTTCATCAGCCACAGAATACACATCGCTTAACCCAACAATTGGCTTTATTTTTTCATTGAACCAGCTTATTTTCTCTGCACAGGATTCAAACGCTGCATCATTTTCGAATACTTCATAGCCTCCTAACATTTCCAACTTCATATTGGCATCGCCTACATTTTCACGCAATCTATTTAGTCCTTTGTACCGCTTCTCAACCAGTGCGAAAACTTCATTTTCATTTCGGGTAGATAAGTCATCCATCAGCTCTGTAATACTGCCGTAGCAGGCGAATCCTGCATTCTTCGTACTCGCGCCGGAAGGTAGTGAACCGCGTTCGGCTACTACGACTTGGAGTAGGGGATGCCTCTTTTTAAGTTCCAATGCAGTACTGAGTCCAACAATCCCACTACCGGCAATAACAATGTCGATATTGCTCAAATACTGTTCGCGCTCCCAATAACTTACGAATGACTTGGTCATAAAATTTCGTTAACGGCCAAATGTAATCAACTTCATTCGGCCAAATTCTGATCGTTGCCATTTCTGTCTTTGATTTCTGGCACAAAAAATGCCTTACTTTTTAGTAAACGCTTCACCAAAACAGGTGCATAAATGGGATTTTTGAACGATATTTGCCCTTCACGTATCCACCGATCCGCCAATATGACGGAGAATAGACTACTTCCATCTCCCAAAACCGCAATACTGGTTTTAGTGTTGCTGTTTTCCTTTGTGTCCAGTGGATACGGACAAGATCCTCCTGCTTGGCAATTTAAGTTTGGTGGTAAGGTAACTGAATTCAACGACAAAAAGCAGAAGGACATTGCCCTTGAAGGTTCAGTGGTTACTCTGTTTAAGGGTGCACAACAAGTGCAATCACAGAGCACGAATAACTCAGGGAAGTTCAAATTCTCACTGGACCCAAACAACGATTATACGTTGACAGTTACGAAACCAGGATACATTACAAAGCGATTTTCAATTTCTACTTATAATGTTCCTACTGAACGTGGAGAAGGTGCATTTGCGGAGTTTGATGTAGAGATTGGTTTATTCAAACTTTTTCCTGGATTAGATTATTCATGCCTCGACAAGCCAATTGCTAAAATCAGTTACAATCCGGCGCGCGATGTTGATGATTTCGATTACGACAAAGTTTACACGGCTTCTATTCAAGCGTGTGTCGACAACTTGAAACGTCTCGAAGCAGAAGCCCGTGCTAAACAGAAATTATATGACGCGGCAATTGAAAAAGCAGACAAAGCATTCAATGCTTCACAGTGGCAAGCAGCAAAAGACGCCTACAATGAAGCATTAACGTATTTGCCGAACGAACAATATCCGAAGGATCAAATCATCAAGTGCGAGGAGAAGATAGGGGCTAATTCAGCGAATGAGAAGAAATACAGTGACGCAATTGCTGAAGCGAATCGTTTGTTTGATGCAAAAGATTGGTCCGGAGCTAAAGCGAAATATCAAGAAGCGTCTGGAATAAAACCGGCTGAACAATTTCCAAAGGATCGAATTGTTCTATGCGATCAGAACATTGCAAATGCTGGAAAGCAAAAGGTGTATGACGATGCCATTGCTGCAGCTGATTCGAAATTCAAATCTTCTGATTGGGCAGGAGCAAAGATAAAATACCAGGAAGCATCCGGAATGAAACCGGCAGAGCAGTATCCGAAAGATCAGATTGTGAAATGTGATGCGGAAATTGCAATGGCCGGACTTCAGAAACAATACGACGATGTAATTGCTGCAGCTGATACGAAGTTCAAAGCCGCAGATTTCGCCGGCGCTAAAGTCGATTATCAAAAAGCATCTGGTTTGAAGCCAGCAGAACAATACCCGAAAGATCAGATCTCAAAATGTGATGCAGAGATTGCTAAAAAGGGGCTGCAAAAGCAATATGAGGATGCAATTGCTGCCGCTGATGCTAAGTTCAAAGCGGAGGATTTCCCTGGAGCGAAGGTCGATTATCAAAAAGCAACTGGTTTGAAATCTGCGGAACAATATCCGAAAGATCAAATTACCAAGTGCGACGCTGAGATTGCAAAGGCAGGATTGGATAAGCAGTACAGTGATCTCATTGCAGCTGCTGATGCAAAGTTTACAACTTCTGATTGGGCCGGAGCAAAAGCGGAATACCAGAAAGCGTCTGCATTAAAAGCTACAGAACAATACCCGAAGGGTCAGATTAAACTTTGTGATGATAACATTGCCAAGTCAGGATTAGATAAACAATACAATGACGCCATTGCTGCCGCAGATGCAAAGTTTAAAACTTCTGATTGGGCCGGAGCAAAAGTGGAATACCAGAAAGCGTCTGCATTAAAAGTCACGGAACAATACCCGAAGGATCAGATTAAACTTTGTGATGATAACATTGCCAAGTCAGGATTGGATAAACAATATAACGATGCCATTGCTTTAGCCGATGCGAAATTCAAAGCAGCAGACTGGGCTGGTGCTAAAGCAGAATACCAAAAAGCATCAGTGCTGAAATCTGCAGAACTATATCCGAAAGATCAGATCGTAAAATGCGATGTAGAGATCGCAAAGCAAGGACTTGAAAAGCAATACGCAGATGCAATTGCTTCTGCGGACAAGAAATTTAAAGCATCGGATTGGGCAGGAGCTAAAGCAGATTATCAGAAAGCTACATCATTAAAGACTGCAGAACAATATCCGAAGGATCAAATTGCAAAATGCGATGAAAATATTGATAAGGCGGGAACCGACAAATCATACAATACTGTGATTGCTGCTGCAGATGCAAAATTCAAATTGAAAGATTGGGCTGGTGCGAAAGCGAAGTATGAAGAGGCATTGACAATCAAAGCTGGTGAACAGTATCCAACTGATCAGATCAAATTGTGTAATGATAGCATTGTTGGGGCGGCTGATAAAAAGTACAATGAAGCAATTGCTGCTGCAGATGCGAAGTTTGATGCAGCCGAATATACTGCTGCGAAAGCAAAATACCAGGAAGCTTCTGCAATGAAACCTTCTGAGCAATATCCAAAAGACCGTATCAAACTCTGCGATGAGAATATTGCAAAGAACGGGCTGGATAAAACATACAACGCAGCTATTGCCGCTGCCGATGCCAAGTTCAAGTCTTCTGATTGGGCTGGAGCAAAAGCGAAGTATCAAGAAGCTTCTTCATTGAAATCCGTCGAGCAATATCCGAAAGATCAGATCGCTCTTTGCGATAAAAATATTGCGTCTGCAGAAGGTCTTGAAGCAAATTACGCTAAAGCGATTGCACGTGGCGATTCTGCATTCAAAGTAGAAGATTATGAAACGGCAAAATCTGCTTATGAATCTGCTTTGGCTTTAAAGTCTGGACAAGCGTATCCAAAAGCACAGTTAGATGAAATCAACAAGCGTTTGGCTGCGATTAATGCAGGAAATGAGAAGGACGCAAAATACCGTGCGACGCTAGCAACTGCAGATAGCTTGTTTGCTTTGAAAGACTACGCTGCAGCGCAAGTGAAGTATCAAGACGCATCCACGCAACGACCATTAGAAGCGTATCCTAAGGACAAGTACGGGGAATGCCAGCGCTTGTTAGGCGATCAGAAAGCGGATGCGGCGCGTCAGAAGCGTTACGATGATCTGATCAAGAAAGCTGATGCTAAGTTTGCGTCTTCCGACTGGTCAGGCGCTAAGAAATTATACCAAGATGCATTGAAAGAAAAACCACTGGAAGTTTATCCAAAGACGCGCATAGCTGAATGTGATAAGAAGTTGAATCCAGTTACAAAATCAGATACCGCACGTACAGCTGAGCAAATCAAGGAAGACTATCGTAACGAGATTGCAAAATCCTATCCGCAAGGATTAACAACAATGGAAGAGAAGGAGGGTGGTAATGTCACTCTGAAACGAATAGTTGTAATCGGTGACAAAGGATATGTTTATACCAAGAAATCATACAGCTGGGGAACGTTCTACTTCAAAGATGGCGTTCAGATTTCAGAAGGGACATTTAATTACGAAACTTCAGCTGGGTACATACAACAAGAGCTGAGTAAGGTTTCAAAGTAAATAGTAACGTTAACACCCTCAAACTATCACCCTCAAAGGGTTATATCCCTTTCAGGGTACCCACCCTCATTTAATTACGAAACTTCAGTTGGGTACATACAACAAGAGCTGAGTAAGGTTTCAAAGTAAATAGTAAAGTTAACACCCTCAAACTATCACCCTCAAAGGGTTATAACCCTTGCAGGGTTACACGCAAAAAAAAGACCTCTCTAAAAGAGAAGTCTTTGAAATAATAGCGACTTAGAAGTTATGCTTTCACAAACGTTGGCTTCCAAACTTTAACAGCGTGGAATGCTCCAAACATTGCTCCAGTATAAATCAATTGACTCAAGATTGAGTTATTCAAAAAAGGAATTCCTGATTCGATAGACAATGCCAATCCTACACCAGTTGGCGGATATAACCCTGGACCAAATAATCCAACTAACCACATCGCCGCGTTTGTGATGAAAAAGAAAATAGCAATGGATGCGAAACTTGCTGCAGTTATTGAAAGAATATTCTGACGATCACGAATGATCCATCCAAGCATGGTAGTTGCTGCTACCGCTCCATAAACAGCCCACATTGTGTTGTGGAAACCAAGGAATAAGTCAGTGATGAATAATGCAGCCATCGGAATTACTAAACTCAACCAGCGGCTCGACATGCATGCTCCTGCAAACAATGCCATTGCACCTACTGCAGTGAAATTCGGAGCGTGCGGTATTACACGCGTCAATGAGGCTACTCCAATTGCGGTCAAAACAAAAATTACTCGTGGTGATACTACTTTGTTCATTGCTAATTTATTTGTTTCAAAAATAATGATTTTACCTACACTTACAACCATCTCTCAATGCTTTCAGGTCAACTGCTCAATGGCACTGCCTACTGATAACTCCCTTTCTTTCCCCAATTACGACTCTTCTTTCTTTGTGCCTTTCGTGCTGCGCGCATATTCTTGTGCGCCTGTTTAATAGCACGTTTATCTGCGTTCTTTCGTGATTTCTGCTCAATGTCACTCGCATGTACTTTGGCATTCTTGTATTCGTTGGTTGGTCCATCGTTCCGATGACATGAACTTGTCCCAACAACAATAGCAACCAGAAGTAACAACAGATATCTCATGTGTCTATAACGTCGTTGCTACAAGATTAATACATTAATGCATGTACTTTTTGTTTATTCTGCAGACTTTTTAACACTCTTATCATTGATTACACTGCACGTGAAGAGGTATTGTTCATGCAATTAAAGTTCTACTTTCAATGTATGCCCCAATTTATCTCTCTTAGTCTCGAGGTAAAGTTTGTTGTGTTTGTTCGATTTAATTTCCAATTCTACATTGTCAACTATTTCCAATCCATAGCCCATCAATCCAACACGCTTCTTTGGATTATTGGTCATGAGACGCAATTTACTAACTCCTAAATCACGTAGAATCTGTGCGCCAACTCCGTAGTCGCGTTCATCTTCTGCAAAGCCTAACTCTAGATTTGCTTCAACAGTATCGCGCCCTTGCTCTTGAAGTTTATAAGCCTTCAGTTTGTTTAACAAACCTATACCTCTGCCTTCTTGATTCATATACAGAATTACGCCTTTCCCTTCTTTCTGAATTTTTTCCATCGCTTTGTGCAACTGTGGACCACAATCGCAACGGCAGGAACCGAAAATGTCTCCTGTCATGCATGAACTGTGAACGCGCACAAGAACTGGCTCATCCTTCGTCCATTCTCCTTTGTAAATTGCTAAATGTGGTTGTCCAGTTGTAAGGTGAGTATAGGCCACCATCTTGAAATCGCCCTCAACTGTTGGCAATTCAATTTCCACTTCTCGCTTGATATTTGATTCTGTACGCAGACGATATTCGATCAGATCTTTGATTGAAATAATCTTCAAATCAAATCGCTTTGCAATTTCCAACAGCTGCGGAAGGCGCGCCATCGAACCGTCTTCATTCATGATTTCAACCAAAGCTCCCGCAGGTTCGAATCCTGCAAGACGTGCAAGGTCTATTGTCGCTTCTGTATGTCCTGTTCTGCGCAATACACCTTCACGCTTTGCACGCAAAGGGAAAATGTGTCCAGGCTTTCCGAATTCATCTGGACGAATCTTTGGATCAATAAGCGCCTGAATTGTTTTAGCGCGATCGTGTGCAGAAATTCCTGTACTGCATCCATGTCCTTTCAAATCGATTGATACGGTAAATGGAGTTTCATACGTTGCTGAATTTTCCTTCACCATCAATTGCAATCCAAGCTCGTCCGCTTTGTCTTCCGTAATAGAAGCGCAAATGAGCCCGCGTCCATGTGTTGCCATGAAGTTGATGACTTCAGGTGTTACATTTCTTGCGGCTGTAATGAAATCGCCTTCATTCTCACGATCTTCATCGTCAACCACAATGATCACTTTCCCCGCACGGATATCCGAAAGTGCCTCATCAATCGTATTGAGCAATTTTTCAGCCATTTTCATTAGAATTGTTTCTTTGTGCAAAGGTAACGAAACTCGTGCGCCTTTGACTCTTGAGAATGAAAAAGCCACACGATAACAATCCTATTTTCTTTCTGCATATCGATCAATTCTAACATTAGAATAGTCTGTTTTACATATTTATGTTAAAACCTGTGTCTTTTGCCACAAGACTGCATTATGAGAAAAAAACGCTCTATGAAACCGACCTTCCTATCCATTCTTGCTGCTGGACTCCTGCTGGCATCTTGTCAGACAGAAACTCCAGACTTCCTTCGCGATCCAGCATCTTTAGCTACAGAACACATAATTGATACGGTTCTTGTTCCTCAAGTCTATCATGCAGATTTAGAAGGAATAGATTCTCTGTTGCGCTTGAGAGTGAATTTGCCAGAAATGAAAGACTCTGTTACTTATCCCGACTTGCTCGTGAAACAATTCTACCAATTGGCATCACGCACTGGAGGAGAGTCGTACTTTCTAACGCAGTCAACAAAGATCACGGAACAGATCATTTCAATTATTGACGAGCACTTGAGTGACAAGACAGACTTGGTTATGCTCATTGACAATACAGGCAGCATGAGTGATGATATTGAGAATGTAAAGCATGGTGTTAACATTATTATTGATCATGTAAAAAAGAAAAATGATGTACATCTTTCAGTGGCTACTTACGGTGATGAATTTTCTGATGGCGATAGATGGTTTGATATTATTCCATTCACCACTGATTTTGACTCTGTGAGTCGATATGTGAAGCGAATTGGATTAACGAACGGCGGAGATTATCCTGAATCTATGTTCGATGCTGCGTGCAAAACAATGGATACGTTAGAGTGGAGGAAGGACTCGCAAAAAATGATTCTGGTGTTGGGTGATGCACCAAGTTTGTTGCCACCTCATTCACAAAACGGAATGAAGAATGTTGTTGCAAAAGCGAAGGAGCATGGTGTACTGATGAATTACTATCCGGTAATTATTTCACCATTGCCCGAAGGTGATCCGCTCACAGAACCCGGTTTCAAGAAGCGTACATTAATAAGCAATGTCTATCCTGTACCTTCTGCTGGTGAAGTGAATCTCTTGCTGAACCGCGAAGATTATTACGTTTGGGAAGTGTATGACATTACAGGAACACTAGTTAAGAAGGATGAAGGAATGACCAACAAAATTCAGTTAGATTTAACTGATCAGCCGAATGGCGTATACATTGTGCGAACGATAGATGGAAACTCGAAGTTGTTCGAAGAAAAGAGAGTGGTTGTTGCACATTGATAATGAGAATAAAAAAAGCCGCTTATGATATAGCGGCTTTTTTTATTCTCAGCGACCCTAAGTGAGTTCAATGAAAAAACTCTATCGTAGATTTACAAGTGAATTACTTCTCCATATGCCGCAGCAGCTGCTTCCATTACGGCTTCACTCATTGTTGGGTGTGGGTGAACAGCTTTGATCATTTCGTGACCGGTTGTTTCCAACTTACGTGCCACAACAATTTCAGCAATCATCTCAGTCACGTTTGCTCCAATCATGTGTGCGCCAAGAAGCTCACCGTATTTCGCATCAAAGATCAATTTTACAAACCCATCAGCTACTCCACCGGCTTTCGCTTTGCCTGATGCAGAGAATGGAAACTTACCAACTTTGATTTCGAATCCTGCTTCTTTAGCGGCTTTCTCAGTGTAACCTACAGATGCAATTTCAGGCTGACAATACGTACATCCCGGAATGTTTTTGTAGTCCATTCCATCAACGTGCAGACCTGCAATTTTTTCTACACAAGTGATTCCTTCTGCGGAAGCAACGTGTGCTAATGCTTGTGTTGGCAATACATCCCCAATGGCATAATATCCTGGGATGTTTGTTTCCATGTATTTGTTCACGAGAATACGGCCTTTGTCGGTCGCAATACCAACTTCTTCCAATCCAATATTCTCAATGTTTGGAGTAATTCCTACAGCAGAAAGAACGATATCGGCTTCAATCACCGATTCTCCTTTTTCTGATTTCACTTTCACCTTGCAGCCTGCACCAGTTGTGTCAACGCCTTCAACTGTAGTCTTCGTAAGAATGTCAATTCCGATTTTCTTAAACGAGCGCTCTAGTTGCTTTGATACCTCTTCATCTTCAACTGGAACAATGTTTGGCATGAATTCAACGATAGTCACTTTTGTTCCCATCGTTGCATAGAAGTACGCAAACTCAACGCCAATTGCTCCTGATCCCACTACAACCATAGACTTTGGCTGTGAAGGAAGGGTCATTGCAGCGCGGTATCCAATGATTTTCTTTCCGTCTTG
>Ga0114981_10000381_pt1 | contig 29058 bp, 26 predicted proteins | sample S_140806_MF_Meta_FD_87028 | JGI IMG/M metagenome (GOLD analysis project Ga0114981, IMG submission 87028) | Freshwater microbial communities from Lake Simoncouche, Canada to study carbon cycling - S_140806_MF_MetaG | ecosystem: Environmental > Aquatic > Freshwater > Lake | place: Lake...
ATACGTTTAACTATAACAATACAGAGGATATATACAATTACAGCCGCGAATTCATTCAGTTCGATGCGAACTGGTCTCAGAAGATTGGTCCACGTCAAACATTGAATGTAAACGGACGTGTGCTTCAGCAAGCAGCTTATGTGCGTGAGGCTTCTTCTCAAATCGGAACATTGTTAAGTGCAGGCGGAGAATACCGCTTCAAGTATTCATTAACGAAAGATCGTCATGTATACGTGAAAGCTTTTGCAGGATATCAAGCCAACAACAATGCGCTATATGAATTGTCAAACGGTGCCTTCGGCTTATCTGGAGTTTCTGGAACGTATGACTACGCTTTCGACAATCTTTATTTCGGAAGAGGAGCAAACTCAGGATTTGCGGCTGAACAAGTTGCAAATGGAATGGGTAACCTTGGTATGAACCTTCGCAATGTCGGAGCAACAAAAAGACTTCTTTCAACCACAGTTGGAATTCAACTTCCAATCGAGAAATTCAACATCTCGTTGCAAGGAACTATTCTCGATGCATGGAGTCCACAATGTCCGCAATTCAACGCAGAAGGCGTTTATTGGAACACCTCTGCTGTGATAGATATTATTCCGAATGTATGGAGTGTAACACTTCCAATTTGCGGAAATAGCAAAGTTCAAGACGCTAAATTACCGGGATACTTCAACGGAGTTATGATGAACATTAACCTTGTCGGATTAGAGCCGTTCGCACTTATCAGAAGCATTGCAGGAAAATAAGATGAAGAACAAAGTCTATTTCGCTTCCGACTTTCACCTCGGTGCGCCAAACTTCGAAGAGAGTTTGGTGCGCGAAAAGAAGGTCGTGCAATGGCTTGAAGAGGCTAGGGTAGACGCGAGCGAAATATTCTTAGTTGGAGATGTCTTCGATTTTTGGTTTGAATACAAGCGCGCTGTCCCACGCGGATTCACGCGTTTGCTCGGAAAGATTTCCGAAATAACTGACAGCGGAATTCAGGTTCATTGGTTCATTGGAAATCACGACATGTGGATCTTCGATTACCTTCCAAAAGAATGTGGAATCACACTTCATCGCGCTCCCATTGTACGTGAGTGGAACGGCAAGAAGTATTTCATTGGTCACGGAGATGGACTGGGCCCTGGAGACAATGGATACAAGATCTTAAAGAAATTTTTCGCTTCAAATTTTTGTCAATGGCTCTTCGCAAGACTGCATCCGAACTTTGGAATATGGCTTGCACAGCAGAGTTCAGGATATAGCAGAAGTGTTTCAGGGGAAAGCGATAAGAAATTTTTAGGAGAAGAAAACGAATGGCTCGCTGTCTTCGCGAAGGAACAACTTCAAAAAGAACACTTCGATTATTTCATTTTCGGACACCGCCATTTGCCCATGCAAATCAAAGTAGGAGAGAATTCAGAGTACATCAACATTGGAGATTGGCTTCACCATTACACATACGGAGTAATGGAAGATGGAATTTTCGAGTTGAAGAAACTCAACGCATAACTTCGGCCACCACGTCCTTCCAACCTTTCCATTCGTTGCATTCCGAAAAACTTTCGTTGTGCCACAACAAACAAAAAGGTACTTGAAGTCTTGAGCAGGTGTGCTTCAAGGCCTTCAATTTATCAATTGCTTCTTGCGCTGAAAGTTTCATGTATCGATTCATCGTCGCGTCCATGGCCACAAACGGATGTAACAATAAAGTGGTTTCTTTTTCCTGTTTGAAGTCGTACCAACAGTGTGGCAGCGCAGTCCCTGATTTGAAACCTATTACATCAGCAAACCCCATTGTATAATCATTCTCAATTTCGCATTGAAGAAGATTGCGATAGGTTTCCGCTCCGTTCATTTTCAAGTAGTGCATGCGCGCATGCAGAACTTTCTTTTCAGTAATGAATTGAAGTCTTCTAATTTCTTCTTTCAATGTGGAAAGGGAATCGTGTGACGCCACACCTGGGTGAATGCCCACACGATACTTTTTCGAAAGAGATTGAATTAAATGTTGAAGGGCATTGCTCGAGTAAGGAACATTCTTATCGTAAGAACCGAAGTTGGCCAACAAAAAGAAATAGGTCAAATCAAATCCAGACTTCTCTTGAAGAGATGCAATGTACTCGTATGTGTTGTAATCGTCTTCGCGCAAACGAAGCAGCACAAGCGTTCTTCGAAATAAATTTCCAAATTGAAACTTCACAACATCCTTCGCGAATCCTCCAGCCGTGCGATACATTCCTTTATGCAAATAAGCATAAGCGCTATCCACATCAACCGTTAATTGAACTTGGTGTGAAGTAGGCGAGTAGTCGAAGAATGGAAAACGTTCTTGAATGGCTCTAAGCAAGGCCAAACGCCATTCGTCCACCAATGGTCGCTCGAGCCAATTGCGTTTGCTTAAAAGGCTGTGCTTGCTCTCAAATCTTCCAAAAGCGTCTCGCGATGAAACAACTTCTTCCTCATAGCGACTCAGCAAAATGAAACTCGCAGCAAAGACATCAAAATTGAAATGAAACGCACCATTCTCAGGAACTTCAAAAGGAAAATCGAATTGTTCTGATTTAACAATTGCATCATCTTCAAAAAAGATAGAAGAGGGAATATGCAAATGATTGTCCCAAGTTTCTTCCGAATAAATCAACTTCGCTCCTTTGAATTCATCGAATTCACTTTTGTTCTTCAATATAAAAAAAGGAACAGAAACAGGTTGAAACAATGCCTTCAAGGCATAATTCAATCGCGAAGATTCTATTTCAGCATAAATAGCAATCAAGCGAAGAAAGATTTTATACTGGATAAAATAATTTCAGCGGAATGTCCATTTCCATATAGATCAATGGATTCAGGCATTCCGTTCTTCAAGAAGGATTGACTTTCAGTTTTGATTTTATCCAAATCGTTGTGGACCACTTTTGCAAAACCGTTGTCAACCAATTCAACCCATTCCGTTTCGCTTCGAAGAATTAAACAAGGTGTTCCCATGTAGAAAGCTTCCTTACACAATCCACCAGAGTCGGTCCAAACCAACGAAGCTTTCGTCAATTTCTCAAGAGTCTCAGAATAATTAAATGGAGGAAATAAAATGAAGTTCTGATTCAATTTCAATCGTTCCCATTCATCTTTCAAATCTGAATTCTCCAATGAAATAGCCGTTCTTGGATGAATCGCAAAATGCAATTCCATTCCTAAATCAATGGAAATTTGAAGTAGTTCTTGTAAAAACGGAAGTAAGAATTCCGGATTATCTACGTTCGAAGGTCTGTGCAGCGTTAAGAAGATATATTTTTCGCGCTCTTTAGCAATACCGTTAGAATAGTAAAGAGCATTATCCAACATCACATCTCCGCATTCAACAACAGCTGGGTTAGCAGCAGTGGCATTTTTTTCAGATGAATTTTGAAATCCTTCTTTTTGTAATTGTTCCGTTGCACCAGCAGTAGGCGTGAAGAGCAAGGTACTTAAATGGTCAGTAGTTACGCGATTGATCTCTTCTGGCATTTGTCGGTTGAAGGAACGTAAGCCCGCTTCAACATGTGCAATTGGAATCTGCATGTGCGCAGCGGCAAGCGCTCCGGCCAATGTACTGTTCGTGTCGCCATACAACAACACCATATCTGGATTGTGTTGTTGAAAAGCTTTTTGAAGGGAAATAGACATATGCGCTATTTGCTCAATGCTATTTCCGGAAGGCGCTTCCAGCAAGACATCGGGCAATTTTATTTTCAAATCTGAAAACAATTGTCCCGACATACTCTCCGAAGAATGCTGTTGTGTATGAATCTTTATTTCCTGAAAAAACGAATCGTTTTCTATAGCACGAGTCAATGCCGCAGACTTAATTATTTGCGGACGAGCACCCACTACTGTAACAATTTTCTTCATAGCATCATTTTCCCTTCGTCTGCAAAGCTATAATAACTGCTCTCAGTTACAATCAAATGATCCAAAACTTGTAATTCAAGTACTCGTCCTGCTTGAATGAGCTTTTCAGTTACGCGAATATCTTCTGCACTGGGCGTTAAGTTGCCGCTTGGATGATTGTGCGCCAATATGAGTTGTGAAGCTTTATGTTGAAGGGCTAGATGAAAGATCCGCTTCGGATCTACCACTGTTCCGCTGAATCCACCTTCTGAAACTTTTTCAAGTTTAATCACCTGATTGTTTCTCGAAAGAAATAGCACCCACATTTCTTCGTGATTCAAATCGGAAAGATGTTGGTGAAAGATTTCGAATGCGTGGGCTGAACTTCCTACGGAAACCCCTTTCTTTCGCTCTGCAGCGCGCTTTCTACGTCCCAATTCAAAGGCGGCTAACAACGTTGAACACTTCGCTGGTCCAAGCCCTTGTATTGAGGAAAGCTCTGAAAAGGAATATCGGCTAAGTTCATGAAGGCAGTTTCCCGATTTATGAAGAAGATTATCGGCAATTTGAATAGCAGACTCCTTGGCGTTTCCCGAACCAATTAGAATAGACAACAGTTCCGTATCTGTAATACTGCTTGCCGAATGACTCAAAAGCTTTTCTCGGGGTAAATCGTTCTCTAACAAATCAACTTTTATACTCATACTTTTTTTTATGGCAAAAAAAGCGAGAGAATGGCAAGAAGTCAAGAAACACTTATGCGTGTTTATGCCAAATAAAAAAGCCGTCAAAAGACGGCTTAAAAAAAACAAACCAATGAAAACAAATTCTTATTTCAAGCCATTCACGTAAACGGTAAGACTGCTCTTTAAGTTAGAGGCCTTGTTCGAATGAATCACATTGTTCTTGGCTAATTTGTCCAACATAGACGAAACTGCAGGTAACAAAGCAATAGCTTCCGCTTTGCTCTTCAATGCACGCAATTTGCGTACAGCGTTACGAGTTGTCTTGTGGTAATATTTGTTGCGAAGACGCTTTGCGTCGTTGCTACGGATTCTTTTAATTGCTGATTTGTGATTCGCCATTTCTAGTAAAAATTGGTTTGCAAATGTACATTAAATATTTGTTCGAACAACTACTTTTTTCGATTTATCTAAAGTTTATTCCTTGCGAAATAAAGATATGTCAAATAACAGCATGTTTTTCAATGAATTACGTCGTTATGACGAATAGATTGCATATAGGACTTTTTCATGTCCCGATGTAAGATTTGCACATGAAATTCAAACATCTTCCCCTTTTCTTGATTCTTTTCTCGTGCGGAAAGGAACAAACTGAATCGATTTCGACTTTGACTCAAAGCCAATCAATTCCTAAACTCGAGTCTAACAATTTGAACACTCAGCTGCATGTTGAGCAAACGATTAGGCAATGGCTCGACGATGGTAAAGTATGGCAGTGGGCAGACTTTTCACAAGATGAATTGTTTGCCGCCATTGAATTGTCTGATGGAGAGTTCGCTGTAGGATTAAAACTTCGTGGTGAAAGTGACAGTTTACCAATTCAAGATTTGTCCAAACGCAACGAATGGGAGAATCTAAGAGAGGAAATCTTGAAGAGTTTGGAGGACACTTTAACGGTTGAGATGGGCAGGGAAGTGCGAAGGGAAGAATTCGTGCTAGAAGTAGATCTTCACCTGCCCATTATTTCATTCAATTCAAAAAGCCCTGCTTTGGTAGCGAAACTTATGGGGTCTTCATACATCCGATACATCGAACCCTTGAATGATATCATTGATTTGCAGGTGTCGAGAACTGAAAGTGGGTGCACTCCGAACTACGACGTTGTTCAATCGAATGATTATACCGTAACTGGAACCGGTGCTAAAATTTCATGGCATTGGAATTACCACAGTGTGCCGCAAGCTTGGGGCATTCGTCAAGGTCTTGGAATAGGAGTGGGGGTAATAGATGCTGGAGTTTCTTCAAATCAATATTTGCTCTTTCAACAATTCAATTCCGGATACTCCAATGTGGGACGGGCGCATGAAACCACATACACTACTGGTTATAGCGCCTATACTCCGTGCAATCACGGCAACGCAATGGCTGGACTTATTGCAGCGCCTTGGTCGAATTATGGCAATGCCATTGGAGGAGCGCACAAGGCAAGTCTATTCACCGTTCGAGCGGCTGACGACGTTTACTTAAACACTTCTTCGGAGCGACTGGCTGTTAAAAATGCATATGTCTATTTAGCGAATAAGTCTGCGGTAAAGATTATCAGCATGTCAATGGGAACACCCTTTTATAGCAGTGTTTTATTAGATGCTGTAGCTTACGCAAACAGCACGGGAAAATTATTGTTTGCTGCAGCGGGCACATCTACTTTTATGACTTCAAGCCTTGGGGTCATTTATCCTGCGGCATTTTATGAATGTCAAGCTGTGACAGGAGTGAACGATCAAGATCAAACCTGTCAGGTTTGTCACGACGGCACTGAAGTGGATTTCACAATAGTCATGGAGCGAAGCTGGGACGTCAATCGAAAAGCTGTTGGAATAAATCAATACAACGACTGGCCGCAGTACATTGGAGGTTCAAGCTCCGCAACCGCTTCAGCCGCGGCCATTGCGGCAATCGTCTGGTCGGTGAAACCAACACTTACCAAATCCCAAGTCCTTTGGATATTGCGGTACACAGCGCAATTCCCCATTCTTCCAGACAGTGAACACGGATACGGTAGATTGAATGCACTTAGCGCTGTTCAACTGGCTCAACAGTATTGAACTACGGAGTTTGACTCACCCAAAAAGAACCATCGGAATTGAACTCCTTTTTCCAAATGGGAACAGTAGCTTTCAATTCATTCATAAGGGCTTCACAAGCATAAAAGGCGTCTTTTCGATGCTGAGAATAGACAACTGCAACAACAGCCAATTCACCCGGAAGCACACGCCCAACACGGTGATGAAGAACAAGAGCATTGATTTGAAATTGTGATTCTAAAGATTCCGCAATGCGTTTCATTTCATTGTGAAACAAGGCTTCATAGGCTTCGAATTCTAAATAGAGAACGTCTAATCCTTTATTCGGTGTGCGAACGATTCCATTGAATACGACTTCAGCTCCTGAACTTTCAGAACGAAATTGCGCTAAATCGGGAAAGCCGTTTGCGTGATCTATGAGTTGGAAATGTGTCTTCATCCGCCGCTAACTGGAGGTAATAAAGCCAAGTGATCGTTCTCGTTTACTTCGTCTTTATCACTTGCCATGAAGTGATTCACGGCAATAAGAAAAGGAATGTCATTGACCTCGGAATAATTCTTTCGAAAAGCCTTCACGACCTCTTCAACGGTGATTGGATATGCAGGAACTTCAACACTAACCATGTCGCCATATTGCTCTTTCAATAATCCGAACAAATGAATTTCCTTAATCATAGACTGCGAAGTAACAAACGAATGCCGGCATAAAGCAAGATTCCAATCGTAATTAATCGAATGCCATTCTTCGGAAGAAATTTAAGCGCGCTCAAATTTCCAATTAGAGCTCCTGTCAATACAGCCCCAATTAAATAGTAGGTTGAATTTTCAAGAAGTAAATTTTCCGATTGGAAAAGCATAGGAACCAAGGCTACCCATGAATTTACAGCTATAAATAGGGAAGTGGTTGCTGCTATTTTCCGTTCTTCTCCCCATTTAGAAAAGTAGAGAAAAGGCGAGAGGTACACTCCTCCGCCTATGCCGGTTAATCCAGATATAAATCCGATTACTGCTGAAAAAGGCCAAAGCAATTTCTTGTTGAATGAAAGGGGTTGGTTCAACTTAACTATCAATGGAAACAACATGAACAAGGCTGAAAGCAGCAGTCCAATAGACAAGAAAAGTAGAAATACTTTTTCTTCCAACTTTATTTGTGCAGCCCAAAGAACAAAGGGAATACTAAATGCAAGCAAGAGAAGGTTCGACTTCCAATCAATAAATTTATTTTTTATAAATTGAACGCTGCTATAGGTCGCAACAGCAGCATTGCACAGCAAGGCCAACGTTTTTATTTCTCCTTGCGGAAGAGCTAACGTAAATACTGCTCCTGAAAGAATGGCGAGATACATACTTCCTCCACCGAAACCTGCGCTAGAATAGATAAGTGAGATGAAGAAAAACAGGAGTGGAAGTAGCAGAAACGACATGCTCTTATTTTGCTACAGACGACATCGAAACTTCTTTAAACGTTTTCCAACCGTTTTCTGTTTCCCAACAATCGTTAACATGCAAGGCGTATTCGAAACCGTTGTAATCAAAATAAACATCCATAAAATGAATACCTTGAATTCCACTGTGCTCGCCAGGAAAAACATCAACTTTTATGAAATTCGCTTTTGACCAATCGATACTGTAATTTAAAGTAAGTCTTTCCAACCCCTCAAAAGATTCAATGGCCAATTTTTCCATTGCTTTATCAAGTCCTATAGCTCTTCCACGTTCTTGATTTTTCGCATCTTCAGATAAACTACTTCGGTCAATTATTTCGTGGAACTCTTTTTCATTTAAGTACAAAGCGCGAAAATCCTTTTCGCTGTGATTCTTCATAGCATCGAAAACGGCCTTTCCAAAATCTTCTGGGGTTTTCGGCGCCGATGAACATGCACTAAAAGCAAGCGCTGCGAATAAAGCAAAAACGAGAATAAATTGATTCTTTAACATGTTTTGATCTTTTTATTTACCAAAATTAGTGATCCCGTCGCGGATCGAACGCGAATTCTGGGCTTCGGAAACCCATGTAATATCCATTATACTACAGGACCAATTGAGGCGCAAATATAGCGCAATTCAAAAATCGAAATGGATTTCTCTTTTCACCCATTTTTTGAAGTTTCTAAGTTCATGCTTGACTTCTTTTTCATTGAAAAATAGAAAGACTGCAAAAAGAACAATTGCAATTAACCAAAAGTCGAAACTCGAATTATTGTTATCTGCTATTTTCTTTCTTATCGAATCGAAATGATCAAAATCTAAAAATTCATATACCGCATAGACTTCTTCTTTTTGCTTGATAATTCCTTTGTAATCAAGCCAAGTCCCATCGCATAGAACAGAGACATGGTCAACGGTTACTACCAAATAAAACCCATCTTGGTACTCCGAATAAATATCTTTAACTGAAGAATAATCCTCTATTCCTATTTCACTTACGTCGCCATTAAAACTGAAGTTCGGATTTTTCATTAAACGACGCATGGATTTAGTAAAATTACTTACACCGTCTTTTTCCGGTCGATCAAAAAATCCCCTTGAAAATCCGTGCGCTTCATCGTAGGGTATTCCAAATAAAATAGAAACCGCTTTCACCACACAATCATTGGTTTCAAAACCTTTATACCGTGATTTGGAGTAATCACTAATGAATTGTTCTGGATGAATAAATTTCATGATTAAAAATAGTTGATTGTCAGTTTAAAGTTTAAAAATACTGACTAAACATGTTTCTTATTCGAATAAAAAAAGGCCGTCTTATTCAGACGACCTTTTGATTTGGTAGCGGGGACAGGACTCGAACCTGTGGCCTTTGGGTTATGAGCCCAACGAGCTACCAACTGCTCCACCCCGCACTATAAAAGTTTTCCCCTTTGGGAGTGCAAATATAACTAATTTTACAAGCAATATGCAAGAAAATTCAGAAGAAGGAGAAAAAAAAACCACGCACAAAGCGGGTTTCGTGAACTTGATTGGTAATCCCAATGCAGGTAAGTCTACGCTAATGAACGCGTTAATGGGTGAAAAACTCAGCATTGTTACGCCCAAAGCTCAAACCACGCGTCACCGAATAATGGGTATTTTAAACGATGAAGACTATCAAATTGTCTACAGCGACACCCCAGGAGTGCTTGATCCAAAATATAAATTACAAGAAGGAATGATGAAATCGGTTGGAACAGCATTGAAAGATGCCGATCTAATTTTGCTCGTTATTGACCTTCTAGACAAAAAAGGACTTCACGAAGAAACCTTCAATCGCTTGAAGAAAATGGAAGTTCCCATCTTCGTTGTTCTGAATAAATTCGACAAGGCCGGTACTGAAAAAGCGAATGAGGCGTTTCAATTTTGGAATGAAGCCCTTCCAAATGCAAAGGTTTTTCCTGTTTCAGCATTAGAGAAAATCTATACCAAGGAGTTATTGAACGAGATTTTGGCTGTTCTTCCAGAACACCCGGCATTCTTTCCGAAAGATGAAATCTCGGACCGCACACAACGCTTCTTCGTGAGTGAGATTATTCGTGAGAAAATCTTTACCACCTACGATCGTGAAATACCTTATTCATGTGAGGTGATCATTGAGGCCTTCAAAGAAGAGCCAACCATCATTCGCATTTCAGCCGTTATTCTTACCGAACGTGAATCTCAAAAGGCGATCATTATTGGTCATCAAGGTAGTATGTTGAAACGTGTTGGAACCAACGCCCGCAAAGACATGGAGAGTTTCTTAGGTAAGAAAGTATTCCTTGAAATGTTTGTGAAAGTTGAAAAGTGGAGGAACGACACACGTGCATTGACTCAAATGGGCTATCTCGATTAAGATGTTAGTTTTTCCAAATGCAAAAATAAATTTAGGACTGTTCATCACGGAAAAGCGAACAGACGGATTTCATAATTTGGAGAGTCTATTTCTGCCCATTCCTTTGTGTGATATTTTGGAAGTGACTGTTACTACGGGAGACACATCCTTGGTTTGCACGGGAGAATCTTCTGATATTCCAACCGAGAAAAATATAGTTTACAAAGCTTGGATGCTGCTTCAAGAGGCCTGCGGGATTGGTCCTGTAAAAATTCATTTGCATAAGATTATTCCTAGTGGGGCAGGCATGGGCGGTGGATCAAGTGACGGGACTTTTATGTTGAAGGCGTTGAATGAATTGTTCAATTTGAATCTGAGCATCGATCGCCTAGAAGAACTTTCTGCCCAATTGGGAAGCGATTGTCCTTTTTTCGTTCAGAACAAAGCAGCTCTCATTTCAGGAAGGGGAGAAGTGGTTAATCCAGTAGATTTTAGTTTAGGTGGAAAATATCTCGAATTGGTTAATCCGAGAATTCACATCTCCACCGCCCAAGCTTTTCAAGGTATTCAGCCACAACCATCAAATTTCGATTGGAAGAAACTTATTGAAAGTCAAGGGTTGAATGATTTGTTGAAAAACGACTTTGAGACTCAAGTTTTCAATTTATTTCCTGAAATTGAATCAATAAAAAAGAACTTGATAAAAGAAGGAGCAATCTATGCGAGCATGTCAGGGACTGGCAGCTCGGTCTATGGCGTATTTAATGAAAAACCTGAAATAGAATGGTGTGAAAAGTACTTTCATCGAACTTTTTCAATTTGAAAGACGTATTTTAAGTGAAATGAAATATATTTGCTCATCTCATAACCATGGAAAACAAGAATAATTCTACACCAACCCCTGTGAATCCGCTTCAAGAAGAATTGAACGACGTGAAAGCACAGAATGAAAAACTCGAACGTGAGTTGTTGGCTCGTGAAGAATTAATGCAAAGTATGTTTTCTCTTTTGGCCGAAAAGAAAAAGTAATTCGCTTTTTTGTTTCAACTTTTCTTCGTTTCTTAGGTCCATAAACCTTAATCAAAATGCGCAAGATATTCTTAGGACTTTCGTTGTTTTTATCTTTTTCCATTTTTGGACAAAACGATATTGAAAGAAATTTCGACCCTTTGGAAGTAAGACTCTATCAATCTGAAGAGGCCTATCACTCCGACAAACAAATGACTCTATCGAATTCTTCCGTTTGGAAGGCGTTTCAAGGATCGCATTCTAAATGGACTTCACTCTTTAATGAGAGGACGGGTATGCCGACAAAGGCTTTCGGAAATCCGATTGAAGCAATAGGCTCTACCGATACTGAAAGAGCCACTTCATTTTTGAATGAAATGAATCAGTCTTTTTCTGCTGGAACGATTCTGCTCTCTGCGAGACCAGAAATAAAGACTAGTAAATTCACAAACGTTGTTTTTGATCAGACTTTCAATGGAATGAAAGTTTTATTTAGTAAGGCTTCAGTGAAGCTGGTGAATGGAAAAGTGGTTCAATTCGCATTTGGTGTTCATCCGAATATTCAATTAGAAGAGAAGCCAATAATTAGCGAGCAACAAGCCCGTTTATTTGCGCAGCAAGGAATTACGACGACTATTGAATCTATTCGATCAACAGTTGAGGTCTTCATTTTACCAGTTCCAACTTCATCGTCTTTCGATTACCGTAAAGTTTATTCGGTAACTGTTGCGACACGAAATTCACAAAATGTTCCTCAGCAATACCTTACTTATGTAGATGCTCTTTCAGGAAAAATCTTAATGAGAAAGAATTTGGTTTCTCACTCGAACGGTGGACCTGCAAAGCCAAATGAAGACGATTTCGTAGTAGATGTTCAAGTGAACGGAAATCTGTACATGACTAACCCATATGGAACAATTACGACTGAAGGACTGAACAATATTTATGTAACGGTATCAGGAACTGATTACACGATGGGATTGACTGGTGGTGGAACAATTGGCGTGAATGCAGGTTCTAACGCAATTATTCGTCTTGAAGGACCATGGAGCACTGTGAACACAAACGGAGTAACTCCTCAAAAGAATGTCACACTTCAAGCGGGTTTGAATACCATTGATATGTCAACCGCAGCAAACAATAAGGAACTTTCAGCGTATAAAAGTGTGAATCGCATTCATGACCATTGTAAATATTGGATGCCAACGTTCACAGGAATGGATTTTCAGTTACCGACAAACATTGATTTAACATCTGGAGATTGTAATGCGTTTTATGACGGGACTTCCATTAATTTCTATGCATTGGCAAATGGATGTAACGCTTCTAGCCTTGTAGCCGATGTTGTATTTCATGAATACGGTCACGGCATTAACGACAATTACTACCAAAGTCAAAGTTCATTTTTCGCAAACGGTGCCATGGGAGAGGGGTATGCCGATTATTGGGCAATCTCTTGTTCGAACAGCCCTGTTCTTGGTGTAGGATTTTATGTAGATAACCAAGATCCAATTCGTAGATATGACACGGAGAGAAAAGTTTATCCTATTGACTTAATTGGTGAAGTTCACGCAGATGGTGAAATAATCATGGGCGCTTGGTGGGACACTCACTTGTTATTGGGAAGCGATTGGACTGTGACTATGCCTATTTTCTTGGGCGCATACGCTGGTTTGCAAGCTGAAGCTGCTGATGGAAATGAGGGAGAAGCTTATACCGATGTGTTACTCGATGCCCTATTAGCAGATGACAACGATGGCGATATTACCAACGGCACTCCTCACGGAAATGAAATCGTTCAAGGTTTTTACCTTCATGGAATCACATTAATTTCTCCAGCCTTGTTGTCACATACCCCTGTTTATTTCGGCGACCCTGTTGTGCCAATTACATTAACAGCCGATTTGGAATTGTTCTTCCCATATACTCAGTATTTAGCAGATGTTAATTGTCATTACCAAATCAACAACGGAACTTGGCAAGTTGTGGCTATGACCGATGCTTCAGGATCATTTGTAGCAAATTTTGATGGCTTTGCTCCAGGCACAATTTTAAAGTATTACTTCACTGCAACAGATACCAATGGTTCTGTTGGAACAGCAGATCCTGTTGGTGCGCAACAGGCCTTATTTCCAACACTTCCTCACATGATGCTCATTGGTGTAAACGAAGTTGGACGTCATGATTGTGACAACAACGAAGATTGGGGTTCTTGGCAGACGGGAGTGTCAGGAGACAACGCGACGACTGGAATATGGTTGTTGGAAATTCCAATACCAAGCGTAACCGTTGATGTTGCTCCTGGTACAATTGTTCAAACAGGGGATCAGGTAACTCCAGCTGGAGAATATTGCTTCTTCACAGGAAACGGAACAGTGGGCGGAGGCATAGGAGAGAATGATGTAGACGCAGGGAAAACCACTTTGCAAACAACTACCATTGATCTTTCAAGCTATGTAAATCCAGTCATCTCCTACTACCGTTGGTATACCAATAGCCCTCCGGGTGGTGCGAATCCTGGCGCCGATTATTGGCAGGTAAGAATGAGTAACAACAATGGATCAACTTGGACCTATGTTGAAAATACAAAAACGAGCGAAATGCGCTGGAGAAGAAATGCATTCCATGTTAGTGATTACATGACTCCAACCGCCCAAATGAAACTTCAATTTATAGCAAGTGACAGTCTTCGTCCAACAGTTAATTTAAATGGAGGGTCTTTGGTTGAAGGAGCTTTGGATGACTTCATTGTTTATGAAGAGGTGGTCATTGGTGTTGAAGAGAATATGGTGAATGTATTCAATGTTATTGCTTTCCCAAATCCAACAACAGCATCTACGCGCATTCAATTCCAGCTATCAAAACCTGAATCCATTGAGATTTTAGTTCTAGACGCCGTTGGAAGAACGATCTACACAATTCCGGCTCATGAATATGGAACGCAACAGCAGAACATTTTAATCCCTTCTGAAAAATGGGCGAAAGGAACCTATCAGGTAACACTTCGTCAGAATAGAAAGAACATTGGAACTTACAAGATCATTAAAGAATAAGAAGATGACTTCAAATAGAAAGGCTGGAATTTTTCCAGCCTTTTTTTATTTCGATATTTTCTTAACGAAAACGGCAGGATTTCCAGCCCATACTTCGTTTTCAGGAATGTTTGTTCGAACAACACTACCTGCGCCAATGACGGCGAAATCGCCAACAGTAATGCCTTTCATTAAGATTGAATCGGCACCAATAAAAACATATTTCCCAATATGAATAGGAGAGTTCTTGGCATTTGAATCGATATCTATAGTTCGCTGTTCAATGGAAGTTGGATGGAAATCGGTGTCCCAAATTTTACAATTTCCACCAATAATGGTGTGGTCACCAATTGTAATTTCTTCGCGACAACAAATGGTAGAATTTGAAAAACCAACATCTTCACCGATGGTCAATTGGGCATTTTTTCCAATCATAATGGAAGAGGAGGAACCGCTACCAATAATATTCGCGAATCGGTGCGAATTGACTAGAAAGTCTTTACCTAATTTGAAATTTCCCTTATTCGAAACGAAGAGAAAACCATAACTATGTACTTTCCAAAAGGCTACTCCTTGGAGAGTTAACCAAATTGAATTTAGTGGCCAGTATACAATGTAAAGTAGAGTCTTCATTTAATGTTTCGCAATAGAGGCATTTTCAAGATACCAAGCATATACTCGTTCAATTCCTTCTAGTAGCGAAACTTGATGTTTGAATCCGAGAGAATGCAATTTCGAGACATCAGTCAATTTGCGCATGGTTCCATCAGGCTTGGATGAATCGAAATGAAAGTCACCGCTGTATCCAATGACTTGTGCAATTAATTTTGCTAAATCTTCAATTGAAATCTCTTCTCCTGTTCCAATGTTTATGTGTGTGTTTCTAGCCTCATCCTTCAAATTGTGAAGATCTGAAAAATTGATATTTTTCATGATGTGAATGCAGGCATTCGCCATATCCTCGGACCACATAAATTCGCGCATGGGCTTACCTGAGCCCCAAATATTAACTCCGAACTCGCTTACTCCAATTGATTTTAAATTTTGAATAGCTACTGAAAAGTCTGTTTCATTTAAATCTGCTAGAATCGCTTCTTTATTATTTTCTTGAAGGCACTTTGCAAGGTGTATTTTTCTCAGTAGAGCAGGCAAAACGTGTGATTTCTCGAAGTTAAAATTATCGCCAGGACCGTACAAATTCGTTGGCATTACAGATATAAAATTCGTCCCGTATTGAATATTAAAACTTTCACACAACTTAATTCCAGCAATCTTAGCAATGGCGTAGGGCTCATTTGTGTATTCCAATTCACTGGTCAGAAGTGAATTTTCATTTAGTGGTTGAGTGGCATTTTTTGGGTATATACACGTGCTTCCTAAAAACAGTAACTTCTTGACACCTGATTTGTATGCACTTGAAATAACGTTGTTCTGAATGGAAAGATTTTCTAAAAGAAAATCAGCCCGATAAGTATTGTTAGCCACAATACCTCCAACTTTAGCTGCAGCTAGAAATACATATTCTGGCTTTTCTATTTGAAAAAAATTAGTTACCGAATTTGGGTTGAGGAGATCAAGTTCACTTCGGTTTTTAAAAAGTAAGTTATGGTATCCCATCCTTCTGAGTCCCTTAACAATAGCGCTTCCCACCAAGCCGTTGTGACCGGCTACAAATATTTTAGCCTCCGTATTCATCATGCTCAAAATTCATGGTCTCAAATTTAACGCTTAATTGTTGGAAACATAACTTTATTTTAGGTTGAATACAGAGTCAAAACGAAGTATTCTTCTTAAATTTGCGCAATACTATACACAAATAAGATGAAATATATCTTTACGTTTCTTTTGTTGGCAATTTCACTTGTTTCTTTTTCGCAAAGAAGTCAAAAAAAATTAGAATCTTCTTATGATTTTGGCTTCGGTAATCATTTTGGATTGCGCCAGATTCAAGAGGGCTATAATGTAAATGCCCTTACTGCTTCTAATATTACTCTTGGATGGAATAACTATTTCACCAATAATAAATTTGGCGGACGATTAGAGCTTTCCTATGATAAGATGTTGAACAATTCGTCTTCTCAGAACTTTGAGACAAATTATTTCAGATCGACCTATTATCTCAATGCAAGTCTTAAGAATTTGTCAGGTTGGGGTGGTTCGAGCTCTGGTTTTGACAAGAGAAATTTTTGGCAAGCTTTTGATATTGATCTAGGAATGGGTATCGGATACTCTGCCATGAAGAGTAAGACTTTTCCAATAGATGAAACAGTATATTTGAAGCGCTCAGATGACATGCTTAATATTAGTTTCCGAATAGCTCCGAGTCTTCAAGTGAGTAATGAATTAAAACTATTTGCGTCTTACACACGAATAAATCATTCGGCGCAATCAACGACTTTCGATTTTTCTAACCCGATAGAAAACACGGCTTTTAAAGGGGCTTTTAGAACTCTTAATGTCGGATTGCGATACACTCCAAATACGAATAGAACGTATAGTAGAAAATTAAAGGAGGAGCACAGTAAGTGGCATTTCTTCACGTCTTTCGATGCGTCTATTGGAAATCACTTTGCTGGTTCAACGAAAGAAACGGATGTTGATTTTAAAGGAGCATCCATCAGTCATCTTAATATCGGAGCTAATCACAAGTATCCGAATTCAAAACTTTATGGAAGATTTGACATCGGTTTTGACGCTTTCAAAGAAGCCAAAAACGAATCAACCTTTACTTCAAAATACTTCAGAACGACCTACCAAGTGATAGCAGATATGCGCGCACTGCGTGGCGTAAATAATGAGTCCAACAAAATGGATTTAGCTTTCGGCTTTGGAGTAGGCTTCGCTACTATGTATAACCCAGAAAGTTCTAATTCTTTGGGTGATGTGTTTTTGAATGGCGATGATATGTATGCTTTGGTTTTTAGTGTAAATCCTTCATACAGAATTTCAAATTCGCTATCTTTAATAGCAACAGGCACGCTTACCAGTCATTCGCTTCAATCAAGTAGTTGGAACATGCAACAGCCTCTCGCAAACACGGCATTTAACGGAAAGTTTATGAACATGAGTTTGGGGCTGCGTTACCACATGGCCGATCGCCGAACTAATTACACCACAAATCTAACCGCGCGTATTCCGAAGGTATGGTCAGTAGATGCAGCAATAGGTAGCCATTTTGCAGCAGCCCCACTTTCTGAAAATTTAGGTTTAAGCGCAAGTCCTATCAAACACGTTGCATTAGGTTTAAATCATCCTTTTTTAAATCCGGTTTATTTCGGTCGCTTTGAATTTGCTTTCGATGCGATGGGTGCAAACAAATCATCTGCAGACTTTTCATCTAAATACTACCGAGCGAATTATTTTTTAATGACCTCACTTCAAAATCAATTATGCAAATCAGCTGAATCTACTCGTGTACCGAAGAGATTCGATGTGCAGTTTGGTGTAGGTGTTGGCGCGAGCACATTACACTCTGATGAGAAGAATGATTACTTCATTACAAAGGGTGATGATATGCTTAATGTTGCGGCTAAAATTGTCCCTACTTTTAAAGTAACTGATAAAGTATCTGTTTTCGTAGCGTCCACTTTTGTTTCGCATTCGCTGCAATCTCAGACATACGATATGAACCAGGGTGTAAGCAAGACAATGTTTAATGGTCACTTAATGAATCTAAGCGCAGGGGTCTCGGTAACGCTGAAATCCACTAAGCCTCGATTACTTGTTGAAGTAACGCCTGTTGATACTACATCAAAGGTTGTTGTAGTTGTTCCTGACCCAATTCCAGTAGATACATTGGATGTTGTTACCCCAGACCCAATAGTAACTCCAGATCCGATTGTAACACCGGATCCTACACCAGTAGTTCTGGTAGAAACGCGCACTTATGACAATACAATTTCCGATTACCCAGTTAACAGATCAGATTTGCCAGAAATGCAAAAGAAAATTCTGTCGGACCTTGTTGAAAAATTAAAGAACAACAATCAATTGTCATTGGTTCTTTCCGGGCACGCTGATAAAACAGGCGCCGAAGGTTATAATCTATCGCTTTCAAGAAAGCGAGCTGCAAATGTTAAGTCTTATTTAATTTCTCAAGGCATTCAAGCCGATAGAATTAAAATCGAATATTACGGAAGTTCCAAGCCAATTGATTCTAATGAAACCATTGAAGGGCGCATGAGAAATAGAAGAGTAGACATTGATATCGTGGATACTCCTAAAAAGTAATAACAGCAGCATAGTGTTGAATCGAAAAAGCGGCAGTAGCCGCTTTTTTGTTGTCTTATAAAATTCTAATCATTTTAGTTCTTCATGAAATCTGCTTCAAAAGAAAATTCAGGGACTTGGACCTTGAATAGGGAGGAGGCGCCTTTCATTTGCATGGAGTAAAATCCTTTCATAATACCAAAAGGAGATTGTAAATCACAGGCTGAGGTGTATGAGAAATTCTCTCCAGGGGCAATAACAGGTTGTTCACCAATAACACCAGGACCCTCAATTTCGCGCTTCAATCCATTAGAGTCACTAATGAACCAATGTCTGCGTAAAAGTTGAATGGGGAAGTCGTTTTGATTCTCTATTGAGATACGGTAGGAAAAGACGAAGCTGCCTTGAGGGGCAGCCGACATTCTTTCTTCAAACAAAGAAAAAACTGAAATTTTTACGCCTTCTGTTACAGCAACTACCATAACAGCAAAGATAGTTAATAAACAATCAAATTGTTAATAACCCTAATAAAATTTATTGTTGAGTAAACTGTCTAGCAAAACGCTTGCGGTCTCCCTCATTCAAATAAACCTTACGGATACGAATAGACTTCGGAGTCACCTCAACGTATTCATCTGGACCGATATACTCTAGAGCTTCTTCCAATGTGAATTGAATAGGTGGAGCCATAACGGTTTTTGCATCCGTACCTGAAGCACGCATGTTCGTCAATTGTTTCGTCTTGGTAACATTAATAACCAAGTCGTTATCACGTGAGTGCTCACCAATTACTTGACCTTCGTAAACTTCTTGCATGGCTTCAACAAAGAATTTTCCACGGTCTTGAAGATTACTGATACTGTAAGCGATAGCGTTTCCGGTTTCCATACAAATCAATGATCCATTCAAACGTCCTGGAATTTCATCCTTCATTGGTTGATATTCCTTGAAACGGTGAGTCATAATAGCCTCACCTTGAGTAGCAGTTAACAAATAACTTCTTAATCCAATGATACCTCTTGAAGGGATTTCAAATTCAATCACCGTACGATCCCCCTTAGGCTCCATGTTTTTCATTTCACCTCTGCGCTTCGATACAGATTCAATAGCGGTACCCGCCATCTCCGTTGGCAGGTCAATCGTCAACTCTTCAATTGGTTCACTCTTAACTCCGTCAATGGTTTTAAGAATAACTCGAGGTTGTCCAATTTGCAATTCATACCCTTCGCGACGCATCGTTTCAATCAATACAGACAAGTGAAGTACACCTCTTCCAAATACGTTGAAACGGTCTGCTTTATCTGTTTCTTGAACGCGAAGCGCTAAGTTCTTTTCTAATTCTTTTTCTAAACGCTCCTTAATGTGACGGCTAGTAACGAATTTACCTTCTTTACCGAAGAAAGGCGAGTCATTGATGGTAAACAACATACTCATCGTTGGCTCATCTACAGAAATCGTAGGCAATGCTTCAGGATTTTCGTAATCAGTGAACGTATCTCCAATTTCGAAATTCTCCATTCCGTTAATCGCACAGATATCTCCAGATACAACAGACTCAACCTTACGTTTGCCTAATCCTTCAAAAATGTACAATTCTTTAATTTTTCCTTTTACCATAACACCGTCACGCTTTGCAAGGGTAACATTCATTCCAGCTTTTAATTCGCCGCGATGAAGTTTTCCAATAGCCATACGTCCCGTGTATGTTGAATAGTCTAATGAAGTAACCAACATTTGTGGTGTTCCTTCTCTTTTAACCGGAGCAGGAATGTGCTCAATAACCAAATCCAATAGAGGCTCAATAGTATCTGTTTGAACTTTCCAGTCTAAACTCATCCAACCGTTCTTCGCAGCGCCGTATGCTGTTGCGAAATCCAATTGGTCTTCTGTAGCACCCAAGCTGTACATTAAATCGAATACTTGCTCGTGTACCTCGTCTGGACGACAGTTCTCTTTATCTACTTTGTTTATCACAACAATTGGCTTTAAACCCATTTGAATTGCTTTCTGCAATACGAAACGCGTTTGTGGCATTGCTCCTTCAAAGGCATCTACTAAAAGTAAAACTCCTTCAGCCATGTTCAATACACGCTCAACCTCTCCACCGAAGTCACTGTGACCAGGTGTGTCAATAATGTTAATCTTGTAATCTTTGTATTGAATAGAAACGTTCTTCGCCAAAATGGTAATACCACGCTCGCGCTCCAAGTCATTGTTATCTAGAATCAAGTCGTTATGCACTTCATTATCTCTGAACAATTTAGCTGCGTGAAGCATTTTATCTACCAAAGTAGTTTTACCGTGGTCAACGTGGGCGATAATAGCGATGTTTCTAATTTTTTGCATTGCGCGATTCTTAATTTGGGCGCAAAAGTACAACAATAAAAATGAAAAACCCCCTGAAATATCAAGGGGTTTAAAAAGTAGCGAGATTGGGGCTTGAACCCAAGACCTTGCGATTATGAATCGCACGCTCTAACCAGCTGAGCTACCTCGCCATAAATGGGGTGCAAATATACACATCTATTTTAAAAATGAAAATTGATTTGAACATTTCGGTTCTTTTCTTTTTTCTTTGCTACTACTGAATGAAAAATGCAATTGTAATAGGAGCAGGGATTGGCGGCATTGCTGCATCTATTCGTTTAGCCCGAAAAGGCTATTCAGTAAAGGTTTTCGAAGCTTCGAATTATCCTGGAGGTAAATTATCTGAGTTTAAAATGGGGGAGTATCGTTTCGATCGAGGCCCGAGTTTGTTTACGTTACCTAGGTACGTTGAAGAATTATTCGAACTGTGCAATGAGAAAATGTCAGACCATTTTTCCTATTCGGAACTTCCAATTTTATGCAATTATTTCTATCCAGACGGATTTCATTTCCAAGCGAAAGGAAATAAAGAAGAAAACATAAAAGCCATTGTTCAAGCTTTTGATGAGGACGAGGAAAAAGTCAGAGCGTTCTTTTCCAAAGCTGAATTCATATACAACACAACGACTCCGTTGTTTTTAGAACGTCCGCTTAAGCTTTCGAAACTTTATAAAACAAAAGCGTTTTGGAAAGGCATCGCTCGAATTCCTCGTCTGCCTTTAATAGGTAGCTACACCGTTCAACTTAAAAAATATTTCAAGAACCCTAAGACCATTCAATATTTTCAGCGCTACGCCACTTACAATGGAAGTAACCCATACAAGACTCCGGCCCTTATGCAATTGCTTCCACACGTAGAGCAGGGAATAGGTGCCTTCATTCCAGACAAAGGTATGTATGACATAACCCTTCAATTGTTTGAGCTCGCCAAACGACAAGGCGTTGAATTTATCTTTAATTCGAAGGTCGAAGAGATTATGGTTGAAGAAAAACGAGCTGCGGGAATTCGATACAACGGTAATCAAATTGAGAAGGCAAATGTTGTCGTAAGTAACATGGATGTTTATCCTACTTACAAGAAACTCTTACCGAAAGAAAGAGAACCTAGAGTTATTTTAAATCAAGAGAAATCATCCTCAGCCCTCATCTTTTATTGGGGCTTAAAGGACTTCGTGAACAAATCGTTAAGTATTCACAATATCTTTTTCTCAGAAGATTATATTGAAGAATTTCGGAATATATTTGAACTGGAGAGTTTGACGAATGACTTAACAGTTTACGTTCACGTTACTTCAAAACACATTCCTTCAGATGCTCCAGCGAACGGAGAGAACTGGTTTGTTATGGTAAATGCACCAAACAACAAGGGGCAAAATTGGAATGAAATTGTTGAAAGAGCGAGAAAAAATATTGTTCAGAAACTGGAAAGTATGTTAGGGGAGAAAATTGGCGATAAAATCTGTTGTGAACACGTTTGGACTCCAAGTGGAATCGAAGCGGATACCTCATCTCATTTGGGTGCGCTATACGGCAACGCTTCAAACTCTTCGAGCTCGGCTTTTTTGAGACATGCAAACAATTCTTCAAAAATTAAGAATTTATTTTTTGTTGGTGGAAGTGTTCACCCTGGTGGTGGCGTTCCTTTAGCCATCTTATCTGCTAGAACCATGTCAGATTTAATTCACTAATTGAACTATGTCAATAGAGCTACACAAAAACAAAAAACTAAAAGCCTTCGCAATACTGTGGATTACTTTGGTTCATTTTTTTGGAATTATTGGCGTCTATTTTCTTCCTGAATGGTTTTTGCCTGCAACACCACTCGTTATTTTAGTAAGCGCCGGCGTAGTGTTTCTTCGGTATGAAAAATACAGACAATCGAGATTAGTTGCGTTTGCTGTTATTGTTGTCATGGCTTTTTTGGTGGAAGTGTACGGCGTTAAAACTGGATATTTATTCGGCACCTATATCTATGGAAATAACTTAGGTTGGAAACTGTTTGAAGTGCCGTTGATCATTGGCGTGAATTGGGCCGTATTAATTATGGTGGCGCAACAGCTAACTACTCACTACATCGGAATTAACAATCGTTTTTTTTCAGCGGTGTCTGTAGCAGTCCTAATGACCATGTTTGATCTACTTCTTGAGGTATTGGCCCCACAATTCGATTTTTGGTCGTTTACACACATGAATTATGCTCCTATGCAAAACTTCATCGCTTGGTTCGGCGTTTCTTTTTGTTTTGGTCTTTACAGCTATTCACATTTTCGAAATCAGAATAGAACAGCTGTATTCTATGGTATAGCCCAATTGGTCTTCTTTATGATTCTTGGCTTACTCGTGATTTAATCTGTAAGAGCCCTTAAATCGTTTTCCGAAATAATTTGAATTTTTAAGTCTTCAGCTTTTTTCAATTTAGCAGGCCCCATGTCGGCTCCTGCAACAACAAACGTTGTTTTAGAAGAGATACTTCCAACTACCTTTCCTCCGTGTTGTTCAATGAATTCTTTTATTCCGTCTCGAGAGAAGGTTTCAAATGTTCCGCTCACCACGATACTCTTTCCAACCAAAGCATTCGAAAGTAAGACTTCGTCTTGTTCGTTTATGTTGAATTGAAGTCCAGCTGCAATTAGTTTATTCAATACAAGCAGATGCTCTTCCTTGGTTAGCCACGACTGAATGGAATGAGCAATAATTTCGCCCACTTCATCAATTGCTCGTAACTCATCGAAGGACAATGTTTTCAAATGATCGAATGACTTTACCGCTCGGGCAATTTTCTTCGCTACAGTTTCCCCAACATGACGAATACCCATTGCAAACAACACTCGCTCGAAAGGAACTTGCTTGCTTACTTCCAATCCTGCCAACAAATTCTCAACACTCTTCGCTTGAAGAGAACGCTTCTTCGTTTCTTCGCTGTCATCTCCTACTTGAAATTCAAGTCCAATCAATTGATCATAATTCAAGGAATACAAATCCCCTGCATCTTTAATCAATCCTGATGCGAGTAATCCCGAAACGGTTTCTGTGCCAAGGCCATCGATATTCATGGCCTTTCTTGAAATGAAATGCTCTAATTTTCCAATCAGTTGCGGAAGACATTTTGTATCGTTCGGACAATAATGCAAGACTTCACCTTCCAATCGAACAAGTGGCGTGTTACACTCCGGACAGTTCGCAATGTATTCATGCATGCTCTCTGCACCGCGGGGCTGCGCAGTGTCAACAGCCGTTACTTTTGGAATAATTTCTCCTCCTTTTTCGACCCAAACAAAATCTCCCACGCGAATATCCAATCGTTCAATTTGATCGGCGTTGTGAAGTGAAGCGCGCTTCACTGTAGTTCCAGCTAACTGAATAGGCGAGAGGTTGGCAACCGGAGTAATGGCTCCTGTTCTTCCAACTTGATACGAAATGCTTAAGAGCTTCGTGCTAATGCTTTCTGCTTTGAATTTATAGGCAATGGCCCATCGAGGGCTCTTAGCTGTCATTCCCAACTCGTCCCACAATTGAACTTCGTTGACTTTAATTACAATTCCGTCGATTTCGAACGGAAGTGTCGTGCGGTGTTCGTCCCAAAAGGAAATAAACGACATAATCCCTTCCACAGTTGAAGTGGTTTCTATCATTCGTTTGGAAGGATCCGGAGTTTTGAATCCCCATGATTGTGCGTGATTTACACGTCCGCTGTGTGTTTCAATGGTTGAAGTGCTATTCAATACGAAGTACAAAAAGCAATCGAGTTTGCGTTTCGCTACTGCTTTTGAGTCTTGCTGCTTCAATGTTCCTGATGCAGTGTTCCTTGGATTTGCGTATAACTCTTCGCCAGCTTCAGCGCGCTCTTCATTTAATTTTTGAAAGACGCCTTTCGGCATAAATATTTCTCCCCGAATTTCAAATTCGGAAGGGAAGTCGCCTTTCAATTGAAGCGGAATACTTGAAATTGTTCTAACGTTTATTGTTACGTCTTCACCCACAGAACCATCTCCGCGAGTTACCGCTCTTTCCAACTGACCGTTCTTGTACCACAGAGCAATGGCTACTCCGTCGTATTTCAATTCCATGACAAACTCAATGGGTTTGCCTGCTAGCTCTATCGCGCGCTTCGCCCAATCTTGAATTTCATCTTGGTTGTATGAATTAGAAAGCGAGAGCATTGGACTCTTGTGTGTAACCTTTTCAAATTTATCTGTAATGTCTCCACCTACACGTTGGGTAGGGCTATTGGAAGATTTCAATTCAGGAAATTGAAGTTCCAATTGCTCTAATTCCTTCAACAAAAAATCGAATTCCTGATCAGATATTACAGGAGCATTCAACACATAATAATTGTAATTGTGTGCATTCAATTGCTCTGAAAGTTCAGCAATGCGTATCTGTGCTTCGAATGAATTCATGAATTAATATCTTTTGCGAATGTCTTTGTTCCAGATTCCACGAACGGCTTTAACAGGCAGAAATCGAAGTTTGACAATGAACACCGGAGCGTTGTAGATGGGTAAAAGTTCATTGGGTGCATTTCGCGTTTGGCGATAACCAATACCTCCTCCAATAGACATGAAGTAGGTTAAATGTCGAAACAGTGTTGTGCTAATTTCAGTAAGTTGAACGGGTTCATTATAATTACCTACTGAACCATTAGCGTAGGTGTAAGACCCTGAAACATTGCCTATTCCTAGGTGCAAGGTAGAACTCCACTCATATTTTTTCGTGAACAACCAGACACGCTCGTAATAAGCAGAAGCGTAGTTTAATTCAAGATTTGCCGAGATAATATTGGAAGAAATTTCATTCAACGATTCTGTATTAACCCCATTCGAAAATGAATAAAATCCTAAGCCAAATCGATTGACGCGATTCATTTCAACACCAATTCGAAAACCTCCAAGTCGAGCCCCTTCATTACTTACCAAAGTAAGCCGACCGTCAAAAATAAATTCGGGTTTAATAAAAGGGTAGTCTGATTTTTTATTGCGCTCCTCTTTTTGTCCGTAAACAGACAAAAAATTTAAAAGCACAAACATCGTGGTCAATAATGGATTCTTCACGGAACAAAAATAGGCATATTGTTAAAACACTCGAAGAATGTTAGACCTTTGTGTTATGAGTAGTGAAGAAAATTTTTCGAGTTTAGGTTTAAATGAAGATTTGATACAGGGAATCGATTCCATGGGAATTCAAAAACCGACTCCCATTCAGCGGGAATCGATACCACATATTTTACAAGGAAAGGACGTTTTAGGAATTGCACAAACAGGAACGGGTAAGACAGCGGCCTTTCTTCTGCCTGTTATTCATAGGATTATTCAAGATACCAACCGGACATGTGTTTCGGCGCTAATTGTTGTTCCAACGCGTGAGTTAGCAACACAGATAGATCAGGCCATTTCAGCTTACGGATATTTCACAGATATTTCTTCCATGCCCATTTATGGTGGAAGTGATGGTAAGGTCTTTACACAAGAAAAGCACGCCCTTACAACTGGAACAGATATTATAGTGGCTACTCCAGGACGATTGAACATGCACATTAATTTGGGATATGTCGATTTTTCTAAATTGAAATTCTTGATTTTAGACGAAGCCGATCGCATGTTAGACATGGGGTTTCAGCCAGATATTCAGCGCATTATTGCACAGACTCCTGATGTGAAGCAAGGTTTGCTGTTTTCAGCTACAATGCCCGATACCATTTTCAGTTTATCGCGCGGATTTTTAAATGATCCAATAACCATAAACATTGCCTTATCTAAGCCACCGGCGAATGTAACGCAAGGGGCATTCGTTGTATTTCCAAATCAGAAAATTCCAATCCTCGTAGACTATTTGTATGAGCGAAAGGAGAAAACAACCATCGTTTTCAGTAGCACGAAGACTGGTGTAATAAATATTCACAGTGCACTTCGGAAGAAAGGAATTCAAGCCCTAATGATGAGTAGTGATTTGGAACAAAGCGAACGTGAACATTCCTTGAATGAATTCAGAAATAGAAAATGTGCTGTCCTTGTAGCGACAGATGTCGTAAGTAGAGGTATAGACATTAAAGGTATTGACTGTGTCATTAATTTCGACGTCCCTGGCGACGCTGAAGACTATGTTCACCGCATTGGAAGAACAGGAAGGGCTGATGCTTATGGCGAGGCTGTAACCTTCGTTGTTCCAGACGATCAGGTGAAGTTTAAGAAGATTGAAATGCTTATTCAACAGGACGTTGTGAAGTTACCTGTTGCAGAAAATTACGGAGCTGTCCCTGAATACAATCCAGTGATGAAAGGAAATGGAAAACCAAGACATGGTGGTAATGGAGGAGGAGGAGGAAAGCGAAATTTCAAACCGAAATACACATCGAAAAACAGAGGTGGTGAAAACAAAAAAGGTGCATAAGCACCTTTTTCTTTTTTAATAAAGTTGGAAATTAATCACCTAAAGCTTCTGCCTTTTTCAACTCTTCATCAATCATGTCCTCAATAGTCTTGCGTTCGGCTTCGTTAAGCTTAGAGTTTAACTTGATTTGCTTCTTCATGAAACGATACATATCGCGCTTGTGAATTTCATAAGCGATGTAAGTTGTGAAAGTTCCATCGGGCATTTTGTATTTCTCTTCGCCAATCTTACGTAAATCTGCAATCTGTGTATTCGTTGCCTCACGCGCTAAAGATTGGAACTTATCTGTTATTTCAGAGCGATTATTCAATTCGGTTTCCCCTAAATATTGATCCGTTACAACCTTTACGTTAGTCTCAACCTGCTGGGCTAATACTTTCTTCGCTTGCAGATCTGCTTTGTTGCGAGAGATATTCTCATCCATCGATTGACCTTTTCCAGTTCCTCTGAAATAACGATCGTTCGATTCGTATTTATTTCCTGTGAATGGTTCGTTTACTTTTTCACCAAGGTTCGCATTGGTCTTACATCCTGCAAGAAGTAGTATGGCGAATCCTAAAAAGAGAGATAGCTTTTTCATAGCAATTGTTTTTGTTTCGTTTATAAAGATAGTGCCACAATTCATTTGGCGATTAATAACTCCATTTTTTTGTGTAGGTGTTCCAATAACTGATGCCAAACTTGAAAGTGTAATTGGCTTTGTCTAAATTAGAATCGGAAGTTACCAAAAACGCACCTAGACGAAAAAGTTGTTCTTTTATTCGAATTTGTTTTTGAATACCAACAAATATTTCTTGGTGAATGAAATTCTCGCTAGGTATTGCAATTAGCGCACTTCCTGCGATTTCATTTAATTTCAATCTGTTCAGCAAGGGAATTTTATTGAAGAACATGCCGTTGAAACTGTGTACATAGTTTCCTCTGTAATAGGCGTTTGGAGTTAAGAACACGCGATCAAGTAATTGGAAAGATGCGTTAGGGTCAGAAAAGAAGAAGAAGTCTGAACCTCTGAAATACTTATACTCCAGTAGACGAAGATTGGACTTATTTACAAAGGCGCCACCTTGAATGGACCATGAACCCGTTCCAAAACGAGGAAGCTGATAGTCGTCGTGAATTTTCAATTCAATATAATCGAAATTCACTTCACTGCCGAACATTTTAGGCACTCCCTTACGATAGTTAAACTTGAATTCGGGGTATTTGAATCCAGTAACCACTTTTCTATTTTTCTTGAAATAATAAGTCTGTCCCGGTCTCCACTGTAGATTCAGATTAAATTCAGATTTTGTGTATCGCTGAAATTCAATCGGGTTATTCACATCACCAAAAAGCTGAGAAGACCAAGCATCTTGAACCAAATTGTTAATGGGCATTTGATCACAAAACTCATAGGTCAGCGAAGCATACAATCCATTCACAACTTCCATTCGCTGCTCAATGCTGTACATTTTTGCTCTAACGTAATTGCTTCGGCTAAACACGGTGCTAAATGAAGAGAAGGTGTTAATCATATCATAGTAATCACCAAATCGTATAAACGTCCTTACAAATTTCTTAGGGTAGTAGGTCAATCCAATCCCGCCTTTTCCACGAACATCTTTGTTCGCAAATCCATAGTCTATAAAACCGTCCGTTTCTAAGGTGAAATC
>Ga0114981_10000382_pt1 | contig 29019 bp, 23 predicted proteins | sample S_140806_MF_Meta_FD_87028 | JGI IMG/M metagenome (GOLD analysis project Ga0114981, IMG submission 87028) | Freshwater microbial communities from Lake Simoncouche, Canada to study carbon cycling - S_140806_MF_MetaG | ecosystem: Environmental > Aquatic > Freshwater > Lake | place: Lake...
AAAGACATGACTGTGTATCAGGCGCATGATTTGTATATCCACTTGAAGCAAATGTTTGGAGGCTGACATGACTGAAGAAGAAAAGAAACGCATGGAGTATCTCGAGCGTGTAGAGAAGACGGCAAGAGCCGCTTTCAGCGCCTTTAATGAGTCCCACGACTATGATGTATGGGACAGGGCGCTTGATAGGCTTGAAGCCGTGCTGAAGGAGCAGCCATGAGAGGACAAGCACGAAGAAGCTATGTTGGGGAAAACATGCTTGCTTATACGGCTACAAGAGACTTAAACAAGTATCGTTTAACCCGAACAAAGACGTGTTGGAAGTGCCAGAAAGATAAGCCTCAAAGCGGTGGTTCTGCCCAAACACTAGACGGTTTTGGCGGGAGTGTGCACAAGTTTATTTGCAGGGACTGTATTGACGCCAAAGAAAGGAAAACGAAAAGTGAAGAGCAATCACAACATCATTCGTGAGCTACTTAAAAGACACCCCGATGGTTTGAAGTCACGCGAGATAGCCGACATAACTGGCATAGACAAGCGCGTTGTCAACAAAGCATTGGAGAGTGTCTTTGGTGTGTACATCGATAGATGGGAGAGGTCTGTCTTCCGCAACACATTGTCGGCAGTATGGGTCGTCGTTGACGTGCCTGAGAACTGCCCAAAACCCGCAAACTCTGGGAGGCGATCGCGTGAACGGATATGCTACCCCGACGACGCTATATTTTTAAACAGAAAGAGAGAAATCAATGACTAACACGACAGCAGACGATCTGCAAGTAAGCGGTACGCACTACAAGGACATGGCAGTTCAGCCGTGGGTTGTGATGGAGTTAGTGCTAACGAGCGACGAATTTGAGGGCTTCCTCAAGGGTAACATTATCAAGTACACCATGCGTGCCGGACGCAAGGACGGAAGCGATGACGCAGGCAAAGCTAAACACTACATGCAGAAACTCAAAGAAGTCAGAGGATACTAATGGCTGCAACCCCCGAATCCAAAGTCAAGAAGCGCGTGCGTGAGGTGTTGGACAAGTTAGACATCTACCACTTCATGCCCCCAGCCAATGGCTTTGGTCGGGCGGGTATTCCGGACATCATAGCCTGCATGGACGGACACTTCATTGCGATCGAGTGCAAGGCAGGCAAGGGCACAACCACCGCCCTACAAGACCGAGAACTCGACCGCATACACAACGCAGGCGGTACAACATACATAGCAAGGGAGAGCAACATAGATGAACTACAACAACTACTCAGGGAGAAAAGAAGTGGCCTTTGAAGACATGATGACTCAGGCTGAGCTGGAGCGCCGAGTATCGGCCATGTCAGACGAAGAGCAGTCGCATTTCAAACTTCTCATACACAAACTCGTGATGTGTTATGGCGACGGCAACGCGCAGGGCGTGGTCATAGTGGGCAGGGCAGAAGATCAGTTAGCAGGCGTCGTCACCCTAAACTGTGACGAGATGGAGGCGTCGCAACTGATGTTGGCGGCAAACGATTTTTTCGGCTTTCTAAACACCCTAGGCGCACCGCCCAAGGAGAACTTTAATTGAGCGCACCATACGACAAGATCATCACAGTCGACTTCGAGACCTATTGGGACACCAAGATAGGGTACACCCTAACCAAGATGACAACAGAGGAGTACATACGCCATGACTTATTTCACGCGTTTGGATGCTGCGTTCATGAGTTCGGAACTGACAGCCCAGTTACGTGGGTTAGAGGAGAGGGACTACGTGAATACTTTTCTGGAATCGATTGGGGACGAACCGCAGTGCTTGCGCACAACGCACAGTTCGATGTATCCATTATGGAGTGGGTCTACGATACACATCCAGCCTTCATCTTCGACACGCTATCAATGGCGCGAGCTCTCAGAGGCGTTGAGGTTGGCAACAGTCTCGCCAAACTTGCAATCGATTTTGGTCTTCCCGCCAAAGGGACAGCCGTGTATTCGACAAATGGTGTGGCCGAGCTGGACGAGGTCATGGAATCTGAACTTGCAGACTATTGCAAACACGACGTACATCTATGCGAACGAATCTTTGATCGACTGGTCAAAGGGTATCCACCAAAGGAGCTTCGACTCATCGACATGACGCTGAAGATGTACACGCGTGCGTGCTTGCAACTTGACCCCAACATGTTAACTGACGCCATACTAGAGGAGAAAGAAACCCGTGAAGCACTATTACAGAAACTCCGCGTGGACGAGACTGCACTTGCGTCGAACCCGCAGTTTGCAGCACTACTTGAGGCCCTCGGTGTGGTTGCCCCAAGGAAGATCAGTAAAACTACAGGGAAAGAAACACTTGCGCTGGCTAAGAATGATGCCCTCTTTCAGGCGTTACTCAACGGTGAACGTGAGGACGTTGCCCTTCTTTGTGAAGCGCGTCTTAGGGTTAAGTCGACCACCGAGCGCACAAGGGCTCAGAGATTCCTCGACATTAGTAAACGCGGCACCCTACCAGTTCCTCTCTCGTACTATGGTGCGCAAACTGGCCGGTGGACAGCAAGCCGTGGCTCGGCCATCAACATGCAAAACCTCAAGCGAGGTTCGTTCTTGCGCAAAGCAATTATGGCTCCCAAAGGACACCAACTCGTTGTGGGGGACTTATCGCAAATTGAACCGCGAGTACTCGCGTGGCTTTCGGATTACGAAGACATGCTCGACATCTTTCGGTCAGGTGGTGACCCTTACGCCGCGTTCGGTGCGCAGATGTTTAACATACCCGGACTTACTAAGGAGAGCCACCCTGACCTACGGCAGTCTGCAAAAAGCGCTTTGCTTGGCTGCGGTTACGGACTTGGATGGGCTGCCTTTGCGTCGCAACTACTTACAGGATTCTTGGGCGCACCACCACAGCGATATGACTTGGCCTTTGCGAAGAAGCTGGGCGTCACGCAACAAGCGGCTGAAAAGTTCCTAGACTGGGAAGTGAACGTCGAGAAGCTCCAAGCCATACCGCACACATGTTCGACAAGAGAGCTAGTCATCCACTGCCTAGCGGCCAAGGCCATCATCGACAAGTACAGGGCTACGGCTACGCCCGTGGTGGACTTCTGGAACCTACAGACAGAGCTGATACACGAGTCTCTTTACAAAGGGAAGGAGTACAAGCACAAGTGTCTGACGTATCGTAAGGGCGAGATCGTTCTGCCATCTGGCATGAAGTTGTTGTACCCGTACCTACAGATCAGGCGCCATACAGACGAGAAAACAAAAAAAGAACAGGTTGAGTGGACTTACGGCGAAAATCGTACTAAGATATACGCAGGGAAAATAACCAACAATGTCACGCAGGGCGTAGCGAGATGCGTGATGACAGATGGGATGGTACGAACTGCAAAGAGATACTTTGTGGCGGGAACAGTACATGACGAGCAGATCGTTGTGGTTCCTGACGCAGAGGTGGAGGACGCTAAGACTTGGGTCTTAGCGCAGATGACTGTGGAGCCGCCTTACATGCCGGGCATTCCATTGGACGCTGACGGTGGCGCGCACCGTCGTTATGGGTTAGCTAAAAACTAGGAGAAGCAATATTGAAGTTACCAACAAAAATAAGAGTCGGTAGGCGCTGGTACAGCGTGGAGGTCATTGAGGCCATGATCGATAAGAGTTATGTGGGGCGGGTGTACTATGACGCGCAACACATTCGGATCGGTACACGCAACCAAACGGGCAAGCCGTTTACAAAACAGGAAGTTGGCGATACCTTTTGGCACGAGCTTACGCATGCAATCTTGCATGACATGGACAGCCCTTTGTATCGTGACGAGAAGTTTGTATCAGCATTTGCAACACGGCTTAACAAAGCCATTAACACAGCGAAGTTCGAATGAAAAATCCAGCATGGTCACACAGCAGCCTCAAAGATTTTGAGGGCTGCCAACGCAGGTATCACGAGGTCAAGGTCTTAAAGAAGTACCCATTCCAAGAGACGGAAGCCACGCGCTACGGCAATCAGGTACATAAGGCTATCGAAGACTACATCAGGGACAAGAAGCCGATACCACCTGAGTATGCGCAGTTCCAGCCTGTAGTGGACGCCATGCTGGGTAAATCAGGACGAGCGCTTGCTGAGTATGAGATGGCATTGACGGTGGACTTAAAGCCTACAAACTGGAAGTCCCCTGACGTTTGGGTTCGAGGCATTGCCGACATCCTGATCGTTGACGATGAGAACCTTACGGCGTGGGTGGGAGATTGGAAGACGGGCAACAACAAGTACCCAGATCGGGATCAGCTTGTATTGATGTCACTGCTGGTGTTCCAGTACTTCCCCCACATCCGCAAGGTCAACTCAGCGTTGCTGTTCATTGTTAAAAATGATATGGTCAAGATGCAGATGACACGCGATCAAGCTGAAGCCTTCTGGTGGAAGTATCGTGAGCGTACTGCACGTCTTGAAGCAAGCTTTGAGAACGATGTATGGAATCCAAATCAAACCCCACTATGCGGCTGGTGTCAGGTCACTAGCTGTGAGTTCAACCCTAAGCACTAGGAAATTTATGTCTCTCTTACAACCAAACGATATTCACCCCTCATACCCAAGCATCTGCCACGTTTGCAGTAAACCATTACGCGCTTGCGACAGTGCCGTGGTGCATGATGGGCGTGTTCAGACGACGGATGAAGATACAGCTAGCTACGGATCAATCGGCCTGCACATAGAGTGCGCTACGATTTTGGCCATGCGCCTGATCGCAGACGTGATGAAGCATGAGCGTAGTGAGCACGAGCCTCGTGTGGTGCGTAGCCTGCGCAACGCATGCGAAGCAAAGTTGAAGGAGTTCTAATCATGGCCACACGTAACTACAGGTCAGAGTACGACAACTACCAAGGTACACCCGAGCAGATCAAGAAACGCGCAGGCCGAGTCAAGGCTAGGCGCATGATGGAGAAGACGGGGGCAGCCACCAAAGGTGACGGCAAAGATGTGGATCACATCAAGCCCATGCGCTCAGGCGGCACATCAACCAAAGGTAACTTGCGTATGCGTAGCAAATCTGCCAACAGAGCAGACAATAAATAATCCTCGGAGAAGCAATGGAAATCGTAGAAGACAAAGCGCTTATCTTACGCACAAGAGACCCACACAAATATTCAATCATTCCAAAGAGCAAAGCCATGCCCCGTGCAGACGGCGGCTACGACGTTGCTGTGTATTGGGGGCTTGATGAAGCGCGGGTGTTGCGTAACCTAGGTGTTAAAAACGTACCATCGCCTATCACTAGGCGCTACGACTGGCCGGGTCGTTACAAACCAATGGCTCACCAGATCGAGACTGCATCGTTCCTGACGATGTACAGGAGAGCATTTGTGTTCTCCGAACCCGGCACTGGCAAGACGCTATCGGCTCTCTGGGCGGCTGACTACTTGATGAAGCTTGGTAAGGTGCGTAGGGTTTTGATTCTGTGCCCTTTGTCGATCATGCACAGCGCGTGGATGGGAGACATCAACAACAGCATCATTCACCGCTCGGCAGTTATCGCGCACCATCCGCAAGCTAGTCGCCGTATTGAGATGATTCAGCACGACTACGAGATCGTCATTACCAACTACGAAGGCTTGAACCTGATAGCTAATGAGGTGCGTAACGATGGGCGCTTTGATCTTGTGATTGTTGATGAGGCCAACGCATACAAAACACCAACCACACGCAGATGGAAATCGCTTAACTCAATAATTAACCCCAACACATACCTGTGGATGATGACTGGAACCCCTGCATCGCAGTCGCCTGTCGATGCGTACGGCTTGGCTAAACTAGTTAACCCCGATGGTGTGCCAAAGTTTTTTACTGCATGGCGAGATCAAGTCATGAACAAGGTCACTACGTTTAAGTGGTCGCCTAAAGCTGACGCTAAAGAGAAAGTGCATGAAGCGCTACAACCTGCGATACGCTTCACAAAAGAGGCGTGTTTGGATCTGCCCCCAGTGATTACCATGACGCGTGAGGTGAAGTTAACGCCACAGCAAGCCAAGTACTACAACCTTCTCAAAGAGCGCATGCTTGTGCAAGCGGCAGGGGAGACCATCACAGCGGTCAATGCCGCGGCTGGCGTATCCAAACTTTTGCAGATCAGTTGTGGTGCGGCTTACACAGACGACAAAGAGGTTGTGGAGTTTGATTCTGCGCCTAGGCTTGCGGTACTGGAGGAGATACTAGAAGAGACCAACCGCAAGGTTATCGTCTTTGCACTGTTTCGCAGCATCATCGACACCATAAGCACACACCTGACCAAGCGCGGTATCTCCAACGAGTGCATCCAAGGGGATGTGTCACCCAGCAAACGAGGCGCCATCATCAACCGCTTCCAGACTGAGGACAACCCGCGCATACTGGTGATGCAGCCTGCGGCTACCGCGCACGGCATTACGCTTACTGCCGCTGATACTGTGGTGTTCTACGGGCCGCTCATGTCTGTTGAGCAGTACATCCAGTGCTGTGCGCGTGCTGACCGCAAGGGGCAAACGTCAGATAAAGTTACGGTGATTCACATTCAAGGAAGTGCGATTGAAGAACGAATGTTTAAAGCCTTAGCAGGGAAAGTTAGTGATAACTTACTACTTACCCAGATGTTCGACACTGAAATTAAATCGTAAAAGGAGTTTACACATGCTATAAAACCCGTCTATACTGTCCAACCTTAGACAAACATTTATAAACAGGAGAAGTAATGGAAGAAGAAAACGTACCGTTAGATAAGCTTGTCAAGATATACCGCAAGCTACGCTCTCGCATGACTGCATTGACCCAAGAGTACGACACCCAAGCGGAGATACTCAAGGCTCAACAAGACGAGATCAAGAACGCAATCAAAGAGCAGATGAAGGCAATGGGCGTCACATCTGTTCGCACTACCGAGGGCACGGCAGTCATGTCCGTGAAGACTCGCTACACCACGCAAGACTGGGACGAATTTAAAAAGTTCGTACTGGCGCACGAAGCTGTTGAGCTACTGGAGAAGCGCATTGCGCAGACCAACATGGCTCAGTTCCTAGAAGAAAACCCCGGGGTCGTACCGCCCGGCTTGAACTCGACATCCGAGTATGACATCTCTGTACGTAAACCAACTTAAATGGAAATCAAATGAGCAAAATTGCAATGTTCAACCCCTCAAACGTCCCTGCATTTGCTAAGAATGCAGTCCTGTCAGCAACCACGCTAGCCTTGGCGGGCGGTGCAGGTTCTGGCGGTGGCATGAAGCGCGTCTCTATCAAGGGCGGTGTGTTCAGACTGCTGTCTAACGGCAAAGAGATTGCATCGATTGATGAGCGTCACTTGGATGTGATCGTGGTCAAGGCTGCCCCCAAGGTCAGCCGTATTTTCTACGCTGGTGGCTATGATAAAGATGCTGCAGCCGCACCCCCTGACTGCACATCTGCCGATGGTGAGAAGCCTGACGCTAACGTGAAGAACAAGCAGTCATCAAGCTGCGCTACATGCCCACAAAACATCGCTGGGTCTGGTAATGGTCAAAGCCGTGCATGCCGCTACCAACAGCGCTTGGCTGTTGTGTTGGCTAACAACCCCGATGGTGATGTGTTGCAAGTGACTCTGCCTGCGACATCCATATTCGGCAAGGAAGACGGCGAGAAGCGCCCACTGCAAGCATACGCTCGCTACATGGCCGCGCAGACACCGCCTGTTAACTTGGACGCCATCGTCACGCGCATGAAGTTTGATACACAAGCTGAGTCTCCAAAGATTATCTTTGCGCCTGTGCGTTGGTTGACCGATGAGGAGTATGAGTCTGCACAGAACCAAGCCAACTCTAAGGATGCAGAGAAGGCTGTAGCTGTTACCCCTGCCTTTGCTGATGGCGTTGCCTCACCCGCACCGCTTGCCCTGTCTGGCAAAGCGCCTAGCACCAAGACCCTTGGTGATCTGATGGATGAGGACGATGCTGAAGCTATTGCTGAAGTCAAAGCAACCAAGGCCAAGAAAGCCAAGGCTGTTGAGGTGGAGGCCGAAGAAGAACCCGAAGTGCGCAAAGCCGCACCCAAGGTTGAATCCGTTCCAGCCAAGAAGAACAAGCTGGCCGACATCGTTGCTGATTGGGACGATGAGTAATTAAAGGTTTCGCTAGGCCGCAGTCGGCGGTCGCATTGCGTGTGCCGGGGCGCCTTCCTCGTTATAAAGAAACACACATGCCCACGACTGCGTTTCCCGTTCTGCGTGTCCTAGCGCCTTAACAAAACCACTATGGCCTACTCACAAAAAATCATTGACGAAGTAGCGAAGACCCCCAAGTCTCTGGGCAACCAGCTTGGGCGTTGGGCGATCCATCTTGACTTTCCGGTCACGAAGATTGCCTATGCGCTTGGCGTCTCTCGGCAGACTGTCTACAACTGGTTTACAGGCACGGAAGTGTTTGTGGCCTATCGTAACCGCGTCGAATTCTTAACCCACATAATGAAGACCTCACCCACAGCAGATGAGGCATGGAGAAAAATATGTACGGAATACAACCTCGATCCCTCACCACGAAAGAGCTGATTGCTTTCAGCGCAGAACTGATTGAACTTCCAAGAGGGTTACCCAAGGACTTTCAGCTTGAACTCATCAGACGTTTGGAAGCGTTGACGCCCCACAATGAAGCATTGCCAATAGATCCCAAGCAATTAGATCTGTTCCAGTAACCCCACCAAGGACTTTAATGACTCCGCTTGAGTTTTTAGCGGTTGTTCTGCCGCCGCCAGAATTTGGCCGGTATTGTGTGGCGGAACTTACTAAAGCGAAAGAGCACGTCTTTGTTGACGCACTCGATCAAACATCAGCGCATATCAAGCGCTGGCACAGCAGTAAGTTGGATGTTTACTTTGCCTTGGCTACCTTTGGCATTGAAGACAACCGGCAAGCTACCAATGCGCGGTATGTGAAATCACTGTTCATTGACATGGATGGGTACGCATCGAAGAAAGATGCCGCCTTTGCGCTCAATGCGTTCTTGGAGAAGACAGGCTTAGGAGCCTTGGGTACGCCCTATGTTGTTGGTTCTGGTGGCGGTTTGCACTGCTACTGGCCACTGCATGCGGCTGTTCCGGTGGACTCTTGGAAACCTGTGGCCGAGAACTTCAAGCGCCTGTGCAAACAGGAGAGCTTGGCGATTGACATGACTGTAACGGCTGATGCCGCCCGCGTCTTGCGTGTGCCCGAGACAACCAACTTCAAGAAGAAGTACGCAACGCCGCGCCCCGTGCGCATACTGACTGAAGGCGACAACTTTGATTTTGATGCCGTGGCTACCCTCATCAGGGAGAAGCTGTCTGGGTCAATCTACGAGCCGCAGGCCGTGCCGAAACTAGATTTGGCCGGCACACGCCCATCTGCAGCGCCTACAGCGACTAGCGTCAAACTGTTTGAGAACAGCATAACCAAGTTCAAACCAATTTGGTTGGCGACTCAGCAAGGGCGTGGCTGCGGGCAGTTGGGGCACTACGTAGAACATGCGACAGAAGAGGGCATGGAGCCGATCTGGAGGGGCTTACTCTCATGGACTAAGGTCTGTGAAGACGGCAACAAGGCGGCTGTCTGGCTTAGCCAGATGCATCCCTACGAGCCTGAGCGCATGAATCAAAAGCTGCAAAGCATCAAGGGCCCATACCCCTGTATCAAGATGGACTCAGAGAACCCCGGCGTGTGCCCGACATGCCCGCACTGGGGAAAGATAACCAACCCCCTGATCCTTGGACGTGAGTTGTCTGTGGAAGTGGAGGAGAAAGAAATTGAGGTCAAGCTAACGAGTGACAGCACAGTCACGGAGAAAGAAGTCGTCAAAGTCATGCGCCCAACACCGCCTCGTGGTTATGCCTATGGCACCAATGGCGGCATCTTTATGGAGCGTATGGTCGAAGACGACGAAGGCGTTAAGACAAAGAAGCAAGTGATGCTGTTGCCCTACGAATTGTTCGTGGTGGACATACTCAACAGCAACAACGACCACACTGTGCACATGATTGCGCTCAGACCCGAAGGGGCAATCAACGTAGTTATGCCGCAAAGAGCCGTGGTCAGCAAGGACGAGACAGTCAAAGCACTGGCGAGTCAAAACATCGTGGCCTCTTTCGGCCACAACAACGACAAAAACCTTTTTGAATATGTGAGGGCATGCGTGGAAGAATCTAGCACTAACAAAACCCCAATCAAAGTTCCAGACAGCTATGGTTGGCAACCTGACAACTCGTATGTATTTGCGGGTCGTATCTTTACTAAGGGTAAACCCCCAGTCAAAGTCCCAATGCCGGGCTTGGAGAACATCACCAAGAACACTGAACCGCGTGGCACTATGGAGGCTTGGCGTGCGTTCATCGACATGTTGATTGCCAAGAAGATGTGGGATCACCTAGCCGTTTTGCTTGCCGGTGCTGGCGCTCCTTTCATGCGCTTCACGGGTATCTACGGCATGACCTACCACTGCGCCAGTACCGAATCTGGTACGGGTAAGACGCTGGCGCTGGAGGCTGCAGCTTCGGTCTGGGGACACCCCACCCACTACCGCACAGGCAAGAGCACATCGCCTGTTGCTATGCAACAACGCTTAGGTCTGCTCAACAGCCACCCGCTTATCACAGATGAGATCACATCCAAGAACCGAGACGACTTCGAGTGGTTGCCTGAGTTCCTGCTGGACATGACCGAAGGCCGTGGCAAAGAGCGTATGGAGTCTGGCTCCAACAAAGAGCGCCTGAACTTGTCGACATGGATGACCAATGCGTTGATGTCTTCCAATACCCACATCGTCGACTACTTGACTGGTGGGCGTACCCACTCATCGGAAGGCGAGTTGCGCCGCTTGCTGGAGTTTGTGCTTGAAGACGAGTTAAAGTGGGAGCCACATGAGATTGAGATCATCAAGTCTTTACAGCACAACTATGGCGTAGCGGGTTACGCCTTGGCTCAGTACCTTGCCGACAACGTTGACCAGTTCCCTAAGATAGTTGGCGAAGCTGTTGCGGGTATGTATACTGAGTTCAAGGCAACCAACGATGAGCGCTTCTGGATGGCTGGCGTTGGGGCTTCTATATGCGCCCTTAAAGCGTTTAAAGAGTTGGGCGTAGCCGACATACCCTACCGCCACATTCTGAACTCCTACAAGAAGGCTGTGGACTATATGCGAGCCAGTATGAAGAGCAGCGTGCGCACCGCTGTGGATGTACTGAACGCCTATACCCGTGACAACTACGGCAGTTTTGTGGTGATTAAGCCTAGCAAGGGCGGCCTCATGGCTGAACTCGGTAGCGGCAAGGACATCGATCTGTCGATTACACGCAACAAGGTGTTCGGGCGGGTGGAGCATGAACCTATCCCCAACCACATCGACTACTTTATTGAGGAGCAACTGCTCAAGGCGTACTGCGCCACTATGAGCTTTGGGTATTCGTCATTTAAGCGCCAGCTTGAACAACTGTACAACGTGGAGTATCTTAAGAAAGATATGATGGCCAAGACCAAGGGGCCGCAGATGCGGGTCACAGTTATGAAAATCAGACGCGAGATTATCGAAGCCGATGAAGTACTCCTCACTGCGCCTTCCGTGGGAGAAAGTTGAGAAAGGGCAGGGGTTCTTTATCCCCTGCCTAGACACCGAAGCCATGAAAGAGTGGGGCTTGAAGAAAGCCTTCTCCTTGCGGATACTAGACGCCCACGCTAGCGTGGGCATCCTTGACGGCAAGCTTGGCGTTATGTTTTACCGGAAGCCTCAATCCGTTTCATAGCCGCTTCAAATTTCTCCGACAGGGCTTGACGGGCTTCGTCAATCCTATCTATGCGAGCACGCTTCTCGGCGCCTGTCATCTTCTCCATACCCGTTATACGTTCCTCATCTGAGCGCAAGCGTCCCATCTGCGTCTTGTACTGCGCGGCTAATTTTGCAGCCACAATCTGTGTGCGGTTGTCTGCCAAAAATTCTCTGGCTTCTTCCACGCGTCCTTGCTTGAGCATGCTGTCGTAAGAGTTCTTGGCTTGCGTAGCTTCCGTGGCCATCCGATACATTACGTCGGCATCAGCCCCACCAAACTTCTTCTGGAACGAGCTACCAATAAAGGGCAAGTCTGTCACACGCTTCTCAGGCGCTTCGCCTTTGCTCTCCTTGCGGAACAAACCATCAGCAGCGCCCGCAATAATTAGCGGCAACTGACCAAAGTAGCCTGTGGCAAGATGCTCAATCTGCACAGGAGACAAGAAAGGTAACGCCTTACTCATAGCCTTAGCCGCCTCTGTTGTGGCTGCTCCAAAGCGTTCTTGTGGCGTCTTGCTCTCCATACGAGCCGACTCAATGTTGTTGCCGCTGAAGAAGTTCTTATTGGTAAAGACTTCAAACGCTGGCTTGATAGCCTGCGGCATAAACTTAGACGAGTAGCCCGGTACTGACTGTAAGAACATATCGCGCAGACCGTCAAACTGTTGCTGGCCATCGGTCTCGGCTTTCATAGCGTCAACTGCCGCTACAGCCAACGAGAAGAACCAGCCAGCCTCGTAGGGAATTGGTAGCTTGAACGGCTCTTCAACGCCCGGCACAGGGATGAAGAAGTTGCTGTACTTGTCCTTTGGCTTGGCACGTTTGAAAGCTTCGTCGTCCTCCATCGCCATGGCGTAGACCACGCCTGTAGCAACCAACAGCATGGCGTTGTTGAAGAACTTCTGCTTGATCTTCTGCTGCTCTTCAAAAGGCATCTGGCCTGTGGCGGCTTTATACAGTACGTTTAAGCCTTGGATCTGCGCATTGAAGAAGGGGATCAAACGACTGGCGTACTGCACTGTGGGCGACAGACCGCGCTTGTAGAAGTTCATAGACTCCATCGTGGCCATATCAGCCTCGACTTCAGACAATCCGTTCTTACGTGCGTTCTCGTACACCAACGCGCGGGTGGCAGCATCGGCACGCATCGCGGCTCTGTCAAGCCCCGCAAACAACTGGTCAACAGCGCCTTGGTTGTTACCTGCCAACTGCAAAGCCATCTTGGCAATGTCGTCTGGGTCGCCTGTGAAAATACCGCTCTGGACTAAGCCACGTTTAATAAGCTCTTCGCTTGCCGCGCTGGTGCCGCGACTCATCCGAACAAACTCACGCCCAGCTTTGGCCACCGCTGTAAGAGGCCCGTAGTTTAGACCGCCCGTAAACGATGCCGCCATTGGGTCACGAACCAACTGACGCAAAATATAGATTGGCATCCGAGTAACGCCAGAGCGCAAGATGTCGCCGGCTATGCCGCCAATCTTTAAGAACGCTGGGAGCGTCAGGTGCGCGCCTTCCAAACTCTTCACAATCAACTCGGCAGGGATACCACCCATGATGGTGTCATCGGTCTTAACGCGTACCCAGCGCTCGCCTGTATCTTCAGGGTCTTTGGGATCTGGCTCTTGGTTAAAACGAATAATGTCCGCGCCAGCTACACCTTTTCCTTTGTGGATCGGCATGGCGTTGGTTGGCTTGCCTTCTTTATCCAAGGGGCCCTTGCCTGCACCAACAGATTGGAACGCATAGGCTACGTTTCTGGCGGCTAAGTTAGTCAGAGCCTTGTCTGTAATAAGCAACGTGTTGCGTGGAAGCGACTCTGTCAGGGGCAGGATGCGGGTCTCGCCGCCCTTGAGTTCTGCCAAGTAGGGCTGGTATCTAACATCGCCGATGTTGATAGTAACCTCATCACTAAAGACAAGATCAGCCATCCCGTTTTCACGGACGCGATAGAACGGAACATAGTCACCGTCTTTAAGCAGCTTGGCTGCCGTTTCTTTGGGTATTGCGCCAGTCGAAGCCAAGAACTTAATCAAGCCTGCGTTGTACGCGTTGTACGTACTTCGCACAACTTCCAAAGCTTTTTTTAGTTCTGGGTTTGCGTTGACGTCAGCCATAGCCGCTTTGAGGTCTGCCTCGGTAATCCCCAGATCGCCCAAGTCAAGCTTGGCTAAACCCTTGTTAGCCGCACGTTGTGCGATCATGTACGTGGTAGCAAGGTCAACGCGGCCTCTGGCGTTGCCGCCCGGGATGCGCCCTATGGCGTCAAAGACATCCTTGGCACTGTTCTGTCCCGAAGACTTAATACCAAAGAAACCCTTCTCGTCTGTGTACAGTTCCATTGGGCCGTTCATCAGCGTGGAGCTAACGACAGCCATCTTCTGGTCAGCTTTGGTCACGCTGTACATAGCCTGCACAAAGTTCTTGGTGTCCCCCATTTCCTTAGCGCCAGCCTTCAGCGCTTCGCGCAAACCAGCACGCATATCCACCAAGTTCATCTCGGTCTCAAGCGCAATGTTTCTACCAAGGCGGGCACTGAAAGACTTAGGCTGTGCCACAACGCGGCTAGCCAGATCAGTCAGCGCATCGTCTGAACCAAACTGTGCCTTGCGGGAAAACAACAGACCTTCAGACTGACCGACAGGTTGCAGATTCATTGCCAGTATTTCAGGAGCTTGGTCAATGTAAGCGCGTTCGGTAAACTCACCATCTTCGTTGCCGCGTTCAATGACGTCAATTCCAGCGGCTTTCAGTTCTTCTGTTGTTTTTTTGATGCCCAATTCTCTGCGCATTTTGTAAAACAAACTGTTGGCAAAAAAACGATCGTTGCCTTTGTACGTAGACTTCGTACCGTATTTTTCAAGCAACGCGTCAAGTTGAGGGCGCTCACCAATCGTCATGACTGAGTCAACCCTATAGACTTTTTCACGGGGGATTGCGTCAAGGGAACGATACAGTTGTCCTGTCTTGGGGCGTTCTGTTAACCCTTTAATTTTTCCAATATCGAGTGTTTGCGCAGCTTTTAATTGGTTTTTTGCTATTTGCAATTCTTCACGGGCGCTCTCAATGCTGTCAGGCTTGGCTTTTCTTTTTTCTCGGCTTGCCAAAGTCTCTGTTTGATCTTTAACATTTCGTTCTGCTTTTTTAAGCAGTTGATCCAAATACCTCCTTGCGCCTTTGTTGTTTTGCGGGTCAAGTGTTCCGCCCTGCGCAACGTCCTGCAAATAATTTGTTAATAAATTGCTCTCATAAATACTCTGCAAATCCGCCACCGGCGTAACACGCGGCCTGTTGGGATCCATGTACTTGGCATCCATAGACCTATAGTCTTGATACGATAAGGAGCCGTACCCGGTCTCGTTTGCGGCTTTGCCAAAGGGTATAGCATGCTGATAATACTCAGCGTAAGTTTTGTCGGGAGTAGTGTACGGACCCGCGCCAATCGAGTTCTCGTTTGCAAAACGTAAATCAAACATGCCCTCGCCAGCACCCGCATACTTTGTGTCAAACGCCGTAAAAGTAGCATCGCTGCCGTGCCATGTACCGCGAATCTCCAACTGGGCAGCACCATAAGCAAGATTAACCAAGTCGCCGGCTTTAAGGTTCTTTGAATCAATACCAAAAGCAGAAAGCGCTTTTTTCAGCGTGTCGATTACCAAGCGTAACCAGTTTGCAATCGGTGAACCTTTAGAGCCCAACGCTGTTGGCCTAACGCCTGCTTTGATCGCTTCTTCAACTGCGTAAGCTAGCAACTCATCATCAAACTGTTCTTTGGACGTTTGCGCAGCTTCCACACGGGCAAGCGCAGCCTTAGCCACACGCGCTTCTACGGAGTTATCATTTAACTTAGACCAGTTGCGTACAGCGTTGACTAAGCTTTTGTATTGCCCAGCATTGAAAAGGTTTTTAAAACCAAGGTGCACACCGACTTCGTGTAGCAGTATGCCTAAGCCGTCCCCCTTGGCAATGTTGTTGGCAAACATAAACGCTTTGCCTGTCCTAGGATCTACAAAAGCTTTAGCGTCTGTAGGAATGTCGCCGGCTTCTGGTGGTTTGGCTCGTTTCACAGTGTACGCATCTTGCAGATCAGCAAAACTAGCACTGTCTAAAAACTCTTCAACACTGTTGAATAGCTCAACGCGGCCTTTAGTAAGCCCCGCCCCACCCAGCGCAGTGTCAATTTCTTTCTGTAATTCCGCGACACTCAAGCCGTTAACAGCCGCGCCTCGAGAAAACTCCAGTCCGCCTTGCTCATCAAAGTAAACATCTTTCACCGCACCTTCTGCGCGAGTGGTTTCGCCGTATGCTTCTTCTTCAGTCACCTTACGACGGCGGCCGCGAGTTTTGGTTTCTTTCTCAACGGGTTCAGCAGCGGCTTCTTCTGCGGCTCTGATGTCAGCTTCGTTGGTTGACTGATACAGCGCTTTCTTAACGCCTTCAAGTTCTTGACGGACAGCACGGCGCTCGTTCTCGTAGTCTTCAACTTCTTGTTTAGCGTTTACGATCTCTTCAAGCGAAGGCAGGTTGCTTCGGCCAGTAGCAGGGCGCGCTGCTCTTGCTTGTAGTGTAGTGAGCCGATCTTTAGCGGCTTCTAACTGGTTGGTCAGCTCTTCGTCACGGCGCTCCAAAATTACTTGAAACTCTGCTTGACGCTCGGCTTCAATTGCTGCTAGTTGTGCTTTGGTCAAGTTCTTCTCACCAGCCGCACGTTTTTCTGCCAGTGCGTTGGCCTCGGCCACTGCTTGCGCCACTGATGGTGCTTTGATATTGCGCTGCTCAACCAACGGCTGTTTGGTAACGCCCGGTGTGCGTTTAGACTCTGTTGTACCAGCACGCAGTTTACTTGGAGCGCTTGTAGCGCGACGTGCGCCAGCAGATACACGGCCTTTTAGTGCAAGGTCTAACTTGGCTTTTTCTTCTGTGCCAACAGATATCTCTGTATTAACCTTGTCAATTTCTCCGTTTAGACGTGCAACAGCTTTGGTTTTACCTTCCTTGATAGCGTCGTCACGCTCGGCAGTCAGCGCCGCTAAACGATCTGTTGCTTTGCCCAGCTCTTGCACTTGCTCAATGTACTGGTCAATTGCGTCTTGTTCTTCTGGCGTAGCCTCCCGTACCGCGGGCGCTTCGGCTAGGTTAGTTCTAAGCGGCATGTTGCGTGCACGCATAAAATTAATTGCTTCTTCAAGAGATATTTTGCGTACAGACAAACGGCTTTGGAGACGGATAGCTGCCCCCAAACCTTTGAACGCTTGTACGTTTTGCTCACCGCCTACATAGGAGCCAGACTTCTTTCTGGCCGCAGTCACTTTGGCCGTAGCTTCGGCCAACTGCTTGTCGATACTGCCTAGTTCTAGAATCAAAGACAGCAAAGGCTTGTTGTACAACTCGTTATTGTATTTAACTTCGCTTGCCGCATCGGCAGTAAGCCCACGCTCACGGGCATCACGTTCGGCAGCACCAAGTGCGCGGATTTGCACACCCTTACCAAAACCGGACATTGCCACGTTCCAACGCCTTGTGCGTTCGTCAGAGATTTGTCTCTCCAACTGCTGGACATTTGCGTCTTTAGCGCCTTGCACGGCTTGGGTTTTGTCCGCCTCGGCCTGACGCACCTTGTTGTCAGCTTCTGTAATTTCTGCTTGCGCTGTGCGAATTGTTTCCTGCAGCCTTGCAATTTCATTTTTAGCAGACTCGTTGGATTTTTCTAGCGGATCGACTGTGGCTTTGAGTTCAGCTAAACGCTGTTCACCCACCAACACTTTAATCTGTGTACGCACTAAATCCAGAGCGGCTTTAGTCTGGGTGTATTCGGCTTTGGCTTCTTCATGCAACGCAATCAAATCGTCCAACTCTTTGAACATTGCAATTTCTGCGGCGCCGCCTCTGGCGCGTACGCCGGATCGATTGGCTTCTTTAATCAGCTCTTCTTTAGCCTGCTCGTACGATTTAATACGGGCGTTTAGATCGCTGACGCTGAGCTTCAGATTGTTCATCTTCAGCGCAAGGTTGTCTGTGTTGGTTTGGAACGAAGCCAACTCACCGTTTTCTTTTAAGAACTTAGTCCAGTTCTTAATTTTGCTCATACGTGCAGTAGTGTCTTTGCTTTCTTTAAGCAGTTGTTTCAAACGCGGCAAAGCTCTGGCCAAGAACGCACGCACAGGAGCCAAATCTTTCTCAGACTGCTTCATGTCTTGTTTTAGCTTACGAACGTACGGGCTATTCATGAAGCGCTGGAACGACTCAACGTCAGGTCTTGCACCAATATCTAGGCTTGGGCCAGCTTCAATACCACGGCGCTCAGCTTTCTGTACGCGACTACGCTCATCGGCTGCACCAAACAAAGGCAACTGACCAGCTTGCTCATCACGAACAGTCTCAGCCAGTTTAACCAACTGCTCCAATTCATTTTGCAAAGACAGCGGTGCGGCTTCAGCACTCTTACCGCGAATCGTTCCGGACACCAGTACTTGTTTGCCAGTGACGGGGTCGGTGCGGTACACAGGTTTGTTAATATCCTGCGCACGTTTCTCAACCGTGGCTCGACCGGGCACACCTTGTGTGCGTTCCTCTTCTTCTGGCTGGGCTACAAAGCCGGGCAATTTGCCGGGTTTGCCTGTACTCTCAAGACGCTCCCGTTGCGCGTTCTGCTCCATCTGAGACACAGACGCGGCTTGTCCGGGGGTAGCGCTAGTCTCTCCCTGCTCGTACTTAAATGCTTCGGTTGGCGTGGTAGTGCTAGCCTGTGCTTGGGATTCTTTTGTTGGTGGGAATGTCTTCAACAATGTAGGGCGATCAGCGCCTCTTCGTGCCACACCCTCTTCACCATTCTCAATCTTGGTCAGTTGTTGGTCGAGCAGTGTAAGGAAGCCCTGCGACTGCGACACATTCTTAAGCAGCCCCCTGTCTGCAACAACTTCACCCGCTATATTTTCTTGATTGGCTCTGCCCGACGCTTCTTGTTTGAGCGTCATGTCTGCTTCAGGAATTACCTGCTCAGCGCGGCGCAAGAAGGCCGCAGCTTCTGGAGACAGCTTGTATGTGGACAGCACTCGGTCAATACGATCACGCAAAGATTCGGCAGTAAGTACTTCGCCAGTGCCCTCGGCTCGTGGGTGCAATTTAAACTCAGCACCGGGTACGCGTCTAAGTACTCGCTTTTGCTCGCCTTCTGGAACAACTTCTTCGGCTGTAGGCAGTGTGCCTTCTTCTAAGGGTATACCCTGTAATCGTTGCTGCAACTGACCAAACGCAGCGGATGTCGATGGTGGAGCTTCTTCGTTTCCAAACAACCCCAAGTTCTCCGTCATAGGAGACGGAGCGTTTTTCATGCGCTGCAGTGCCTGCATCTCTGGCGCCAGCCTAACTTTACGGTCTGCTTCTTCAGCAGCGGCTTGGTCTGCGGCACGGCTTTGTTCAAGTGCGGCTTGCTCTTCCTCTTCAACAGTTTGCAAACGCGTCTGGTTAGGTTGCGCTGCTTTTACTGCGTTTGCGGCACGAAGTTCTTCTAACCGCTGTTCAAGACTAGCAAAAACCAAATTCTGCTGGCGCTTGGTTAAACCGGGCAAATAAGCGCGTAGCTGCAAAGTTTGCTGCGCCATAGCAGGGTCGGTCATTAAATAACCAACGTAATCTTTAGCGGCTAGTTCTGGTTCTTTTTCATTAGACAGTTGCTGGTCATTAGCCAACTGTATTTGTTTCGTAGCGTAATCCACTACTTTTTGTTTTGGATTGGCTATCTGCTGTTCATAGTAGCCTTCAAGATCGGGCGCTGCGGCTTTTGTTTTTGCCGTTGAGACTTCGCCGGTTTGTTCCAACATATAGTCAAACGGAGACATGCCAGCAACACGCGCTTTCTCTGCCTCTTGCTCACGCATTGGTTTAGTGCGGCGGTACTCAGGAACAATTTCTTGCAGTTGTTTTTGCAAAGCTTGAAGCGAGTCTTGCGCGTCTTTGTACTCCGCTTTCTCAACAGGCGTAGCGTTAGCGCCGGGCTTTTTAAGCGCCGTCTTCTGCGTTTGAAACTGCGCTAGTAAATCATCGTACTGTTTGCCAATATCAATAGCGTACTTGGGTGTCTGTTTTTCAGCTTCCAGAGCCTTTGCGTCAGCTTCTTCTTCAGCTTTCTGTTGGGCAGCAGTTAGTTGTTCTTGTTGCAAACGCAATGCACGCTTTTGTTGTTCGGCTTCTTTGGCTTTCTCTTCAACTTCTGCACGGGCACCAGAGCGTTCAGACACGCGACCAACGGCGCCTAAAGGCGCAAGCAAACCTACTTGATAAGCGGTTTCGCCATACTCTTTCATGGCGTCAGGAGATGTCAAAGACAGCCCTGCTTGGTAACGCTCCAACATCTGCTGGGCAATTTCTGTGGGGATCTCGGCTAACGCGCCTGTGGCCAGACCTTTAGACAACGTAACGGCTAGGCGTTCTTCGGCTAACTTGGCAACCTGAGCCGCGCTCCGTCCGAGTAGTGCCTCGGCGGGGATACCAGTTAATTTACTGACAATTTTGCCGCCAAACGGAATAAACGTACCGGCTACATCGAGCGCTCCAGAGGGAATCGCTGTGCCCACAGCTTTGCGCATATCAATACTGATAGGCTCTCCGGCACGTTCCTGTTCCGCAGCTTGACGCTCTACGTTTTGACCCAAAGCTTGTGTAGTACCGGAAGCCAACGCGCCTAGAGCACCGCCAACCAACTTGCCCTTTGTACCAAACGCACCGCCAAGCATGGAACCCAAACGGCCACTGGCGGCAAGAGACGCAATGTTTGCGCCTTGCTCTGCAATGGCTCCGGGGATTTGACTAACGGCTTCGCCTGCGGCTGGCAGGATACCGCGCTCTTCGTAGAGCTTCTTGACTTTCTCAAAGTCTGCGCCTTCTTCGTAACGGGAACTAATGTCTCGGCTACGGGCTAGGCCTGCTTTAGCGGCTTCTTCAGCGTCACCTGTCAGAGATGCGCCAGCGGTGCGGCCAGAGGAAATTAAAGACTCAAGACCCTTGCTTGCTTGGGCAAGTATGCCTTTTTTACGTGCAGGCTTCTCGGACTCAAAAGCGTCTGGGTATCTTTCTTTAGCCAGCGCCATGGCTTCGTCATACCCCATGCTGCTGGGAACTTTAAAGGAAGTGCCGTCTGGAAGGGGTAGGTATTTAGCCATAAAAATTAAATTGTAGACCACACATTTGTAGCGCTCTGGCGGGTCAGACCAGAGTACCGTTTAGCTATTGTCGCGCAAATTTATGCGCTGTCAACTCATTCGTCACCGGCGTTGCGCACAGTGCCTCTGGGCTCGCTTTCAAAGCCTAGATTCATAGCGTAAGCAGACAAGAACGGGTTGGTCATAAGCGCAGAACGCAGTCTGTCTTGGTATATTTTGTTTTTTGCGGCCTCAGACGGGGCTGTGTTGTAGTTCGTATCGTTCTTAAGGTCTGCCATAACTTGCTTTTGAACTTTGGTGAACTCCAACATCTTCTTGTCATCGGCAGCAAAACGCTTAGCCATCATTTCGTTGCGTTGGTAGCCGGGGCCGGCTGCAATGTTTGCTTGTTGCAAGTTAATTGCCCCGCCAAACATTGTTTTAGCTTGGTCAGTCGTAATGTCAAAACGCTTAGCCGTAAAGTTAATCAGGCTCTCAAGCCCTGCGTTGGTGGCGTTGTCAATGTCTTTTTTAGCGGCTCGTAACTCTTTCGAGTCCATACTCTTTTGGTTAAACCGCACATCTTCCAAACGACCGTAAGCATCGTCTAGCTTGTCACGAGCATCGTTAAGTCTTTCTTGGCTCTTGCGATACGCAGCAGTACCGGCCATAGCGCCTTGACCAATATTGGCAAACGCGTTGGGAGATGTGCCGGACATCATTGCCAAACCGGCTTCCAAAAGCGCCAGACCACTGGACTGTCCTTCTTCTTTGGCAATCCGTTCTTCTTTACCTTTAAGCTTGGCTTCACGGTCTTTGCCGTACTCACCCCGAGCAGCTAAGTCTGCTTGCAATTGTTCGTAGTCACGCTGTGCCGCAGAAGTTCTGCTCTCAGCCAACTCTTTGTATTGGCGCTCAATATCGTTTAGCTGCGTGTCACGCTTGTTTTGATCCCCTGCAAACAAGGCATACATGTCCTTGATGCTCTGGGCACTACTACCTGCACCAGCTCCTCCTCCAGCACCACCTCCGCCCCCTTGTTTACCGGCACCAGTATCGGCAACGTCCGCGGCTTCGACCGGCTTGGACATTGTGTTGGGGTTGACCTTCAGACCTAAGCGACGTGCTTCGGCATTTGACTGATCGTCGGGGCTGTACGTAGGCGCCAGCTTTGCCGCCGCTTTTTTGGTTTGTTCTGGCGTAGCCTGTGGATTAGCTTTTTTCCAAGCTTCCAATGCTTCTGTTTCGGCAGGCAAAAGCGCTGCCGCCCCTGTACCTACAAGCGTGCCCACGCCAGTGCCTATTGGGCCAAACAAAGAACCGAGACCTGCGCCAGCCATAGGTAGCCCTGACCGACCGGCTGTAAGAGATGCTTGTTTGGCTTTATCTATTGCAGATACGTTCGGGTCGTTGTAGAAGTCGCCTTGCGTGTAACCTTCGTACAGCCCAGAACCCAACCCCACCACGCCAGCTGTAGCCGCACCGCCACCCAGTGGTAGTTTGCTGGTCTTTGTAGTGCCAATATCAGACAGCCTGTCAGTGACAGCTTTAACACTTGGGCCTACTTTTTGACCTAGTTCAAAAGACTTACTTGGTGCGGCTGTAGGCGTTGCGGCGGTAGGTTTAGGGGCTGCAGGCTTCTGGGGGCCAGAAGTTTCTTTGCCAAAATCACTCAATATTTTTTGTTTGTCCGCAGGATCTGCATTAGCAAACTGTGACCCAGTTATACCTTTAGCTTTAAGGTACTCTTTAAAACGTTCTTCATTAAATACACCCGCTGCATACCCCGGCACACCGCCACCAGACATACGAACCACAGGCTCACTGCGCTGGGCAAAGTCATACATGCCGCCCTGCGCCATACCGTCACCAGTTCTTCTGGGGACATCATCACCGTCGCCGTAGCCGGCAATACCACCATCAGCCATACGCTCAATGTTGCGTGCAGGTAAACGTCCAATACCCTGATCTTCTGGCAGTCCGCCAGCAGCCATACCAGTCACATTACCCATAGCGTCAACGGCAGGGGCTTCGGACATACCCGCAATAGCGGCATCAGCTATCTTAGGTTGAGGCGCAGCCATACGTGCTTGCGCGGCTTGGCGCAGTTGTTTACGCTGATTACTCTCTGCAACGGCCAAAGACAGAACGTAGGGATTACCCTTATTCATCATGGCGTATTGTTGCAACAAGCGGTCAGGCATACCGCGCAGGGTTGTCGTGATTTGGTTTACATCAAACATATTTTTAGCCCATGTTATAGACAGCTAAGTCCGCCAACCCAGCAGGCGCACTGTCAACAGCGCCGCCTTTAGCAAACAATTTACTAGCGCCCAGCGCTGCTGTGCCAAGACCCGCCACTTGAGACACCGCAGAAGGTGCTGCTTGGTAAATCGTATTTGATTGCTGGGTCAATGGCAAACCGCGGAGCATGTCAGACATAAAGCCCAACTGCTTGTACGGGTAGTTCTGGTAGCCCAAGTAGTCTTGGTACTGATTGTTCAGCATGTTCTGGACTTGCTGTTGTTGCTGTGTGCCGTACTGGTTCTGCAACTGATTGATGCCCACTTGTTGGCCAAACTGGGTCTGGCCTAAATTACCCAACTGACCCGCGCCTGTCAGCGCTGTTTGCAAGCCTTGAAGTCCCAGACCTGCACCGTACTGGCGTGATTGCTCAGCTAATTGTTGTGCCTGCATTAACTGCTGTTGGTTAGCCAGTTGCGCCTGTAAATCTTGCCCTGCGCCTAATTGTTGTACACCCAGCTTAGCCTGTAAGTTCTGTCCGCCAACTTGAAGACCTGCTTGTTGATTAGCTAGGTTAGCTTGCAGACGCGCTGCTTGCTCGGTGTTAAATTGCTGCTGGCCTTGCTGAAAAGCGGCTTGCTGACCCTGCGCAAAGATGTCATTTTGCAGACGGGCTAAGTTGTTTCTTGCTTGCCCACGCATTAGATAGTCGCCACTGCCACCAAACGCACCAGCACGAGCAGCCTGAGCACCTTGGATTTGAGATGCAATATCGCTTTGCCGTTGCGCATCCGCCTGCTGGCGTGCCACCACATTTGCCATGTAAGGCGACATGTACGCTTCTTGCGTACTAGGGCGTGTGAAAGACTCCGTTGTAACCCCGTGTGAGGGATCCATCTGGTAGTAGTTTAGGCTTGGGTTCTGTACCGTGTAGGCAGAGAACATCCCGGGGTTGTAAGCGCCGTAGTTAAGTGCTGCTTGAGAAGCCAAGCCAGTTAGGTCTGTAGCTTGTTGCAGTTGCGGGGCAGTTTGCATACCCTGCGCGCCTTCAAAGGCTTGCTGCTGCATAGGCGTGAACTGAGCGACACGCTCCCCCATGTACTGCATGTAGGGGTTTTGAGTTGTGTCGGTTACCGCGGCCGCTTTGCCTAGTAAATCCTGTACGTACGGCTTGGCATAGTCAGGAATGGCCGTCTGGGACGACGATATTTGGGAAACTTGTACTTGTGGTTCAGCCATGATCTATTCCTTAAGCGGGAAGATATTTGTCAGCACGGCTATTGGCCGCTACTTTATTTTTGCCTGTGGTTTTGCCCCGTGCACGTTGCACACGATCCATCATGGCGTACAGTTTCTTAGCGCCAGCTTCAGTTGAGCCATTACCCAATTCAGACACGATGCGTGCAGGTACTACAAACTCACCATCGGCAAGGCGTGCGGGTTGCTGTTTAGCGCCAATTGTTGCAGGGATGCTATCAGACACGCCATCACCGGGGCCTCTGAGCAAACGACCACCATCAGAGTAGCTACCCAAGGAACCTAGCCCGCCGCCTACTGCATAGCCAGTCATTGGCATACCGCCCATGGCATAACCCATCAGACCCCCCGCGGCTGCGCCCCCACTTTCTCGTTTGTCATTTTCAGAACCTCCACCACCGGCTGCTGCTGCTGCTGCGGCTTTATCAGCTTCAGTTTTAGTGGCCGAAGCTTTCTTGGCTTTAGCGTCACGCCATTTAGCGGCAACTGTAGACAGCGGTACACCCGTAGCGGAAGCAATTTCTTCAGGAGTAAGGTTGTTTTCAATCGCCCAATCGTATGTAGCGCTGTCTGCTTGGCCTTGGTTGGCTTTAAAGTATGCGGCAATCTCGTTTGGCGACATCAAGTAGTTAGTGCCGCCAGTTGGATCATTGTATTTGGCTACATAGTCTTTGTTAAGTCTATAAGTTTTTGCTACTGGGTCAAAAATATATTGCTGATTTGAGTTGCTTGGGTATCCAAGCGTAGCTTCTGCGTACGGGCGCGCAATCTCACCAACGCCAGACTTGGTCGGGTATGCGCCTTTGCCCATCAGGAAGTTGTACGCAGCCTGCGAGTCACCAGTCATCTTGTTGTACTTGGCGTCGTAGTAGCGGTTCTTCATCTGCTGCGGAGAAAGCGGTGTCGCCCTAGATGCGACATCAGGACTCAAATTAATTTTGTCCATAAAGTTGGCGTGCTCGACATCTGTAGCGTTGGGGTTTTGAGTAATCCAACTGCGATAAAGATCAAGCTGTGCATTTTGGGCAGCGGTTGTAGCGGCTGCTTGTTCTGCAATTTGTTGTTTGGCCAGTGTTATTGGTGCTACTGTAAACCCGGCTGTGCCGCCGTAGTCAATGATTGGGCCTGTTGTGCCTGTGGTTGTCTCAGAACCAACCCCTGTAATTTTGCCTTGGCCAACTTGCGTACCAATAACGGCTGCTGGCCCAGTTGTGCCAACGTATGTACCATCGACTGTAATTTTGTTTGCTGCGGCTGCGGCATTAGCGGCAGCTTTATCTGCGGCGGCTTTGGCAATTGCATCAGCTTCTGCTTTAGCTCTTGCTGCTGCGGCAGCGGCTTCGGCGGCAGTTTTACCTTCTGCTAACGCTTTTAACCTAGCAGCTTCTGCTGCGGCTGCTGCGTCTCTTGCCGCTTTTTCTGCGGCTGCTTTTGCTGCGGCCTCTGCTGCGGCTTTAGCGGCTGCTGCCGCTGCCGCGTCATCCTCTGCTTTTTTCTTAGCTGCTGCCGCTGCTGCCGCTGCATCATCGTCTGCTTTTTTCTTAGCGGCTGCGGCTGCGGCTGCGGCTGCGGCATCTGCGGCGGCTTTATCCCTAGCGGCTTTGTCTGCGGCTGCTTTGTCTGCGGCGGCTTTGGCGGCGGCATCACGGGCATCAAAAATCTGTGATGAAGTCTGGCCAGTAGCACGCAATACATCGGCATCTGTGATGCCGTATGTGCCCATCCCAGTCTGTGCTTGCTCACGAGTCAAATTAGGGTTAGCAAGCGCGGTGTTAATGTTTTGGCTGAGTCCTGCCAAGCCGCCAGCCGTACCGGTATCACTGTGAGTAGCCGCATATTGCGCAGCGGCAGATAAGCCAGAACTACCCAAAGCATTTGCTAATGCTTGGTTTTGCAGTGCAACGTCAGAAGTTTGCGCTAAGAATTGAGGTGCTGTTACTGTTGGCGTAGCTGCCTGCTGAACAAAACGTTTTTCGTAATCAGCTTGCTGGTTCTGTGTGCCAGTAATCCGCGCAATATCGGCTGCAGACACGTTGTATGTCTGCATGTCTGCCGCAATTTGTTTATCAAGTGCTCCAGAAGCTAACTTAGCTTGGTCAAGCCCTGAAAAATAATTAAATACGTCTTGGTCGCCAACAAGCATACCGTCAGCGTATCCGGGCACACCGCCATGCGCTAACGCAACAATACCGCCTTCAGCAAAAGGCTTGAATGCGGGTGTGCCGTAATTCTTTGCAGGCACGGGGTTCAGCCTACGATACTGCCCGTTGGGGCCATAAATAAACTGGTTGATTGTGTCGTTGCCTTGAATGTTTGGTTGTTGCGTGGTTGTTGGAACCATCATGTCAGCCATGATTGGCGATGCGGCAGCGGCAAGGTACTTAAAGTTATCTTTTGCAAACTGCATGGGATCGTTGGCAACAGCCTTAGCCCCGGCAGAAGCCATATCACCAAAAGATTGAGTTGCCGGATTAGCGTTGCTTTTGAGAAATTCATTAAACGCGGTGCCAGAAGAGCCGTCAGTAGCAGTGGCTGCAACATCGCCAAACGCCTGCCCTAAATTTCCTGAAGAAGACCCCGCTAAAGCTTCAGACAACCCCGCACTTGTACCCGCGCCCATTAGACCTTCGGCTAATCCTGCTCCACCATACGCACCCAATCCGGCCATGAGGCCGCGAGATAAACTACCAGTAGCCAAAGCCGTTGCGCCCCCCACTGCAACACCCGTACCCACAGCCGCACTAGTACCCAATGCACTACCAAGCGCGGTTCCAATACCGGGGGCAAAATAGTTTAAAGCTGCGCCTGCCAAAATAGGCAAAATATTGCTCAAAAAGCCGGCTTCAGGAAGTCCTGTATCGGGGTTAATTGTCAACGAGCCGCCGTGTTTCATGGCCAAGGCTTGCAGCCCCGCAACTTCTTGGGGGGCCATGTGTACCAGCATTGAATCTGGGCCTCGGCCACGGGAGGCCATGTCTGTGGCTAATGCGTGAAGGCTCATTTTTGCCTCTCAAAATGGGGGTTAGTCAATAATATCATGCTGGGAGCGCGGACACAAATGAAAGTGTAGCTACAACGGATTGTGTAGTTGGACGGGTGGGGCTTGTTCCAGCGGGGTATGCTTGGATAGTTACAGCAGCGTTTGTAGTTGACCAGTAAATTTGAATGTAATCGTCAGCATTCATGGACACATAGTAGTTCCAGCCAACAATCTCGTGGGCTTCTTCGCCCGGAGACGCGCTCTTTCGTGCGGGTATAGACACATAGCCTGTCGAGCCTGCAATATCTGTGCCGTTTTGCTTGAGCCAAATGCTGATGTCTTGAATCTGAGTGTCTGTGTTTTGGAACTGCGTACTGAACTGCAAGTTGTATATGCCTGCGTATGCCGCAGTAATTTTGGAACTACTTATACTTACACTGTTAGCAAAGTCAGTAGTGTTCAGTGTCATCAACGTAGCTGTATTAGCTGTAGTTGTTTGGTCTACACTGCTGGAAAACGCCCCGTACGGAAACGCTAAATACCTACCGCCCGTGTTACCTGTAAGTTCTGTAAGCGCGTTTTGTAATTGGTTAAAGTAAAGACGCAAAACGTTTGTAAACTGATCCTGATAACGGCGCTCGTACGCATCTGTACCCAAAGGCAAGTTGGGTGTTGCGGGGTTAATGATCCTGTTTTGTGTTGCCATCAACGTCTGCCGTCAGGTCTGATGTCTATGCGAGGAGCGCCAAGCTGCCAGCAGGTGTTGATCTGGTTTGAGCTAATCTTAAAAATCATCTGGCGGCCGCGCAAACGTGTAAATATCATGCCCGTAAATTCTTCGGTGATGTAGTATGCGGATGACTTACGTACCGGCTGAGATGCGTCACTCGTAACGCCAGAGCCTGAGTTGGCTAAACCATACAACTCCATAGTCACAGTGGGTTGAACACCTGTCGGAGAAGTCGTGGCATTTTCAAAGGTCAGATCGGGGAGGACACGCCACACAAAACCAAAGTTGTGACCATCACCAATGTCAAACTCAGACGAGCTAATGTAAGCGTCAATTGCAACAGGAGTGCCGGTCGTGTCGTCATTCAAACCTGTCTCGTGGTTAATCAAGTTACCTGTGAGCGTATTGGGGAAATAGTTTGCCGCGATTGGATATGACTGCAAGCCGGAGTCCAACCATGCCGTACGTGACATGGTGCCGTAGTACCAGATTTTCTCGAGATAGTTATAAATAACGTACCTGTCGATGTTTGACGAATTGGCTGAGCAATAGAACCACCAGACTTCATTGAAGCCTTCGTTTGTGCCGGAAAATACTTGTAAATCCTGCTCTTGGTTAAGGTCACCAAACACGTAGCGGCGCAGGTCACAGTTAAGCGTTTGCACACGGCCATCGTAAGAGTAAAACTTGTCTACGCCCATCCAGTACACAATACCCGAAGCAATCACAGCCGCGTTAGGGCTCATGATAGAGATGTTGTCACCAAGAAGTTGCGATGCCCATACGTACGGGGGGCCAAGGTATTGGAGCGAATATATGCTAACGTCGGTAAATACCACAAACTCTTGACGAGTCTGTACTACAGCTACAATTTCAGAGCCGTGGGATAGTCGGGTAAACCCTGCTTGGTTAGTTGGGTC
>Ga0114981_10000383_pt1 | contig 29010 bp, 58 predicted proteins | sample S_140806_MF_Meta_FD_87028 | JGI IMG/M metagenome (GOLD analysis project Ga0114981, IMG submission 87028) | Freshwater microbial communities from Lake Simoncouche, Canada to study carbon cycling - S_140806_MF_MetaG | ecosystem: Environmental > Aquatic > Freshwater > Lake | place: Lake...
AACAGAACTGTGTTGGCAACTGCACATATGAATGGCAAAACGTGCAACTGATCATGCTTGGTCCTTTTCTTTTTTATCTGCTAACAAACTTTCGACGATAATCTGAGACGTCTTCTTCATCCTATCCGCAGGAGGATATAGCCAATTACTACGCATTCTCTGCGACATCATAATAGACATACCTGCAAAAGTATCAGACATATCTTCAGCCAAATTCTTGACGTCTAACATAGTAGAGCAAAGATTATGAACTGATTGCGGACGTTCAGTGAAGTCTCTCGGTACAAATACTGGTACACCAAGCAGACAAGCCTGCTCCTGATCTGTGCCTGAGTCCGAGATAATGTATTTCGATGCGTCCTGCATCTCAAGATGAGCTTTGTATCCCATCAGCGGGATCGTTTCGATCTGGCCTAATGAGATACCATATCTATGTATAGCATTCATTGTGCGTCCGAATGCCAAAAGAAATACTTCCTCCTTCGTAGCTAGTCTTCTTAGCATACGAAACAACCTTACCATACGATCTTCATCTCGGAAATTCTCTGGCCGATGTATATCTACCAGAATATGTTTACCTGTTCGTGGAACTTTTGGCATATATTTCGCCGTAGGCTCAACAATCGTATTACCAGTGACAACCTTCTCCCCGAATAGCTTATCGCCATATGGTAGGTAATCAGAATGGTATGTCAACAGTAGATCGCTGACAGAGTCACAGCATATGCGATTCACTTCTTCGAGCATACGCATGTCGCCCGAACGCATTAGTGCCTCAATGTGAGCGATAGTATAGCCCTCCTTCTTCAGGAATGGAGCCATAAGTACAGAATTACTATCTCCGAGAAAAACAATCTTGTGAGGTTCTCTCGGATCTAGGCTACCCTTAAGGTCATTGAGAAACCTAGGAATCATCGTTGATAGCTGTTCGTAGTGATTGCCACCACCAGCACAAAGATTGTGATCAGGAAGACGAAGATCTAAATCACGGAAAAATATTCCGGATAGTTCATCATTGTAATGCTGACCAGTATGTACTAGAATATGCTCGCAATCTGCAGCATCTAACCGCTTGATGATTTCAGACAAACGGATAAAATCAGGACGTATACCAGCAACTGTGATGATTTTCATGGATTCTCCAATAAAAAGGGGTAGCTATTGCTACCCCAAGTTTATACCGATGGACGTCAGTCCTAGAATGGCACTGTTTCTGACTGATCAGGATCGGCCTTCGGCTTAGTCTTCTTAGCCTTTGGCTTTTCATCAGTGCTCGCTGTAGCCTCCCCACGCTTGCGATACGTGATATCGGAAGCAATGATGGCTTCTGTCTCGACCTTCGTGCCTTCACGCTCGTACGAGTCAGCTACGACACGACCAGAGAACACAACAGCGTCACCTTTCTTCAGTTCCTGAACCTGATCAGCGAGATATCCATAACACTTCACAGTTGCGTACAGAGAAAGCTGTTCGTCACCATTCTTTCCACCGTAAGATGCCACCCGCATAGATGCGAATGACTTCTTCTTATCGCCGTCCCCAGCGAAATAGACTACATCCTTGGTTAGATTTCCTTCTCGAACGATGTGATTAATACTCATGAATTTCTCCCAATTACAGTTACGGCCAAAATGTCAGATGGACTAGTTGAATCCATCATAGGAATCTCAACCCTATCGGGTTGAGAAGGTTGCTTGAACTTGTTCTTTCGACGTCTCCATGCCATCTTCACGATATCTCGTGTAGATTCGACACCACGCTCTTTGATCTCAGCATAGACCAAGGCAGATGCCAGTCTATTGACTTCCTTCAGCTTTCGCACTAGTTCCCTACCTGAGTAGTTCCCTCCTGCGAAATTAGATAGGATTGCATTGAGTTGTAAGTCGTCGAACATTATTGCCCACATATTTCCTCCACAGTTTACACAAAAACGTTTTCCGGGTGAGCTTCGATATACTCACCGATCTTCTTGTGGCTCCATCCTTCATCATTCATAGTCGCGAGTGAATAAAAGCATTTTGTACCCGACAATACTGGTTCTTTAAAAGAACCGCAGTCATCACGCAGTCGCAGTGAAGATAGAACCTCTCTAAATTCCTCAAGGTCATCATGACCCTTCATTTCTTTTCTCGGCACGCCAGATAGCCTACATGCTACACCCAAACAACAATATCCTGTGTTGTCAGCTAGAGTATCTGTAGTCTTCTTGGTTTTCCCGCTCTTCAAGCGATCAATCCACGTCCTCTGAGCTTGATTTAGCCGCTTTTTTGCCATACAACTTTCTCGCTTTCTTCACCAGTTTCAGTAATTGCTTATGCTCTTTATGAATAGCGAGAGCGAAGGGGTCCTTCCATAGAAAGGAACCCCTATCAGCTTCCATCTCATCAACAACTCTACCCCAATTCTTCAGCATTTCTCTGACTTTGAAGGCACAGGCGTTAATCTCTGTGAAGTTTGCAGTCGTTATCCATTCATCGAGCATTTCGAGGAATGTCTGCTTAGACATTATAGTCTGTCAAGGCAGTATTGGATACCAGTTTTCTTGCAAAAAGCGTCATTGTCGTGACAATTCGCCTTCACGTTAACGATGCGTCCGTCCTTGTAGACGACCTGCAGTCGTGTTGCTCCACCCTTGGCACTCATGAAGTGAGTCAGACCATTCGCACGGATATCAGCGGCTGAAAGCAGAATCCGATGCTTGCCTTCTCCAACCCATCGGTAATGGGCGACTCTCACGAAAAGAGCATTACTACGTACATCATTCAAAGTAACCGTCATCACACACACTCCTCTTAGGAAAGTTTTAGTAGAATCACGACCATTTCGTAACCTACCGACTAAAGTCAAATCCGCCAAGCGATGCCACGATCGCCGAAACGAAAAGACCAACACAACCAGCAGCAAAACCACACAGTGTAGAAAACATGATCTTTGCTACACCGAAGGCAACCACCAATGCTTCAACATCGTCCTGCTTTACTTCCTTGATAATATCAACTATACCACCAATGAAGCAACACCAGAACCCAACATACACTCCGAATCCTACGGAGCACAACGCCAATACGGCTGCAATAAACTGAATGAACGGATTACCTGTCTTTGAGGACATCTTCAATCTCTCTTTCGTTTTGTTCTAAGTCCAATTGAATGAAATATTTCTGCAGTGAGCGAGAAACTATACATAGCACACACGCCAAAAGTATAGCCCAAAAACCAACCTTAATGACTGTTAATAGCTCGCTCAAGTTTCTGCCTACAGTCAAGAGTTCTAATTTGCTTCCACTCACCGTGAGTAAGCTTACCATCTTCCATCATCTTGGCGTATAGTTCCTTGAGATGTTTAGACTCCCCAAGTACCTTGGTTGCTTCCCAATATTCCTCTGGTGTCAACTCTCTGGTGTCTTCAAGAATCATATTGATGATGTGTTGAGGCAACCATGCTCTCAATGCGATCAATACGATTACTAACGCGATAGCGAAGGTAAGCATAACTTTTCCATCTTTCTCTTGAGCGACTGAATGATCATATAGGCACCACCTCTTGGTGCCGGAGGAACTAATTTAGCACCAACTTCTGCGAAAGTAGCGTATGGATCTGCTGCTAACGCATAGAAGGCTTGTCTTTCTCTTTCGGTGAACACCTCATCCTTGATTAGATCATGTAGATGTTCGACTTCATCCACAGCATCAACCTGCTCGAATTCTTCATGAGTGTTGCATAGATGATATGCGTTTGGATCAGTACTGTCAATTAGCTGATGAGTAAACACTTTGTGTTTCGCCCTTGACCTTTCCTTGTATGACATATGCGTATACCTGACATGTGAAGCAACACAGTCCATGTCAGACCTGCCTTCGTTGCAGTAGTCGAGACCATGTTTCATGATCCGTATCCTTACTTCTTGTAGGAAATCGTTGAAGTTATCTACCCTCAATCGTCGTTTGACGATGATTCTAGAAACCATATCACGAAGTTCACTATCTTGCATTTTTTACTCTCAACTTTGCTTCTGCTTTGGTCAAACCAACGAACTCGACTGGAGTGATTCTATTATCTTCCATGAGCCTGTCCACCTCTGGCTTAATGGCCGGATTTTTCTCGACCATCTCCGCGACTTTGATGTAGTCTGCAGAACTAATTTCAGCATTTACACCAATGAGACATGTGATGCCAAAGACACCCATAAAGATAATGAATACTATTATGAGCAAATCCATGAATTCATCCATTGCCGTAACTTTCTAGTACTTAAGATCCACTTTGGTTCGAAGATTTTGTAACGATTCAAACTCTTCATTCGAGATTTTATTGTCTGCCATCATGGCTTTCACTTCTGGTTCAAGTTTAGGGCACTCTCGTACCATATTCTTGACTTGCAGGTAAGCAGATTGATCGACCTCTCTGGCTTCTTTCTGACGCTGCAGATCACCACCAAGAAACATGATGCCGAGAGCAATTATAAACGCTATTACGATCAAAGGCAAGTGTTTTCTCCCAAAAATTCCCGAATTTTAGACGAATCCGACTCAGTCAAACCAACCTTCTTGTCGATTTCGAAGAAGATGATACACTCTGGTTTGTATACGTGTGCATCAAGGTTGTCATCAATGATGGCTACCTTTTTCCAGCCATCGTTCTCTCTCAGCCATCGCTTGATCTCCTCTTTTCGCTTAACTCGTCGTTCTGCGAAATGAGTGATATCGAAGATAATGAGTCCGTAATGTAGGAGTTCAGCCCTTAGTCGAGCTAAGCTTGAAGGATTACGTCTCCAGTCGGAAGATATAACAATCGCTGCACCAGTACGTGCAACTATCTCTCCCAACATCCTCATCTTCGATGGATTGAAATCTTATGTATCCTCAGGAGTTTGTAAGACTCCGTCAACGTCGAGGAATATGATCTTCTCTGGACAAGTCAACATTAATCAACTACCCTGAAGAGGCACTGTTGTACTTTGTTCCTACCCAAAATCAAGCGAGAGCCGTCATGAAGTGTTAGTTCCAGCGGCTCGCCTGCCGAGACACCATTGTACACTTCTTCGGCAACCGATGCAAGCTCTTCTTGAATATCTTGTGAAACAAAAGTTTCGCCGTCTACCGTCAATACAATTCTCATGTCGTAAACTCCGTGTTTTCAACTAACAAAAAGGAAGACTTCTGCTTGTTCCCATAGATCTGTATATGAGTTTCGCCGACTGTTCATTTTCAGGCATAGCTTGGGCTCGGACATAGTAACTTGAAACCTTTCGATTCTATACGATCAATTATGATCTGACGATCATGGTCGGATGGAGTCCAGTCGTTGAATAAGTACCTTGGAACCGTGCCCCAAGCGGAAGAGTAATCTTGGACCTGAAAATCGCGATTAACGCACTCAAGGTACAAGTCTATGTATCGAAGATGCAAATAGCACTGCTTGTCGTAGAAAAACTTGACGTGTCCAGTACCCAAAGTGAATTTTTCTGGAAGATTTGAGACTCTAGCTTTCCCAGATGTAATCATATTGGGAATACGCTTGATCTCACGGTGTTCCGCCAATAAGAGCTTGCTAGGCAATTCCTCGGGCAGAATGCCCGCATTAATACGTGTCATCGTCATCCTCGAAGTTTTCTTCGGCGAAGTCTTCACATTCCTGAATAGCCGCCCAAAAGCGTTCACAAAGCAGTTTTTCATTGTCTGAAAGTTGGATACGCTTTGAGAATTCTGCATCACTACCTTCGACGATAGTGCCTACGAGAATACCTTCCTCGTCAAACTTGACCCATGCTCCGCAAGATGTACCCTTGTACACCGCACGATTGATCTTTTCTGGATCTGGCTCAATACCAATCGATTTGGCAATTGCTTCAATTAGGTATTCACCGTAAGCAGCGTCTGAACACATATTATGATAGTCGACCGAGTCCATTTGAATGCCTTTCTGTTGGACGCATTCTAGCACTTCGTGAGACTGGTGTCAACTAAGTTCTTTCTCTTTTTGCTCCGGCTGCGTACCAATCGATATTACCAGTATCGCGATACTTCCTGAGCATCTTGATCGCTACTTTCAGAGATATACTCCTATAGTTGATCTTACCCGGAGGAAAACAGATACTACGTGCCTCTTCAAGTGGAATATCCGTCAATTCGGAGAGTGCATTCTGAATGTACGGACGATCTTTGCCGTCGACCAATTCTAATGCTCTATTAGCCCATCCTCCAATGCAGCAAGCTGTTCCGCATGGGTGATGAGTATATTCAGAAGGAAATGGATTCAACATATCGAAACCAAGCTTAGATTTCGGAGTATCGTCAACCCTCGATAGAATATCGATGATGATTTGAACCTTTGGATATTTCATACTTCGCAATCTTTCGTGTAAACCAGAGTGATGCCACCACGTCGTTCTTCTACTTCGTAGTCGACGTCATAAGCTATAAGAACCCATCGTGCAGTGTTCTCGAACTTGACAATGTCAACGATTCCATCTGATGCGATGAATGCGTTCACTTGGTCAAGTAGATCTTTTCTACTCTCGTACTTGTACTTGTCCTTAACGATGGTCACTTTCCAAGACCACCAGAGGAATTTACGCACTTCTTCGTGCGTACTGATGACGACCTTCTCAGTGAAGTCCCATCGCTGTTCGAAGATTTGTTTCGGCATGTTTCAGATCTTTCATTTGACAATGTTCTACAACTTCGTCGATCATTTTGTTGAATGTAGTGCTCGCTTGAGCCAGCCTCAGAGGATCAGCGTACTCAGTGTGACCCTTTCCTCGTTTCTCTCCAATAAGATAGTTCAGTTTGCACAGAGATGCAACTGTCGATTTGATTAATTCGCCAACTTCATGGTCCATGACCCGTCCCTTTCCCTTCGCTCGCAGCTAGGTTCTTCACCATGACCTGAGGATAACCATATGAGTACACTTTGGGCAGTCAATCCACTCTTGACCATCCGGACCACCACCGTAGTCTGTACCTTCGTACTTCTTCACTTCGTACGGTAAATATTCGAGAGTTACTCCACAATTTCTACAGATTACACGTTTGACAACGCTTGGATCTGGCTTTTCTTCAATGATTTTGACCATATTCTTCGATGTCTACCTTCCGAAGTACGCCATATCTTGCAGTTTCTTTAGCCAATGCTTCAAGGTTAGGTAAATGAGCATCACAAGCCCCTACCTTCACTTGTATCCAATTTGGCTCTGATTCGCGGAAATCAAGTCGTGCTCTCTGGTTGAACCATTCAACTATCAATTCGCCATCCTGCTTGCTATTGACGAATGCTGCGATATTATGGAGAGCACTATTTTCGTTGACTCCACAAACAAAGCAGCAAGGGCAAACATCGCGACCAATACCACGAGGACGAAACGGAATATGTGGTCCTCTCAATCTATCGTCAGCAGCAATCTCGAACTCGATGATTTCCTTGTTTGAGTGAGCCAAAGTGACTAGACCACAAGTCAACAAACCAGAAACATGTTCGAGCCGATCCTTCCACCCATGTCTAGAGATAGCACCATCTAACGTACTTCTCGCATCAGCTATTTGTTTTCTCGCCAACTCGATTGTTTCGCTCAGGCTAAGATGCTTTCTCATTTCTGAGCCCCTAGCAGGCTTGCCACGAGGCTTTCTGCTTCTTCCTGTGTCTCGAAGTAGGTTCCGCCTTCTCCGCTTCCTACGGAGTCCATAAAAGACCAGATACCTCCATCCTTTCGGACGTATCTGTCGCCCTCAAGTGTTCCTGTGTAGAAACTGATGTAGTAACCTAGTCGAGCATGTTGTACTGTGTAGTACTTTGTCACATGCTCGTCGTATTTCACATATTTAACTGGCACTGCTGGTAGTCCTTTCGTTGAATTGGTAACGAAAACTTCTTTTTTTCTTACGACTTCGTCGGATTTTCGTTCTCTTGTGAGGGAAGTGTAAGGGACTTTGTCCCGTTTGTCAAGCGATAAATGTACTGAACGAGGGACATTGTTGAGACGACAAGCTCGTCAGTTACGTAACCCTTACGACCTGAATCTGTGCAGTCTTTGCCGTATTGGCCGATGAGTTTGATAATCTCTTCAGGTTCAGAATCTGCCGCTTTTTCCTGCGTTTCTTCCGCAATCTGCCTCTCTAGATGAGACTTCAAAAGATGATAACCATAAGAATAAGCAAATACAAGATCACAGTTAGAGAGTAGTCTTTCTTCTGCTATGACTTGGTCGGCTTGTTTGATGATTTCTGATGATGTTGCTCTGTTCTTCACCGGCTTTGCCCCCACAATAAAATCGGCAAGTGTATCACTGTACTAATACACTATTACACTATTACACCCCAAAACATTGGCTTTTTACCGATTTAGGAACCAGCGAAGCTTCTGACCGAAGTCAGGAAGGGCTCGTGGAAAGGTGAAGGTCGTGTTCCTCATTGCTGTGATGAAGGATAGACCGAAGTAGAAGAATGCCATTCCAAAGACGAAACCGGCCAATAGTTCTGGAAGAGAGAGCATACAAAACTCCAATGTTTTTGCGATTTTAGTAACTTTTGTCGCCTACTGGGAGACAAGAATACAAGCTGCGAGGAAGAAAGGGGAAACTACACTTGCTTCCCAGTTTACTCGCCTGTCGAAGTAAAGATCCCATATACAGGCGAACCCGATATAGAAAACTGTACAACTAATGATGTGGTCAGGGGTCATTTCACACTTTCACAGATTGGGGCAAAAAGAAGGGCGAACTACCCACATTGGATAAAATTCGCCCATTTTCACGGTTTTTGGAGAGTTTCTACGCTAGCATCTCTGCGTTCTTTTTCTCGACGTACGCCTGAAAGTTGAAGTTTGGATCGAGATCCATGACAGCATTCGCAAGCAACACCATCACCATAGCTGGGTGAAGTAGAGGATCAACATAGCCTTCGCTATCTAGTTCTTTGACACACTGTGCAATCAGTTGTGCCTCTCGTGCCTGTCCGTCGACGGACATGGAGCCGATGAGAGTATTTGTGACAGTTGACAGAATCTGTAACTTCAGTTCTGGTGTCAGTCTGGAGAGATCAAACATTGAAACAACCTTTCGTTGGGGTGTAGGGGTGAGCCTTGTAGATTAGACGGGACTGGTAAGAAGTTCGGTAATGGGAACTGGATCGATCAGATCGGTCGTGGCAAGAATCTTGCCGTCAAGAGATGGGACTCCGATAAGTACTCGGAAGTTACTGTCTTCATCAATGCCGATACTGAACTCTACTTTGAATTCGTCCATCAGCTTCGCGAATTGTGTCTTGAAAGTTTCCAAGTGTGCTTGATCTTCGGCACTGACTGTTTCGAGTGGTACAACGTCTGACATGAGGTCTCCTTGTTTTGTGATTGAAAATTCCTCAGACATTATATCAGGACTTCGTCAGTGAGTCAAGCATTCTTTGAAAGAATTTTGACAGATAAAAAGAAGAAGGCATCAGGCATCAAATAGTAGGAGCGAAGACGATCTTAACTTTCCGAAGTTCGGTCCCCTCCCTGTCATACTCGGTAATCGTACCTTCACAGATATCTATCGTGATACAGTTGCAGGTTTCGCCTTCCTTGAATGGTCCGAAGTCACGCTTAAATACACAGTTATAGTACTGTGAAGCCATTGTGTCAACGGGGTCCCAACCTGTGTACGAGAACAGTTCAGATTCCATAATACATTTCCCTAAGTCAACGTTGAAGGAAAGCAACCTATCGAGAACGAACAACGAGAGTGAATATCGTAACGTTGCGGATCATCTATCCTTACAGGTGTCTGAGTAGTATGATCTTACCATAATCTGTCAGCCTTGTCAATCTACAACCATCAGGCTTCTTTTTCTTTTTATCTGATAAGAGAATCGTTCGTCTATCTCTCAAAGTTCGTCTCTCCTCGCTAGGCTCGTTTAAGGAAGAGTGTATTTAAGTAAGAAGACTCTTGATTATAGGTTTTGGCCGGACGTCCCGGCTAAATAAAAATCCGAAACTTGCCTCGGATGGTGGGAAATGACGGATTCTGACTGATTGGATGAAAGGTTTTGACAGATTGGTGACTGGAGATGACAGATTTTGACCGAATCTTAACACCCGTGAGGGTGAGCGTTCTTTTTTAGGCGAGACATTCAAGACGTAAAAAAACCCACGTCTTTGGCGAGACGTGGGTTTCCTTCGCGAGCATCACACCATCACATTAAACCGAGAGCCAGATCCCATTCGACCTTACCAGTATCTCTCAGAATCTCAAGCATCTTGATTGCCTGAGAGACATTTGCCCGTTCAATTTCCTTGAAATGGTTATTGAAGGATGGATATACAACAGCGTCTGCGATCGCTTGATCACTTACACCAGTAACGTTCATGAACACATTGGAGCATAGATCCAGAGGTTCACAGGTGCTGATCGAGTCGCAATGTCCAGCAATACACTTACTGCGTTTCATCATGCTGAAGTCAGCATCTTCGACTTTGGAAAGTACATCAATAACTCGTTGTACGCCGGGATGAATCATTCGTTCAAACTTTCAATGAAGGCCCAAATCAAACCCATGCAAAACCACCACCATTTAGGTAGTCCCATGTAACACCATTACGCAAAGACTGTAGGTAAAGAACAGTCCGGGATTAGGGACTCGAACCCTAATTTTCAACACCATTACGATTATGCAGTTAATAAGACCGCCTCGGTACTCCCGGAGCAAAGCCCCCCGAAGGGGGCTATTGTAGCCGAAGTACTACTTCACGTCAACAGTTGATTCCGTAGAATCTGCTGGTGCTTCAGGAGCCTCAGGTGCCTCAGGTGCTGGAGGAGTGTCGAGGTTGACACCGAGATCAGCAATCAGTCCGAGGACGGTTTCGGACTTGTCGGACTTGCGACCACCACCAGTACGCTTGATTGGAGGGAACGCCTTGTCGATCAGTTCGTCGATCTGGTTGACAGTGAAACGTCGTGAGCCGTCACCGTTCTGTGCCTTGGAAAGCAACTCGAACATCTCAGTCTTGATCGTGTTGATACGACCAGATGCCGCGTTGGCCTTCATTCCGAGAGCCTTGCCGATAGCTTCCCAGCCGCCACCTTCGGCCTGAATTCGCTTGTAAGTCGCAACGATCTGCGAGTTTGATACAGTTACTGAAGTTGACGCTGGTGCTGATGAATCAGTCATTACTAAATACCCTTTCGTGAGCCGTTTTGGAGAAGACTTCGAGAACACTCTCGAATGTCTGATGAGCTAAGTATATCAAAAGTTGTCTTTGGTGTCAAGTATCTTTTAGTCTTTTTTCTTGTACTCCTCCCAATCTGTTGCCGGGAATGATCCAAGTGCATCCGCGTGCATACGTTCAACTGTCAACAGTCCTGCGTTGATCAGTAGTGTGGCAATGTTCTTTTCTGTAGTTGTGGCTTCTGTCTTATCCAGCCCATCCAACTCTCTCGCAATGTCTTTGAGTAACTGCAGGTTCATAACTTTGAGCCTTTCACAATAGGTGGGTCGCAACAGTGGAGATAATACCAGACCCTTGTTCCGATGTCAATGGATGAGATGCGATTACTGCCATTTTTCCGGTTGGTTGTTTTACCAACATACAGAACTCAGCCGCCGATACTTTCCCACGTTCGCACATGAACGAATCATACTTGTATGGGTTGTAACACACACATACAGAGTTATCCGATGTGTAGTGTCGGCACGATGTTGATAGATAACCTACCACGTATGCGTGAACATTCTTGCGTTTCTCGCTGATAACCCTCTGTCTATGTTTCTCATTGACGACAAACTGTACAGAGTGAAGATAGATTATCTCAGTGTGGAATCGTACGACACCCTGCTTGACAGACCATAGACCAGTGTGCAGATTGCGATATACCCTGACAGGTTTGTTCGGATCAATCAGCTTGATCTGTTCACTTGGTAGATTAGCAACTTGCTTTCGCATGGCTGAACATTACCTCCACTTACCACGATACATCGATCAGATAATCACCTGACGGGATGAGTCCACGCCTGCATACTTCACAGAGTAACTCTCTTGTGCTGTACTTAGGCCACTTCCCATTGTGAAGATCACGAGCCGTATCTTCCTCCATTGGTTCGGGCTTGACGCTGACTTCCATATCACACTGACCTTTTTCCTCATATGCGGGAAGTTCGTATCCACCCTTGTGACGATCATTCTTGAAAACGGTATCGATGATGTCCTCGATCTTGCCGTATCCGACAGCAATGACAGTCTTAACTCCTAGAAGTTTGGCAAACTCCTCCTTCATCTCCTCAGGTTTCTTTCTCCCTGAGAGTTTCCTGCCGCAGTTGGTACAGAAGTTGTACCCTGCCTCTTGACTGCGAGAACAGATGATGCATGGTTCCTTATTCATTAGAATGGTCCTCGACCGTTTTTGAATGGTTTACTATTTGGTTCACAATATGGACAGACCACGATCGGTGCCCGATTGCACCTGATCTCGCCATCAATCTCTGGAAATGAAGTCTTACAATCCACACACTTGTAGTATTGCAGGACAATCGCTCCAGTTCGTCCCTGTCCTTCGGCGACAAGTCTACCAGTTTTAGGTGCTGACTCTATCACTTTGCAGTCCTTCCAATTAGGAAAGTACGATTCTCTTTGTGCCACAATGGCATGATACCATAACCACACCATCTGGCAACAACCTTATACCAGTAGAAGCGAGCATTCTCTTCTCTAACCACAGAGATAGCTTCCCAATGGGATTGTTCGTCCCTGATGAATGTCTGCCCTACTTTCACGGTTATTCCTCTTTCCTCGCAGATTCCATCGCTCCACTCAGATCGATGATGTGAGTCGGATCTTGCTTATTGATATCTGCCCAAACGCACAGTCTTGGCTTTCCATCAACAAACTCAACAAGTATCGGAGCAAACGATCCATCATAACACCCAGTGTTCTCTGGACGTATAGACAGTCCCTGTTTTTCTTCGATCACATCCACAGAGTGACAATGTGATGATTCCACTCCCATTACCCACACCATGTCGTCCTTCTTTCTTTTATCTGACCAAAACCGGGGGCGTTGCCACCCCCGGACGCATCATACTACCGACTGTACGAGAAAGCAACACCTTTCTTGCGTAATTCTCGCATAGCCTTGCCAGCCTTGCTACCAGCCTTCTGGACGCCATGAATCAGCAAGGCGAAGTCTTTGTTGCGTGAACGTGGGATCGCCGCGTGTGAGTCATCGTGGTCGATTTCAAGCTTAAGCTGTTTCGCTTCTGCTTCAGAGAATACCACTTTGACCGATCGGAGTTCATACTGTTCGATCATATGATCCATGCGACCACCACGAGATGCAGTCAGGACAAAGTTGTCCGGAATACCTGCAATCCGGTTTACCCAATAGGGCAAACTCTTAGTGTACGCATAGAACAGGATATCAGGATTCGACAGTGCGACGAACGTCCACGCATCAAAGTACGTCTGATTGAAGAAGTCACCAGCGACGTGGATACGTACGATTCCAGCATCTTTCGGCAACATATCTGTCAGGATCTGTGCCATCTCACTGAGAGACTTCCCACGTAGTGCTTCGAAGTGTCCACTTCTGTGGTTGTAGACACCGGGGAAGATCACTTCCTGAGATGCAGAGAAGCATCGGTACTCTGTATCAGGACCATCGACCAGTTTTTTCTTGCCGTCATCCTGAATGACCACTTTTGCCAGACAGTCTTTGGCAAACGGACATGAGTGACCAGACAGCAAATCGAAAGAGTACACCTTCCGATTATTCTTCAGCCATCGCTGCAAACGTGGTACGTTATACAGCTTGCGAAGCTTCGCGTTGGCTTTCGCCGGTTTGAGTTTCATTTGTTACCCCTAGAACCAAGTGTCGTTTCTGTCACTGAGTTAAGTATAACTCATTTCCTAACCTTTGTCAACCACTTTTTGAAAAGTTTTTCAACGATTTCATTCACTGCAGAGTCACATAACCAGTAAGAGAACTCTGCGTACCTGTCCAGATTGGCATCAGTGCAGATTGCACACATGACCCAATGTTTGATACGTGGGAATACCGCCACCCTTAGGTGACACTCATGATTCGCATCACAAGCCGCATACCGAGAAACCCTGTCCTCTTTCTCTAATGTGGCAAGGATATCATCGTCACGTACAGAGTCCACAATAATCTGTGGAACAGGCGTGGTTTTCTTCGTTTTCGGAAACATGTCATTTGCCAACCTTTCGAAGTGTTTCATTTTGTTTCCCCCTCTCGTTGGGTGAATCATACTGGGCTTTGGTGTGCGAGTCAATTCATTTTGGTGATATTTTGCGAACATTCTTTTCGAGCGCCGCTTCGCGGGCGCGCCGCCTTGCGTACATAAAAAAAGCCCCCGGATAACCGAGGGCTTCGTTTGCACGATTAGTGCGTTTACATCTCAATATGAACAGCCGACCGATGGAAGAAGACGTCATGATTCTTGCTTGAGAATCTTACGTAGAACCCATCAGGCACAACGCGGTTGACTGTACAGCTTGCGTTATCCCAATCGGAACTCGGACAATGAATTGTAGCCCGTTTCCCTACTCGGTAGTCTCTCCAATCGAAGTTTGAAGCAGCCGCTTCGACCTGATCTTTCGCATCTTTCAGGCCCATACCATCATTGATTTCTCGCCAGCGTTTGATCGCCGCCACCTTTCCTTCAGTCTCATAAAGGAAGCGAACTGCGTCAACTTTCGGAGGTGGTGCAAGAACCAGATTGATCTGGTCACGCACAATTGTCAGGATTTGCTTTTGCAGTTCTTCGCTCTTGTCGAGATACTGCACAGCGGACATTAGATTGATTACCAGAGCGATCACATTGCTGAACATTATTCGTCTTTCATAATTCTAGCGAGCATTGCTCGCCAACGTGATGGATGTATACCCTCGGGACAATTTATCCCATTATAGGCGATATACATTTGAACTCGAAAATACGTGTATTTCATAGTGCCCACCCCCAGATTCGAACTAGGGACTCCTCCTGCGTTTCACATGGGTTAATTACGTCCATATGGCCGTTATCCCGACGTCTGGACTCCGACACAACCTGAGAGGTATGATAACCACTTCAACAGGTGAGCAAATAGGGCTACGAGGAATTGAACCTCGATCTACAGTTTAGAACACTGTCGTGCTATCCGTTGCACCATAACCCCACAGGATTACTGCACTCGCAGATGTTTCCCGTCAATGTTGATCGATCGGATTGCGTCCAGAGGGATCGATCGATATCCCTTGCCGACTTCGGCCTGCATATCATAGACCGAGATCAGTTTCTTCGCGTCAAAGTCGTACGCAGCTTGACCACCCTTGAGGTGCTTTGTTACGCCCGTACGACAGACCATTTCTCGCAGTTCACCAGTCGTACGCTTCACGAACAGAACGTTCATGATCTTGCCGTTGCTATTGCGTAGCACAGCTTCGGCTTGTTTCATCGTGATCGGCTTAATCGTTGCTGCCATCGGTAATACCCCTTGCGTCTATAATTGCCCAAGCTTCAGTGAGAAGACTCCACACATTATACACGGTTGACACACCTATGTCAACCATTAAAAGAGAACAATTCAGTTTGACCGATTCATCATCAGATTCAAAGTGTAACTGAGCACCTATTTCCTCGACTTCACCAGATACGCCAACATGTGCGATGATATCACGGCGGATATCAGATAACTCTGGTTGATCGTGGTATTCACCAATCTTGATTGTCTTGATCATTTGTTTGCCCCTCGTGTTGTGTGAATGATACAGTACTTTGGATAGTGAGTCAACATCATTCTGGCATTATTCTGGAGATTCTTTTTCCGAGCGCCGCCCGGAGGGCGCGCCGCCGTGCGTACAAAAAAGAGACAGGGGTTGCCGCCCCTGTCTCCCCTCCATCGTCAGGAGTATGATAACGGCTATGTCAGGCCGTCACCAAATATCGTAGTGATATCCGTTTCGTCCAAAGTCTTGGCGATTGCGACAGTCTTGTCCCAATTCGTAGCCTGTACCAGATAGCCACCGATCGCATCGAACTGATGACAGGTTTTCGGTGAGAACAACTGACCGGCACGAGTGACCGCATTGATGATACCGAAACCGTTTCGATAGCCCGATTCGTGTTGATTGAATTGCTTGACGATCTCAATCGCCTGTTCCTTGCGAAGCTTGAACGTCTGAGCAATAGCCCCGATGATAGTGACGATTCGACAACCGCCAAGATCATAGTTCTTACACGCCAGCAATTGCTGGATGTAAGGCGTCAGCAATGGAATCTGACTGGTGATGTTCTTTTCCATCGCAGCAGAAAGCTTTTCGTAGTCAATAGCACCACGATGAACCCAACTGGTTTTCTCGCCTGCAGTACTACCCCAGATGCATCCGTTCATGCAGATTGAACGAAACACGGAAGGTTCCTGATTGACGCGGCCAGTGCCGATCTCACTGTTTGCACAGGTGACCAGACCACCATAATCCGAATCATCATCCGGATAGTGCATGATCGTGTCAGGGATCAGAATGTTCGCAAAGATCTCATCCGCATCCCCACGGAAGTGAGACACACGACCACCGGGAATGATCTTCGCGATAATGTCCAAATACTTCCGATTATCAATCTCGGTGTATTTGTCCGTGAGGAACGCACGCATCGTGCCATCAGAATACGTTCTCACCTTGAACTTCTTATCAGGTTCCACCCGACGAAGACCATTGTTGATGATTGACGCAAGAATCGCAGCGTCCTGTTCGTCACGCTGGTAGGTTTCGACTTCGTGCCGAACTTTCTTGACAGTCTTATACCCCGTTCCCGGTTTCCGCATATGTTGCAGAAAACCAGTGTGCAAATCGCACTTCTCACCAATGTGATTCAGTGCCAACTCAGTCGGGTTGAATTCCTGACCGTCGACCATGATACGAATATCATTGGCAACAGCAATGGCCATCACAGCACTTCGGGGAACAGTGTAGTCGACACGCTTCCCACGTTCAGACTCCAGCAATTCGTGCATCTGCTCATAAGTGAGCGTTTTCGCGTACCAGTCTTTGTGTACGTGCATTCCCTCCTGAAAGCCTGTACCTGTCTCACCGCGAAGTGTACGAACAAAAGCACCCTCAGAAATGTCACCCGGTTTCAAAATACTCATAACTCAATTACTCCAATCCAGTACTCTGGTTTTCAGTCGGACACAGCGTCCTTCTGATGGGTGTATCTTATGGGATTGTCGCGGGTGAGTCAATCGCTTTCTGCCATTATTTTCAGAAGTTGTCTACTGTACGTCCGTGCATCATCCGTTGCGAGCGCCGCCCGAAGGGCGCGCCGCCGTGCGTATAAACAAAAACACCCCACACGAGAGGGGTTAGCTCGTGTAGGGTGATAACGGCAAGCCGTTTGGGGATTTTAGTGGTTGAAGAATTCCGACATCTTCGACATCAGTTGGAAGTTGTACTCCTGAAACTCACGAGTGCAATCAGTCTTTCCGCTGTAGTGATGAGCCAGTTCCTCCAAGATCACACGTCTTGACAGTGCGTTCTCCTTGTAGATCGATACAGTCCCCTTGCTGTACATTCCGAGTCTAGTCGGCTGCTGACCGTCTTTCGTTGAGAAGATCTCAAGCTTTGGCTCGTCTTTCCCATTGGTCAATCCGAGCAGTTTGATCGTCTCGACAAGATTATTGAAGATCTCCCGTGTTCCGTCCTCTGGACCGACGATATCGTATCCATCAGTATACGCCTTGCTGCGATCGATGTATCCATCAAGCTCTGGAACGGCTTTAATGAAACGTTGATACCAATGCATTGGAATCGGCTCGATCTCCTCCTCCTCATTCTTATGATGAGGCATACCGAACTTGACAATCCCAACAAGCTTCTTGAGTGTTGGTATCCAAACATCATAACAGGTCGTTCTCCAAGTCTGTTCACGCACTTCGATACAATCCGAGTTCGTGCGAATATGACGCAGGAGATCGTCATAATAATGCTGATCCATTCGAGGATATCCAACAACGTGATCCATTATCAGTTGGTTTATGGAATCAGCAGAACCGTTTCGGCTTTCGTCAATCGGGAAATCCAGATTGTAGTCGAAGACCGACATAAAATCCATCTCGCGAATGAACACACCGCGACGATAGATGCGACAGAGACTGATCTCATTCTTGAGAAGATACTTGCTCTGCTCACGACCACTGAACTGCAGGAAATAGTCCCCAATATTCTCCCAGTATCTTCGAACCATTGCGGTCATTGGAACGAAGACAGCGACTTCATCAGGATTCAGGTCGATCTTGTGAACGACTTCGATACACTTCGTAATGTCGGCACCCTGATCGATTGCGTTGCTAATCCATTCACGCATCGCCATCGTGGGCTCTTTCCAGTCGTGTTGTCCGTACTCCATCGAGACACTGAGAGCAACACGTTTTGCGCGTCCATTTTGCTGGTATACGCGGTGGAACGTAGTGTTGTCACTTTTCTTCTCAGGTTCCGCTTCGAATGTAACCTTGAGACCGTTCACGTTGAACGTTGGAGAATCACCGAATTCACGCAGCCACAACAACGTGGACATAAGAGCACCAGAACCAAACTGGCCGATCTTCTCCGTACCTGAGGACGTACTGACCCCCAGAGTGAACATGTCAACAACGTTAGTCTTTGAACGTGAGCTAATCTTAAGAAATGATGCCATTACTCCAAACCCCTTTGGAATGTCTTGTGTTTCGTGTCACACTGTGTGACTCGTGTGGATGAAGTATATGAAACCTTGTCAGGCGAGTCAATCGGTTTCTTCCATTATTTTCCCAGATGGTCGTAGTGTGCGGCTGTACAGTATTCGGCGTTGCACCATCGCGAGCGCCGCCCGAAGGGCGCGCCGCCGTGCGTATAAAAGGAAAGCCACCCTTGCGGGTGGCCGGTCGGGGTGACCTTCGGCGGATTAGTGCAGATCCCGGATGAATTTGAGGAATCTCATTTCTGGGATCAGCGAATGGAGATAACTGATTTCGTCCCAATCTTCCAACGCAATCGCGACGAGCACAGCAATAGCATATTCCAACAGAATTTGGTCGATGATTCTTCGCATGGTCGTGATTTACCTTCTGATGTTCGTGTGAGCGTAGAGATTGTGTTTTTCTGGAGAATCAGGATTCAGATATCTCTTTTCGTAGAATCTGTGAATTCTGTCCCATTGTGTCAGATCGTCCTTTTGGAACGCAACATATAGAGCATTCTCGACAACCTGAACAAAGTACTGTGCTGGATTGTGGATCATTGTATCGAGCTTTCGTAACGAAGTCAAGGGACTGCCGGAGAATTCCGACAGTCCCAATTGCGAAGCCTATGGAACATCAGGGCAGGAGGGATCACCGAGACGATCACAGAATTTGAGGAACGTATCCATCGCAGCTTCCATTCTCAGGCTGTCGTCTGTTCGATAGTCGATAGGCTGATCATTCTCACCCTGTAGAGAATAGGCGAACACTCGATCCTGTCGTTCGTTCTTTTCCTCCTCTTCGAGAGCTAGACGATCCTTGCGTCCGTCCTCATACTTTGAACCGCGTTCAGTATGCTTTTCCTTGTATTCGTATTCGTCCTCATCGTCCACGTTGAACGATTCCAACGCGGCCAATTGTGCCAGTTGTGAGAATTTGAAGGATTCCACACAATTCAACGGTTCGAAGCTTGACAATGGACGAAGACCACCAGCAACACACTCGGATTCAATTTGAGCAACAACTGTAGATTCTGTAAACATGTTAAAACCCCTATAACCAATACACTCGAAAGAAACAACAAAACCACTGCAGGCAGTTTAACGGCCATCGCTGGCGAGTCAATAGACTTGTGTCAAGAATTATCAAAATGGAAGATTCCCAGATGTGAGAATTCGGCATCACCCATTCCGAGCGCCGCCCGAAGGGCGCGCCGCCCTGCGTCAATCCCAGAAGTGGGAACTTAACATTCCCACAACTGAGATCTTAACATTCCCACCTTTGAGATTACTGATTCCAGATGCTGCCATTTTCGCAGTATTCTCTGAAAGTCTGATCGACGATATGCTGCAGTTCCGCGTTATCGTCCGATGTTTCGGCATCACACTGGCGAGCGTATGCAGCCGCATGGTAGAGCGTATCAAACGGCTCTCCGTTATAGACGTAGTGAATACCAACACGTTTTGGCCTATACATATAAGCCTGCAGGCCGGATTCCCAATCGTGGAACATGGTTAGCGTAGCATTATCCCCGCCATCATGCCAGAAACCGAAGTCGACTTTGTCGAGGTCATCCATGCCTAGGCTGTACAGGTAGCCAACAACTGCAGAAAAATCCTTCGTTTCTCCAACAATAAACTGCTGACCAGTTTCCGGATTGATCCCGAACAGCGTAGGCATACGTACACGACCTGATTCGCGTCGTTCGTCATTCATACTGAAGGTGATCTTGAAAAACCTTGACATGTTCCGTTCCTTGTGAGTGTGAGCGTATGAGTGTGAGCAGTATGGAGCAGGTAGGACATGAAACCCTGCAGGGTGATGGGTTAGGCCACCCTACAGGGATCGTGCGGGGAGTGGGTTAGTCTCCCCTAGGGTGTCTGTCCACCGATGCCGTAGTACACCATTTCAGCATCGGGCTGGATGAGCGACTCATCATCGTCGCTATAGTTCTGCAGGTATGAGAGTGCTTCGCTCATCGGTGAATTCTTGACGATTGTTTTCCTCAGTCGCTGTGCAACCTGCGGAGAAATGTCATATACGATTGTGTCCCAACCTGCAGCATCATAGTCACCCATGATACCAGTGGGATTCTGAATATACTGCAGCAGTCCGATATGCTCAGCCGAGCACGATTCCGCAGAACGCAGGAGATCGACACACTGATCGCGACCGAAACCGATCGACGACAGGAACGAAGTGTTGCCCTCAAAATACACGCCTACAGTATGCCCTGACAATGTCGGATGCTTGGAGATGATGCCGAAAATAGCTGTCATGATTGAAACCCTTAGAAAACCCCGCAGGATTGATCCTGCGGGGAATGGTGAAGACTAGCGAGAAACATGCTCGATTGTCCCGATGACAATCATAGCGATTCCGATAACCCCGGAAAGAACAACCAACCAACCGAAAACAGCGATCGAGAAATCCGTACCCTTCGCGAATTCGATATCGTCCTGCGTCAATTCAGGACGGAATCGATCGTTATAACGTTCCTCGACAGAAACCCGATTATCAAAATGCATGGTATAAGCCCTAGACAATTGTGAGAGGGAAACCCCGCAGGATCAATCCTGCGGGGAAACCAGAAACCCTATTCCTGCAGAGTGCAGACAATCGCGATTGTATCGGCCAGACTTGCATTCTCGACAATTCGCTGATGAGAGATCCGAATGGCCAGAATTGCGGTCAGTGCTTCCACCCGTTCAGTGTGGGCAACACCTGTTGACAGTGTGAATGAGACTAGGAAACGTTTCACGTTTGAACCCTTCGAAAATCAACCCTAGGAAAGAGAGAGAGGGAAACCCGATTCCCTCTCTCGGTCTGGAACTCTATCGGGCGACGACTTTTTCGCCATTACGATATTTTGCAGTGATCGACTTTGCAATCGCAAGATTCTTCATTTTGTCGATTCGGAACGTTTTTTCCTTGCCATCACGATAATCGCGAATATAGGCGAAATCGATTCCTCGAATAACCAACAATTTCAGCCAAACACCAGACCGGAATTCGCTTTCCCCATCATTGTTAACATAGTGAAAGCGAACAAGCGAACCACGTTCAAAAGACATAATCGAAACCCCTAGACTGAGAAACCCGAATCGATTGAAACCCGATCAATCGATGCCTGAAGTCTAACGGTGTTTTCGGCATTGTCAAGCCCGAATCTGAAATATTTTTCCCAGAATTATTTTCCCAATATTGAGAATGGGGGTGGGGGTTTTCTGTTCACGATGGACAGCCGGTCACCCCTAGGCCAACGGCGAGGTGGTGCATTCACGATAGCAACAACTTTCGAAGAATGTCATGCCCAATCAACAACGCTCAAACTTAGGTTCCATACGCCAATATACCTCATCGTTATCTAGGTACATCTTCTTTGTTTGCATATCAAGGATATGCCTGCGTCTTACGATGGCATACCTATCAAATGTTGCTTAGCAACTTCGCTGAGATACTTTGACCACCCATAGTTCCATAATGTATCATCATGATACCACTTTAAGAAGAATTCGGCAATGCTGAATGATTCATCCTTTGAGATTTTAGATCTGCCCGGATTATGTGGGGATTTTCCTGCGGCTGTTCTGCAATCTGTATCAAAAGCCAACATTTCTGCTGGTACTGAAAGATCATATGTATTACTCACGTCTTCCTCCTTTGTCGTCAGACGAAAAGTCTGATGCTTTTAGCCCATCCAGTTCCCCTCGCTTCGCAAGAATCGAGATTTCCACAGGGAAACCGGCGGCAATCCTACCTGACAAGCAATAATAGCTGACGCTACAACGTGGGTCTTCTGACCACTGTGCCATCGTTTTTGTTTCACCAAAGGCAGTGAGGTGACGATTAGTGACCATGTTATTGGCATTTTCTTTCGGTGTTACCTCGCGAAGATTGCTTCGCGAGTTATTCAGTCTGTTGTTGTCTTTGTGATCCACGATCACGTAGGGATCTGTTGTTCCCATAATGAGTCTGTGCATCTGGAGAGTTACACGTCTTCCATCTGGTCCTTTCGTTTTCGTTACGGCATAGCCATCACGATAGTGCCAGCTATACTTACTGACTAGTTCGTAGTCCTCTGTGTCTACTTCTGCAGCTTTACCTGCACCATGAATTCCCGTCAACCAAATCTTCATTTTGCTCGTACCTCGCAAAAAATATGAAAAATAAGTCCATTTGTTGTATATAATAGTGTAGGTCCATTATCTTTACCTACGCAAAGGAGCAATTTATGCCCGGAATTTCATTAGATGCGGCTGAAGCCAAGACAAAAGAACCAGAATTAACTGTTAGCTCGGTCTTGCCCGTAGTAGTCGAATCGGCGGAGTCTGTTGAGAAAACTACAGCAGAAGTCAAAGAGACCGAAGAGATCCCTGTTACAGCAGATACCCTGCTAGGTTTGATGTCTAATGGTTAATGACATCTCTGCCACCCTCGCCTTGTATGAGGGGTCTTACGATGTCATCATGAAGATAGCTGATTCTTTGTCGGGAGCTTTCGCCTCGACTTTACTAGAGAAGGACGATCTCAGACAAGAGATCTTCCTTTTTTGTGTTTCTGCACTACCCAAATACGATGGTAGAGTGCAGATGGAAAACTTCCTACGTTGTCATGCGAGAAATCAAATCCTGAATGTTCTCAAGTACAACAAACGTAGGAAAGTTATCCTAGAGACCGTCGATGTGGATGATTTGAAAGAGGTTCTCTATTATGTGCCTCATGATCATCTCGACTCCGAAGAGCTATTTGCAGAGATTGAGAAAGAGTTAACGACAGGGGAACGTAAGACCCTCATGAAAATGTTGGACGGTGTAACCGTCGTAAGTAGTCGGAGAAAACATGTCAGAGAAAAAGTCAGGGAGATTATCGAGAGAAGAGCAAGCGAAGATCAAAGAATGGAGCAAAGCGATGACTCCGTTCGAGATTGCGAAGAAGCTGAAGAGGAGAGTTGAGCCGATTCAGGAGTATCTGATCACTATAGCACAAGGTCTCAACGAAGTCAAGCAACATGAGCAACATGCCGAATTTAATTTGGTAAAACGTCACTTCTGGAAGGATATTACCACACAGTTTGACCATAACGAGCAAGATGCATTTGTCCACCTTTGGGGAAAAATTATCGGGCAGTTTAGGAAAGACGTTCTTCCAACCGAGGAAATGACCATCATTGATGCTATCAAGATGGAGATCCTCATGAATCGATGTCTACGCAAAGAGATGGAGGTGACTGAGTCTATCAAATCTCTTGAGTTGCGACTGGAACTTGAGAAGCGAAAGGATACATCAGATCAGAATCAGGACGAAATCTACAACCTTGAAAAGCAGATTGCTTCTCTCCGTGCTGGGATTTCAAACTACAGTAAGGACTTCAAGGACTTCCAGAAGGAGAAGACCAACTTACTTAGCAAGTTAAAGGCGACAAGAGATCTTCGTATTAAGTCTATCGAAGACAAGAAGGAAACTTTCTCAGGTTTAGTTTCTCGCCTTGTTAAGGATACTGGTTTTGCCGACAAGATGTCAATGGACATGGAGAAACTGAGGATTGCGGCTGAGGCTGCGAAGATACGTATGGCAGACTACCACGATTATGGTGGAGAGGTCGATCAGCCATTTTTGAACTGTGATACCGTCATCGGCGAACCTCCTATACCTAAAGAGGTTGGCAGTCAGATAAAAGAAGAAGGGATGGATGAGAGAGATACATAAGCATTTTTGTGTATGTGGTAAGATATGCGATAATCCGATGGTTGTACCTGAACTAGATATGACACCGGAAGAGAGCGAAGCTCAATATCGCAAATACATTCAGGAAGCTAAAGACGCTCGTGAGAGGCAAAAAGAGACAATAGAATGGGATTTAACTCTACCCTGCGATGAAGAGTTAGTCCCATACAATCCTCCACAGTTTGATACAGCTTTCCTTTTTTAGGAGTAGGATATGACACCAAGAGATTTTGTGTATTGGCTTCAAGGATATCTGGAAATCAGTGGGGCGAGAGTTCTCGAAGAGTACGAGGTGAGCGTCATCAAAGATCATCTCAAGCTAGTTTTCTCGAAGGAAACTCCGGATAGAACTGTCACACCATTCTTAGGAAATGACAGAGAAGTCTTTGATGAGAAGTATATCAAAGATGCTCTTGGTCTAGACTTCGTTGCTGAACGCAAGAAGATGAACGAAGAATTAGCTGATTTGAGTAAAATTCCTATATGTGGAGCTAAGCCTTGGATGCACGAGCCAAATTGTGATCCAGACACTTTAGGAGAGATTTCATTAGAACCCATACCTGCCAAGTTTGATAGTTTCTTCCTGTCTTCTGACAACCTACCACCACTTCCTGAGTTACAGACTAGACTTGACAGGATGACCAATTATCCACTCAATGTGGATGAGGGTTCATTCTCTTATCCACTTGTTAAAAACATCGTTGGTTGCTCCTGCTAACACCTCTCCTTTTTCTTTTTATCTGAAAAAAACACTATGCGATATCTACTCACAGGCATTACAGGTCAAGCTGGCGTTGAATTCGCCAAGAGACTCCTTCCAGAACACGAAGTCATTGGAATGTACAGACGTACCGCCAATGTCTCTTTTGGTAGACTAACGGAAGCTGGGCTTTTCACTAGTCCTAACCTCAGAATGGTCTCAGGCGATATTACTGACTATAGCTCCATTGACCGGATCATACGCGATTATCGTCCTGACGTAATCGGTAATTTGGCTGCAGCTAGTCATGTTGGCGACTCATTCAAAGAGCCATTAGCGAATTTACAGATCACTGGTGCTGGATGTGCCAACGTACTGGAAGCTGTTCGAAATAACTACTCGGATAGCTATAAACCCAAGTTCTGGCAGATGTCTTCTAGCGAGATGTTCGGATCGAACTACACTAGACCAGTTTGTTATGATCAATACAACTCACTTGAACATTTCAGTACTGATCGTGTACCAGTTAATGCTGAGTACTCTGACAAAGGTCATTATTTCGATGATGATGCTTTTCAAGATGAGAATACTCCACTTTCAGCCAATAGCCCATACGCAGCCGCAAAGATCTATGCTCATAACATGACCGAGCTTTATCGCAAAGCCTACGGCATCTATGCTAATAGCATGATCTGCTTCAACTTCGAAGGTCCATTCCGTGGCGAGACATTCGTAACGCGGAAAGTAACGAAGTATGTAGCAGAACTCAAACACAGCGGTTTCACTATCCCAAAGCTAAGACTTGGCAATCTTGATGCACAACGTAGCTGGTTAGCCGCCTCCGATATGATTGAGGCAACACTACTGGCTCTGGAACATCCAAGTGATACATATGTAGTCTCATCTCCAGAAGTACACTCAATCAGAGAACTCTGTGCAGCCGCATTCGAGCAGATTGGTGTTACAGATTGGATGAGACATGTGGAAATTGATCCAGCCTTCTTCAGGCCGGTTGAAGTTCCATACCTACGCGGCGATAGCCGCAAGATTGCTCAATTAGGATGGGCTCCTAAAGTAACCTTCAAGGACTTAGTGAGCGAAATGGTCTCTCGTGATTTATCTAGATATGGAGTAAAGTAATGACAGCGTTCACTATGTTTTCGGCAATTGTGTGCCTTTCTGTTCTTTTTTATAACCTTCTACAATACAGGAAAACAGAATGGACAATCAGCAAATTCTTCAAATCTCATTAGCGGTTATTTCTCTGATTTCCGTTCTTGGGTCTGGTATTTTATCCTACAAAACGCATAAAACTCGTGCTCTGCAGAAGACAGAAGAAACTAAATCGAAGTCAGAAGCTGAGTTTCGTGCTGATCTATTGCGTATGATTTCAGAGCTTCAGGCTCGGATTAAGAGCTTGGAAGAGGCCAATACAAGTCTTCATCACGAACTTCAAAAGGCTGAGAAGAAGATACAGGATCTAGAAGAAATTATTTCAGAGCAGTTCGATACAATCGCTACTTTGAGTTCTTTCTGTAAGCATATTCCAGCACCAGTGTGGGTTAAGAGGGTTCTTGATGACGGCTCTACCCGTATGTTCTTCATTAATAGATTCTATGAAGAATTATGGGGAATTAGTTCTGAATACTACGCGGGCAAGACGGACGATGAAGTTTGGGGTACTACCATTGCAGATCATTTCCGAAAGGCAGATCATGACGTAATCAAGTATAGAAGAGGGTCATCATTCATTGAACAAGTACCTATCGATCCCTTCGATCTTGATAAAGGTTATCGTAAGAGTATGATCTGGAAATTTCCAATTCTTAACGGTCAACAACTTATTGGTATAGGTGGTATCTTGATCGATATTGATGACTACGTATTGAGAAAAGCAACATGAGAAGACGAGAAGATCCGCAGTCTATAGCTTGGTCTAAGGCTATCTTCAAAAGAGATGGCTATAGATGCGTAGCCTGCGGTCGTCGATCTCGCAAGTGGTTGAATGCTCATCATCTCGACGGCTGGAATTGGTTTCCAGCCGGTCGATATGAATTACGTAATGGTGTCACACTGTGTTCACATAAGGGCGGTTGTCATGATACTTTTCATAATCTTTATGGTCGTGGCAACAACACTGCGGCACAATTCGACCACTACCTAAGGTTGTATCACAAAAAGAAACTATCGGAGATCAAGCGATGATCATTGTCGATACGCGAGAACAGAGACCTTGGGACTTTAGCTTCTATGGATACGAAGTCAAATCCAAGAAACTAGATTATGGAGATTATACTGTTGCTGGAAAGAGTGATCAGATCTTCATCGAAAGGAAGGCAACGAGTTCTGAGTTGTCGCAGAACCTATGTACGGACACTGGCTACCGTCGTTTCGACGCTGAGATGGAGAGATCAGGATCTTCTCGTAAGGTTTTGATCTGTGAGTTTCCCCGTGAGTATCTTGATATCTTTCCCGAGAAGTCTGGTATTCCAAGGAGTAGGATAAAGTTCGTACGGATCAACGCTGGATTTCTTCGCAAGAGACTAAACCAGATCATAGAGAAGTATGGTGTAGAAGTGTACTTCACATCCGGCATAACTGAGGCTGAAGAACTAGCCCTATCAATCCTTAAGGAGTATCTATGAGAAAGACCGATTCTTTATCAGATATCCATGATTTCGGCATAGACGTCAAGAATAGGACGATCTACCTCCACACGCTTGATGATAAGGATGTTGACTACACTATGTCTGCACAGTTCATCAAGAATCTGGACTTTCTCGCAAACGCCTCCAAGTCACCTATCAAGATCAAGATACTTGGTTCTGATGGTGGGGATATGTCTCACGGTCTAGCCATGTATGCAGCAATAAAGGAATGCCAGTGCGAAGTCAGTGCTTATTGCCTTGGTCGTATTTGTAGCTCAATGACGATCATCTTGCAGGCGGCTACTTATAGGTATCTACATCCCTATACTGACTTCATGCTCCATACTGGCTCCATCTCGTTGGATCAGACATCATTGTCAGCACGGTCTACTCTGCGATGGAATAACTACTTGAGTAAGTTGATGCTGGATATCTACGCAGAGAGATGCCAGAATGGTGAGTTCTTCAAAGAAAGGAAGTACTCGAAGTCTAGAGTCAGAAGCTACTTAGACACCAAGATGAAGAATGAAGGTGACGTTTGGTTGACAGCGGAAGAAGCCGTTAATATGGGCTTCGCAGACGGAGTTTATTATGAGTGATATGTTTACAAGCGGCAAGATCCAATCCATATTGGAAGATGCTTGGCTTGAGGTTGATTTTACTAAGCACACACTGATCAAACCTGTAGATATCGTGTTTTGCGATGATCCGAATGAGATGTACACACGCTTGGCTTGGCTGCTAACTCGGCCTGAATATTTAGCCGCGACATGTAAGTACATCATGAACGTCGACCTGTTGCCTTTTCAGGCTGCGATCATTAGCGAGCTATGGCAGCGTAAGTTCCCGATGCTGATAGGAAGTCGAGGTTGTGGTAAGTCGTGGCTCCTGAGCGTCTACGCGATGCTGAGAGCCCTCCTGATGCCGAAGCGTAAGGTTGTCATTGTCGGTGCAGCTTTCAGACAGAGTAAAGTTCTGTACGACTATTGCGATGCCCTCTGGAAGAACGCTCCAGTAATGAGAGACCTATGTGACGGCAATAGTGGTCTATTCAAAGAAACAGACATGTGTAAGGTTATCATGAATGAGAACCGTATTACCATGTTACCCTTAGGGTCGGGGGAAAAGATCAGAGGTCAGCGTGCTACAGAGATTATCGCGGACGAATTTGCGTCAATTCCTAGAGATATCTTCGAGAATGTTATTGCCGGTTTCGGTGTTGTTTCATCCGCACCAGCAGACAACGTGCG
>Ga0114981_10000385_pt1 | contig 28919 bp, 40 predicted proteins | sample S_140806_MF_Meta_FD_87028 | JGI IMG/M metagenome (GOLD analysis project Ga0114981, IMG submission 87028) | Freshwater microbial communities from Lake Simoncouche, Canada to study carbon cycling - S_140806_MF_MetaG | ecosystem: Environmental > Aquatic > Freshwater > Lake | place: Lake...
AAGTCCACCAGCTCCACCTCCGCCACCTTGGTATCTATTAGATGGTTCACCTCCACCAGCTCCTCCACCTGCAACTACAAGGTAGTCGCAAGTAAGTGATTGCAATGGAGTAAATGTTCCTGAAGAATTAAATACATGATAAAAATAAGTTCCATCTGTATTTATTGCACCACCAGTTGCTTTAGCAGTAGTATATGAAGTTTGAAAAATACCACTAGCATTAAAAGTATGAATTGTATTTCCGCCAGATGTTGTGACTATACCGCCCATTGCTTTTTGCACAGTTCCTGAGTAACGAGTAATAACAACTCCTGAATTACCAGGAGCAAAATATTGACCACCACCACCTGTATTAGCAGCACCTGTTCCAGTTCCAGCAGTTCCTACTGTACCATTATTTGTACCGCCTGCTCCACCACCTGCATAAGTTACAGATGAACCACTTATAGATACAGCAACTCCATTACCACCAGCACCACCAACTGCGTTAGCAGCAGCAGATCCTGCACTACCAGCCCCACCTCCGCCACCGCCTGATGCCCAAACGCCAGGAACATGTTGTCCAGTTCCTCCGTCATAACCTTGACCAGTTGTTCCAGCACCGCCTGCTTGTGTTCCAGATGATGATGATGATCCTCCACCGCCACCGCCAGAACCACCTGCTGCACCAGTAATATAAGCAACAGTATCTACTGTTCCGTTAGCTCCTCCGCCACCACCTGTAGAAGTAACTGTTGTTATTCCAGTTCCAGATATAGATGAAGACCCGCCATTAGAAAAAGATGGATTTTGAGAAGCAAGACCAGACTGAGGTCCACCGCTACCTACAACTACTGTATATGTAACACCTGTTGGCATAGATAAAGCAGTTTCTAAAGATCCACCACGACCAGTTGCTGTAACTGTAGAACGCAATCCACCACCACCGCCACCGCCACCACGGCGATCCGTGCCAGATGCATAACCACCACCACCGCCACCTGCAACTACAAGGTAGTCAACCGTTAAAGGTATTGAAGCACCTTTCATACCGCCAAAACCTTTGGCTGATCCTCCTGCTAATGTACTGATAAGTGGCATTGTTAGATCTCCTTATTAGGCAAACTTGGTTTGTGTCTCAAGAACTGTAAATGTTGCTGATGCTGTCTTAATAATTGTAAATGAATAAGCATCAATAGACGATGCGTTACCAGCCGTGATTGCTGCTGGAACCTTTGGGGTTACAGTAGTTCCATCGATCTGGATTGTGTTTGGATAGTAAGCAGTAGCACCGTTAGTATTCATCCATACTACGGTAATGGCATCACCAACTGCTAGTGCAGTATTAAGAGATACAGTAGAACTGTATCGAATGTTAAGTGTATGGTTTGCTGTTGCGTTAGATGTGTAATACCAGATAGAAGCAGTCTCAACATTTAAGTTGATTGTTCCAGTTGCAGCAGAAGCTACAACATTAACATCTTCTTCTAGTCCTCTAATAACTGTGTCTTCAAGAGTTCCACCCTTTGCACGAGCTAGAGGGTATCCACCTGCTAAGGATCCATCATGTACTACTACTGTGTCCTTATCAGTATCTACTGTCAATTCGCCCAGTAGTCCTGTAAAGGATGCGTGTTGTGCCGTAGTTCCTCTACGGCGTTGGAATGCGAATGGCATTAGATCGTTCCCCAATCTGCTAAGGAAGCCCAGTTAGCTGAGGTTCCGTTGTTAGTCATGAAATAACCACTTACACCAGAAGTTATAGTTGGTATATAACCTGCTGCCGTAGTGGCACTTGCTGCAGCAGAAGTTGCTGATGTAGCTGCAGAAGACGCTGATGTCGCAGCCGAAGTCTGCGATGTTAAAGCACTCGAAGCAGAGGTCGCTGCCGAGGTAGAACTAGTTAATGCATTGCTTGCATATACACCAGCAGATCCTGCTGATGTTGCAGCCGATGAGGCTGAAGTAGCAGCAGCTGACTGTGATGCAGCAGAACTTGTTGCACTTGTCTGTGCAGCCGTGGCTGATACTCCAGCAGATCCTGCACTGGTTGCTGCGCTTGATGCGCTTGTTGCAGCGGATGCTTGTGATGTCGCTGCGCTAGAAGCCGAAGTAGAAGCTTGCCCTGCAGACGTTACCGCAGTAGCTGCTGATGTAGTAGCCGTTGCTGCAGATGCTGAAGCAGTAGATGCTGATGCAGATGCAGAATTAGCTGACGTTAAAGAACTTGATGCCGAAGTAGCAGCACTTGCTGCTGATGTATTTGTATTTGCTTCAACAGATGATAATGAAATCCACGTTCCAGTGGAAGTATCAGCAGTTGTTATATCTCCCATGTCTCTAACGAGACCAGATGCAACTTGACCAGCAACTGTTGATGCTGAACCAGCAGCAGATGATGCTGATGTTCCTGCAGATGTTGCGCTGGTGGCTGCAGAGTTGGCTGAAGTTACAGCAGCCGATGCCGATGCTGCTGCACTAGTTGCACTAGTAGCAGCAGAAGTAGCAGAAGTAGAAGCAGATGATGCAAATGTAGATGCACTAGATTGTGAAGTAGATGCAGAAGAAGCAGAAGCTGCTGCTGAACTAGCACTAGTTGCTGCCGATGTAGCACTAGTAGATGCTGAAGATGCTGACGTGGCTGCAGCAGAAGATGCTGTACCAGCGTTAGTTGCTGCAGTGGTTGCGCTAGATGCGGAAGTAGCAGCCGAGGTTGCTGAGGTAGCAGCACTAGATGCACTAGTGGCTGCAGCAGTTGCACTGCTTGCAGCAGCGGTAGCAGAACCTGCAATACCAGTTACGTATGCTAAGTTAGCTGCGTCACCAGATGTTGTTGGTGTTGCTACGTTTGTAATCTTGTAGCTATTAGCATTGATTACACCAGCAGCGGTGATGATTGCTGCAGATAAAGTCTTTGTTCCAGTGAGAGTCTGTGTTCCACCAGTACCGACAACGTCGCCTGTAATACCATGGATATCAGTAGTTGCTACTTCGTGTTGGCGAGACTCAGTAAAGTCTCGAGCCGATACGCCGTGTTCAACGTTAGCACCAAAGGCGTGTGCCTTAGCACCTGATGAGTCAATGTTACGAGTGATCTGATAGGCAGAACCTACCAGACTGGTAACTTCGACTACTTCTTCATTAGCTGTATCCTTCTCAAGAATGAGTGTGTATGGATATTGCGCTGGAAGATTGCTTGCAGCAGCAAGCGTAAGGCTTACTGCTGAAGAACTTATCGATGCAGCAAGAGTTGTCTTAGCTGCATTCGAACTATAGTAACGTGCTTGTGTTGGCATTCATCACCTCTGGTACTGGATTATGTTGAGGAAGTTGGCTTGCTGCTTTGCCACCTCTTCCGCAAGGCGGACGGAGTAAAGCTGGAATAGATATTTAGCAGCAGTAGTAGATGCGCCAGCAGATACTGGTTGATCTAATGCGTCTGCAGAAACTGATGTGGCAATTACCTTGCCTGGGTCTACTGTTGAAAGTAGGCGATACATAGCACCAAGACGAACAACATCTTCACATGATGCGGGAAGACCACTTACTGTCAACTCTTGGCTATCTGTAATGGTTGTTGGATAGGCTGTGTACTGAACGTTAATACGAGCACCAGCCATAGGTGCTTCATTAAGCACAATAGCCTGACCATATGTATCTGTATCTTCGTCATAATAATTGGTATCAATACGCCATCTTTTAATAAGAGCCCATACTCCAGTAGCGTCTGGCAGTTCCCATGAAACACCAGTGATATCTACAACTGTGCTTGGGATTGAGTATGCGTATTGTGAGCCAGTAAAATCAAAGTTTGTTTCTTTAATAACTGGAAAGTTCATTCCTTTTATAGTCTCGAGCAATGCTCGTTTAACTTGTGTCCTTGGAAATAAAGGATTGTTTCTTACTATAGATCCAGACACATGGCTAGTTGCTGTAGTCCCACGCCATCCTCGACCAACAGGATTAGCTGATGTTCCAAGAATAGAAAGGTTACCGCTTGCTGCAATAGATTTCTTTACATATAAGAGTTCATCATCAATCTCAATGATGCCTTTGCTTATAGCTGATGCATCATCAACTGCAATAGATAAGTCGTCACCATCAACGGTATTAAGTGCAATTGTTACCGATTCCTGGTTGCGGACATAGCCATTAATCTCGCCAAGCGTTTGTTCTGTTAATTGATTTAACGTAGCCATTATGCTTGTAACGCCTTTCCTGCTTTATCAGACATGCGGACAGCTTTTTCAATGTCCTTTATCTTGGTTGATGCTGGCTGAATGCCATCTTTTCTTGCGTTTCTATATGCATTGAGTTCTTTATTAACAAGCTTTGATGCTGCGTTAGATAACGGATCTGTAATACTAAAGTTAGCAGCCTTAGCACATTCGCCCCAATTTGCATGGTCTTGGGTTTTGCAACCTGATCTACAATTAGACATTGAAAACGTAATCTCCATATCCCGCTGCTGTTAGTTCTGATGCTTCTGCATCTGTTATGACATTGTCATAACCACCGCGTAAGACGCGTTGGTATGTTGCTAGATCTGAATCTTGCGGGACAACTATTGTTTTCCAAACGCCACCAGTTTTAACAACGCTCTTACCAATAGGATAAGAAACAAACCATAGGTCATACTCACGACCAGGCTTATATTTGTATGTTGGTCCACGAAATACCTTTGCCATTACCACTTCACCTTGTCTGCCCAATAGGCTGCTGACATCACACCTTTAGATATATTCTTTGCGTGTCGAGCCTTAAATGATTGGCGTCGTTGACGATACTTCTTTGTCTCACCAGATTTCTGTGGGGAACCAGAGACACCTTGCTGACCAAAACGGATAGTCTTTACTTGTGTGCCAGATTTGGCTACAACAACATGTGACTTCTTTGGGTGACTAGGTGTAGCTTTAGGTTTATTAAAACCAGATACGCCTGCTCGCTTTAGTCTTGAGTCCATTTACTTCTTCTTTACTTTAGGTTTCTTAATTCCCATTTTTGGTTTAGACTTACCAGCCTCGGAAAGAGCAATAGCAATTGCCTGTTTGCGAGACTTAACTACTGGACCACCCTTACCAGAATGCAAAGTTCCAGTTTTGAACTCATGCATAACTTTGGCTTCTTTGGTTTTTTTCATTACTTCTTCTTTTTGATTGTAGGCTTCTTAACAGCCATCTTCTTCATGGCAAACTTCTTGCCGTATTCCATTGTCATTTCTTTCTTGCCTTCAGAACCTTCGTGCTTCTTCATAGCTTTCTTAGAAGCATACTTTTCATTCTTCGCTGACATCTTCTTCTTCTTCCTCAAAATCATCCATGTCATTCTCTGACATTGGTGCGGGAAATTCCCAGTCTGGTAGTTGGCGAGTTAATAGATCCCAAGCTTCAGCATCACTAAAGCCAGCATCCATAAATGCTTTATACATTTCATGCGCTTCGTAGGCGTAAGCCTGGAGCGGTGTAATTAGATCTAATTCTTCGCTCATAGTTTCCTTAAGTAGAGAGGGGCAGTTGCCTGCCCCTCTCCGTCAAATTAAGCAGCGATGCTTGACTTGCTCTTGATAACGTAACGTGCTTCTGTACGGAAGACGTTCCATCCAAGAAGACCCTTCCAGCCCGCTGGGCGGAAGCGCATCAATTTATCTGTAACTGGACCGATAACAGTCTTTGGCTCGTATGAGACAGCCTCAAGAAGAGCCTGCTTTCCAAGAAGAACTGTTCCGTATACCTTTGATGTACCAGAACCTGATAGGGCTTCGGCACGAGGTGTTTCGATATAGCGAACCTGATCGAAGATTCCGATCTCGCCAGACCATAGGTTACCTACACCTGCTTCGGTGTATGTGTGAGGAAGCTGCCATACAGCAGATCCTGATGTTTGTGCTTCAGAACGAAGATCGTATGAAACATCTGGGTGGATTAGTGCAGTGTAAAGTCCGCCTTCGCGTGTCTGTACATTTGCTCCACGTAGCTTTGCTACTCCACGGCGAGCAAGTGCTGCTGTGAAGTTAGGAGCTGAAGTTGAAGATGAAACATCTTGTCCGTTGAGAGTTGATTCGTCAGCAGAAGTTGTTCCTGTGTAGCGACCTGTTGCTAGGGCAGTTAACTTAGTCCATACAAGTGAATCCAGTGAGTCACGCATGTTGAAAGACAACATGTCTGCAACTGCTGGATCGATTGCTGATAGAGACTCAAGAGCAAGACGCTCAGTTGTTAGAACAGCATTACCGTATTCGTTCACTGTTACGTGGACGCGGTTGGTATTGCTTAGCTCTACTGCATCTGGATCAGCTGTTTGAGTTAGTGCTGAAGTAGCACGAGATAGATCTGTGTAGACCTGAAATACGACAGTGTTACCTGGGTTTGTTACATCGACAGGACGCTTGTCCGCAAACTTGCGGAACATTGGTTCTGAACGAAGGTTAAACTCAATGTACTTGTCATACGCAGTCTGGATCAAGTTCGACATCGTCGATGTCGTTGTTGACGTGGCTGGTGTTGTTGGCACGTTTAATTCCTTCTATTAGGGTTGATTGTATTGTTACCGTTTTAAGAAGTTGGTGAGTTCTTCCACTGAAGTAGCATTGCTAATCAGTGAATGAATGTCACGACCCACTGATGGGTCGACATCACCATCTTCAAAATTCGACATTTGCTCAAATGCTTGAGCATCAGGGTCTTCTTCAGAAGACTCTGATTCATCAACGGCAGTAATGCCAAAGGCATCGCCGTATTCATTTAACCATTCAGCTACTGCTTCCTCGTCGGCTTCAATGTCCGATGGAATAAATGCTGCGATTCTTGGATTGAGACCAAAACTTTCTAGTACTTCTCCGATAGCTGCTTCGTGACTATATGTCTGATACTCCTCAAGCTGTGAATCTCTCTCCTTGATTTGCTTGGAAAGTTGATCTACTTGCTTGCGTAGTTTCTTTACTAAGTCAGTACCGTAGTCTTCGGTATCGTCTTCGAACGTTTCGTACTCGTTATATTCTGCCATTGCTTTTTCTCCCTATTAGTTGTTGGACCCTCATCGGGTTTGCACCACACGTACTCCTCACAAGGGGAAGTGATTCATAGACGTGATGACTACCAGACTGATACTCGTTACCTGGGCTGGTCGATCAGGAACGGAACTTAGTTATACGTCAGCTTTTTTACTACGACGTCCAAGAGAGGACGCATCAATTGCTGATTTCTGTGCAAACATTGCACGTTCTTTAGAAGCTAATCGCTTCTTCTTCATTGTTACATCTGCGCCACCTGCAAGAGCAAGCTCTTCACGAGCTAGATCTTGAGTGCCACCTTGTTCACCATAAAGACCTGTAAGTCTTTGGTAATCAGCTTGGTTTGCAGCTGCAGACTGGAAGGCTGACTCTGCTTGAGCACCTTTACCAGATGTATAAATTTCTTCTGCGAAAGCTTGGTCAGATAGTTGACCAGCACGTGCAGCAGCACCACCGATTTCGGCTGCGCCGTACATCTTCTTAGCTTCTTCGGTTGTGTACTTAAACTTAGAGTTAACTAAGTCAAAAGCCTTTTCGCTGTCAAGCATATATGCAGCAAGTTCGCCTTCTGTCCAACCGTAATATTCTTTAAGAGCATTCTTGGTGCTGTAATCAGCATTTTGCAAAGCATTCTTTGCAATATTAACACGGTCTGTAAGTTCGCTTACACTGACTGAGTTTTCAATAAGACGACGAAAGTCGTCTTGTGTATCATAGAAACCAGTTGGTAATCCAGCCTCACGAAGAATTGATTCGTATCCTTTTTCTGCTTGGATATATTCGTATGGTGTAAGAAGTTTATCGCCAGGTCTACCCTTGCCATCTTTCATACGTGCAGCAATTGTTTCGTTAGCAGCAAAGCGGGTCTTATATGCATCGCTGTCATAAATACTATTAAGGATCTGAGCATCGGTTGGCATAATGTTTTCTTCATATACTTTGTCAATGGATTTCATTAATGAATCTAAAAATCCAGAACCAAGACCTGTGTTTTCAAACATTTTAAGTACTGAATCACGAGCACCAAAATCAGTATACGTGTCAACCATTTGACCCATAGTTCCATCTGACATAACTTGCCAGACTTCTACAACTCCACCAGTTTTGCGAATAGTCTTTTCATAAGCAACTGTTTTTGCCACTGGCTTATTAAATGTATTTTGCATTGCTTTAATTTGAGCAAGCAAATCTGCAATTTGTGAATCAACTGCACCAGTTGCTGCAGTTACTGGATTAATAAATGTTGTTGATCCACCGTATGTAGCAGTCGAACTGTTTGTTGCTGTTGAAGTTGTAATAACCGTAGTTGTTGTATCAGTACTTGTATCAGTGGAAGTATCAGGGGAAGTATCAGGGGAAGTATCAGTTGCTGTTGCAGTGCTAGTGTTGCCATACTTAGCCCAATTCTGAGAATCAGTTGCAGCACCACCTGGTGCTGGCGCAGTTGGCTTAGCTGGCTCTGTGTAAATCTTAGTACCAGACCAAATCATTGAACCGTCTTTATACTTTGCGGTATTGTCAATGGTTGGATTAATAGCCAAAAGTTCTTTGACTGTCATGCCGTTGTCTTTGGCAATCTGGGAGAAAGTATCTCCTGGCTTTACTGTAACAAACTCACGTGGTGTAACAGGTGCAGCTGCTGCAGCAGCTGCGTTAGCAGCAGAGGCAGCAGAAGCATTTCTCTCACTGAATGTCATTCCATAATCAGCTACTGCTGATGCCAATGGACTAACAGTTACACCAGATAAAGGATTATATGGTTGCGTTGCTGCAACTGGAGTATCTGTTGTACTGTATGGAAGATTATAACTAGCGGTATCTCTATCTCTTGGCATCTACTTACCCCAGGAATCCGAAGTCGCGGAGAATCGTTGATGCAATCTTGGTCTTCTCCTCTTTTGCTGTACTTGTGTAATCCCAGTTGCCAGAACGACGAGCCATTTTCTTAGCATCATAAAGGTTCATTGTTGTTACATTTCCCTTTTCATCTGTGTAGTTAAGTGCTCGCTGGACATAATCATTATTAAGATCTAATGAATTAACATCTGTTTCCCATGTATCAGCAATCGCTGTTAACCATGGATCAGCTGCATCACGTAATGTTTTGCCTTGAGATAGTTGAGTTGTTAGACCAGGAAACATTGACATTGCTTGCTTCTGAAGTTCATTATCCAGATCTTCTGCATTAAGAGTTCCAGCAATAAGACCCTTCATACTATTTTCAAACCATGATTCAAATCGTGTATTTGACATGCTTGCTGGGAATCCATATTCCCATGCCCGCTTGTAAAGTTCGTTAGATACTGTCTCTAACTTTCCAGTTAAGTTATAGATTGTCTTGCCACCAATGGTGCTCTTCTTACTAAAGTCAATAGCATTAGCCATAATCTTATTAAGGAACTCTTGGTCATAACGAACAACCTTGCCATCTTTAATAATGGCTGACTGCATCATTTGCTGTGCATAATCAATAGCTTGTGCTGATGTAATGGTTATACCATTACCCATAAATTGTTTAACAATATTGCTTGCGTTAAGTTGCAAGTCTGCAGCATATTGCCCAGGATTTGTTTCTTTATAATATGCATATTGACGCTGGGTATCTGTTTGGTTTTTATACCAAGTAGTTCCCTGAATCATCTGAGTCATTAATGCCTCAGATGTAATTTGTTGATCTAAAATTTGATTAAGTACTGCCTCAAGACTTCCGTCTGCACCAATAACACCAGCAGCAATACCGAATTTAGCTTGCAATGTAGCTTTGTCAAGCTTGTCAATATTAGTTGCAGCTTGGCTTGATGTACCACTAGATGTACCACTACCAGTATTGCTTCCAGTATTGCTTCCAGTATTACTGCCAGTATTGCTACCACTAGTTGCATTGTTAACTGCTGTGTTTAAGCCAGTTGATGCACCAGACTGTGTTGGCATCTGAAGGACAGTACCACTAAAGATTGTGCTTCCGCCGTTATATTTTGGATTAGTCTTTAAGAATGGATTGGCTGCAATAATCTTTGCGGTTGTTGTTCCATTAGCAGCTGCAATTTTACTAAGCGTATCGCCAGTTTTAACTGTATATGCCATTAGCCACCCACCACATTTCCAATTGCATTAGGATCTTTAAGAAGTTTTTCAACTAGACCTAAGAATGTATTTGCTGCAAATGACTCGGCATAATCTGGACGAGACATTGCAAAGTTACGAGCAAACATTGTTGGATCAAATCCAGTAGTTTGTGTTCCAGTTGTTGCAGTTGAACCTAATGTATTCTTACCTTTAGGAGCAGTAGTTGTAGTTGAACCAGTAAATACTGAAGGTTCTTTTTTAGCTGCTGCATTAACACCCGCAGTGTATGCATCAATTTCAGACTGTGTCGCTCTGCGACCAAGTCTGCGCTCCATCTCATCGCTGATTTGTTGAGCAGCAGATGAACCACTGTACTGTGTAACACGTGAATCTTTTTGAGCCTGTGTTCCATATTTAGGACCAGAACCTTCAGTTCGATATAAAGATGGGTCCATTACATTAAGGTATTCAAATGGATTACCACTGGTGCTACCTAGTGATTGTGTCCAACCAACTGCATCATTCCAAACAACCTGTGCATATTTTTTAGCTATACCTTTACGTGCAAGATCTGCAACAAAGTCATTGTATAAAGACTTGTTCTTAGTAGGTAGATACTTAAACCAGTCTTTAGCTTCATCTGGTGAGGCAAAACGTGCAGGTGGTAGACCTGGCAATTGAATACCAGGAACGTTAGGAGCAAATGATGGGTATGATGAACTCGTTCCAGTGTTTGTAAGTACAGGTCTTACCTTGGAACCTTTGTTATATGCAGCAGTTCCTGGTACAAGACTTTCTCCATTAGGACCGTATCTTGGTTCTGGGTTCTTAGCCATTATGAAGCCACCAATTCTGTACTTAGTTCGGGCATGTTCTCTAACCACCTTGCTGCAAATGTTGAAAAGTCATCGCTTGCAACTTGCATAAAGTTATAATGAAATTGCGAGAACTGTGCTTTAAGATCTGCTTTACGAGCATCGCTGCTCATTGCTTGGGCATACTGTTGTTTGAATGCGTTAGCTTGGGTTAACCAGTAGGCAATCTCTGTCCACTTGTCACCTTTACCATCGGCATATTGTCTCCACTTAGGATCATTAGCAATCTCCTGGATTGCTGGAACTGTTACGCCCCAGAAATCTCTTTGGCTTGCCGAACGATTATCAGCCCAACCTGGAAAGTCTGTTTGAATTGCTTTAACCATTCGGTCATACTCTGCTTTAATACCAAGCGATTGGTATCTAGTTTGGTATGGAGATGTAACTCCATACTGAGCCATAACTGAATCACGCCACTCTGTGGCTTTCTGATATTCAGCCCACCCACGGCGTGATTCAATGTCAACTCTTAGTTCTTCTGCACTCTTCTTTTGAGTAAGAGGAGAGTTATATCCGCCAGGGAAATTTAATCTCTTATAGATTGCAGCGATCTCAGTTGAATATTCATCTGTTAACTCACCATATCCAGCAGATAACATTGATGCGTATTTAGTATCCCAACGACCAATCTTTTCAAGAAGGGCTGGGTTATTACGAATCATTTTAATATCTGAGTAGTTTGCAGCTACACCAGCAATGTTCTTTTGGTTTGAACCAATCAAAGCAATGGAGTCAATACCCCATTCTTCTTCCATCTTCTTCTGCGCTAGGTCGTAGTCGCCACCAAACTGAGTAAGTAGGTCGCTATAATACTGTGTAGCAGCACGAGTTACTGGATCAAAAGTTGTTGAGATAGGAGCAAAGAATTGAACCACAGAACGGATGAAAGACATATTGCCTGCTGCCTTAGCAGCAACCGCCATGCTAGGAGGTTCGCCTGTACGTCCATTGCGATCCCATTCTGAATAGAGAACACGATAATTAGTAAAGACTTCGTCGACAAATCGATCACTACGCAGTATGCCAATCTTATCCAGTGCTGAACGTAAATAGCCTGGAGCAATTGTATTAACTGCTGTGCTTACTAGGTTGCCACCTTCTTGTGGATAACCACCATAAAGAATACTGTTCTCATAAAAGTCATCACCAAATGTGGAACGTATGTTCTTTGCAATGTCTTCGCCATGAATTGTCCATAAACCAAAAGGTGCTGTAAATCCATCTTTAACAAGTTGTGAAATTCCAACGGTTCCAAACCAAGACACGCTTGGATCTGCAATCATGAATTCCATTTGCTTTGGATTCCATTTAAGCCCACCACCACGTGAGTCTGTATATGGCTTAAGCGCATCCTTTGCCCATTGAGGAAGCTTATCTCCCAATGGAAGTGGATACTTAACGTTTACTTGAGTTCCTGGTGGTACATCTGCCATCTTGGCATATGTGTTTCCATCCTGGTCTTCGTATGCTTCAAAGTTATCAAAAGCATTAGCAATACTGTTATACCAATATGCATTCATTGGGTTCTTAGCCATCAATTTCATGGCAACTACCTGGCTATTAAAGAACGCTAGAGGGAATGACATTGCAAAACGAGCAGCGTACATACCATTGGTAAGGCGACGTGATGAATACAGTGTTTGTTCCACACGTGCTAGTGCATTACGATAGGCAACTTGACGCATCTGGTTATTAACCACTGCATCTGATGGGTCAATGCCAGCACGTTGTGCTGCATTGATAAGTGTTCGCATTTCATCTCTTGTGTAATTCAAGAAGAGTGGATTACGAACCATTCTGTTTTCAGATAACGCAAGAACGCGCCATGCTGCATCAGTAACTCCAGCTAAATTAGCAAATCTCTTTTCAGCCCAGTTCAAATCATTAAGATTAATGTTTGGACCTTCGATAGACTCAAGTAGATCTGGTCTATTGCGAAGAAGAATTTCTGTTTCCTTGATTGAGACATCTCGTTCTAAAATAAGTTTACGCAGTTCTTCACTTGGATACATCTTACGAAGCTTGTCGCTTGTTGTACTAATCCATGATGCAAATTCATCCTGAGTCATTTGATGACCAGCACGTGATGACATACGACGTCGGTATTCCTTGCCAGCATCACCTGTATAAAGCCATTTAAGAATCTGTCCGTCTGATTCACCACGCATCATCATGCCTAAAGGCATCTCAAGTTCGTTACGAATCTGACGATTAGCAATATGTGCTAACGCATTCCAGTAAGGTTTACCCTCGTTACGCTTGATTGTGACAAATCGTGAGCCTTCTGCACGTAGACGACGGCTATATTCAGCCTGCATAGATGTACTATAAAAGTTTTGTGTTGAATCGATCTCAGACATGTAGGCTTTAGCACCACGAATGTTGGGATCTGCAAGACCTGCAATTGCATATTCTTTACCATTGACAGTAATGACTTCTGCTTCTTGACCTAGCAGTTTACGATTGCGCAAAGCACCCTGTGCTTTAGCCTCATCTGAAATAAGACCACGCTTCTTTTCAATAAGTACAGATAAACCATTAACCTGTTGTGCGGTTCGGTCTAAATCATCTGTTGCCTTATAGAAAGCGTCTTGCGCTTTCCAAAGTTCGTAATCTGCTGCATGTTTTGCAGCATCTGCTTGTGCTTGCGACGCTTTGGTAGCCTTTTTGGCTAGTGCTTCAGCTTTTGCTTGCGCTGTACGTGCTGCTTGCCATGCCATTTCGGCTGCATCAAAATTCTTTTGTGCTACTTCCCATGGTTCGACAGCAATTTTAAGATCACCAGCAAGAATATCCATCTCTTTGAGGACGGCTTTCTCTTGACGTCGTGATGCTGCGCTATTAGTTCCAGGAATCCAACGCTTTGCTTGTTCTGCACGTAGGCTTGTATTGTGAACAATGTTCTGTACACCAGGCATTCCGTTTTTTACAAGTTCCATTGATTCAAGTGCCATACTTCCACGAGCAAATGGATCAACCATTGAGTTCTTTGGGATGTATGCAAAGCGAAGTAGGTTTAAGTTGTTAAATACCATATTGGCTGTGTCAAGAACTTGACCTACAGCCATTCCAACCTTAGAGGCAAATGCTCCAAGCTCTTGACCTTTAGTAATTGGTGCTCTTGCACCAAGTGAACGCTTAGTATTTACAATAACTTCAATTTCTAACTTACGGAAATCAAGCATTGGTACAGTCTGAGCTTCATTTGATACAGCAAAGAAGTTGGTTACGTTAAGGTTTCCATCTTCATCTGGTATAAATCCATGCTTGGTCGCATATTGAGTTAATGTTTGACGACGCTCACTAACGCCAGCATGCCATTTAGTAATTTGGTCTACTGCATCTTTATTAGTCTTGATATCATCGATACCACGAACACCGTAATTATTAGCAAGTCTAATCATGACTTGTTGTTCTACTTGCGCAAGAGCCATTGCTCGTTGAGTATCATCCTGTGCTGCAAGGAACTTCTCAACCATATCGCGCTTAAACTTTGCACCTTCTGAACCGCGTAGCATTTGCAAACGGTTAAGGTCTGATAGTAAATCATTGGCTGCTTCAAACCTACGTGGGTTAGAAACATTGATGTGACCTTGTGGTCGACCTGAACCCACCCATGCAATAGCACGTACGGCACGATCATAAACATCTGTCTGATATACAGTTGAACGCCAGCCTTCGCCACCGTCTCGACCAAATAGTTTGATGTCACCATACTTAGCTTGCAAAGCAAGCTTTTGTTTACCAAGGTTTAGCTTTTCTAATACGCCATACTTACCTGGTTGATAACTTTCAAGTACGCCACTAGTTGCTTTAGACATAAAGTCATCAAGTGCATCAGAAAATTTAGGATCAGATGCTCGCTTGGCGTCAATGATAGCCTGATAACGAGTTGTCAACTTAGGACTGATTGCATCTAATCCAATTTTAGAAAAATCTGAAATTGGTTCAAAGCGGTTAATGCCATAATTGTCAATATGGTCAGCAAGCACTGGCTTGCTTTGCATTAAACGCATGAATGCTGCAGTGTCACCACGTTCGGCAAGTAGATAATCTCCAACATCTCGATGATTATCAAGACGAGAGACAATTGTTGCTGTGCGATATGGGTTTGCAGTTTCTGAAATCAAAGGATTTGCAGCAAGACGAGTTAGATTTGTCTCTTTAACTGCATCATCAATAAGAACACCAAGACCAGATGTAGGTGCTTCTCCAGTTTTGGCAGCAGCCCAGGCAACAGTGTCTTCAACTTTAGTGCGGAATGTATTCATATCTGCAGTTGTAAGAATCTTCTTTGATCCAACTGCAGTCTTTACACCTGCACGAGTTATTGCTCCAGCACCTTTAGTGCCAAGCAATGCAAGAGTTAAATCTGTTCCACCTGATGCAACAATTCCAAGCCATTCATCTCTGAATGCATTGTCTCGTTGTTTGTCATCAAAGACGTTAAAGTTGCTGTCCATGAATGTAGGAGTAATTGCATCTGGTAATACAGATCCAACAACTCCGCCTACAGATGTGGCAAGAGCTTGACCCATTGAGATCTTCTTGGCTTGCTGAGATGCGTATCTAAAACTAGATACGCCCTTGCCTTGACCAAGAGCTTGTGGAACAAGAAGAGCAGTAGAGACACCCTGTGTAATAGGTTGAACTACGTATTTGCCTACTGTCTCCATAACCTTCATGGCTGGATTTACAATAAAACCAAATGGACTATTCTTTGCTTTCTCAATTCCAGAAGCAATCTTAGGAACAATAGCTTTTTCAATTCCACCGACTTTAGTATTATCAAACTGTTGTTTCTTAAAAGAATCTACAGGTGAATACGTTGGTCCAGGAGCGGTTGCTGGTGTTTCAGCATAGTACTTATCCCACCAGTTGGGAGTTGGCGTTGGCTGTGGTTGCATCTGCGACATTAGTCATTCCCCCTTCTGGAGCTGTAGTTAATTCATTAAGTAAATCAATGCGATCACTATCAGACTCAAAAGGAAAACGAGCTAAATCCCATGCTACTGGAGCCAACTCAAACCCAAGATACTCGAGGTTCTCCTCGAACTTCTTGAATACTTTCATTCAGTTTGACTCCGTAGATATTTAACAAATGCTTTCATTGTTCCAGTTGAATTAGGTGAATCTGCAAACTGCATCATTAAAGGTAGATATTTTTGTAACGCAGTTAGGTCTCCTACTTGTACATCACTGGGTGCTTTAAGTCCTAGTACTTCACTGCCTGGACCTGGACCAGCATCAACACCTGCAGTAACAGGTTCGCTTGGTCGGTTGGTTGGCGCAGATAGCGGAATAACACTGCCTAATGGATTAGCAGATTTTGCCATTGGTGCGCCCGCCTGTTGTGCAAGAAAATCCTTTTGCTCGCCATAGGCTGCATTAGGTAATCTTTTAGCACCCTGCGCTGGGATATCTGGTCGCTTGGAAAACTTTCCAGGACCAGATACCGCGCCAGGATTGGGTTGCAACATAGACATGAATTACTACTTTCTTGAAGCTTCGTATGCTTTCGCTGCTTTAGATCCTGGTACATATGGAACTGGACCTGTATACATTGGCTTAGGAGCTGGCTTGTTATTAGGGATCTTCACTGTTGTGTTTCGATAAATCTTGCGAGGATCTTTAATTTTCTTATTAGCTGCCATCAACTCTGAAAGAGTTACGCCAGCTTTCTTAGCAATACCTGAAAGAGTATCTCCAGTTTCAACTTTGTAAATAGAAGTTGTTCCGCCTGAACCGATCTTAAGACCTTTACCGCCACCCTTTGGGTATGAACCTTCTGGACGCTTAGGTAAAACTTTCTTATCTTCAACAAATCCTTGTGGACGTCCACCGCGACCTGTTGTCATATTCTGATTTCCGCCAGGCATGTTTCCTTTTTTAGCACTTTTATTAAGTGCATCAAATAATGGACCAGCTGCAAGTGATGCTGCTGTAATACCTAAGCCAACACGACCGCCAATTACTTTCATTGCTCCACGACCTGCTGCGCCTGCAGCAGCTTTGAAGCCACCTTTTTTAGCAGCAGAAGCTGCTGTAGTTGCAAGTGCGGTTCCAGCTTTTGCTTTAGGAATAGTAGCAAGTGCTTTTGATTTTCCACCTTGTGCTATACGTACTGCTTCACCCTTTGACTTACCAGCAGCAACTGCTGCTTTGTATTTGTCAACTTGTGCTGCTGTTGTAAGTTCACCTTTAGCTGCAACACCAGTCTTAATTTTTGGCTTTGTTGCAACAGTCTTTGGTGCAGTTGGCTTAACGCCAGTTCCTGCAACTTTGCCTTTAGTTGCTGCCCAGTTTTTACGTTCTGCTGGTGACATCTTTGCCCATGCTGCTTTATTAGCAGCAGACTTTTCTGCACGAGTTACGCCAGGCTTTTTAACGCCAGGCTTTGGCTTTGCAGCTGCTGGCTTTTTAGCAGCAGGTTTCTTGGCTGCAGGTTTAGTTGCAGCAGGTACTGTTGTTTTAGCAGGAGCAGATTTAGCTGCTGCTGCATCTTCTTTTGCATACATGCGATCAACTGCAGCTTTAGCCTCACGGCGATCACGAGCAATTCGCTCTTGTGCTGTTTCAGTTGGCTTGCTAAATACTTTATTACCACGATCATCGGTAATGTAACCTGCTTTGGCTTCTTTCTTTACTTCTGAAAGAACTGCCTTATCTTCTGCAGATACTTTTGCCATTGGATCACGGCGTACTGCTTTGGTCTTTCCACTTGTGAAAGCCCCTTTGGCATCGGCTACGGCAGCTTTACGCGCCTGCTTAAACTTTTTTGGAGCTTTTGGTTTCTTTGCTGCCATGACCTTATCCTTTACTTAAGCTTGTTTGTGTTGCCCTTTGTGCCTTTTGATAGAGTGCCTTGCTTTACTCCACCTGCACCGACTACTTTGCCCGCGTTCTTCTTACCCATGATTGCTGTTGAAGTTGGAGCCTTGCCTGCTTTTCCTTGCTTTCCAAACATTTGTTTCTCCTTAGTTATGCTGGTATCTGACGAGTTACTCTCGCTGCTAGATTTGGATTTCCTCCACCTGTTAGACCTGCAAGCAGTTCTTGCATTGCTGGTCTACCTTGAGGAAGTTGTGGTGCTTGTCCTCCACCCATTCCAGGTTCAGGGACTGCTGGTTGTTCTGGCATTCCTGGTTGTCCTGCTGGGGCTTCTGGTGCTGGTTCTGGCTTAAAAGCATTTGCTACTGCATCTTCAAGAGGGATACCCTTCTTGCGATCTGTAATAACGCTTGCCATTTTTTCTACAATCTTCATCGGGTCTTGACCTTGCATTACCATTTGTGGAATTGCTGCAGCCATTTGGGATACGGATGCTTTAAGGGAATCACGCATCTCTTCGATGTCAATTGCTCGCTCTTCTTCACCAGCGTTAAGCGAGATAGGAAGGTTGCGACGCAACATTCCGCGAGAGATTAACTTATCTCCACGAGCTTGTAGACCCCATACCAATGCACGGTTAGGGTCTAAACCTGCCATAAGACCGTACTCAACGGTCACGCCATAGTTTCCATTAATATCGGAAGATGGCTTGTACTTTAACTTGTAAGGAACTCCGTTAGCAGTTGCAGATACTTCACGAGTAATCTCTGGGAAGTATGCTTCATCAGTTGCAAATGCAAATGAGATTGCTTGTCCAATTGCCTCACCAAGAATTGATTGGTAAATCTTAACTTGTGAATCGTATCCTGCCATCAAAGCCTTTACGCCTTGACCAGTAACTACTGATCCTTCTGCTTGTCCTGCACGTGCTTGAGGGAAACGTGTTCCCAATTTCATTTCGTCCGCTAGGACATTGTTCTCCGCAAACGCGAACTGAGGTACATCCAGATTGATACGACGAATTTTCTCAGGAGAATTAGAACGAATGACTGAATCAGGACCAATGGATAAAGAAGTAACATCATTAGGAAGAGCAAGTGGAGCTTCAACAGACTTCTGAACAGCTTCCATAGTAAGGAGAGCAAGTCGCGCTTTCGCTGCGTAAACAGGTAGTACATCGTCGAACTGACCCCTGGTCTCGCCATCCAAAGAAGGACGTTGAGCAATTGCAATTGGGACGATACCCGCCTTGTTTGGTGTCGTTGCAAGTACTAACCCCCCACGATCTGGTAAAAATAGAACAGTCTTTTGTCTGTCTGTCCAACGTACAACCTGTAACAAACTGTTACCGTCGCCACGTGTATAAGTATTTGTTTGAAGAATTGCATCGGCATGCTCGGGGAAGTGAGCAGCCAAGTCTCCAGCTTTACGGTGATATAGACGAGCGTAGGTGTTTACAACACCGAAGCGATCCATATCGTAATAAGCACCCATTGAATTTTCCACATGGATGTGTGGTCGCTTGTCCTTAAAGTTTGGTTCAACTCGTAAAGGAACAAAGCCATAGGTTGCTAACTGATCTGCGCCACGCAGTAGTTCCGTTCCAAGCCGAGATGATGCAACATAATAGTTTGCAATCTTGGTACGCTTGTCAGCCTTGGAACGCTGGTTATCATCGAGAGATGAATCACCAGCAGCAGTAATGGTAGGTAGAACACCGACTTGTTCAGCAACATCTCTTGCGACAACGTCAATGAGGTTGGCAATAATAGGACGTGACCAAATGCCTTCTGGGAATAAACCACGGAAGACCTGATCGGCATTGCCAGCTCTAACAAGAGCAACCTCGCGCATGCGCTTATCGCGCTCGGAGTTACGAGCTTTTAATTGCTCGAATGCATTTACAAGTTCTTTCATTGATGTCACAATCTCACAGCTCGCTGTTGTGCAGCGAGGTCATCTAAGTTGATGATGTATCTTGCTTCAATCTCACCACGAGGTGTATATTGATTGTTAATAAAGTTTGGTACATTAGTCGAAGTTAATAAAGTTTCTCTGGCTACGATCTCACAGAACCATAATGCCATTACGGCATCCATCTTGAGCTTCTTGCCTTGGACTCCTGGTTGCCAGGTGACCAATTGTTCTATTAACTTTTTAACGTGTTCATTCTTCGAGCTGTCTGGTAATTCAATTAAGTTATCATCAGCATGCTTGAAGTTGTTCATGACTCCATCCCGCTTAGTGAGGGAGCCGAACAGTGGAGCCAGAGAGGCAACGCCAAACTCTGGATCCTGTTTATTATTTCCTGTGTAGTGAGGTCTATAACTAATACCTCGGGTCGACAGGAAGTTACGAATCTCTTCGTCTTGTGTAAGGAAAAGCTGAAAAGCATTTGATTCCACAATGACCGTATGCGGTTTATACGCATCGGTCCATTCCCTAATAAGAGAACGAATTGCTGCAGGTGTAGGAGCTGTCATGATGTGAACATCTAAGACGTAGCGTTTATGTGACCTGCGGTCAACCGCATAGGCAATAGCAGCGGTATCACCAGACATTGCTGGGTCGATACCTATGACCCTGTAAAAGTTCTCAGGGTTGTTGGGATGTCCTGCTGCGCCTGCAACCAATGCACCCGATTTTCTCATTCCGTTGACTGCGCCTCTGACGCATGTCGGGTCGAAGATTGCATTCTCCGCAATATCGAGGTTCTGGTAAACCAGAGACCACTTAGATGGTCCTGCCTCATTACGGACCGCCGTTAGACGCGGTCCTGTCCATCGATCAAACAAACCATTCTCGTCAGGCACGTCAGTGTCTGTAAGAGGTTGTTCAGTCTTTTCCCAAAGACATTTCCAGTCTTGGGGGTTGTCTGCATATTCTAAGACTGCAGGCATGGACAAATATGACCAAGGCAATGTGCCATCGGTGTAATGCTGTGGGTTGCGGAGTTCCTTATATAAGTCAACTGCTGATACTCGTGTGCCTACAACAAGAAGCTGCCCACCTCCTGGTGGTAGGCGTGAAGCAACTTCTTGTCGAATCCACTCTTGTTGCTTAGCCCACTCTGAAGCATTACTCAGAGTGACCACGTCGTCAAGAACGATTAAGTCTGCACGGTTTCCGTAAACCTGCCCGCCCATACCGATAGCTTCGACTGAAGGGTCTTTAGCATCGTTATCGCGGATGTCGCCACCAAGATAGATCTTGGTTGCTGACCACTGGTCTGCAGTAGCTTTATATCCATCTGCTGGACCAAAAGCTGCCTGAAGGTCAGCGTATCTCGGATGCGTCAAGCGTTGCTTGATCGCATACAAAAACTTCTTTGCCTGCTCCTGGGTCTTGGAGATAACCATGACCGAGATGTTAGGATTCTTAACCAGACGGTAGGTGACGTAGTTAATTGTGATCGTCATTGTCTTGGCGTGGTTAGGGGGTACGTTTACAAGAAGGCGGGATAAGCCCGCCGACCCCTTTTCGTAGACCATGCTTTCATGTAACCAAGAAGGATCATTGCCTTCTAGCATGTCTACCACATTCATCATGTGAGTGGGTACTTTAGTACCAAGGTAATTCTCAGAGAACTCTGCAAACCCAGATAAACCAGACCGAGCGGAATCAGCGAGGTCTGCTGTTCTACCACGAGCATTATCTACATAAGCTGAGAAGCCCTCGGCTTCTCGGCGTTGGGTGTCATACCAAGAGCGAGATCGTCCGATGACCTTTAGGGCGTCGGCGATCGTCCTGCCTTGTCTTACCAGGTCAATGAGTTCTTTACGAGCTTCTTCTGGTGATAGATTTCTTTCCAATTGGACTCCAGTGTCTGTAGTGGTACAGAGGGGTCTGGGCAGAAGTATCCCCACTCTTGCATATATAACCATTAGGCTGGCATTAAGCCAGCCACAGAAGGCTCAATAAGTATTTCGCCTTATACTTATATAGGGGTCTAGAGCGTCGGCGTGTTTCAAGGGCTTTTGGTAATTATTTTTATTTATATATATAAGTGCTGGTCAGAGCTGGTTTTCTGGTGAATATTATTTTGTGGATAGTGGGGGGGAGGGAGGGGGGTGGGTATTAACATGGTGGGGGTCGTCTAGGGCGGAGCACAAAAAAAGACCCACGCATGTGTGCGTGAGCCTAGGAAAAACGTGTGCTCGGACAGGCGAAAACCCCCCGCGCCTGTGCTGACGCGAGGGGCTTGCCTAACTATCTTATAGGGAAACTCTCTTCATGATTACGCGGAACTTATCGCTCACGATACGCAACTCACGAGCGTTACGTACCTCGGCAATGTCATACACGATACCGACGCGCCCCTTGCCTATGTGGACAAGGTCGCCCAACTGTGCATATGCGAGAGAGACCAATTCGAAATCAGGGATGTGATTCAGGCTTGGTACTCCGTACTCCTTGCGTACCTCCAGCACCTCCGCTTGAAGGTCTGTGAGTAGGTCATCATGTGTCCATGCTGTGTTCATGTCTTGCCTTTCGTCTAATGCTGAGAGACCACCTCCCAACGACAAACATTATCTCACACAGCCAGCCCAATGTCAAATCTCAAGCGTAAATCCTCGGTGTGTTGGCTCAGCCATGTGTCATGTCATGCGCTCTACGTCATGTCATGCATGCCGTGTCGCGCCATGCGTCATAACGCATAAGCATGGCGGGCGATACGTATTGACTGCTAACAGCTCGCACGTATGATCCATGCACACCTGTCTTTTCTTGATAACAAATCGAAGATTTGTTTGATAAAGGGGGTCGAATCAAATTGGCTCGGCACTTTACCGAAAGGAACACCATGAGAACAGTTGAAACTAAGGCACTAGTCGGCGTCGTAAAGAACGGCGTTGTTCATGTGTCGAAGCCGAATGATAAGCGTATCTTCGCAAAGGTACGCATCACCACTAACACCGCTAAATCTTCGAAGAAGATTGAAGCAATCCTCTCAGCCTTCAAGGCATACCCGAACTTTACCACAGTTTTGGATGAAATCCAAAAGGTTGAGCCAAACGCTTACCTCACCCTGAAGGGAGGTCGCGCATAATGCGATGCCAATACTGTGATGGAGGAATTGACATCATCTACTCAGGCATAGATGCCTTCGTGCTCGGAGTCGAAGTCGAGAAGACTTGCTACCCCTGCGCTGACATACGTAATCGCTTGAAGGAAGGAGATAACTAATGTACTACGGAGACTACATTGCTATAGCAATAGCACTATTCATGACTGGATTTGTTACTGGAATCTACGTCGCTCGACATGCGGTCAAGCAGTGGCTCGCACGTCATTCATAGATAACACATCGAAGATGTGTATAGAAAGGGGGGATGGCAAATCGCTGTCCCCTCTTCACCTATTTGGAAGGAGCAATACATGGACTACCAACTCAAACTGAACCACCAAGAAGACGAACTCGCCCCTCGCGGGACGACTTACTTCGCAGAGATACTAAAGATGGACGGCACATCTCTTGGAGAGATGGACGGTACATCATGGCAGAACGCAATCATCAAGATGATTGATTACCTAATCGAGACAGGAGAAATCTAATGGGAGCACGAATCAACTTCGTACTGAAAGTATATCCAAACGAACAAGCACACGTCACACTCTACTCACACTGGGGCGAGACAATGTGGCGTGAAGAACTAGCCTTTGCTTTAAGCAAAGCAACACCACGATGGACAGACCAAAACTATGCAGCCCGCATAGTTGTATCACAACTAATCGGCGACCAATGGAACAGCGAGACAGGCTTCGGCTTGTTCACTAGCGTTGACGGCGAGGACTTAGGGGACACCACTGTAGTGGTGGACTTTACGAAACAGACTGTCAATGATGAGGGGCATGAACATTCGTTCAATGCTTTCATCGAGTACCAACAAGAGATGAAGGAGTACCACGTATGACACAGAAAACAGCACTCACTTTCAGTGAGTGGGAGGTTAAGTACAAGCCGAAGGCTAATCACATTGTAGAAAGTGCATCCTTTCAGGATGAGGACGGCGTCGGCATTATGTTCGAGACTTACGGAGTAGAGGTGGACTATGTCCGCACCAATTCCAACGAGCACATCTGGACATACATAGACGAAGACGATAAGGGCTACATCATTGCGGGTTATCACTGGATAAACCGCATTGGTTACTTCGTAACCACAGAACCATGGACTGATGAGTGGGAAAGTATCTCACTTGATGAGGAGGATAACTAATGACCAAGTACATAGCCAACGAAAACGGTGACTGGTGGGAGTACGTAGAGGACTCTGTCCTCTTCGTAATCGACGACACCGAAGGTCACATAAGCAAGGCAATGCAAGAGGAGGACACATCACCCGATGATGACAAGTTCGAGAAGTTCATTTGGCGATACGGCAAAGCCGTAACAATCAAGGAGGTTATCTAATGATGGGCTATAAGTATGCAGACATACAGAAGTTCGGCACTGCTCTGAATAGAGCAGAGTTCTATCTACCACCGAACGATACGGAAATAAGGGAGGGTCTCACTCAGGTGTGGGATTTCTTCGAAGGACTACTAGCCGAAGGCTATGTAGAAGGAGAGGAGCAAGAATAATGGGACGCAATACAGCGCAAGACCTAGCGGAGAATGTCATTGACATTCGCCAGTCAATCGCAATACAACTGACGAGTAATCACTACCCGCCAGTGCCACTTAGCATGGTGGAACCATGCATCGAGGCAATCTATGCAGTATCCGAAGGACTAACCCATAAGCAAATCAATCTGCCGAAGGGTGTCAAATGGCGGGGCTATCCTACGGCTCCCGCCTACACGATAGTCGAAGGTCATCACTTAGAACCATGGTGTGATTATGACAACGACTAAACACATCATGGACATGGACATACACGAGCTCGCGGATCTGGTGTGCTTTGGATACGAAGGACATCCTTGTACCAACACACTCGATGAGTATGGCTGTCGCAATTCCATGAAGGACAACGAGGCATTCTGTGCTGAGTGTTGTGAAGATACCAACGGAGGTGCGTGTTGTGGGTAGCACGTCATTCATAGATAACACATCGAAGATGTGTATAGAAAGTGGCTCAACAAATCAACCAACAAAGGAGGCAACACAATGAACTACAAACTCAGAGCAATCAACGATGACTCGATTTCCCTGAACGGAACTCATGGTCAAGGCTCAATCATCACGACGATGCGTAATCTCACGCTTGCATTCGGTGAATGCGAGGAAGAAGAGAGCGACAAGACACGCTACATGTGGTTCCTCAAGTTCGAGACGGACGAAGGGGAAGATGTCGTTGCCGACATCTATGACTACAAGAACTACGACGAAGACAACGGCATGCGTATCGCCGACATCGAACTCGATGAGATATTCGAGTGGAGTATCGGCGGGACTAGTGCTCATGCTGTCTATGCAATCATGGATGCCCTTCGTAAGCGAGGCGTAAGTTTCGCTGGCGTCAAGGTCAACCACCCCTAACGAAAGGACGAACATGCTATCCCTGAAACGTAGCAATGACCGCAAGGTCACCAATCTAGTAACACCTAATGGTAAGCAGTCGGCTATCGCCAACACCTTCGGCTTACCAGCAGGCAAACTCTTCTCATGTCCCGACGCGACGTCGATTTGTGAGAAGGTCTGCTATGCAGGTCGGCTTGAGAAAGCATACAAGCCAGTGCTTGCAACTCTCATGCATAACTGGGGACTACTCAAGGATGCAGACATAGACACAATGGTCGAACTACTCGACGACATGCTTGTTGATTTCATCGCAGATTGTGAGAGACGGAATGCCCCGAAGTTATTCCGCATCCACTGGGACGGCGACTTCTTCAGCGGTGAGTATGAGTATGCATGGCAGAAAGTAATCATGATGCATGAGGACGTGCAGTTCTGGTGCTACACACGAGTGCGATCTGCTGCCTATTCCCTATCGGGACTAACAAATCTCTCGCTGTATTACTCAACCGATAGCGAGAACAAACACATAGCCGAACAAGTTCGGCGTGATACCGACACCAAACTAGCGTATCTATCCACCACTTTTGCTGATGCAGAAGAGGAGATGACACGTATCACTGGCAAGGTAGGTGCGAAATGTCCTGCACTTACCAAGCAAATCCCGCTCATCTCAACGAGCGGTTCAGCCTGCGTCAGCTGCGGGCTCTGCGTATACGGAAAGTCCGACATACGATTCAGCACATCTAAGAAATGAGGAACTAATGGAAGCATCATTCATGATCACACAAGTGGAGACAACCATGTCTAACTACACCAACCAATACCACCGATTAGGTATGCAAGACCTTGCTATCTGGCAAAGCCTTGAGAGTATCTACTCACGACCAGAAGAGTACGACCTCGTGCTTACCTCAACACGTGAAGAAGCCTTTGACCGCATGGTCAAGGACAACTGGCACGTAGATATGGGCGACCATTTCTTCGGGCTGGATTACGAAACGATAGATGAATGTGTACTTGATTACGTCAAGGCTAACAAGTTAGTAACCGATACAACAGAGGAGGAAGAATGAGTGAGGCACTAGTCACCAGTAAATATACATTCGTCTGCGATCCAAACGAGTGTGACACCATGTTCGAAGTAACTACATCGGATGGGTTTGGATTTCCATCTGGAGTTACGCAGTTGAAGTGTCCATGTGGACGTGATACAACGCTTGTGTCATTCATAGATAGCACATCTTTAGATGTGCATAGAGATAGCCAACCAACCGAAAGGAGCAACACCATGACAACAGAAGCACCAGAAGTAACGCCAGACCAGCAGAAGATTGTGTACCTCGAGGAAGAAAAGGTTGCACTTCAGAAGCGTGTCGATGCACTAACGATTGACCTAGCAACACAACGCAGTATCGTAGATGAACACCGCCGTAAAGTAAGCAGGTTATTCACCAAGGTGAATGACTGGATTGAAGAGAACGATGCCGAAGAGGACACAGAGATACCACTCGGTGAACTCGATGACATCCTTTATGGTGTACATGGCAGTCGACTTGTCTTCGACAAGGAATATGAAATCCAAGTACAGCATGTTGTGTATGCAACGTTTACTGTCCGAGCCAAGGACGAGGAGACTGCAGCCACAGAAGCAGAACGCTACGAGATGAACGAGCCATCGTTCGAGACCGAAGCCGACAGCGTGGAGTATGAAGTTGACCGCGTTGTATACAGCCAACGAAAGGAAAAGTAATGACGATAAACAGAGGAGATGTCTGCGCCAACGGAGCCGTTGTCGTAGATTGCAAGAAGGCATGGGATGAATCAGGTTACGTAATCCTATGCTTGTGGATCAATGACACACAGTCACAGCCACATACCCGCACAGCTGACCCATACGTAACGTGGTTCGCTCGACGTGAAGACGGAGAAATCCGTTGCTTCACTGGTCATTACCATGACCAACTCTCAGATGCAGTTGTTGATTTCACCAGCCGTATCTGATACCCTCACCTACAACCCAACACGAAAGGAACTACCATGACTAACCTAACAATCAAGTCCCGCCGTAATGCATACAGCATCATCGGCGAAGAAGTAACAGCAACATCAGCACGAGACGCAGCCACACAGGCTGGGCTCGACTGGCATGTATCACTAGCCGACGTTCAAGCGTTGGCTGTATCAAACACAGGTGTTAGCCAACTCGAAGTGCCTAACACTTTCGCTACTGTCCGTACCAACGAGGACAACACACAGTCAGTGCTTGGCACTGTCGGTGGACGATACAAAGTATTCCAGAATGCTGAGATGTTCTCAGGTCTAGATGCTCTGGTCGATTCAGGAGATGCACGATATGCATATGCTGGTGAAGTCAAAGGTGGAGCACAGGTATACATGGTGCTCGAGCTACCTAAAGGTGTGAAGATTGGTAACGATGAGCATAAGGCTTATCTAGTAGCACGAACTTCACATGATGGTTCAACTGCACTGCAGATTGCACCAAGTGTAACTCGTCTACGCTGTACCAATCAGATCGCTGGCATCTTCTCTAAGTCAGCGACCTACACACTCAAGCACACAACCAATGCCGAGTTCAAGATTGAGGACATCCGAAAGATTATCCCAGTCACATACACTGGTATCGAGTTCTACGAAACCGTAGGCAACAAGCTTCTCAAAGAGAAGCTAACCGATATAGAGGTAGACAACATCTTCAAGAAGATGTGGTCACTACCATCCTTCGTTGAGCAATCGCCATATGCACTGCTTTCAACAGGGCAGAAGCGACAGTACAACTCGGCAATATCTGCACGAGATGCAGCCAAAGGTATCTACAAAGGTGCAACTGGCACACAAGAAGAACTGTATGGCACAGCGTTCGGTGTGTTCCAATCAGTGGTTGAGTACGCTGACCACTACAGTCACAAGACAGAAGCAACTCGAGCCGAGCGTGTCATCAACGGTTCGGCTGACCGTATCAAGAGCAAGGCTCTTGCCCTACTAACGAAGGGAATCTAAATGGATAAGGAAGACCTATACATCCAGCCTCGCATCTCAACAAGGCTGGCACAGTACATACAAAAGGCACTCGATTACCTACACATCTATGCACAAAAGATGGATGACCCAAGCGTGATCGAGCCTGAGCTACACAAAGAAGCAGATGATGCCATGATTGACATCATCTTAGACGCACCGCTACCAGAGGAGGAATCTAATGGGTAAGTTAATCAACAAAGATACACTCGGTGTCCGTGTTGGGGGTATGAAAATTACCCCCATCGCTGGCTGGTCATGGTACTGTGGATACCATGACTCATACGGAATCGGAGATGACCGCGACGAAGTCGTGTTCATGTTCGGTGCTCATATGAAATACAACGAGGTCGACGGCGATGTATGTGAACCGTACTACAAGGAATGGCAAGTAAAGGAGGAAGCATGATCTACTTAGCAAGCGTGTGTCTCATCTGTTCATACTGCAATGCAGAGATTGAACGAGTCACAGAACGCGAAGCACAAGAAGCACTGGCTTGGCATCAGAAATATGTGCAGTGTATGAAGGAATACTAGTGGGCAAGCCACGTCCAACAGAGATACGTCTAGTAGCGAAGCTACTAGATCCAGACGCTGAGAACTCCGAAGATGCTGCAGCATTAGCGATTGAAATCATTGAGGCACTAGATAACTCTAGGC